>ENA-ORBV01000119-ORBV01000119.1-microbial-mat-metagenome-genome-assembly--contig:-NODE-119-length-159928-cov-18.889172_pt1 | contig 159928 bp, 174 predicted proteins | sample MGYA00237777_ERZ505514 | MGnify/ENA primary metagenome ERZ505514 (study PRJEB26160, sample SAMN06269048) | microbial mat metagenome | isolation source: Oligotrophic lake microbial mat | place...
CTGGCTACGCTGGAAGGCAAAACAGTTGCGTGGATATGGGACTACGTGTTCCGCGGCAATGAGGTGTTTGAGCAACTCGAAGAGAGTCTGCGCGAGCGTTATCCAGGCGTGAAATTCCTGCACTGGGATCAGTTTGGCAACACCCACGGCAGTGACGAACGCAACGTGGTCGCTAATCTGCCGCAGAAGCTGCGCGAACTCGGAGCCGATGCCGTCGTCTCCGGTATGGGTTGTTGAGGGAGTTGCACGCCCGCCGTGTTGCGGGCCAGTGTAGCGGCTGAAGCAGTGGGCATCCCGTCGGCGACGCTGGTGTGCGAGAGTTTCATGACCCTCGCCAAAGCGGCGTCGCAGGGTTTGGGTTTTCCCAACATTGCGGTGGCGCCGGTGCGTGGCCATCCCGGTCTGCAGAGCAAGGAAGTGCTGCAGCAGAACGTGCGTGAGCTGACGCTGGATGGTGTGTTGAACGCGCTGTTCAAAACACCGGCGATGGTGACGGTCGGTGGCGAGCCGGGCGCGCGCGACATCATTTGCAGCGGCAGCTTTGAAGCGGTCAACGAATATTTCATCAAACATGAACTCTCCGACGGCCTGCCGATCGTGCCGCCGACGGTGGAGAAGGTCGAAGCTTTCCTCAAATACACCGAGCGCCAGGCTGATGAAGTACTGGGCGTGATGCTGCCCGACAACCGCGCAGCGACGGTATGGAGTGTCGCGGTCAACAGCGTGATGGCCGGCTGCCGACCGGAATACATGCCGGTGCTGGTGGCAGCAGTCGAAGCGATGGTTGACCATGACTATGGTGTTGAACACAGCGGCAACACGCCGGGCGGTGACAACCTGATTGTGTTGAACGGTCCGATCATCAAGGAGCTTGGTTTCAATTACACCCAGGGCGTGATGCGCGACGGTTTCCAGGCCAATACCAGCGTCGGCCGGTTCTGGCGGCTGTATCTGCGCAATGTTGCCGGCTTCCTGCCGCACAAAAACGACAAGGCCACTTTCGGCAACACCTGGCGCGTGGTGGTGGCGGAGAACGAAGACGTTGCCGCCAAAATCGGCTGGCCGCCGAATTGTGCCGATTTCGGTTTTGCTGCGGGCTGCAATGCGCTGTCGGTGGGCCGCTACACCGGCGGCAACCATATATCGTCAGTGTCGGGTGCGACACCAGAAGAACTGCTGCCCTACATCGCCGATGCCGTGGTGCGACAGTATTCCTGGCAGATCATGTTCAGCGTGGGGCAGGGTTACGACACGCTGCGGCCGCTGCTGCTGTTGTCGCCGATCATCGCCGAGACCATCGCTGCCGGCGGTTGGTCGAAACAGAAGTTCCGCGAAGAACTGTTCAGGCAGGCGCGGGTGCCGGCGCAGGAATTCGAACGCATCCTGCGCGACTGGACGCAGAAACCGACCTGGAACCTGACTGAGGAGCACGCAGCCGGGCGCATCCCGAAAATATTTCACGAGTCCGACGATCCGCAGCGTCTGGTGCCGCTGGTGTGGCGACCCGATGATTTCCAGGTGGTGGTGACCGGTGATCTTGGCCGTAACAGCATTTATGTGTTCGCGCACAATGGTGTGCTGGGATTCCCGGTGGCCAAGGAAATCAAATTGCCGAAAAACTGGAAGGCCTTGCGTGGGGAAAGGGGTTGAATGCACATGAAAGAGTTATTGCCGCATGCCGAGCGCGTCACCAAACTGCTGATCGCGCGCAAACAAACCGTCACCGTGGCCGAATCCGCCGCAGGTGGTTTGATCAATGCCGCGTTGCTCGCGGTGCCCGGCGCTTCCGCCTGCTGCCGCGGCGGGCTGGTGGTGTACACCTATGAAATCCGCCGTGCGCTGCTGGGTATCAGCGATGCCGACATGAAAGGCATTACGCCGGCGACGGAAATTTACGCCATGCTCGCCGCGCGCCGTGCCCGCGAGAAGGTGGGGTCGGACTGGGCGCTGAGTGAGACCGGTGCTGCGGGTCCGACCGGCAGCCGCTATGGTTATCCCGCGGGCCACGCCTGTTTTGCGGTGGCTGGTCTTGCGGAATGTTCGCGCACGCTGGAAACCGGCAGCGCGGATCGTGTCGCCAATATGCATGCATTTGCCGCGGCGGCGCTCGACCTGCTGGCGGAAGTGGTGGCGGCTGTGCCGCGCTGAGCGGTGGTCGGCGCAGGCGTTAGAATCCGGTCATGAGCAACCTTCCGCAGTTTGCGAGTACTGTGCACGAGGTCACCGATGCGATGGAGGCCAACGAGCTCTACCAGCGCGAGGGTTGGACCGACGGACTGCCGATCGTGCCGCCGACCGAGGATGCCGTCGCGCGTTTCCTCGCTGCGGCAGAGCTTGATGCCGTTGCAGTGATCGGCGTCGAGCCGGTGCGCCGGCGCAGCATCACCGCCGAAAAAGTCGCCATTGCCGCGGTGATGGCTGGCTGTCTTCCGGAATACCTGCCGGTGGTGGTGGCCACGGTCAAGGCGATGTGCCAGCCCGAATACGCGCTGCACGGCAGCACGGCGAGTACCGGCGGCAGCGCGCCCTTCATCGTCGTCAACGGGCCGGTACGGCTCGCGATCGGCATGAATGCCACGCACAACGTGCTCGCCAACGCCAGCCGCGCCAATGCCACCATCGGGCGCAGCATCCGCCTGATCCTGCTCAACGTTCTGGGCGGCATCCCCGGCCAGCTCGACCGTTCCACCCTCGGACATCCGGGCAAATTCACCTTCTGCGTGGCGGAAGACGAGGAGGATTCGCCGTGGCCGCCGCTGTCGGTTGAACGCGGGGTGCCGGCCGGAGTCTCCGCGGTGACGGTGCTGCAGGTGGAGTCGCCGCACCAGATCATGAATGAATGGACGCATGATCCGAAGGAAATCCTCGACACTTACGCGGCGGCGATGCGCAGCAACATGCTGCTCTACTCAATCTGGGAAGGCAATTACGCCTTCGTGATTCCGAAGCAGCACCGCGAGATTTTTGCCGCCGCAGGCTGGACCCGGCAGAACATCCGCGACTACGTGTTCGAGGTCGCGCGGGTCAAACGCGGCGACTGGCGCCTGGTGGGGAAGGCCGCGGTGGCCGGGCGCAAGGATGAAGACAAAGTGTATTGTGCGCTGCGATCGCCCGATGACCTGCTGGTGGTTGCGGCCGGCGGGCCTGCCGGTGGTTTCGGCGCGATCCTGCCGCCGTGGTATGGCAAGAAATCACTGGCGGTGACGATGCCGGTCGGCGCGTGATTCGTAACCTGTGATTCCTAACCTGTGATTCGTAACCCTTTACCCGGAGGAAACCCGCATGACCCTCAGAGTCCTTGATCCACGGCAGTCGGCGCATGGCGAAGCGCTGCGCATGGCGCCGCCGCTGGCATCCCTCGACGGTGCGGTGGTCGGCATGATCGACAACGCGAAAATCGGCACCGAACGCCTGTTCGACTTCATTGAGGAGATCCTGCGCAAGGAATACCGCATCCGCGAATGCATCCGTCGCCGCAAGCCCGACGCCTCGCGGCCGGTGCCGCCACCGATGCTGATGGAGATGCGCGGGGCCGATGCGATCCTCGCCGCGACCGGCGACTGAGGGAGTTGCTCGTCGTGCAGTCTGCACGACGCCATCGAAGCTGAGCGGCTGGGTATTCCGGCGGTCGCGATCATGACCGACCGTTTCGTCGCCACGGCGAAAGCGGTGGCCGGGGTCAACGGCCTGAAGGACTATCCCTTCGCAGTGATCGCCCATCCGATCGCCAACAACGACGATGCAGTCCTGCGCGAAAAGGCGCGCATTGCAGTGGATTCCATTGTGCCGCTGCTGACCCGGCGCAAGGCTTAGCGGGTGTGGATTCAGCGGGCGGCTTGCCCGCTGTGGTCGAAGTAGCGGCTCGCAGTGGTGCGTGTCGCGCGCCAGGGCTGCACTGAGGCTTCGCCGGTTTCACCGTTGTTCTCGTCCTGCAAAGCGATGATGCGCACGGTGCCGGTGATGGTGTCGCCATCCACGCGGCCCTTGAACTGGTGGCGCATCCGCCGCGTGCCTTCCAGCGTCATCTCGAGCGTGAAGGACAGTTCGCCGCCCTCGATCCGGATGTCGTGGAAGTTGCCGCGGCGACTGCCCGCGCGCACGAAACCTTCGGCGTCCTGGAAATGCTGGTCGAAAATCGCGTCATAGCTTCGAGTCGCACCGGCGACGGGCAGTTCCCAGCGCCAGTAGCCGCCGATGCGTGCCGGCACCACCCACAGGTTGAGCCGCATCGAATGATCATCGACCCGGTCAGGCCGCCAGTTGCCCAGCGACCAGATGTTTGTAATGACGCGGGTGCCGGGCTTCGCTTCGCGAAGGATTTTCGGACGCAGCATGCGCATCACTTCCGGCCACAGCCAGATGAAAATCACATCGGCCCGAGAGAGATCGGCATCGAAGACGTCGCCGTGCAGGAACCTGACCCGGTCTGCGAGTCCCAAGTTTTGCGCAGTGGAATTGGATTCGCGCACCAGTTTTTCGTCAAGGTCGACGCCCCAGCCGCGGATGCCGGCATGGGCGCGGGCGGCGGCGATGATGATGCGCCCGTCGCCGGAGCCGAGATCGACCGCCACGTCGCCGTCCCGCAGATCGGCAAGCATGACCATCCGCTCGACACTGACCGGATCACTGGGGATAAAAATCGAGAAACGTTCCTGTGCCCAGACTGCGCCGCCTGCCGCGACTGCTGCGCAAAACATCGTTGTTTGCCACCACCGCATGATGTGCTCCCGGAGATCGGCAAAGCATACTAATGTGCCGCATGGCGTGGACTGGGCGCTGTATTTTTCACAGTACTGTGCAATTCTAGGGCCACGCTGACCTTTACAGGGATCTGTCGCCATGACCGAGCAAAAACTTACAGGAAAAATCGCCCGCGAACGCATCGTGATGCTCGACATCCCGCGACCGGACAAGGCAGTCATCGATGCCTTCCTCGCGCTGACCGATCTGGCTGGCACGGTGTCGGATGCAATGGACGAACTGGGCATTCACGGCGCAATCCCCGCGGCGACGCTGCAGCCGATGCTGCCGGGGGCGCGCATGATCGGCCCGGTGATGACGGTGCGCAATATCATGCAGTCGGTGCCGCCGACGCTGGGCGCAATGGCGCGAAAATCGGGTCAGGCTGACATCGAAGCACACAATCTGGCCAAGCCCGGCGATGTTCTGGTGATCGAAGGTGTCGCGGGCATTTCCAGCCTCGGCGGTAATTCGGCCAACGTCGGCAAACGCCAGGGCGAGGCCGGTGCGATTGTCGACGGCGCGATCCGCGACGTGGCGACTGCACGCAGCATCGGTTATCCAATCTGGGCGCGTGGCGTGAGTCTGATGACTGGCAAGTGGCGCGTCGAAACCGTCGCCATCAACGGCCCGGTGCAGATCTGCGGTGTGCCGGTCAATGCCGGTGACCTGGTGGTGGCTGATGACAATGGTGTGTGTTTCATTCCGCGAGCGCGGATCGCTGAAGTGCTTGCACGTGCGCAGGCGTTGTCGGCTGGCGAAGAGGAGCGCAACCGTGATGTTGCTGCCGGGATGAGTGTGGTCGAGGTTGCCAATAAGGCGTATTTCCGCAAGATCGGTGACAAGTAAGCACCCGCTGCCTTATAAAATAATTAATAAAAACAATAGGTTATAATTACAATTCGCAATGTTGGGATGGGCTGTGAATCAAGAATAATAATTTTCGCCATATTTGACGAAATAATCGGATAATATCCAAGTAATTCGCTATAATTGGCGAATTATGAAAATATCAAAACAAGTCGTTGATGCTGGTGTTCTGACGGAGCTGGGGCAGCGCATCGTCCATGTCCGCCTGCAGCAGAACCTGACGCAAATCGGGCTGGCGGAGCAGGCCGGCATTTCCAAGCGCACGCTCGAGCGGATGGAAGCGGGTGGCTCGGTGCAGTTGTCCAGCTTCATCCGCGTCTGTCGCGCGCTCGATCTGCTGGAACGGTTTGATGCGCTGATTCCCGAGGTTGCGCCGGGTCCGATGGCCCAGCTCAAGCTGCGTGGCAAGGCACGCAAACGCGCCTCATCGGCCAAGCAACCCGCCGCGGCCTATGGCCCATGGACCTGGGGCGATGACACATGAGCACAATCGCCGAAGTCCGGCTCTGGGGCCGCACCATCGGCGCGGTGACGCTGGAGGACGGGCGCGATTACGCGGCGTTCCAGTACGAGCCGGCATTTGCCGGCAGCGGCATCGAGGTGTCGCCGGTCACCATGCCGCCCGGCAACACGGTGCACGAGTTTCCCGCGTTGCCGCGCAATACTTTTCACGGCCTGCCCGGATTGCTCGCTGATTCGCTGCCCGACCGATTCGGCAATGCGCTGATCGACGCCTGGCTGGCGACGCAGGGCCGGCAGCCCGACAGTTTCAATGCGGTGGAGCGGCTGTGTTACACCGGCACGCGCGGCATGGGCGCGCTGGAATTTGTGCCGAACATCGGACCGCGGCCGCAGCGCGCCCGAAAAATCGAAATCGATGCGCTGGTGCAGCTCGCCTCCGAGGTGCTGCAGCATCGCGGTGGCCTGCAGGCGTCATTCGCCGGCAGGCGCCGCGCGCAGGCGCTGCAGGACATTCTGCGCGTCGGCACGTCCGCGGGCGGCGCTCGCGCCAAGGCGGTGATTGCGTGGAATCCGGCCAGCGGCGAAGTGCGCTCGGGACAGATCGAGGCGGGCTCCGGGTTTGAATACTGGTTGCTCAAGTTTGACGGCGTGGCCGGCAACAAGGACAGGGAGCTTGAGGATCCGCAGGGCTACGGCGCCATCGAATACGCCTATTACCTGATGGCGACGGCCGCCGGCATCACCATGCCCGAGTGCCGTCTGCTCGAGGAAAACCAGCGGCGGCATTTCATGAGCCGGCGTTTTGATCGCGGGGCCGGCGGGGACAGGCTGCACATGCAATCGCTGGGCGCGCTGGCACATTTTGATTACAACCATGCCGGCGCTTATGCCTACGAGCAGGCGTTTCTGGTGATGCGCCAGCTGGGTTTGCCGATGGCGGCGGTCGAACAACAGTTCCGGCGCATGGTCTTCAATGTCATCGCCCGCAACCAGGATGATCACGTCAAGAACATCGCGTTCCTGATGGACAAGGCGGGACACTGGTCGCTGTCGCCCGCTTTCGACATGACCTACAGCTACAACCCGGCGGGGTCATGGACGGCGCAGCACCAGATGACGATCAACGGCAAGCGCGACGGCTTCGTGCTGGCCGATTTGCAAACCTGCGCCCGCAGTTCGCTGATGAAGCGGGGGCGCGTGGAGGCAATCGTCGGTGAGGTGCGCGCGGTCGTTGCGCAATGGCCGGATTACGCCGACCGGGCGGGCGTGCCGGCAGTCTGGCGCACGCAGATTCAAGGCCACCACCGCCTGGCACTGCCGGGCTGATGAGCGGCCGGTTGCTCGCTGGTTGCTGTGTAACAATACGACCCAGTCGTCGCGCTGTCCCGGTCACCTGCGGCGCGACGCATCCCCGGAGATTCTGTGCGCATATTGCTGGTTGAAGACGATGTGATGCTCGCCGAGGCGATCACGCGTGCGCTGACGCAATCAGCGCATGCCGTCGATGGCGCGCGCAGCGGCGAGGAAGCTGACCGCGCGCTGGCAACCAGCCAGTATGACCTGGTGCTGCTCGACGTCGGCCTGCCGCAGATCGACGGTTTCGAGGTGCTGCGGCGGTTGCGCGCGCGGCGCTCGACGGTACCGGTGCTGATGCTGACGGTGAATGACGCGCTGGAAGACCTGGTCACGGGGCTTGATCTCGGCGCCGACGATTACCTGACCAAACCGTTCCGCCTGTCCGAGCTCGAGGCGCGGGTGCGTGCGCTGATCCGCCGTGCCCACGCCAGCGCCAGTTCCGACCTGAGCCATGGCCGCCTGCGGCTGGACATGGCGGGGCGCCGCTTGTACCTCGATGACCAGCCGCTGGATCTGTCGCTGCGCGAACTGGCGGTGATCGAACTGCTGCTGCTGCGCGAGGGCAAGGTCGTCACCAAACAGCAGATCGTTGACCATCTATACGGCTGGGAGGACGTGTCTTCCAGCAATGCGATCGAAGTGTTCATCCACCGCCTGCGCAAGAAACTCGATGATTCGGGCGTTGCGATCACCACGGTGCGCGGCATGGGTTACCTGATCGAAAAACCGAATGGCGCAGGCGGTTAAGCCTTCTCAACACCCGCTGCTGCGCACGCAGCTCTTGACCTGGCTGCTGGTGCCGTTGTTTGTGCTGCTGACCGCCGACACCCTGATCAGCTACTGGGTGGCGCTGAATTTTTCACAGCGCGCCCATGATCGTACGCTGGTCGAAGTCGCGCGCGAGGTGTCGCTGCATTTGCGCGGCACCAATGGCGGGCTGCTGCTGGACATGCCGCCGGAAGCGCGACGGGTGCTGCTGGTCGATCCGGTGGACCGCATTCATTTTGAAGTGACGACCGTCGATGGCTGGCGCATTGATGGCGCGCCGCTGGCGCCTGCCGGCGGTGTTGCGGCAAAACGGAGCAAGAGCGAAATTTTTTACGATGGCGTGTTCGATGGCGAAGAGGTGCGCATCGTCGAGCTGCGGCTGGCGCCGGATCCGGCCCCGGGTCGCGCGGGCGCAGTGGTGCGTGTCGCCGAAACCAAGCTCAAAAGAAATGAACTGGCACGGGAAATCCTGCTGAGTGTGGTGTTGCCGCAGGTGCTGCTGATCCTGATTGCCTGCGTCGTGGTCTGGGTCGGCGTGGTGCGCGGTCTGTCGCCGCTGCAGCGCCTGCAGCGCGCAGTGGCATCGCGTTCGGATCGAGACCGCAGTCCGGTGGCCGTGGACAATGTGCCGGGGGAGGTCAGTCCGCTGCTGCATTCGATCAATGAACTGCTGTCGCGGCTGGATCATGTTTTGACATTGCAGAGCCGTTTCGTATCGGATGCCGCGCACCAGCTGAAGACGCCGATGGCTGCGCTGAAAACCCAGTTCGAGGTGGCCTTGCGCGAAACCGATCCGCAGCGCATGCGTGAAGCGCTGCAGGGCATCTATCCGCGGCTGGAGCGGCTGTCGCGGCTGGTGTCGCAACTCTTGTCGCTGGCGCGCAACGAGCCCGACGCGGTCAGCGCGGTGACGCTGGCGCCGCTGGATCTGGATGCGCTGGCGCTGGATGTCGCCACCGGCTGGGTGCCGGAAGCGCTGAAAAAACACATCGATCTCGGTTTCGAGGGCGCTGGGCGGCCGGTGCAGGTGTCAGGCGACCCGGTGCGGCTGCGCGAGTTGCTCGACAACCTGCTCGACAACGCGGTGCGTTACAGCCGCGACGGCGGGCGCATCACGGTGCGCGTGAGCACTGCCCCGCCTACGGTGGACGTCAACGACGACGGTCCGAGCATTCCGCCGGAGGAGCGCGAGCGGGTGTTCGAACGCTTTCACCGCCTGCTCGGCAGCGGGCAGGACGGCAGCGGGCTGGGACTGGCGATTGCCCGGGATATCGCTCGCCTCCACCGCGGCGAAATCACGCTGCGCGAGGACACTTCCGACGGCATCGGCAATACCTTCAGTGTGGTGTTGCCACCGGCTTGAGGGTCGCCTGTCCTGTCGGTCTTTCTGTAAGGTTACGTTCATACTAAGGTAATTATTCGTTCATTCCGACAGCGGGTGAGCGTAAGCCTGCATCCGTATTCTTCCTTCCATTCAAGTCAGCGGCGTAATGCCGTATTGACGGTTACAGGAGGAGGTGCCGGATGGAGATGCTTTCCAGTTCGTTTTTCTGGGTCACGCTGGGCCAGATCATGATGATCAATATTGTGCTGAGCGGCGACAATGCCGTCGTCATCGCGATGGCCAGCCGTTCGCTGCCGCCACGGCAGCAGAAACAGGCGATCCTGTTCGGCAGCTTCGGTGCGATTTTCCTGCGCATTGTGCTGACGTTTTTTGCGGTGATGCTGCTCGACTTGCCGTACCTCAAACTGATCGGCTCGGTGCTGCTGGCTTATATCGGCATCCAGATGCTGATTCCCGAAGAAGCCGAAGATGAAATCGACGGCCATTCACACATGTGGTCTGCCATCAAGACCATCATCATCGCCGACCTGATCATGAGCCTCGACAACGTGCTGGGTGTTGCTGCGGCAGCCAAAGGCAATGTGGTGCTGCTGGTTATCGGCCTCGGCATCAGCATTCCGCTGATCATCTACGGCAGCACGTTCATCCTGAAACTGATGAACCGCTTTCCGATCATCATCACGCTGGGCGGGGGCATCCTCGGCTGGGTGGCCGGCGAGATGCTGATCACCGATCCGTCGATCAGTGCCTGGGTCGATGGCCAGGCGCACTGGCTGCACACGTTTGCGCCGGCCATGGGCGCGCTGCTGGTGGTCGCGGTGGGCAAGTCGATTGCCGTGGCCAAACTCGCCAAACTGAGCCAGTTGCCCGAGGGCACGATTACGCTACCCGAGGACGAAGAAGCCGCGCCCCCGGGATACCACTGGGTGCATCGCGCCTGGCGGCATCTGCCGGACGGCACCCGTGATTACGCGGCGTATTACGGCAAACTTGCATTCCGTCATCTGCAGCCGATCAGTTCAAGGCTGCGGCGGCGTAAAGAGTGACCTGAGGGGTGACCTGAGGGGTGACCTGAGGCTTGACCCCGCAGTTTGATCCAAGGTTTGACCCCAAGGTTTGACCCCGTAGCCAGCCTCTGCTGACTGCCTCGCAGGGGTAGCGGTCCCAAGCCGCTGCCCCTGTTTTTTTGCGCGTTGCCCGCGGCGTTTGCCGCAGTGCGGTCCCGTCTGCACAGGCGCCGTCAAACTGGTTTATCCTGCGCCTTCCCGCGCATCTTCCCTCTTATCCACGCACAGGATTTCCCGCCATGTATCCCAACACGCTGCTCTATATCAACGGTCAATGGGGCCCGGCGGCCTCCGGCCGCACGCTGCCCGTTGTCAATCCCGCCAACCATCAGCAGATCGGCACCGTGGCGTACGCCGAAAAAGCCGATCTCGACCGCGCGCTGGAAGCGGCGGAGGCGGGGTTCAAGGTCTGGCGCAAGGTGTCGGCATTCGACCGCAGCAAGGTGATGCGCAAGGCCGCAGACATTTTCCGCGAACGCGCTGATGCCGTGGCCTCGATGATGACCATGGAGCAGGGCAAGCCCGTCGGCGAAGCGAAACTCGAAGTGCTGGCCGGTGCCGATCTGATCGACTGGTTCGCCGAAGAAGGCCGCCGCGCCTACGGCCGGGTGATCCCGGCGCGCGCCGAAGGCATTTATCAACTGGTGGTGAAGGAACCGGTGGGTCCGGTTGCCGCCTTTACGCCGTGGAATTTCCCGATCAATCAGGCTGTGCGCAAACTGTCGGCGGCATTGTCCACCGGTTGCTCGATCATCATCAAGGCGCCGGAAGAAACCCCGGCGTCTCCTGCGGAACTGATCCGTGCCTTTGCCGATGCCGGCGTGCCGGCGGGGGTGATCAACCTGGTGTACGGCAACCCGGCGGAAATTTCGAGTTACCTGATTCCGCATCCGGTGATCCGCAAAATCACCTTCACCGGCTCCACCCCGGTGGGCAAACAGCTCGCAGCGATGGCCGGGCAGCACATGAAACGCGCGACCATGGAACTGGGCGGTCACGCGCCGGTGATTATTTTTGACGATGCCGATATCGATATCGCGGCGAAAACCATGTCCTTCGTGAAGTTCCGCAATGCTGGCCAGGTCTGCGTGTCACCGACGCGTTTTCTGGTGCAGGAAGGTGTTTACCAGAAATTCGTTGATAAATTTGTCGAAGGCACCAAGGCGATCAAGGTCGGTGACGGTTTTGACAAGGACACCAGAATGGCGACGCTGGCCAACCCGCGCCGGCAGAGCGCAATGGTGGCCAATGTCGAGGACGCAAAAAAACGTGGCGGCAAGGTACAGACCGGCGGATATCCGATCGGTGAAAAAGGCAATTTTTTCGAGCCAACGGTGGTGACTGAACTGTCGACCGATGCGATGGCGATGAACACCGAGCCTTTCGGCCCGATGGCGATCATCAATCCGTTCAAGACCTTTGATGATGCAGTGATCGAAGCCAACCGCCTGCCGTACGGTCTCGCTGCCTACGCGTGGACCAAATCGGCAAAAACCGCGAACGCGATTGCGGCGCAGGTCGAGACCGGCATGATGACCATCAACCATCTGGGTTTTGCCTTGCCCGAAGTGCCGTTCGGCGGCGTCAAGGATTCGGGCTACGGCTCGGAAGGCGGCAGCGAAGCTATCGAGCCGTACCTGATCTCGAAATTCATCACGCAGGCCGGGTTGTAAATACCAAACCGTGAAGTACGTGGATATTAATAAAATACTAAAATATTAATAAAAACAAATAGTTAAGTAGAGTCCTGAGGCGGTGTAATTTTGCCTGAAGGAGGCCTTGTGCGACAGCGGCGGCAGTTCGCGGCGATGTTTCTGTGGGGTGTGTGGATGGCGAGCGCGGCTGTGGCGCAAAGTTATCCGGCCAAACCGATACGCATCGTTACCGTGGCGCCGGGCAGTGCGAACGATATCGTCGCCCGCTTGATTGCACAGGAACTGCGCCCGGTGCTTGGGCAGACGGTGATCGTCGACAACCGCGGCACCATTGCCGCCGAGGTCGTGGCCCGCGCACCCGCCGATGGTTACACGCTGCTGCTGTATGGCAGTGCGGTGTGGTTGTCACCATTCATCCGCGGCAACACACCGTACGATCCGGTGAAGGATTTCGCACCGATCACGCTGGTGGCGAGTTCACCGAACATCATCGTCGTACATCCGTCGCTGCCGGTGAAATCGGCGCGCGAACTGATTGCGCTGGCAAGAGCGCGGCCCGGCCAGCTCAATTACGCGGCGGGTTCGCTCGGCGCGGCGCCGCATCTCGCCGCGGAGCTGTTCAAGTCCATGGCAAAACTCAACATCGTGCGTGTTGCCTACAAGGGCACAGGCGGTTCGCTGATCGGCATCATCAGCGGGGAGGTGGAGCTGATGTTTCCGACCGCGGGCTCGGTGACGCCGCATATCACGGCGGGCAAATTGCGCGCGCTGGCGGTGACCAGTCTGCGGCCCACCGCGCTGGCGCCCGGGTTGCCGCTGCTGTCCGAATCGCTGCCCGGTTACGAATCCGTTTCTTTGAACGGCATGCTGGCGCCAGCGCGCACGCCGGACGCCATCATTCGTCAGCTCAATGCCGAGGTGGCGAAGGTGATGACGCGCGCAGACATCAAGGAAAAACTGGTGGCCGCCGGAACCGATGCGATGTCCACCACGCCGGAAGAATTCGCAGCCATCATCCAGGCCGACATGGCGAAGTGGGGCAAGCTGATTCGCGACGCCGGCATCCGCGAGTGATCCCGATGTCAGCGCGAATCACGCATCAGGCTTTGGCGGGACGGGGAATCTTTTTGTAACGGCCGACGGGAACCAGTTCGGCGACAGTGCCGCCGGGGGCGCGGAATTTCACCGGAATGATGCCGGGGTCGCTGATGATTTCGCAGCCGTAACCTTTGACCTGGGCGGTGGCCTTTTCAATATCTTCGACTTCAACCGCGAAGTGGTGAATGCACGGGCCTTCGCCGGCCGCTTTGGATTCGGCGGATTTGGTGCCTTCGTCGTATTTGATCAGGGTGAAATCGATGTCGCCGTCGGTCAGATGGCGCGACAGGTGATCCCGGGTCTTGCGCGTTTCCGCTTCCCAGAAACCGAAGACTTCTTCGTAGAATTTGGTGGTTTTTTCGAGGTCATCGACCTTGAGGGCGAGATGCACGATGCGGTTCATGGCGTTCTCCTGAGCTGTCCGCAGGGATTGCGGGGAAGGGGGCTTTTTACGCCCGTCGCGGGCGCTTCCGCAAGCGGGGTGTTACAGTGTGGGCGTCATATTATTTGACCCCCACGCCCCCCGCTCTTGCTCCAGAGATCTGCACGACCGCGACCTTGCTGCGCCCGCGGCGCAGTACTGATCAGGCCGCTGCGGCGATGGTCAGGCCGACCACGCTGTTGTCCTTGATTGCTTGCGCCACCAGTCCTGAAGCTTTGACGTCTTCGATGAACGTAGCGAGGTATTTCGCTGCGGCAGTGCGGCCCTTGGGTACGCCGGCGGCCTGCAGCACAGCGGTGAAGGAGCCATCGAGGATGCGCGAGCCCGGCAGCCTGGTCTGGTCCGTGATCAGGCGCGGACGCAGGCCGGCCAGTGCATCGAATTTTTCCGCGACAAATCGATTGAAGGATGCATCCCCACCGGGCTCTTTGACGAGTTCGGCGTTTTTGATGGTGCGCGACAGGTAGAGTTCATAGGCTGCCTTGTCCGGCACGATGATGCGGATGCCCTTGCAGTCGACTTCTTCAATGGTCTTGATCGCTGAATCTGCCGGTACGAGATAGGTGGAATCGATTTCGACATAAGCCGCAGTGAAATCAATTTCGTTGGCGCGCAGCGGTTCGGCACCGAGAAAACCGACGTCCCATACGCCCTTGTTGGCGGCATCGGCCAGTGCGCCGGGATTCGGGTAGGGGCAGAGTTCGATGGCGAGTCCGAGGCGGCGCCCCAGTTCCTGGGCAAGGTCATGTGCCACACCGCGCGGTTGGCCGGTGGCGGGATCAGTGCGGGTGAGCAGGAAGTTACTCATGTTCAGGCCCACGCGCAGTTTGCCGGTAGGCGCGAATTCGGAGCGGAGTGCAGCGGTCACTTCAGTCATGGCGATGGTCCCGTCGTGTCAGGGTTGCGGAACGCAGGATTAGACACTGAACCGCGGGGCCTTGTCATCCGCGATTAGAATGTGATGACTGCAATATGGAATCCGCTGCTCAAACACCTCCGCCGCGTTACATCGCCCACCTCGACATGGATGCGTTTTACGCTTCCGTCGAACTGCTGCGTTATCCGCAGCTGCGCGGCCGGCCGGTGGTGGTGGGCGGACGGCGCCGTGCTGCCCAGGATGATCCGGCAGATACGGCATTCGCCACGCTGCGCGGTTACACCGGCCGCGGCGTGGTGACCACGTCGACCTACGAGGCGCGCGCGCTGGGCGTGTTTTCGGCGATGGGGCTGATGAAGGCGGCGAAACTGGCGCCGGACGCGGTGCTGCTGCCGGCCGACTTCGATGCCTACCGCCATTATTCGCGTCTGTTCAAGGATACGGTGCGCGGCATTGCACCGCAGGTCGAGGATCGTGGCATCGACGAGATTTATATCGACATCACCGAACTCGTGGCGGCGAGCGCTGCTGACGGCGCCCCTGACCCCTGGGCACGCGCCAGGGCGATTGCCACCGACATCCAGCGCGCGGTGCGAGAGGCGACACAATTGTCGTGCTCCATCGGTATCACGCCGAACAAGCTGCTGGCGAAAATCGCCTCGGAGCTGAACAAACCCGCCGGCGTCAGCGTGATCCGCCCCGACGACATCCGCAGCGTGGTGTGGCCGCTGGCGGTGCGCAAGATCAACGGCATTGGGCCCAAGGCCAACATCAAGCTGGAGCAACTGGGCATTCACACCATCGCTGAGCTGGCGCAGGCGGAATCGGCCTTGCTGATCGAGCACTTTGGCAGCAGCTACGGGGCGTGGATGCACGCTGCCGCGCACGGACGCGATGAACGGCCGGTGGTGACCTACAGCGAACCGAAGTCGATCAGCCGCGAGACCACGTTTGAAAACGATCTGCATGCGGTGCGCGACAAGGCGCAGTTGACGCGCATATTCACCGAGCTGTGCGAACGCGTCGCCGGTGATCTCGAGCGTAAGGGTTATCTCGGCAAAACCATCGGTCTGAAAATCCGTTACGACAATTTCAGGACCGTAACGCGGGACCTGACGATAGACGCGCCGACACGCGATGCAAAAATCATCCGCCGCGCTGCGGGTGAATGCCTGAAGCGTGTGCCGCTGGACCGGCGCATCCGCCTGCTCGGTGTGCGGGTAGGGGCGCTGTCGAAACCGGGCGCCGCAAGCGAAGTCCACGGCATGTCGCTGTTCGACTGATTCCGAAATCTTGAGAGTTGCATCAATAATGACTAAAACATGCCTCTGGCGAGGCTGTCATGTTTTTGGAAAGATTCGACTAACCCGCCATAATCGCGCGCATCCATAAATCATTCGCGGGACGATCATGAGTCTGACGGCACAACTCGCCGGAATTATCCGGGACACCACCTTTGAATCTCTGGGAGAAGCGGATGTATTTCTCGCCAAACGCCTGATTGCTGACGGCGTTGCCGTTGCAGTGGCGGGCAGCGGCGAAACTGCGCCGCAGGTCTTTGCGCAGCATATTCGCGAGCAGGGCGGGAACGAGCAGTGTTCGGTCTGGGGTTTTGGTTTCAAGACCTCACCGATACAAGCCGCGTATGCCAATGCAGTGTCGATGCATGTGCTCGATTTTGAACCCATGTCCAACCCGTCTACGCATGCGGTGTCGCCGACAGTGCCGGTGGCGTTTGCGCTGGCGGTGCGTGACGGCCTCGACGGGCGAGAATTGCTGACAGCCTGTGCCAAGGGCTTCGAGATGCAGGGCCGCCTGCTGGCGGCGGTGGATCACCGGCGCGAGAGTTCGAAATTCCATGCCCCCGGCGTGGTTGGCCCGTTTGGCGCGGCGGTGACGGCCGCACACCTGTTGAAACTGGACACGGTGCAACTCAATTACGCGCTGGGCATTGCGGCCTCGCGCAGCGGCGCCTTGCGCGCCAATATCGGCCACATGGTGAAGTGCACGCACTGCGGCAACGCAGCAGCAGGCGGACTGGAAGCAGCGATGCTGGCGGTGAAGGGGTTTACGAGCAATACCGATGTCCTGGCGCATGTCGATGGTTTTATTGGCGCATTTTTTCCCAAGGGCATTGATCGCGACATGCTGCTGGATTATGGAAAGCCGTTCCGCTTCAACGACCCCGGCATGGCGATCAAGTTTTATCCGTCGAAATACCCGACGCATTTCAGCATCAGCGCGGCATTGGATGCGCGCAAGGCGATCGGTAATCCGGCGGACATGGCGGCGGTGCGCATCATCACGCCGGCCATGTCTGACGTGGAGCGGCCGGCGCCAGTGTCCGGCCTGGAAGGCAAATTCAGCTTTCAGTACAGCACCGCCTGTGCCCTGCTCGACGGCAAGGTCGGCATCCCCTCGTTCCACAATGACCGCCGCTTTCGCGCCGACATGGTGGCGTTGTTGCCAAAAATCACTGTGTTGGCCGATCCCGCCATCCCCACAGAATTCTCGAAAATGCGTGTCAGCATCGAAGTCACAATGCGCGATGGCACTGTGCATCGTGCGACTTGTGACCGGCCTCCCGGTTTCTGGGGCGTACCGCTGGATATCGTGCAGCATCGCGAGAAGGTGCGCGATTGCCTGGCGACACGGCTTGATGCCGGACGCACAGCGCGGGTCACGGAATTGCTGGAATCGCTGGAGAAATTGCCAACGAGCGGCATACGCGAACTGAGCCTGCTGCTGGAATAACGAGAGACTTAAAGCTTGCGACGCGGGATTTGCGGGACGCCGGTGCGTTTTTGCAGTGCTTCGCGCGGCGCAGTTTCATGGCTGCCCATCGCATGCACCAGGTTTTCGAGATCAAGGCGCAGATCCGGCGGCAGCTCCAGTAGGTTGATGCGCTGCAGACGCGCATTGCGATCCGGCAGGTCGAGCATGCCGGTCAGGTAGAGCAGCAGGTCGTTGGGCGTATAGCGCGAACCCATGCTCGCACGCCAGAAATTTCGCGGCAGCGCAGGGTAATCAGCGCGTCCCGGGAACAGCGCACGCAATACCAAACCGAGGCAACTCATGCAGTTGGCGCCCGGTGAGTCATCAAGGCAATACGGAATGCCGGCTTTGACCCAGCGGTCGACCCGTGCCGGCAATTCTTTTTGCAGTTTGACCATGGTTGCCGCATCGGCGTGAGGCCGGATGCCGTAGAGATGCCAGATCTCGTAGCTTTTGTCGCCGGCCTGCATCGCCTCCCCATCGAGGAATGGCGAGATTACGACGCCCACGTTGGGGAATGACCACGCAATACGCTGGTCGGGGAGCTCAATGCCGACCTGTATTTCCAGTGACTCGTCGGGCAAGCGCAACAGAAAATAATGCACGTAGCCGGCCTGTCCCGGTGCGACGCCGGATGCGGTGTGCGGGGGTTTGCCGGTGCGCGGATTGGTTGGCACAGATGGCGTCGCCGGCTTGCTGGCCAGAATGACTGTGCGTGCGCCAAAATCAGCATTCAGCACGCGCGCGTAGCGTTCTTCGGTGCGCGCGGATTGTCCGTTGAGTGGCGCGTTGGCGTAGGCAGTGCTGCATGCTGTGACCAGTGCCAGTACTGTCAGAAGGCGTTTTGCCGGATGTGCGTTCATATCGTGCATTGTAGGCAGGGGCGTATTACCGTGGTGAATGTCAATTTAATGGGCGTGGCCTGCCTGCAAGCGGGACATTCTCATTAGAATGCGCAGTCGGCAAACAATTCACCCTGAGACAAAATAAACGGCTCCACGGAGGCGCCGGATTCAACCGGACCGGATGATGATCAAAACCATTTCTGCACAGCAATTGCGGCACATGCTTGACGATGGCAAGGAACTCGCGCTGCTCGACGTCCGCGAGGAGGGTGTGTATTCGCGCGACGGCCACCTGCTGCTGGTATCGAATGTACCGCTCAGCGTACTGGAACTGCGGGTTTCAACGTTGGTGCCGCGCAAGGCTACGCGCATCGTGGTCTGCGATGGTGGTGAAGGGGGGGCGGCACTTGCGGCAGAACGGCTGGTCAAGGGCAGTTATGCCGATGTCGCGGTGCTGACCGGCGGCACGCCGGCTTGGGCTGCTGCCGGATTCCGGCTGTATACGGGGGTGTATGTGCCGAGCAAGGCTTTCGGTGAATATATCCAGCACGAGGATGCACCGCCGGAAGTGACGGCGACGGAACTCGCGGAATGGCAGCGAACCGGTAAAGACATCGTCGTTGTCGACAGCCGTCCGCCGGCTGAATTCCACCGCAACAGCATTCCTGGTGCCTTCGATTGCCCGAGCGCGGAACTGCCGTACCGGATGCCGGAGTTTGTGCGTTCAGCGCAGACCACGGTGATCGTCAACTGCGGCGGCCGCACGCGCAGCATCATTGGCGCGCAGGTGCTGATCAATGCCGGGTTTCCCAATCCGGTGTACGCGCTGAAGGACGGCACCCAGGGTTGGAAGCTGGCCGGTTTTGAACTGAATCACGGCCGCGATGCCGTGGTGCCGCTGCCGTCGCAGCAGGGACTGGTCTGGGTGCAGCAGGCTGCAGCACGGGTTGCACGCCGCTATGGCATCCGCCACATCGATCACGCGCGGCTGCAGCAACTGCGCGCTGATGCAACGCGCACGTTGTACTTGTTCGACGTACGCAGTCCGGAGGAATTCGTAAGCGGCCACCTGCCAGGAGCGCTGTCCGCACCCGGCGGGCAACTGGTGCAGGCCACGGACACCTTCATTGCCGTGCGTCCCTCCGTGATCGTACTCAGCGACAACGATGGCGTGCGGGCGACGATGACGGCGGCCTGGCTGGCGCAGATGGGCCATGACGAGGTGTATGTGCTGGCGCAGGGTGATGCGCCACTGCTGCGCGGACCCGCGCCGGGGGTGCTGCTCGAAGGCGCTGTGCCTTGCGGCATGACGATTACTGCGGCAGAGCTGAAGTCGCTGCTCGCCGCAGGTTCGGCGCAGGTGGCTGATCTCGACAGCAGCCTGCGTTATCGCGAGAGACATATTCCGGGCGCATGGCATGTCGTGCGCTCGCGGCTGGCCGACCAGCTGAAAAAAATTCCCCCGACGCAGCTGCTGGTGTTCACTGCGACCGAGCAGGCACTGGCCGGTCTGACGGCGACGGATGCCGCGCAACTGGTGAAGACAACGGTCAAGGTAATGGCGGGCGGCACCGACGCCTGGCGCGCGGCCGGATTTGAGTTTGAGACTGGCGATGTACGCATGACCGGCGCCGCCGATGATCTGAGTTACCGTGCGCTGGACCGCAAGGACAATGTCGAGGCGGCGATGCGAGAGTACCTGCGTTGGGAGGTCGAATTGGTGAATGCCGTGAAAAGCGATGCTGATTTCCATTTCAGGCGTTATCCCGCGGCAGGCTGAGGCGCAGCGGCGTTCACGTTATAGTCTCAGATCCGGCAGCGTGCGTTCCGATTCGTGAGGAGCAAGTGATGGACAAAGATATCGATATTCTGATCAGCGAAGTAGGACCGCGCGACGGTCTGCAAAACACCAAGCAGTTCATGACCACGGAGTACAAGAAAAAATGGATCAGCGCGGCCGCCACTGCCGGCCTGCGTGAAATAGAGGTGTGTTCCTTCGTGCCGCCGAAACTGATTCCGCAGATGGCGGATGCAGCGGAAGTCGTTGCGCACAGCCTGACCATCCCCGGTTTGAATGTCGCTGCATTGGCGCCGAATTTCAGGGGTGCGCAAGGTGCAATGGAAGCCGGCGTACACAAGCTGACTTTAACCATTTCAGTATCCCGGGCGCACAGTCTCGCCAACGTACGCATGACGCCGGATGAAGCCATCGCCAGCGCAAAAAAAATCTGTGCCTTCCGCGACAGCCTGCCGAAGGAGAAACGTCCGATCATCGAATCCGGCCTGTCCACGGTGTTTGGCTGCACGCTGGAGGGCGCGGTCAATGAGGATGAAGTGGTGCGTATGGCCGTGGCTTCGGTGGAAGCGGGTTGTGATGAAGTCGGGCTGGCTGACACCACCGGTTACGCCAATCCGGAGCAGATCCGCCGCGTGTTCAAGAAAGTGCGCGCGGCCATCGGCGACAAACTGTCCGGCGCACATCTGCACAATACGCGCGGACTGGGCCTCGCCAATGTGGTGGCGGCGCTGGAAGTCGGCGTGACGACCTTTGACAGTTCTCTCGGCGGTCTCGGCGGTTGCCCGTTTGCACCCGGCGCTTCCGGCAACATCGTTACCGAAGATCTGGTGTTCATGCTCGAAGCCATGGGTTTGCGCACCGGCATCGATCTCGACAAACTGCTGGCTCTGCGCAAAATCCTCGAAGAAGGCTTACCCGACGAACCGCTATACGGGTATGTACCGCTGGCGGGGATCACCAAGGGTTTTGTGCCGGCAACCAGAGCGCACTAAATGGACTGTAGTAACTGCTGCTCTCCCTCTCCCCGCTTGACGGGGACCTCGGTGCCCGGGTGGGTAGAAGGTTGGGGTCAAGGGAACACTTGGAGCGAAGCAGAGGGGCCGCCATGGATTTTATCAATCTGTAATGGAATCAAACATGAATAAACGACTCCCGCTTGAAGGCATCCGCGTCATCGAGTTTTGCCACGTGGTCATGGGACCGACCTGCGGGCTGGTACTCGCTGACCTCGGTGCCGAAGTGATCAAGGTCGAGCCGCTGGATGGTGATCACACGCGCAAGCTGACCGCTTCGGGTGCGGGATTCTTCCCGACTTACAACCGCAACAAAAAAAGCATCGCTGTCGACCTGAAATCGGAGCAGGGCCGTGAGCTGGTGCTGAAGCTGATTGCCAGCGCTGATGTGGTCACCGAAAACTTCCGGTTGGGTGCAATGGACAAACTGGGTTTCGGTTACGAGGCCCTTAAAAAATTGAAACCGGAACTTATTTATTGCTCGCTGAAGGGTTTCCTGCCCGGGCCGTACGAACACCGCACCGGACTCGACGAGGTGGTGCAGATGATGGGCGGCCTCGCCTACATGACGGGTGGGCGTTTCGGCCCGCTGCGTGCCGGTGCTTCAGTCAATGATGTGATGGGCGGGGTGTTTGGCGCAGTGGCGATTCTTGCCGCGCTGAACCAGCGCCATGCCACCGGTGAGGGCCAGTATGTGCAAAGCGCACTGTTCGAGAACAATGCCTTCCTGATGGCGCAGCACATGCTCGAAGGATTCGCCACTGGCCAGCCAGTAAAGCCGATGCCGGACCGCATCCGTGCCTGGGCGCTGTACGACAATTTCAAGACCCGAGATGGCGAACTGGTGTTCGTTGGCGTGGTGACCGACACGCAGTGGAAGGTGTTCTGTGATTCATTCGCCCTCACCGAGCTGTTCAACGATCCGGCGCTGAAAACCAATCCGCAGCGCGTTGAGGCGCGCCCACGCATCCTGCCTATCGTCAGTGAAATTTTCGCCAAAATGGGCAAGCAGGAGCTGATGGATCGCTGCGAAAAACTCGGCCTGCCGTTCGCGCCGATCGCCAAACCCGAGGACCTGTTCGACGATCCGCACCTCAATGCCTCTCATGGCCTGACGCCGGTGACGCTGAACAATGGCGTCAAGACCAAGGTACCGGTGCTGCCGATCGAAATGGACGGCCGGCGTTTCGGCATGCGTATCGATATCCCGCAGATCGGTGAACACACGCGCGAGGTGCTGAAGTCGGTGGGTTATGCCGATGCCGAAGTTGAGCGCCTGCTCGCTGAACGGGTCGTTGCGGTGCGCTGAGCCGGCCCCATTCAGCGACTAGTCATGCAAGGCTTCAATCGCTTTCGGATTTGAGGCCACGATTTTCAGCAGCGCCTTGGCTGGCCCGGTGGGCTGGGTGCGCCGTTGCTCCCAGTTTTGCAGGGTTCGCAGGTTTACGCCGATCAATCGCGCGAACTGGCTCTGACTGATCTTCGCGGCTTCGCGGATGGCGCGCACGTCGGGCGCGGTCAGTTCGGTCGCTCGGGCGCCGCGCACAGATTTTCCGGCGAGGTGCCGCTTCATGGCTTTGACGCCTTTGACCAACTGGTCGAAATGTTGCTTATCCATGGTTGATGTCCTTCATCAGTCCCGCCAGCGTCTTGGCTTGAGCCGGGGTTGGATCCTCGCGTTCGTTCTTCGCGTAGGCATAGATCAGGTATATGTGGTCGCCCGGAACGTACCAGTAGTAAATCACTCTCGCGCCGCCGCGTTTGCCCCGTCCTTGGGCTGCCCAACGCAGCTTGCGCAGCCCTGAGCCGCGCCGAATCAGATCGCCTGCATCCGGTTGAGTGAGCAAAACGCTCTGTAACCGACGCAGATCTTCATCACTCCACCATTCAGCAGCGAAAGCAATAAATGGTGGAAGCTCCACGAAGACCATGCAGTGCACTATACGCGTAAAGCGTATAGCGGGCAATCAAGTCCGGGTTGGTGATAGCGTACGGAAATTCCGGAAAGATACGCCAAAGATTAAGTATTTGATTTTATTTAAATAGTTAGCTGATTGCCGTCGTGTGCTTGGGGCGCGTGCTGGATTGCGCCGGAATGACGGTGTGAACTGCGCTGTTCAACAGCTCGCCATCACCTTGCCCCATTTCGGATCGGGTTTGATCTTCAAGGGCTGCGGCGCGGCGGCGAGCGCGCTGCGCGTGGTCGAGGTAATGTTCAGCAGCACCGGCTTGCCAAACTCAGCTTCGAGCAGCGGTACGGCATGAATCGCGTACCACAGGCCGCCGGGCAGCAGCAGGGCCTGGGCCTGCGGCACGTCACGCAAGGCCTGCGCGCCGAGTTCCAGCGCCAGTTCATGGTCGGCGAGCGGACTCGATACCTTGTTCTGATCCAGTGTCCGGCCGCGCGAGCGCAGGGACACCACTTCGATGCCGGCTTCCTTCAGATAATTGCTCAGCGCAGTGTTGAGGTTTTCCGGCCAGCGCGTGGCCAGCGCCAGTTTGGTCACACCGAAATGCTGCAATGTGGCGATGTGCGCTTCAAGGTCGGTGTCGCAGGGCAGACCGGTGCGCTGGCTGGCTTCATCAAGGATCTCGAGCATTTTTTTGCGGCCCAGCATCGAGGCCACCGGCACACCGCTCAGCGCGATGCGGTCGACGTTTTTCCTCTTCAGTAAATCAAGCGCCCGCCACAGTGCCGGCAATTCGGTTTCGACGGCGGCGAGGCTGTATTCCTTCAGATTCAATCCGGTGGTGACCAACATCATGCCGTCCGGGGCGACGCGGTAGAACTGGTAGGCATCCATGTCGGTGTACAGGTGCGGGATGACGTAACCGAGGTGCAGCCACGGGCTGACGATGCTCATTGCAGGAACTCCCTGTGCTGTGGCGATAAGTATTTCCAGTGCACATTATCCATGAATGCGTCACGGCGCTCCCATGACGGCTGGTTTCGGCTATCCTCCCGGTTCCCTTTTGATCAACTCATTTTAGAAATCCGCAATGGCCCAGTACGTATTTACGATGAACCGGGTGAGCCGCGTCGTGCCGCCCAAACGCGTCATTCTCAAGGACATTTCACTGTCGTTTTTTCCCGGCGCCAAGATCGGCGTGCTCGGGATGAACGGCTCGGGCAAGTCCAGCCTGCTGAAAATCATGGCCGGTGTCGACAAGGAGTACGACGGCGAGGCGACGCCGATGCCGAACCTGAACATCGGCTTTCTGCCGCAGGAGCCGCAACTCAATGCGGAGCAGACCGTGCGCGAGGCGGTGGAGGAGGGTTTGGGCGAAGTATTCGACGCACAGAAAAAGCTGGATGAAATCTACGCTGCCTACGCCGAGCCCGACGCCGATTTCGACAAGCTCGCGGCCGATCAGGCGAAGTACGAAGCGCTGCTGTCCAACGCCGGATCGGATACCGGGCACCAGCTCGAAATCGCCGCTGATGCGCTGCGCCTGCCGCCGTGGGACGCGAAAATCGGCAATCTGTCGGGCGGTGAAAAACGCCGTGTGGCCTTGTGCCGCTTGCTGCTGTCCAAGCCGGACATGTTATTGCTGGATGAACCGACCAACCATCTCGATGCCGAAAGCGTGGATTGGCTGGAGCAGTTCCTGCACCGTTTTCCGGGAACCGTGGTCGCGGTGACCCATGATCGTTATTTCCTCGACAACGCTGCCGAGTGGATCCTTGAGCTCGACCGCGGTCATGGCATTCCGTGGAAAGGCAATTACAGTTCCTGGCTGGAGCAGAAGGAAGGTCGGCTGAAGCAGGAAGAGGCCACCGAATCGGCGCGGCAGAAAGCGCTGAAAAAGGAACTCGACTGGGTGCGCCAGAATCCGAAGGGTCGTCAGGCGAAATCAAAAGCGCGGATTGCGCGTTTCGAGGAACTGTCGTCCTTCGATTACCAGAAGCGCGCCGAGACCCAGGAAATCTTCATTCCGGTCGCGGATCGCCTCGGCGACAGCGTGATCGAGTTCAAGGACGTGTCCAAGGGTTACGGCGACCGTCTGCTGATCGACAAACTGTCGTTCGCGATTCCACCGGGTGCGATTGTCGGCATCATCGGGCCCAATGGCGCCGGTAAGTCGACCATCTTCCGCATGATTTCCGGCAAGGAAACACCGGATTCCGGTGAAATCGTCATCGGCTCGACGGTAAAACTGGCGATGGTCGACCAGTCGCGCGAGTCCCTGCCCGATGACAAGACCGCATGGGAAGCCATTTCCGGCGGGCTCGACATCATCAACGTCGGCAAATTCGAAATGCCGTCGCGCGCCTATCTCGGCCGTTTCAATTTCAAGGGCCAGGACCAGCAGAAAAAAGTCGGCACCCTGTCCGGCGGTGAACGCGGCCGGCTGCATCTCGCGCATACACTGCTCACGGGGGCCAACGTTCTGCTGCTCGACGAACCGTCCAATGACATCGACGTCGAAACCCTGCGTGCGCTGGAGGACGCCCTGCTCGAATTCGCCGGCTGCGTGCTGGTGATCTCGCACGACCGCTGGTTCCTCGACCGCATTGCCACCCACATCCTCGCCTTCGAAGGTGATTCGCAGGCGGTGTTTTTCTCCGGCAACTATCAGGAATACGAGGCGGACAAGCGCAAGCGTCTGGGCGAGGAGGGTGCCAAGCCGAAGCGCCTGCGGTTCAAGCCGCTGAAGGCGTGATTGTTGTGCAAATCATTGTTTTTATTAATAAAATTAAGCAGCCCAAGTGCGTCGGCTGGTCTGCAGCGGGCTTGTTGTGCCGGGCCGCGTTGCTTATATGGCAAAGCAATCGTTGCTGCGACGAAAGCAATAGAATAGCGACGTGAATACCCCTCGCGCCTGCGGTCCTGCAGCAGGAATTTCCAGAGCGAGGAGGCATTCGTTGCGGCTGCTGCTGGTCATTGCAGCTATTGCGTTCAGCATCACGGAAGCCAGCTATCAGGTTGGCGCATTGTCGGGACTCGATCACGCCTACACCGATCTGTGGCATCGCTGGAGCGGTGTGCGTTATCAGCCCGCGCGTACGGCGCTGGTCGTGGTCGACGAGGCGTCGCTCACGCGCTACCCCGATGATCCCCTGGTGTTCTGGCCACCGCATTTTGCCAAGGCGGCGGCGACGCTGCGTGAAGTCGGGGCCACTGTAATCGGCATCGACTTTCTGTTTTCGATTACTCCGGAGAGCTGGTTTAACAAGCTCAATCTTGCGGGAAATGAAGCTCTGCGGCAGTACGATCTGGCATTTCGTCAGGAACTCAATTTGGGGAAGGTCGTGCTGGTTGGAACGATTGCACGTAGCGAGGATGGTCATCCGGACAGCTTGCTGCTGCCTCATTCGGATTATCTGCTGTCGCTGCCGGATATGGATATGGTGACAGGGGTAGGCCTCGCCGACCTGGAGCCCGATCAGGATGGGGTAATCCGTCGTTTCAAGTTTGTCCCACGGAAGAATCTTTCCAAGGAGCTTGCCGCCGGTGCACCGCAGCTGTCTTTTGGCGCATTGCTCGCGATGCGCGCATCCGCACAAAGCGCATCGGCAGGCCAATGGAGTATCGGCGGGTTCCGCTATGACGCCACGAGTATGCACAACATCAGCTATGCCGGCCCGCAGGGCACGATTCCGCGCCTGCCGATCCACCGCCTGCTAGACCAGCACGCGCTCGCCGATCCAGCCGTCCAGGCATTGCGCGGCAAGGTGGTGATCATCGGCGGCGATTATCTGGGCATGAACGACATTCATGCCACGCCTTACAGCAGTTCGCTCGCAGGCCGGCTCGGCACGCAGGTTGGCGGCATGTCAGGCGCCGAACTGCAAGCCAATATTGTTGAAAGTCTGCTGTCGGGTAAAAGCACTGCGCCGGCATCCGGGTTGTTGCGCTGGTTGCTGGTGGCGGTAGTGCTGTTAGCCGCAACAACTGCTCTTTTGTGCATGGCGCCCTGGGCCGGGTTTGCTGTTGTAATGATGGCATCGCTGCTGGCGCTGGTCATCGGCTACCTGGCGTTTCAGCAATTCCTGTTGTTTCCATCGGCACCTCTGCAACTGGGTTTGCTAGCGGCGTTTTTCATGGTGCTGGGAATGCGGCTTACGCGCGAGGAGCGTGACAAGGCGCGTATCCGCAATATGTTCGAGGGTTATGTCTCTGACGACGTCGTCAGCATGCTGCTCGAAAGCGGGCAAAAGCTCGACATGGGTGGCCAAGCCATGCATATCACCGTGCTGTTCTCGGACATCCGCAACTTCACCACTATCACCGAGAAACTGTCTGCGCATGAAACCGTGGAATTTCTCAATGTTTATTTTGAGCGGGTGATCAATGTCATACGCGCTGAAGGCGGCAGGATCGATAAATTTATCGGGGATGCGGTAATGGCGGAATTCGGTGTCCCTTATCCGTTCGCTGATCACCCTGTGCGCGCGCTGCGCGCAGCTGCCGGTATGCGGCAGGTCGCCGAAGAATTCAAAGACTGGATGCAAAAGCGTTTCCCAGACAAGGGTCTGCCCGAGTTCGGCATTGGTATCGGCATACACACCGGTAACGCTGTAGTCGGTAATCTGGGTTCGGCAAAGCGCATGGAATTCACTGCAATTGGGGATACGGTCAATGTGGCCTCCCGTCTGGAAGGCGAGACAAAATCCTTGGGCTGCGTTATCGTAGCCAGCGCTGATACCGTCCGTGCATCGGGCGATAGGGTGACAACCGGGCGGCATGAGACGCTGAACGTCAAGGGGCGCGCCGAGCCGGTGGAAGTGTATGAAATCATTGATGTAAAAGCATAGGGGGACGCAAATGAGAGCCTACACATTGATCGCGGTGCTTTTGCTTCAAGGCAGCGTTAGCGCTTGGGCTGCCGATGTCGGGATGATTACGCAAATCAGCGGCGATGTTTCCATAACTGCTGGCGGTCGTGTTCAGGCCGCAGTGCCTTTCTACAAAGTAAATGCCGGGGACCGAATGACCCTCGGAAGCACAGCACGTTTGCAAGTGGTTTATTTCGGCAATGGCCGCCAGGAGATATGGAGCGGTACCGGGCAGGTCGAAGTGGGAAACCTGGAAAGCAAGAGCACTATTAACCCCCAGGTTTCACAGTTGCCTCCGTTGGTGATCAATCAACTTGCCAAAACACCCGCAGCGGGCCAGAACGGCAAAGCCGGGATGATTCGCGTGCGCTCCTTGGCGAAGCCGGATGCTGCGCATCTCGACAAGCAGTACAAGGAACTGAAATCGACAGTTGTTTCCGGCGATACAACGCCGGAAGTGTTTCTGTTATCCGGTCTGATCGAGATGAAGGAATTTTCGCGCGCCAAAGAAGTGCTCGCGGATCTTGGCAGCAAGTCCGGATATAAGGCCGTGATTGATCACTTCTCGCCGATTGTGGCGGCAGGCATGCCCAAATAAGACTTCCCCTGTGCACGTGGCCCAGAAACTCACGATAGCGACTTCACGCCGGGCTTTTCTTAAAGTTGGTTTTGGCGCGACCGCGTTGTTCCTGCCTGTACCCTATGCGTGGGTGTGGGCGCAGTCCGAAGGCACGCTCAAGCTCATGCGCGCGCCCAAGGTTGCGCTGGTGATCGGCAACAGTGTGTACAAGAACTCACCTCTCGTTAATCCCGCCAACGATGCGCGCGCCATTGGTGCGGCATTGCAAAAAACGGGTTTTGACGTCACCACAAAACTGGATGCGCCGCGCAGCGAGCTTGCGCAGGCGGTGCAGGCGTATACCGAGGCGCTGGGCAAGCGCCAGGCGGTTGGTGTGTTCTATTTTGCCGGACACGGCCTGCAACTCGCATGGCGCAATTTTATGGTGCCAGTGGATGCCAATGTGCGCACCGCAGCCGATATTCAGGCGCAATGCGTCGAGTTGGGCGAATTGCTAGTGGGCATTACCAAGGCACGCAATCCGCTCAATGTCATCATTCTCGACGCCTGCCGCGACAACCCGTTCGGCAATCTTGGCGGCGTGGATCAAAAAGGGCTGTCGCAGATGGACGCGCCGCCGGGCACCATGCTGGCCTATGCCACTGCGCCGGGCAATGTGGCAAGTGATGGCGAAGGTGCCAATGGTCTTTACACCGAGCACCTCCTGAAGGAAATCATCATTCCGGAGGCCAAGGTCGAAGACGTATTCAAACGCGTACGATTGCATGTGCGACGCCGCACCAACGGCCAGCAGATCCCGTGGGAGAGCACTTCGCTGGAGGAGGATTTCTACTTTGTGCCGCCACGTGTGCTGGCGTCACAGGCAATGGCGGAAGCGGAGCGCGAACGCAAAGAACAGGAAGCGGCCCGGGAAAAGCAGCGTCTTGCCGAAGGGGCTGAACGCAAACAAAAGCTGGAGGAAATTCAGCGGCAGGCGCGGCACGCGGCCGAAGAAGCGGAGCGCAGGCGGCAGCAGGAACTGGTTGTGCTGGAGAAGAAGCGCCGCGAGGAAGAGTTGGAGCTCAGGCGGAAACAGGCGCTTGCGCTGCAGGAGGCGCAGCGTGCGGGGGAGGAAGTGGAGCGCCGGCGCAGGGAGGAAGAAGTGCGGCGCGAAGCCAAGCGTGCAGAGGAGGAGGCCGAGCGTCGCCACAAGGAAGAGCTTGCGCAGCGCGAACAGCAGCGCGTAGCTGATGAGGCTGAGCGCAGACGCAAAGAGGAGGTGGCGTTGCGCGAAGCCAAACGCGCGGAGGACGAAGCGGCAGCCAAGCGCAAAGCGGAATTGGCGCAACAGGAAGCCGAGCGCCAGCGCGCGCAGTCACCTGGCCCGGTGCTGAAGCCCGAGGAGCTCGCCGAGCGCCAGTATCGGGAGGAGTATGCTCAGTGGGAAAAAATAAAGAACTCGACAGAACAGGAACTGCTGGAAGCCTATCTGCTGCGTTTTCCGAGTGGGCGTTTTTCCGAGCTGGCGCAATTCCAGTTCGACCGCGTGCTCGCACGCAAGGGCGAGAAGCGGATCGAAATCATCTCCGATGCCAAAAATCCGTTCACCAAAGGCACGGTGAAGGCTGATACCAACTACAAAGTCGGAGATGTGTTTCGCTATCGTGAATTCGACATGTTGACTGAGCTCGAAACGCGTACCTTGAGGCGACACGTCACTGCGATTACCGACAGCGAGGTGATTTTCAACGAGGGCAGCTTCGTGACCGATTTGCTGGGCAACCCGCGAAGGAATCAGCGGGGTGTCGAGATTACCGGCAGTCAGTTTTTCATTCCCGAGTACAGCCTGGGCAAGCGCTGGTCCGCGCGATGGCAGCGGATGCTGCCGGACCGCGGCGGCGTGTTCGACGTGGATTATGATTTCAAGGTCGTCGCGAGAGAACAGGTCACCGTTCCCGCAGGCAGATTCGATGCTTTCAAAATAGAGGCGACCGGCTTTACTCCGGCCAACAATAACTCGGGCACCATCTCCTTGCAAACACGCTACTGGATCGCCCCGGGCGTGCGGCGCTTCATTGCCTGGGAGGATATGAACCGTCATTCCGGGGGCACCATACGGCGCAGTGAGCGGATCGAACTGGTGTCCTACTCTCAGAAGTAGGCCCGGCTACTGCGTTAGTTAGATTGATTTGCGCCGTGGATGGGCAACCGGGGATAAGTTATAGGCATGCTGGAAGACGCGCTGCTCGAATTCGCCGGCTGCGTGCTGGTGATCTCGCACGACCGCTGGTTCCTCGACCGCATTGCCACCCACATCCTCGCCTTCGAAGGTGATTCGCAGGCGGTGTTTTTCTCCGGCAACTATCAGGAATACGAGGCGGACAAGCGCAAGCGTCTGGGCGAGGAGGGCGCCAAGCCGAAGCGTTTGCGGTTCAAGCCTTTGAAGGCGTAGTTTTTGTATAAGCCATTGTTTTTATTGTAATTTTTAATATTAAAGCGGCCGGATACGGCCGCTTTTTTTGACTCTTTTATTCAGCCCCGGCCGGCGTAGGGCATGTTGGTCGCCATCACCATCAGGTGGTAGATGTTGACGCCCGGCGGTTGACTGGCCATGAACAGCACGGATCGCGCGACATCACTGACATCGATCATCGGTTCTGCCTTTACTGTTCCATCCGCCTGTTTGACACCTTTGGCCATGCGCGCCGCAAGCTCCGTCATCGCATTGCCGACGTCCACCTGACAGCAGGCGATGCCGTATTTGCGACCGTCGAGGGACATGGTGCGGGTGAGTCCTGATACACCATGCTTGGATGAGGTGTACGGCGCGGAGTCGGGACGCGGTGCGTGTGCCGAGATCGATCCGTTGTTGATGATGCGTCCGCCCTGCGGCGTCTGTTCCTTCATCACCCGAAACGCCGCCTGAGCGCACAGGAATGATCCGCTGAGATTGACATCGACGACCGCTTTCCATTTTTCATAGGGCAAGTCTTCGAACGGTACTCCGGGCGCGTTCAGCCCCGCGTTGTTAAATAATACGTCGACGCGCCCATAACGCTTTTTGACCGTATCAAACAATGCAGTCACGGATTGCGGATCGGAGACGTCGGACGGCACCGCGATGCCGCGCGCGGCATCAGTGCCGGCTTCGGCCAATGCTTCCTCCAGCACATTCTGGCGCCGGCCGACCAGCGCGACGTTCCAGCCGTCTTTCAAAAAGGCCAGGGCGGTGGCCTTGCCGATGCCGCTGCCGGCGCCGGTGATGACTGCAGTTCGGATGCTTGTGCTCATGGCTGAATTCCTCAGGTGAAAGGGTTTATTTGGTCCATGAATCACGCAGGGTTACGCTGCGATTGAAAATCGGTCTGCCCGGCCGGCTGTCCTTTTGATCGGCGATGAAATAACCGTGGCGTTCGAACTGGAAACGGGCGCCCGGCAATGCGTCGCGCAGCGCCGGTTCCAGTTGCGCGGTGATGGTTTTTTGCGAGTCCGGATTCAGATCGAGCACGAAGTCGCGGTCGCCGGCCCCCGGATGCGCCTCGCGGAACAGACGGTCATACAGCCTGACCTCGGTGGCGCAGGCGTGCGTCGTGCTGACCCAGTGGATGTTGCCCTTCACCTTTACCGTTTCCGCCCCGGGCGTTCCGGATTTGGTTTCAGGCAGGTATTCGCAATGGACTTCGATTACGCGTCCCGTATCGTCCGTTTTACAGCCAGTGCATTTGATGACATAACCGTAACGCAGACGCACGCTGTTGCCCGGGAACAGGCGAAAAAATCCCTTGGGCGGAGTTTCGGCGAAATCCTCGCGCTCGATCCACAATTCGCGGGTCAGCGGCAGCACGCGTTTGCCCAGTTCCGGTTGCTGCGGGTGGTTGGGCGCGAAGCAGTCTTCCTGCTGCCCTTGCGGGTAATTGGTGATCACCAGTTTTACCGGGTCGAGCACGGCGATGCGGCGTTCGGCGACTTCATTCAGGTGCTCGCGCATGCAGTCTTCGAGCACCGAATAATCGATCCATGAGTCGGCTTTGGACACGCCGATACGTTCGGCGAAGCGGCGGAAACCTTCGGGTGTGTAACCGCGCCGGCGCGCGCCGACGAGGGTGGGCAGGCGCGGATCATCCCAGCCGTCGACATGTTTTTCATCGACCAACTGGATCAGCTTGCGTTTGGACAGCACGACATAAGTCAGATTGAGTCGTGCGAATTCGATCTGCTGCGGCAACGGCCGCGCCAGCAGGCCGCCGTCGGCGACTTTGGCCAGCAGCCAGTCGTAAAACGGCCGCTGGTCCTCGAATTCCAGCGTGCAGATCGAATGCGTGATCTGTTCCAGCGCATCCTCCATCGGATGCGCGTAGGTGTACATCGGGTAGATGCACCAGGCGTCACCGGTGCGGTGGTGCGCGGCCTTGCGGATGCGGTAGATCGTCGGATCGCGCAGGTTGATGTTGGGCGAGGCAATGTCGATTTTCGCGCGCAATACCATCGCGCCTTCGGCATGTTTGCCGGCGCGCATTTCGCGGAAGCGTGTCAGTGATTCCGCGGCCGGGCGGTCGCGCCACGGTCCGGGCTGGCCGGGCCGGGTCAGCGTGCCGCGGTTGGCGCGCATTTGTTCCGCGCTTTGTTCGTCGACATAGGCGTGACCCGCGCTGATCAGGTATTCCGCCGCTTCGTACATGAAAGCAAAATAGTCGCTGGCGAAATACAGGTTCGGGCCCCAGTCGAAACCCAGCCATTGCACGGCATCCTGGATTGAGTCGACGTATTCCTGCTCTTCTTTTTCCGGATTGGTGTCGTCGAAGCGCAGGTGACAGGCGCCGCCGTAATGCAGCGCGAGGCCGAAATTCAGGCAAATCGACTTGGCGTGGCCGAGATGCAGGTAGCCGTTGGGTTCAGGCGGAAAGCGGGTGCGGATTTTTTCCGGATCTGCGGAGGCGCCAGCGTGAGCGCGCGCCGGCCCCGGTTTGCCGGCCCAGGTGCGGCTGGCGTAGTAGCCTGCTGCGAGATCAGCTTCGATGTGACTGCGGATGAAATTCGAGGTGGATGCTGCTGCCGGTTCGGTGCCGGACTTCGCGATTTTGGCCATGCTGGAGACGGTTCTGAATGAGGGGGGCATTTTACCCCGTGGCGTGGCCCCAGCCGTAGGGATCAGCGTTTTCCGAGGTAAAGCGTGGGCACTGCCCGTTCCACCGCGCGTTTGCCGCTGCGGGTCAGGCGCCAGCCGCGCGCCCGTGGCCGGTTGGACACCGCGCGGACCAGCCGGTCATCGATGAAATGCAGGGCGACCCCATCGTCCGCGGCATAACCTTCGCCAATTTTTCCGCCAGCGATCAGCCGCTGGTAGGTCGGCCGGCGCAGTGCTTCGCTGTCGTAATGCGGGCAGTTGCTGCCCGGCAGGAAGCCCAGGCCATCGAGTGCGGTCAGCGGTCCGGCGATGGAATCGGTAATGCCTTGTCCGAACCAGCAGATCGAGCCCGCGCTCCAGCCGCCGAGCACGACGCCGCGCTGCCAGGCTGCATGCAAATGCACATCCAGTCCCCAGTCACGCCATACCGCAAGCATGCTGCGGGTATTGCCGCCGCCGACGAAGATTGCGTCCTGTTCGAGCACAAACGACGCGAGGTCGCGCGGAGTGCGCGCGAACAGCGGCAGGTGCGTGGGAATGCAGGAGAACTGGCTCAAGCCGGCATAAAAACGCAGCCGTCCGGCTTCGGCGTCGCCGTGGGCGGTGCCGATGAAACACACCTTCGGTTTGCGGCGGCCGGTCTGCTGCAGGAAATATTGGATCAGCAGCAGGTTGTCGAGTTCCGGGGTCAGTGCGGCACCGCCTATGGCAATGATCTGGTGTTTCATCAATCAATATCAGTGGTTAATTTTCGAGTTTGAAACCAGTCGCCTTGATCAGTTTGGCCCAGCGGTCTTTTTCCGCAGCCAGCCATTTCGCCATTTCCGCGGGACTGTTACCGATCGGATCAGCGCCCTGACTGGTCAGTTTTTCCTTGATGTCCGGCAGGTTGATGATGCGGGAGATCTCGGTCTGCAACCGGGTCACCAGCTCCGGCGGGGTTTTCGCCGGCGCCAGCACGCCCTGCCAGGAACCGGTGACAAATCCTTCAAGTCCCGGCGTCTCGGCCACCACCGGCGTGTCCGGCAGCGACGGGAAGCGTTTTTCGCTGGATACCGCGATCAGTCGCAGCCGGCCGGATTTGGTGTGCGGCAGCGTGGCCAGCATGCCGTTGAACAGCAGATCGGCCTCTCCGGTGGTCACGATCAGGATATTGGCGAAGCCGCCTTTGGTCGGGATGTAGGCCCAGTTGATTCCCGCGCGATAGGCAAACATCAGACCGGCCATGTGTGGCGCGCCGCCGAGACCGGTGGCGTAATTAAGTTTGCCGGGTCGCGCCTTGGCCAGTGAGATGATTTCCTTGACGGTCTTCGCCGGCATGCTCGGGTGCGTTGCCAGTATGTGCGGCGAGTAAGACACGACAGTGACTGGCGCAAAATCCTTGATGATGTCAAAAGGCATTTTTGCAAACACGCTGGGGCTGATCGCGAGGTTGCCGACATCCATCAACACCAGCGTGTGGCCGTCGGGCGCGGCGCGCGCGACCATGTCGGCGCCGATGTTGCCATTGGCGCCGGGCCGGTTATCGGGGAGCACCTGCTGGCCCCAGGATTCCGTCATCTTGGCCCCGATCAGGCGGGTCAGGATGTCGGAGGTGCCTCCCGCAGGAAACGGCACGATGATGCGGATGGGTTTTGCCGGAAACGTCTGCGCCAGCGCATGCGATGCAAGCACGGTCAGGAAACACCAAAGCACGAACGATATTCTTGTTTTCATGACTCCTCCCTTTGGGTGGAGCGCTATATTAGCCGTGTTGGGCTATGCTTGCGATTACGATGAAAACCACGGCTTTCCAGACCTTGCGCCTGTTGGCGGACGGCGATTTCCACTCCGGCGAAACCATGGCGCGCACGTTGGGCGTCACGCGCAGCGCCGTCTGGTACGGTATCCGCGAAATCAGCGGCGCCGGATTCCAGGTTGAAAAAGTGCACGGCCGCGGCTATCGGCTGGAGCGGGCGGTATCGCTGCTCGACGTAGAGTTTATCCGGCGCGATCCGGGGGTGCATGCTGCCGGCATCAATCTTGAAATCTGCGATACCGTGGATTCGACCAATACCCGGCTGATGTTGCATGCGGCGCAGGGTGCGCGCAGCAGACTCGCACTGGCAGCAGAGGCCCAGACGGCGGGACGCGGGCGGCGCGGCCGGGTCTGGCAGTCCGGCATCGGCAGTACGCTGACATTTTCACTGCTGTGGCGTTTTGCGCAGGGCGCGCGCGAGTTGGCGGGCCTGAGTCTCGCCGTGGGTGTGGCGCTCGCGCGGGTGCTGCGCGCGGCGGGCGCGGGTGACGCGCAGCTCAAATGGCCCAACGATGTGGTGTTGCCCGGCGGCAAGCTGGCCGGCATCCTGATCGAAATGCAGGGTGACGTGCTGGGGCCGAGCGCTGCGGTGATCGGTATCGGCATCAATGTGCGTGCTGATCCGCGCGTATTGGCCGCGGTCGACCAACCGGTGGCTGATCTGGAAACGGTAACCGGCGCAGCGGTTGATCGTAACCGACTGCTGGCGCAGTTGTTGATCGAGCTGTCCGCAGTACTGGAGCAGTTCACCGCTGACGGTTTCGCGCCGCTACGCGCGGAATGGCAGGCGCTGCACGTGCACCAGGACCAGCTGGTATGCCTGACCATGCCCGATGGCAGCCTGGTGAGCGGACGGGCGTGCGGCGTGGCCGATGACGGTGTGCTGTTGCTTGAAACCGGCACCGGAGTCGTGCGCCATCACAGTGGCGATGTCAGCCTGCGCCCGCTGCAGGCGGGGACCGACGCATGAACATTCTCGCCATCGACATCGGCAACACCCGCGTCAAGTGGGGTTACAGCGAGGCCGGCGGCTGGCTGCGCCAGGGCTGGATGGCGACGGCGCGCGCCGGCGAATTGACTGGGGAGTTCACTGCTTTGCCGGAGGCGCAACGCACGGTGATTTCGAATGTGGCCGGCGCTGCGACGCGGGTGCAGGTTGCGGCGGCGCTGAATGCCGCAGCGCCGCAGCCGCTGTGGATCACCAGCACCGCGGCGCAATGCGGCGTCAGCAGCGGTTACGCCGAACCGGAGACCCTGGGCCCGGATCGCTGGGCCGCACTGATCGGCGCCTGGCACCTGACTCAGGCGGCCTGTGTGGTGGTGAATGTTGGCACCACCATGACCGTGGATGCGTTGAGCGCCGAGGGTGTATTTCTCGGCGGCTGCATTGTGCCCGGTGCGACGCTGATGCGTGATGCGCTGGCCCGCGACACCGCCAACCTTGCAGCGCGCGACGGTGCGTTCAGCTATTTCCCCGACAATACCGGTGATGCGATATTCAGCGGCGCGGTCAATGCATTGGCCGGCGCCGTCGAGCGCGTGCTGCGTTATCTGGAAGAGAGCGCAGGCGTCTTGCCGCCGGTGCTATTGTCGGGCGGCGGTGCCGCGCTGATCGAAAAACGGCTTACCGCAGCGGTGACGGTTGTGGATAATCTGGTGCTGGAAGGATTGCTGCAGATTGCGCTGCAGCCCGAAATGAGTCCCCGATGAGAATTCTGTTGTTGCTGTTGTTGATCGCCAATCTTGGTTTTTTTGCCTATCACCATTTCCTCGGCGGGACTGACGAGGCGGCGGCGCAGATCGCCGCGCTGCAGATCAGTCCGGAAAAAATGATTCCGGTTGCCGTCGAGACGGTGTCGTCGGTTGCGCCGGGCGCCGCGACTGCTGTGCTGCCTGCCCCGGCTGCCGTGCCGTTACCGCCGTCTGTAGCGACAAGCTGCGTCGAATGGGGGCCGTTTGCCGGCGCTGAAGTCGCACGTGCCGATGCGGCATTGTCGGCGCTGGGCTTGCCGGGCGGGGTACAGCGCCGGATCACGGAAGTGGATGGTTACTGGGTGCACATGCTGCCGATGAAGACCAAGGGCGAGGTGGACCGCAAGGTTGGCGAACTGAAAGCGCTGGGGGTGGCGGATTTTTTTGTGGTGCTGGATGCCGGGCCGTGGCGCAACGCGGTGTCACTGGGACTGTTCAAGAACGAAGATGCGGCGAGAGCCGAACTCGAGCGTTTGCGTGAACGCGGCGTCCGCTCGGCCACGGTCACGCGGCGCGAACGCTTCCTGAAGCAGGTGGCGTTTGTGGTGGGTGACCCCGGTGTGGCGACGATGGCGCGGCTGACGGAATTGGAGAAGGACTTTCCGACGGCTGAAATCAAGACCGGTAGTTGCCCTGCTATTGCCTCGACAACCCCATAAAATTATCAATAAAAACAATAACTTATAGTAGTCAGTGTGCGCTCGCTTAACGGCTGCTGGCAGTGCGTACGCGGGCCAGCAAGGCGGTAGTTGAACGCTGGTGGGCGAAGGCAATCGAATGCACCGCGCCGCCCCAGCCGCGTACTTCGCGCGCGCCGACAATGGCGTCCTCTTTCCAGTCGCCGCCCTTGACCAGCACGCCGGGTTGCAGCGCGAGGATCAGTTCCAGCGGCGTGTCGGCTTCAAACCAGGTGACCAGATCGACACAGCCCAGTGCAGCGACCACCGCCGCGCGGTCGGCCAGCGTGTTGATCGGGCGGTCATCGCCCTTGCCCAGGCGTTTGGCGGAAGCGTCGCTGTTCAGTGCGACCACCAGACTTGAGCCCAGGGCTCGGGCCTGTGCGAGGTAGGTGACGTGGCCGCGGTGCAGGATGTCGAACACGCCGTTGGTGAATACCAGCGGCCGGGCCAATTGCGCGGCGCGGGTGGCGGCGTCGGCGGGGGCGCAGATGCGCCGTTCGAAATCCGGAGTGTCGTGCATGAGGGCGCAGTCTACGCGGGCGCGCCGGCTGCGACAAACGCCGGCAGGCCGGCAACCGCAATCAGGCGACGGTGATAGCCTTGCGAAAGCGGTTGAGGTCCTTCACCGATTCAAATTTTTGCCCGAACAGCAGCGACAGGTTGTGCAGGATCACCTTGACCACTTTTTGCTCCCAGTCGCGGTCGAAGCGGATCTGTTCATCGAGCCAGCGTTCCAGCCATGCCGGATCCGGGAGCTTGCTTTGCACAGTGTCGTTAGGAAACAGGCTTTTGTTGACGTGCAGGCTGGTCGGATGCAGCGGTTTGCCGCTGCGGCCGGAGCTGGCCATCAGCACGCCGACCTTGGCGAAGGCCGCGCGCGCCGATTCGCCGACGGTGTTCAGCGCCCGTTTCATGTACTGCAGGTACGCGCCGCCGTGGCGCGCCTCGTCGCGCGAGATCAGGTTATAGATATGGCGGATCACCGGCTCGGTGTGCCATTGCATCGCACGGCGGTACCAGTGATTGAGGCGGATCTCGCCGCAAAAATGCATCATCAGGGTCTCCAGCGGCGGCGCCGGGTCGAAGACGAAGCGCACGGCGTGAAGTTCTTCGGGCGTCGGTACGAATTCCGGACGGAAACGGCGCAGGTAATCGATCAGCACCAGCGAGTGCTTCTGCTCTTCGTAGAACCATACCGACATGAAGGCGGAAAAATCGCTGTCGTGCTGGTTGTCGCGCAGGAACATTTCCGTGGCTGGCAGCGCTGCCCATTCAGTGATTGCATTCATCTTGATGGTCAGCGCCTGTTCATCCGACAATTGCGTGCCGTCGAAGCTGTCCCAGGGCACATCGTCAGCCATGTTCCAGCGGATGCTCTCCAGCGATTTGAAAATCTCCGGGTAGAGCATGCGGCTGGTGGTGACAAACTCGGTACTGGGCTGCATCAGGGGCTCCTTGGCCTCGCGGGCAGTGGGGAACATATTATGGTCACGCAATTGTTGCCGGAATGTTGCCGTCCGCAGGCAGTGCATGTTCTGCGCGCCAGCGTTCCAGCGCATACCGCATGTCGTCGAACGAGCGCAGCAGCAGGGTGCCCGCGGGCGCCTTGCGCGCGCGTGAGAGCGCACCGCCGCCGCCCCATACCTCGATGTTGTCCGGGAGCAGTGCACGCAGTTCAGACAGCCCGGCAAGCGCTGCGTTCTGGGTGAAGGCGCCGCTGAATGACAGCGCGACCACATCAGCCCGGTACGCCGGCACCGCGTTCTTGATGTCGATCACCGGCGTCTCGGTGCCCAGCGCGACGCAGGCGCCGCCCTCGGCCACCAGCACGGCTTCGACCATCAGCAGGCCGATGCGGTGTTTTTCTCCGGGCAGTGAGGTCAGCAACACCCGCGGCGCAGTACCGCGACCGGGTTGTGCGATGATTGCGTTGCGCAGGATGTTCTGGACGTGTTCCGAGTAGAGGTGTTCGTCGAAGACGGCGATTCTGCCGGCGAGCCAGGCTTCGCCGATCCAGTGGTTGAACGTGGTCACGGTTTCGGTGACGAAACGCAGCAGTCCCTGCTGCATCAGCGCCTGTAACAGCGCGTTGCGAAAGCCGTCGGTGTCGTGGCTCAACAACAGATCAAGCAAGGCCGAGATTTCCCGCGGCGGTGTCTGTTTGGGCGAGCGTGAAGCAATCAACTGGGTGAGTTCGAGATTGCTCTGATTGATGATCTTGCCCGGCCGGTGGCCGTGGTCGATCAGCAGGCGCAGCAGACGCAATTTTTCGAGCTGGCCGGTCGAGTACAAACGTTCATCGTGCTGATCCCGTAATGGCGCGGGAAAACCGTAGCGGCGTTCCCATACGCGAAGCGTGTCCTTGGACAGGCCGGTATCGCGCTCTACGGCAGCGATGTTGTAAAGGGCGGTATCGGCCAGATCGACGGCTATTTGCATATTGTCTTGGACAGAAGTGGGTATTATTAACTGGGAATGGGAATTTTAACGGTTTAAATGCATCATTGACCTGGACATTATTGGTTAACGATTCGGCAATGTCAACGCGCCGCCCGGAAATTCTGGCAACGCACCCCACCGCGGGCATTTCTGTCATGGACATCAAATCAGCAAGTTTCGGGAGTCATTCGTGCGCCAGAGCATCAATATGAAACCGGCGCCATCACGGCAGCCGGCCGGACAGCGCATTGCCGTGATCGGTGCCGGCATTGCCGGACTGTCCGCAGCCTGGCTGCTGTCGCGCGCCCATGATGTCACCCTGTTCGAGGCCAATGACTACCTGGGCGGCCACACACATACCGTCGATGTCACGCTGGACGGCGTGACCGCGCCGGTCGATACCGGTTTTCTGGTGTTCAACGAGCGCACTTATCCCAAGCTGATCGCATTGTTCGATTACCTGGGCGTGGCGTCCTGCGCCAGCGATATGTCGTTTTCGGTGCGCATCGCCGCTGAAAATATCGAGTGGGCGGGCAGCAATCTTGCTGCCGTGTTTGCCCAGCGCCGCAACCTGTTGCGGCCGCAGTTCTGGGGCATGCTGTCGGACGTCCTGCGTTTTAACCGCGAGGCGACGGCCATCGCGCAGGGCGGCGACGGTTCCACGGCGACCCTCGGCGAATTTCTCGCAGCCGGTGGTTACGGCCGTGCCTTCCGTGACTGGTATCTGCTGCCAATGGCGGGTGCGATCTGGTCGTGCCCGACGGCAGAAATGCTCGAGTACCCGGCGCGGACATTTTTTGCGTTCTGTGCCAATCACGGGTTGTTACAGGTCAGCGACCGGCCGCAATGGCGCACCGTGATCGGCGGCGCGCGCACTTATGTAGACCGGCTGGCGGCGGAGATCGGGAATGTGTATGTCAACACTCCCGTTGCTGCGGTATTGCGTCGTCCGGACGGCGTAGAGTTACAGCTGGCCGGTGGCGAGACGCAGAATTTCGATGCTGTCGTGCTGGCCTGTCACAGCGACCAGGCCTTGCGTCTGTTGGGTGATGCCGACGCGGCCGAACGCGAAGTGCTCGGTGCAATTCCTTATCAGGACAACACCGTGATTCTGCACACCGATGAACGTTTTCTGCCGCGGTCGCGCGCCGCGTGGTCGGCGTGGAATTATCACGCGCAGCACAGCGCGGCACAGGCACGGCCGGTGGGTGTGAGTTACCTGATCAACAAGCTGCAGCCGCTGCCATTCCGGCGGTCGGTCATCGTCACGCTGAATCCGGGTGACGATCCGCGGGCTGAAACCATCCTCGACCGTTACAGCTATGCCCATCCGGTGTTCGATCAGGCCGGTATCGCTGCGCAGGCGCGGCTGCCGCAGTTGCAGGGCTGTCGCAACACCTGGTTCTGCGGTGCCTGGACCGGATACGGCTTTCATGAAGACGGCCTGAAAGCCGGCATGGCGGTTGCCGCCGGGCTGGGTGTGACGGCACCGTGGCTGGCGCAAGCCCGGGTGCTGAAGGTTGCGGCATGAACGACGCCGGCGCGCTGTTCTACACGGGCGAGGTCATGCACCGTCGCCTCGCACCGGCGGTACATGCCTTCCGCCACGGCGTGTTTTTCATGCGCCTGCGCATCGATGCGCCGCCTCTGCGCTGGCCGTTGCTGATGTCGCGCAATCGCTGGAACCTGTTCAGCTTCCATGATGCCGACCATGGTCCCCGCGACGGCAGCGCGCTGGAACCGTGGCTGCGCGGTTTGCTCGCCGAGCACGGACTGGCCTGCGCCGACGGCGCGATCTGGTTGCAGGCTTTTCCACGTGTGCTGGGTTATGTCTTCAACCCCGTCAGTTTCTGGCTGTGCCATGACCGTGCGGGAGCGCTGCGCGCGGTGCTGGCCGCCGTCAGCAACACTTTCGGTGAGCATCACCACTATCTGGTGGCACACCCGGATGCACGGCCGATTACATCCGGTGACTGGATTGGCGCGCGCAAGGTGTTTCATGTCTCGCCGTTTTTGCCGGTCAGCGGCGAATATCGTTTTCGTTTTACCGATATCGGCGGACGTTGCTGCTTTCGCATCGATTACGACGATGGTCACGGTGCGCGGCTGATCACCAGCGTTGGTGGTGCAGCGGTGCCGTTGCGCACCGCCGCTCTGGCACACGCTTTTTTCCGTTACCCGTGGATGACGCTGGGCGTGATGCTGCGCATCCATTACCAGGCGCTGCGGCTGTGGCTGAAGCGCGTGCCTTTTTATGCCAAACCCCTGCCGCCGGCAGAGAAAATCACCCGATGAATAACGTAATCACCAATTCAGTGCAGGCGCAAACAAAAACACAGGCCGAACCGGCTGCCGCACGCTGGCTGTTCCGCTTGTTGTCGCAATTGCATTGCGGCAGTATCGAGCTGCGCTGCCCGGATGGCCGCACATTATCTTTCACCGGAACGAACCCCGGCCCGCATGCCGCGCTGACCTTGCATGACTGGAGTGTCTGCGGCGACATGCTCAGCCGCGGTGACATCGGTCTGGCCGAGGCCTGTATCGCCGGGCGTGCCGACTCCGTCGACCTGATGCAATTATTGCTGCTGGGTGCGTTGAACGAACAGGCTATCGAGCAGGCCATACACGGCCGCTGGTGGGCGACTCTGGCGTACCGCTTGCGCCACTGGCTGCGGCCCAATTCCCGCAGCGGCAGCCGCAAAAATATCCATGCCCACTACGACCTCGGCAATGATTTTTACCGGCTGTGGCTGGATTCGACGATGACCTATTCAGCGGCGCTGTTTGAAGGCGACAACAAGCGCAGTCTGGCCGATGCACAGACCGCGAAGTACGCACGCATCCTGCGTGCACTCGACGCACGCCCCGGGCAGCACATCCTTGAGGTGGGCTGCGGCTGGGGCGGCTTTGCCGAACAGGCAGCGCGCGCGGGTTGCCGGGTCACCGGCATCACCATTTCGCAGGCGCAGCTCGAGCATGCGCAACAACGCATCAGAGCTGCCGGGGTGCAGGACCGGGTTGAACTGAAATTGCTGGATTACCGCGATCTCGACGGACAATTTGATCACGTGGTGTCGATCGAAATGTTCGAGGCCGTCGGTGAAAGTTACTGGCCTGGTTATTTCGCGATGCTGCGTGATCGCCTGCGCCCGGGCGGCCGTGCTCTGGTGCAGTCGATCACCATCGCCGATGCCAAATTCGAGCGTTACCGCAGCGGTACCGACTTTATCCAGCAATACATATTTCCTGGCGGCATGTTGCCGTCGCCGCGCCGCTTTCGCGCAGTGGCTGCGGCACAGGGACTGGCAGTGGCGGAGATGCATGATTTCGGGCTGGACTATGCGGAAACGCTGCGCCGCTGGCATGAACGCTTCAACAGCATGGCGGCACAGGTGCAGGCGCAGGGTTTTGATGAACGTTTCATGCGCACCTGGCGCTTTTATCTGGCGTACTGCGAAGCCGGGTTTCGTGCGCAGGCCACCGGTGTGACCCAGGCTTTGCTGGTTCATGCATAAAACAATCGTGTTCTGTGTGCTCTGCTGGTTGGCGGCTCCTGTCGCGGCGGCGGAGTTGCCGGGTGCCGCCTGCAGCCTGCTGCAGACCTGCCGCATGATCGGCCAGGGCACACTGCGCTGGTGGGGTTTTCATGTCTATGACGCTGCCTTGTGGTCGCCAACCGGTCGCTGGCAGGCGCAGTCGCCGTATGCGCTCGACATCCGTTATGCACGTCGCTTGACCGGCGCGCAACTGGCGGATACCAGTGTTGACGAACTGCGCCGTCTCGGCATCGGTGACGAAGCTGCGCTCATGCGCTGGGGCGCCGCCATGCGCAAGCTGTTCCCCGATGTGGCTCCGGGCAGCCGGCTGGTCGGCGTTCATGTGCCGCAACGCGGCGCGTTGTTTTATTCCGCCACTGCCTACCTTGGCGCGATCGATGAGCCGGAGTTTGCGCGCGGTTTTTTTGCAATCTGGCTGGATCCCCGCACCCGGACGCCGGATCTGCGGGCTGCTCTGCTGGGGCGAGATGGACCGCCTGAATAAGCGCACGCTGGCGGCTTATGCCGCCGCCGCGCTGCCGCTGGCCGCAGCTGCCTTGCCGGTGTACGTGCATGCACCGAAATTTTATTCCGGGCTCGGACTTGACCTCGCGCTGATCGGGCTGTTGCTGCTGGCGGTGCGGGTGCTCGATGCCGTCAGCGATCCCTTGCTCGGACTCCTCGCCGATCGTATGCCGCAACGCTGGGGTGGACGCAAGGCGATGCTGGTTGCCGCGGTACCGGTGATCGCGACCGGGATGTATTTGCTGTTCCATCCGCCTGCCGGCAGCAGCGGGCTTGCATCGTGGCTGGTGATGTCATTGATTCTGGTTTATCTCGGCTTGAGTGCCGCCAGCATCAGCTACTTTGCGCTGGGCAGCGCGTGGTCGCGGGACTATGCCGAACGCACACGCATCACTGCGGCGCGCGGCGCCGCAGCGCTGACGGGTGTGTTGCTCGCGGCGGCGCTGCCGGAATGGCTGGGACAACAGTACGGCGCCGCGGCCGGGCTGGCGTTGTTCAGCATCGCTTATGCGCCGCTGCTGGTCGTTGCGGTTGCACTGACCGTACTGGCGGGGCCGCAGGTCGTGGTGGCTGTTGTGCCGCGGCAGTGGCGGGTGCGGGATTTGCTGCGGCCCTTGCGCAATGCGCGATTTCTGCGTCTTGCCGCGGTTTTTCTGGTCAATGGCGTGGCCGCAGCGATTCCAGCGACGCTGGTGCTGTTTTATGTCGCCGATGTGCTGCAGCGGCCGGACCTGACTGCCGTGTTCCTGGTGCTGTATTTCACCGCGGGTGCGGCCGGCATGCCGGCATGGGTGCGCATTGCGGCGCACATCGGCAAGGCGCAGGCCTGGCTGCTGGCAATGCTGCTGGCGGTCACGGCATTCATCTGGACCTGGTTTCTCGGCCCCGACGACGTCACCGCGTTTGCCATCGTCTGTGTGCTGTCGGGACTGGCTTTCGGTGCGGATCTGGCGCTGCCGGCATCGCTGCTGGCGGATGTCATCGATGACGACGAGGGGCGCGACGGGCGACCCGACGGCGCTTATTTCGGGTTCTGGCATTTGCTCGAGAAACTTGCGCTGGCATTGGCTGCAGGTCTGGCGCTGCCGCTGTTGAAGGCACTGGATTATGTCCCGGGCGTCGTGGCGGGTGCGGGTTCCGCGCTGCCCTGGGTTTATGCGCTGCTGCCGTGTGCGATCAAGCTGGCGGCGGCACTGATGTTGTGGCTGTTTGCGCTTGAATCCGGGCGCGCGAAACCGTTGTTTACAGGAGATGCACCATGAAAACATGGCGGGCCTTGCTGGCCCTGATGCTATATGTGCTGGCGGGTTGCGGCACGGTCCCGGTGGAAGATTATCGCGATGAACGCCCGGTGCTCGACCTGCGCCGTTATTTTGACGGTACCATTGATGGCTGGGGAATGTTCCAGGATCGCAGCGGCAAGGTGGTCAAACGTTTTTATGTGCGGATCGATGCGAAATGGGCGGGTGATACCGGCACGCTGGATGAAAATTTCGAATATTCTGACGGCACGCGCAGCCAGCGGGTGTGGACCATCACCCGGCTCGACGCGAATCACTATCGCGGTACTGCAGCCGATGTTGTCGGCGAGGCGCAGGGTGAGGCCCATGGCAACGCGCTGCGCTGGAAGTACGTCCTCAATCTTGAAGTGGACGGCAAGACCTACGCGGTGGATTTTGACGACTGGATGTATTTGATGGATGACCAGGTGATGCTTAATCGTTCGGTGATGAGCAAGTTCGGCGTCCGCCTCGGCGAATTGACGCTGAGTTTCCGCAAACGCTGATGAGACGGATGCCATGAGTCTCAATCCGGCCATCCGTGACTGGCGCGCCAAACGGGTATGGGTGATCGGTGCATCCAGCGGCATCGGTGCCGCGCTGGCGCGCGCATTGCTGGCGCAGGGCGCGCGGGTGGCATTGTCCGCGCGCAGCGCGCCCGGCCTGGCGCAGATCGCGGCACTGCCCGGGGTAACCGCGCTGGTGCTGCCGCTGGATGTCACGGATGCCGGTGCTGTGGCGCCGGCCTTGCAACAGGTGGTGCTTGCGTGGGGCGGCATTGACCTTGTGGTGTGGTGCGCCGGATCGCATAACCCTGTGCGTGCCTGGGAACTCGATGCGGCCGATGCGCGCCGCCTGGTGGATGTCAACCTGAACGGCGTGATCAACGGGCTTCCTGCGGTGGTGCGCCAGCTGCTGCTGCAGAATTCCGGTGGCATGGCCATTGTGTCCAGTGTTTCAGGGTATGGCGGCTTGCCGACGGCGCTGGTGTATGGCGCGACCAAGGCGGCGTTGATCAATCTCACGGAGACGCTGTACCTGGACCTTGCGCCGCGCGGCATCGGCGTGTATCTGATCAATCCGGGGTTCGTCAAAACGCCATTGACCGACAGGAACACCTTCAAAATGCCTGCGTTGATCAGCGCCGATGAAGCTGCGCAGGAAATCATGGCCGGTTTTGCCCGCGGCAGTTTTGAAATTCACTTTCCGCGGCGCTTTACGCTGTGGCTGAAGCTGCTGCGATTGCTGCCCTATCGATGGTATTTTGCGTTGGTGCACAAGGGAACGGGATTGTGATCAGCGACCGTGTTGATGCGCTGGTGCATTTTTTTGAGACGCTGTCGCCGCAGTCCGTCGCCGGCCTGTCGCGTTTTTATGCGGCGGACTGCCGCTTCAAGGATCCGTTCAACGACGTGCGTGGACTGGATGCGCTGGAAGTGATCTTCCGCCACATGTTCGATCAGCTCGACGCGCCGCGTTTCATGGTGCGTGAACGCGTGGTGCAGATGCCGCGGGTGTTGCTGACCTGGGATTTCGAATTTCATTTTCGTCGTTGGCAACCAGGGGTCACGCAGCGCATCCACGGCGCAAGCCTGCTGACCTTTGATGATGCGGGGCTGGTGGCAGTGCACCGGGACTATTGGGATGCGGCGGAAGAGTTGTACGAGAAGTTTCCCGGCATCGGTGCATTGATGCGACTGCTGAAACGACAAGGGCGTCCGCAGACGCCCGTGAATTAATATAACCAATTGTTTTTATTGATATTTTTCTGGTTCAGTCCATGTAATCGAATACCCGGACCACCTTGCGCACGCCGCTGGTAGTGCGTGCGACTTCGGTGGCGTCGGTGGCTTCCTGTTTTTTGACCATGCCCAGCAGGTAGACAACACCGTTTTCAGTGACCACCTTGACGTGCACCGGACTGAATTTCCCGGCGTCGACGAAACGCGCCTTGACCTTGGACGTGATGACGGAATCGTTGGTGCGTGCCTGCAGCGAGGCGTTGCCCGATACCTGCAGTTCATTGAACACGCTGCGCACATTCTCCACCGCGCGTGCAATACGTTCGGCATCCGCTTTCGCCGCTTCGGTGGCCACTTCGCCGGTCAGCAGCACCGCGCGGTTGTAGCTGGTGACATTGATGTGCGCGGCCTTCACTTTTTCCTCGATCCGGGTCGCCGACTTGATTTCGATGCCCTGATCTTCGGTGATAGTGCCTACCGTGCGGCGGTCTTCTCCTACGATGAAACCGGTTGCAGCAGCGCCGCCAAGCGCCACGGCCATGCATCCGGAGAGAATGGGCAGCAGGGCAATAAAGACCAGTGTCAGAAACTTGCGCATGTATTCAACTCCTGAAGTTATTCAACACTCTTTTATTCAACGCCTAAAAGCAGGCAATCAATGCCGTCGCACAGGCAGTGCAGCGTCAGCAGGTGCACTTCCTGGATGCGTGCGGTGCTGGTTGCCGGCACGCAGATGTGCACATCTTCTGCCTTCAGTATTTCACCCATCTTGCCGCCATTGCGACCGGTCAGCGCAACCACCCGCATGTCGCATTCGTGTGCTGCCTCGATTGCGGCAACGACATTCGGTGAATTGCCGCTGGTCGATATCGCCAGCAACACGTCGCCCGCATGTCCCAGCGCGCGCACCTGTTTCGAAAACACCAGCTTGAAATCGTAATCGTTGGCGATCGAAGTCAGGGTCGAGGTATCGGTAGTCAGCGCCATTGCCGCCAGCCCCGGCCTTTCGACCTCGAAGCGGTTCAACAGTTCCGCAGAAAAATGCTGCGCGTCGGCGGCCGAGCCGCCGTTGCCGCAGGCGAGGATTTTTCCGTCCTGCTGCAGGCAGCGCACCATCAGTTGCACGCCCGCCGCAATCGGCGCGGCCAGTGCATCCATGCTCTGCAGTTTGAGATGGGCGCTTTCGGAAAAATTTTCGCTGATGCGACTGATTAGGTCCATGGTGGCAGGTATTGTACTCTGAAGGGGGTTGTTGATATTTGCGCGGCGTCAGTCTTCGATGGCGTTGCGTATCCATTCTATGCGCGCCGGCTCACCGCTTACCAGTACTGCGTCGAAACGGCACGGCGGCAGCGGGGATACCCCGGCAAGATAATGGCGCGCGGTTTTCAGCAGTTTTTCGCGTTTGGCCGCGGTAATGCTGGCAGCGGCCCCGCCAAAAGCATCGCTGGCGCGGCTGCGCACCTCGACAAATACCACCGTCGCGCCTTCACGGGCAATCAGGTCGATTTCGCCGTAGCGGCAGCGGTAGTTTTTTTCGGCAACGCGCAGTCCCTTGCCGCGCAGATAATCTGCCGCGAGTTTTTCCGCCTGTTCGCCGCGCTTGTTCACCGCGCGGGTTCGCGCGGCGCTGTATCCGCGGCCTGTGGGCGACCTTCGCTGTAACGGCCGGCGACCAGTTCCCGCTCGATATGACCGTCTGCGCCCAGCGTCAGTTGTCCGGTCACACCATCGAGGCGGATGTCGCGGACGCCGGTGAGCAGCAGCTGGGCGATACGCCAGGCGTCGATGCCGAGCGCGTAAAACCGCTCCAGCTCAAAGGCTCCGTACGATTTCGGGCGGGAATAGACCATCACCGCGGCGTGATTGGGTTCGAGCAGCCACGGCATGTCGACAAAAGTCACGCCGGCCAGGTCAAATCCGGCGAGCGGTCCCTGATCGCCGGCATGTACGCTGGAGGTGGCATAAACCGGCGTTGCGCCAAGGTAGGAACGCAAGGTGCGGGCTTCCGTGTAGCTCAGCGCCAGAAAATACATGTCGGCGGCGCTGCCGCTGCGCGCGATGGCTTTCAGCTTTTCCGGATCCGGGGCGTAGGCAACATCCGTCGCCACCCTGCCGCCGAGCCGCATGAACTCCCCGGCGAAGGCCGCCTGCATGCGGCGTTGCACCGGACTGCCACCGTTGACGGTGACCGCATTGCGGCGGCCGTCGCGCCAGGCGATCCGCGCCACCTGCCGCGCTTCGGCTTCGATCTGCAGGCTCAGCAGGTACAGGTTGCCGGGATTGCGCCCGGTGTTGTCCGGTATGTTGAGCGCCAGCGTGGGTACCGGCACCGGCTCACCGAAGGCCAGCGCGGTGACGGCGTCCCGTGTCAGCGGGCCGACGATAACCTGCGCGCCGGCGGCAACGGCGGCGCGATAACCTTCCAGCACGTTGGTCACGCTCTCGGAGACCGCGTATTCGCGCACCGGCAACGGTACCCGGCTTTGTGCCTTGGCTGCGGCGCGGAAGCCGTCGCGCAGCGCAGCGGCATGGCGGCCGAATATTTTTGAATTCAGCGGCAGCAGCAGCGCGATGTGCAGTACTTGCGTGCTTGCGGCCGCGGCGCCGGTTTGCGGCGTCGCATCGCTGGCCAATGCTGCGGGCGCTCCGTATAGTAGGCAGGCAAACACGGACACGGCGATGCGCAGCATGTGCTGCAATGGGTGACGAATCATCCGGTAAATCCGGCAGTGGAACTGGGCGTGGACACAGATAGCGGAATGGTCAGGGAGGCGGCGACGGTGAACAAGGCGACATTATATGTAGTCGCCACGCCCATTGGTAATCTCGGCGACATCACCCTGCGTGCGCTGGAGGTGCTGAAGGCCGCGGATGTCATCGCCGCCGAGGACACCCGGGTCACCATTCGCCTGCTCAATCGCCACGGCATCGCCGGCAAGCTGGTCGCTGTGCACCAACACAATGAACGTCGTGCCGCGGAACGCCTGACCGGCCTGCTGGCGGACGGCAAAACGGTGGCCCTGGTCAGCGACGCCGGCACGCCGGGCATTGCCGACCCGGGCGCGCAGGTGGTGGCTGCGGTGCGTGCAGCAGGGTATCCGGTGGTGCCGATTCCTGGTCCGAACGCGGCGGCGGCGGTGTTGTCGGCCAGCGGCTTCGAGGCGAGCCGTTTCCTGTTTTGCGGTTTTCTGCCGGCGCGCGCGGCAGAACGCCGCCGCCTGCTGGCGGAGCTTGCGGCGCAGACCGCGCTACTGGTGTTTTACGAGGCGCCACATCGCGTTGGCGACAGCGTTGCCGACCTGTGTGCTGCATTCGGCGGCGCGCGCCATATCGTGATTGCGCGCGAAGTGACCAAAATCCATGAAACCCTGCATCGCTGCCGGCTCGATGAGGCCGCGGCGTGGCTGGATGCCGACGATAATCACCGGCGCGGCGAGTTCGTGCTGGTGGTGGAGGGCGCGGCGGAAACGGAATCATCTCCCTCTGCACCGGATGTGGAGGCTGTGCTGAAAACCCTGCTTGCCGAGTTGCCGGTGAAACAGGCGGTTGCGCTGGGCGTGAAACTGACCGGGGGCAATCGCAACGCGCTGTACAAACTCGCGCTCGCGCTCAAAGGCGAAACATGAACCGCCGGAATTTACTGCTGGCCATGCAGCGTGTACCATGCAAGGCACCATGAACACCCTCACTATCACCCGTCCCGACGACTGGCACCTGCATCTGCGCGACGGCGCTGCGATGCGTGATGTGTTGCCGCATACGGCTGCGCGGTTTGCGCGCGCCATCGTGATGCCCAACCTGAAGCCGCCGGTAACCACCACTGAACTGGCGCTGGCCTACCGCGACCGTATCCGCGCGGCGCTGCCTGCGGGCAGCCGCTTCGAGCCGCTGATGACGCTGTATCTGACTGACAACACGCAGCCGGAAGAAATCGAAAAGGCGAAAAAAAGCGGCGCGGTGCATGCGGTGAAATATTATCCGGCGGGCGCGACCACCAACTCCGATTCCGGTGTGACCGCTCTGGCGAAATGTTTTTCAGTGCTGGCGGCCATGGAAAAGGCCGGCGTGCCATTGCTGGTGCATGGCGAGGTGACCGACGCGGACATTGATGTGTTTGATCGTGAACGCGTATTCATCGAACGCACGCTGGCGCCGCTGGTGCAGCGTTTTCAGGGGCTGAAAGTGGTGATGGAGCACATCACCACAAGTGAAGCCGCCGCGTTTGTCACGGCAGCGCCGGCGCGGGTTGCAGCGACACTGACGCCGCAGCACCTCTTGCTCAACCGCAATGCATTGTTTACCGGCGGCGTGCGGCCGCATAACTACTGTCTGCCGATACTCAAGCGCGAAACCCACCGCGCAGCACTGGTGGCTGCCGCGACCAGCGGCAATCCGAAATTTTTTCTCGGCACCGACAGCGCGCCGCATGCGCAGCACACCAAGGAAAACGATTGTGGCTGCGCCGGCATGTACACCGCGCATGCCGGCATCGAACTGTATGCCGAGGTTTTTGCCGCAGCGGGTGCGCTCGACCGGCTGGAGGGGTTTGCCAGCCATTATGGCGCGGATTTTTACGGACTGCCGCGCAACCAGGACAGGATCACGCTCAAACTGCAGCCTTGGGATGTGCCGGCCAGCGTGCCCTTCGGCGCCGACACACTGGTGCCGATGCGCGCCGGCACCGCGGTTCAGTGGAGGATCTCCGGCTCTTGAGCCTGCCCGGATCAAAATATCCCGCCGGCGCCGCAATGGTGCCGTTGCCGCACGACGATCCTTTTCATTACAGCCGGCTTGATCTGCCGCGCGCTGATCTGTGGATATTCACCTACGGTTCGCTGATGTGGGATCCCGCATTTCGTTTCAAGAGTTCAGCGCCGGCGCTGTTGCGCGGTTATCACCGTGCATTCTGTATTTATTCCAGCCGTTATCGCGGCACGGTGTCCGCGCCGGGGCTGGTGCTCGGCCTTGATCGCGGCGGTGCCTGCAAAGGCAAGGCGTATTGCATTGCGGCGGCGGATGTTCCCGATGCGCTGGAAGCATTATGGCTGCGCGAGATGCGGCGCAAGGTTTACGTGCCGCGCATGCTGCCGGTCGGCATCGGTGCGGAGCGCCAGACGGCGCTGACTTTCCTTGCCAATCGCTGTCATGACGGTTACGCCGGACAACTGCAACTCGATACCGCCGCTGCCATCATCGCCGCCTGTTGCGGCGAGCGAGGGCCCAATGTCGATTATCTGCTGAATACCCTGAGCCATCTCGATGCACTGGGCGTGCATGATCGCCATTTGCACGATTTGCTGGCGGCAGTGCGTGCGCGAGAAGCGTGTTGATGCGCGTAATTACACCGGGTCGCCGGGTGTCCACATGATAAAATCCGCAGTGAAGCTGGCCAGGCAGCCGCTGTGCGCGGAACAAACCGGACAAGGCAACTTGTCCGTGCCGCGCATAGAGGAAAGTCCGGGCTCCACAGGGTAGGGTGACGGGTAACGCCCGTCCGCCGTGAGGCGAGGAATAGGGCCACAGAGACGAGTCCGCTGGTCGGGTGGGTTGTGAGTGCGGCAACGTGCTTGCGCTCCTGCCCGGGCAGCGGGGTGAAACGCGGTAACCTCCACCCGGAGCAACACCGAATAGGCAAGCGTTGACGCGTCCCGCCGAGCTTGCGGGTAGGTGGCTTGAGCCGCGCAGTAATGTGCGGCCCAGAGGAATGGCTGTCCACGACAGAACCCGGCTTAACGGCCAGCTTCACTTTTTTGACGAGGGCCCCCCGGTTTCTTCGGGGCGTTTTCCCTTGATCAAGGTTTTCAGCGCGATGTCGCCGGCCGGCGACGCACGAATCAGCTGTAATTGCCTGATTTTTAAGCACAATCACTTAATGCGCTACTTTCAGTACGCGCAATATCCTATTGTTTTCATTGGTTTATTACCCCAAGAATAAACAGTAAAAATTGGCGTCAACAAGTTGCTGTAAGTCATTGTCATTAAAAAGAAAATCGGTAAATCGACCCTTGACCAGTTTCGCCCAGTTATTTATAGTGGGACGAAGTGGTAGAAAGTGGGAGAAATGCCAGCCGGACCTCCGACTGTGCAGGGCTTCCGCAGCCTGGGGGAAGCGTGTTTCGCGGGGTCGCACAACTCAATCTCGACAGCAAGGGCAGGCTCGCCGTTCCAGCGCGCCATCGCGACGCGCTGCTCGAGCGTTGCGCGGGTCATCTGGTGATCACCGCCGATGCGGATCATTGCCTGCTGGTTTATCCGCTGCCCGACTGGGAACTCATCCAGCAAAAACTTGAAGGCCTGTCGAATCTCGATCCGCGCGTGCGTGAACTGCAGCGGCGCCTGATCGGTTTCGCTGTCGACGTCGACATCGACAGCGCGGGGCGCGTACTGATTTCGCCCGAGCTGCGGCGTTTCGCGCAACTGGAAAAAAGCGTGGTGCTGGTCGGACAGGGCCGCAAATTCGAATTGTGGAATGACGAACGCTGGACGCAGTTGATCGACGGCGCAGGCGGTTTCGGCGCCGGTGGTTTGCCGGCGGAGCTGGAGGGTTTCTCCTTGTGACGAGCGGGGCGCATGCCGCGGTGCTCGCGCAGGAAGCCATGGCAGCATTGAACATCCGATCCGACGGAATTTATGTCGATTGCACGTTTGGCAGGGGCGGCCACAGCCGCCTGATTCTGCAACAGCTGGGCAAAGGAGGGCGATTGCTGGCGCTGGATCGCGATCCCGAAGCGGTGCAGGCAGGACGTGCGGTGAACGACCCGCGATTCACGATCCTGCACAGCGCGTTCAGCCAGGCTGCAGCAGTGTTGCGGGAGAACGGTGTGACGGCGGCGGACGGCGTGCTGCTTGATCTGGGCGTGTCGTCACCGCAGTTGGATGATGCGCGGCGCGGTTTCAGTTTTCGCCACGATGCGCCGCTCGACATGCGTATGGATCCGGGGCAGGGCATCAGCGCGGCGCAATGGCTGGCGACAGCAGAAGAGTCTGAGATCAGGGAGGTCATCAGGGATTATGGCGAAGAACGGTTTGCTAAACAGATTGCAGCAGCGATTGTTGCGGCTCGGACGCGAGGACCTGTTGACACCACACGACAACTTGCCGCGCTCGTGGCAGAAGCCGTTCCCGCGCGCGAGCCACGCCAGGATCCGGCGACGCGCACGTTTCAAGCTTTACGGATTCACGTCAATCAGGAGCTTGAGGAGTTATCGGTAGTGCTGCCGCAATGCGTTGACCTGTTGCAGCCGGAAGGCCGGCTGGTGGTCATCGCTTTTCATTCCCTGGAAGATCGCATCGTGAAGCGTTTCCTGCGCGCGCAGTCTCAGGCGGATGCGCTGCCGGCGCGGCTGCCGGTGCGCGCCCGCGATCTGCCGCTACCGCGGATGCGGTTGATCGGCCGCGCGCAGCGCGCCAGTGCCGCGGAAGTCGCGGCCAACCCGCGCGCGCGCAGCGCGGTGATGCGGGTTGCCGAGCGCAACGGGGCGGCAAGCGCATGACTGCGCGCCTGACCTTCATCCTGCTTGCCGCGCTGATGGTGTGCGCGCTGGCGCTGGTGACTTCGCAGCACAAGGCACGCAAGCTCTACGTCGAACTGCAGAAAGAGCTGGCGGTGGCGAAGCAGCTCGATGTCGAGTGGGGGCAGCTGCAGCTCGAACAGGGGACCTGGGGCACCCACGGCCGCATTGAACGCATTGCCACCCGCGAACTGGGTATGCGCCTGCCGGTGGCGGGCCGGGTGGAAGTGGTGCCGGCGGCCCGCGCGGAGGTCCAGCCATGAAGCCGGCCACTAACCGCGATCCGACGCCGAGCCTGCCGGCCTGGCGCGCCAATCTGCTGCTGATAGTGCTCGCGGCATGGTTTGTCGCGCTGGCCGGGCGCGCGCTGTGGCTGCAGGCATTGAACAACGATTTTCTGCAGCGCAAAGGCGAGTCGCGTTATTCACGCGTGGTTGAAATCGGCGCCAGCCGCGGCATGATCGTGGATCGCAACAATGAGCCGCTGGCGATTTCCACGCCGGTGGAATCGGTGGCGGCCAGTCCCGCCGACATCGAGGCTGATCCCGCCGATCTGCGCAGATTGGCGAAGCTGCTGGAGATCGGCGATGACGAGCTGCGCGCCAAGCTCTCCGCTACGCAGCGTGAATTTGTCTATCTGAAACGCCAGTTGCCCCCGGAGCAGGCGGAGCGTGTGGTGCAACTCGGCATCCCCGGCGTTTTCCTGCAGCGCGAACATCGTCGTTATTACCCGGCGGGCGAGGTGATGTCACATATCATCGGCTTTACCAGTGTTGATGACAAAGGGCAGGAAGCGCTGGAGCTGGCATTCGAAGAAACGCTGGCTGGCAGACCCGGCAGCCGCCGTGTGATCAAGGACCGTCTGGGCCGCATCGTTGAAGACGTGGAAAGCATCCGCGTGCCGCAGAACGGACAACAACTCCGGCTGTCGATTGATGCGCGCATCCAGTATCTCGCGTTCCGCGAACTCAAGGCAGCCGTTGCCGCGCACCGCGCCAAGGCCGGCGGCATTGTCGTGCTCGATGCCGACAGTGGTGAAATCCTGGCGATGGCGAACCTGCCGGCCTACAACCCGAACAATCGCGGCAAGCTGGACGCCCGCCGCACCCGCAACCGCGTGGTCACCGACCTGTTCGAACCCGGTTCGACACTGAAGCCGTTCACTGTCGCTGCGGCGCTGGAAGCCGGGCTGTTCCAGCCCGGCACGGTGATCCAGACGGCACCCGGCCAGTTGACCATCGGCAATCGCACCATTCATGACGCTCATCCCCAGGGTGCTTTGACGGTGTCGCAGGTGATCCAGAAATCGTCCAACGTCGGCACCGCAAAAATGGGGCTGGCGTTGTCATCCGAGGTTTTGTGGAGCCTGTTCAGTCGCGCCGGGTTCGGTTTGCAGCCGCGCTCTGGATTTCCCGGCGAGGTGTCGGGCCGGCTGCGCGCCCATGCGACCTGGAAACCGATCGAGCAGGCGACGATGTCTTACGGTTACGGCATTTCAGTGTCGCTGATGCAACTCGCCCGTTCGTACACCATATTCGCGTCCGACGGCGTGCTGCATCCGGTGACCTTGCTGAAGCGCGACAGTCCCGTGCAGGGAACGCGCGTGGTATCGGCGCAGACCGCGCTGGCAGTGCGCAAAATGCTCGAGCTCGCCGCCCAGCCCGGCGGCACGGCCCCCGGCGCGCAGGTTTCGGGTTATACGGTTGCGGGCAAGACCGGCACCGCGCACAAGCTCGAAGGCAAGGCTTATGCCGCCAACCGCTATGTGGCCTCGTTTGTCGGCATGGCTCCGGCGTCGCGTCCGCGCGTGATCATCGCGGTGATGATCGACGAGCCCTCGGCGGGGCAACATTATGGCGGCGCGGTGGCCGCACCGGTATTCAGCCAGGTGGCGGCGGGAACCTTGCGTTTCCTGGCGGTGCCGCCCGACGCACCGGCCAAAACCACGGTGCTCAAGCCGGAAGATGCGCCATTGGTGCGGGAGGAGGTGTGATGCCCGCCGCGTTCAATGATACGCAGACGGTGGCGCACAAGCTCGGCGTGCGCCGGATGACGGTCGACAGTCGCGTAGTCAAGGCCGGCGATACCTTTGTCGCCTATCCCGGCGAATCGCGTGACGGCCGGGATTACATTGTGCAGGCGATTGCCAACGGCGCGGCTTCGGTGCTGTGGGATACCGGCGGCTACGTGTGGAATCCGCGCTGGCGGGTGCCGAATCTCGGCGTTGCGCATCTGCGCCGCCAGGCCGGCGTCATTGCCAGCGAGGTGTACGGCAAACCCAGCGCGAAGCTGTGGGCGGTCGGCGTTACCGGCACCAACGGCAAGACTTCGTGCAGCCAGTGGATCGCGCAGTCCCTGACCCGCGCGAAACGCAGGTGTGCGGTGATCGGTACGCTGGGCAGCGGTTTCCCGGGGCATCTCGATGTCCATGCCATCAACACCACGCCGGACGCGGTGACCCTGCATGCGCGCATGCGTGCCATGGTGCGCGCCGGGGCGCGCGCGGTGTGCGTGGAGGTCTCTTCCCACGGGCTGGACCAGGACCGCCTGTCCGGTGTCGAGTTCGATGTTGCCTTGCTGACCAATCTGACGCGCGACCATCTCGATTATCACGGCACAATGCGGCGCTACCAGGCGGCAAAAGCGCGGCTGTTCCGCTGGCCCACGCTCGGGCACGCCGTGCTGAATCTCGACGATGCGTTCGGGCGCGAACTCGCGCAGTGCTGGAAACACAAACATGCCAAGGCGCTGGGGTACGGATTTCAGGCAAGAACGTCACGCGCCTCCCTGCCGTGTGTCCAGGGCCGCAACCTGCGCCTCGACCTCGACGGTGTGTCGTTCGATATCACTTCGCCTTGGGGAAAAGCGACGCTGCACAGTCGGCTGATCGGCGGGTTCAATGCGGCGAACCTGCTGGGTTCGCTGGCAACGCTGCTGGTCAGCGATGTCGGTCTTGACCAGTCGGTGGCCATGCTGGAAAAAGTCTTGCCGGTGCCAGGACGCACCGAGCGTTACGGCGGCGGCCGCGCGCCGCTGGTGATCGTCGATTATGCGCATACCCCGGATGCGCTGGAAAAAGTCCTGCACAGCCTGCGCGCGGCGGCGGGCCAGCGCGCCCGGCTGTTCTGCGTGTTCGGCTGCGGCGGCGAACGTGATCGCGGCAAACGTCCGCTGATGGGTGCTGTGGCCTCGCGCATTGCCGACGCGGTGATCATTACCAGCGACAATCCGCGCAGCGAAGACCCGCAGGCCATCATTGCTGAAATTGCCGAGGGTGTTTCAGGAAAGCATGAGCAGATCGCGGACCGGCGCCAGGCGATTGCGCGTGCGCTGGCTCAGGCGCGGCGCGGCGATATCGTGCTGATTGCCGGCAAAGGACATGAGCGTTACCAGGAAATCCGCGGCGTGAAGCGCCGTTACAGCGATGCCGCGGTGGTGCGTGCCGCGCTGGCCGGGAGCGCGCGGTGATGACCCTGGCCCACGCAGCGGCAGAACTCGGCGGCGCAATGCGCGGCGCCGATGTGCGTTTTGAGGACGTGTGCACCGACAGCCGTACCCTGAAAAAGGGCGACCTGTTTGTCGCGCTTCGCGGCGAGCGTTACGACGGGCATGATTTTGTCGCGCAGGCCGCTGCTGCCGGCGCCGTGGCAGCGATGGTTGATCACGCTTATGTGGCAGTGAATGCCGGTCTTCCGGTGGTCGCGGTGAACGACACTACGGTTGCTTTGGGCGAGCTGGCAGCGCACTGGCGCCGGCAGTTTCCGATTCCGCTGATTGCGGTGGTCGGCTCCAACGGCAAAACCACGGTCAAGGAAATGATCGCGGCCTGCCTGCGTGCGCATTTCGGTGATGCCGCAGTACTGGCCACCCGCGGCAACCTCAACAACCATATCGGCCTGCCGCTGACCCTGCTCGCGTTGCGTGCCGCGCATCGTGCCGCGGTGGTTGAGGTCGGCATGAATCATCCCGGGGAAACCGCGCAACTGGCGGCGCTTGCGGCGCCGACGATCGCGGTGATCAACAACGCGCAGCGCGAACACCAGGAATTCATGCGATCGGTAGCCGATGTTGCCGTCGAACACGCCAGCCTGATTGCAGCGTTGCCGGCCGAGGGCGTGGTCGTGATCAATGCCGATGATGCCCATGCCGGAGTCTGGCGCAACGCTGCCGGTGCGCGGCGCATGCGTGACTTTGGTTTGCAACAGACTGCCGCGGTGCGTGCGCAATATCGGATGCAGGCGGCGTCGGTGCGTCTGGAGGTCAGCACTCCCGAAGAACAAGTCGCATTCGAACTGCCGCTGGCCGGGGAACACAACGCGCGTAATGCGCTGGCGGCGATTGCTGCTGCGACAGCCGCCGGCGCGTCGCTGGCCGCCTGCGCCAAAGCGCTGGCCCGGTTTGTTGCGGTCAAAGGCCGATTGCAAATCAAAACCGGTCGCCGTGGCTCAATGCTGATCGACGACACCTATAACGCCAATCCGGATTCGGTGCGTGCGGCGATCGACGTGCTGGCGCTCACGCCCGGACGCAAATTGCTGGTGCTGGGCGACATGGGCGAAGTTGGCGATCAGGGCGTGGCCTTCCATGAGGAAGTGGGCATTTACGCACGCGATGCCGGCATCGACGGGCTGTATGCATTGGGAGAGCTTGCGGCAGGGACGGCGCGCGCCTTTGGCACCGGTGCCCGGCATTACCTCGGCATCGAAGACCTGCTGGCCGATGTTGAAGCTGCGCTTGATCCGCAGACGGCGTTGCTGGTCAAGGGTTCGCGCTTCATGCAGATGGAGCGCGTCGTGCGCGGCATTGAAGTTGCAACCGAAGATCTGAAAAACGGAGGCACCGGCAATGCTGCTTGAACTGGCGCAATGGCTGGAGCAACATGTCCGCGCCTTCAACGTATTCAATTACCTCACGCTGCGAGCAGTGCTGGCCTGCCTGACCTCGCTGATGATTTCGTTCATTGTCGGCCCCGCGCTGATTCGCAAGCTGACGGCGTACAAGATCGGCCAGGCGGTGCGTGATGACGGTCCGCAGACTCATTTGATCAAAGCCGGCACGCCGACCATGGGCGGTGCGCTGATCCTGGTGTCGATCATCATCACCACGCTGCTGTGGGCGGATTTGCAGAACCGTTTTGTCTGGGTGGTGCTGTGCGTGACCGTCGGTTTCGGTGCCATCGGCTGGGTCGATGATTACCGCAAGGTGGTGCACCGCAATCCGAAGGGATTGTCGGCGCGGGTGAAGTTTTTCTGGCAATCGGTGATCGGTCTCGGTGCGGCGATCTTTATTGCCTATTCGACCAACCTGCCGGCGCAGACCGAATTCATCGTGCCGTTTTTCAAGCAGGTGACCTACCCGCTGGGCGCCATCGGTTTCATCACCATGACCTACCTGGTGATTGTCGGCACCAGCAACGCAGTGAACCTGACCGACGGCCTCGATGGGCTTGCGATCATGCCCACGGTCATGGTCGGCAGCGCACTCGGCATTTTCGCCTACGTCGCCGGCAATGCCGTGTTTGCCAAATACCTGGCGTTTCCCTACATCCCCGGTGCGGGCGAACTGACGGTGATCTGCGGTGCGATGGCCGGCGCCGGGCTCGCCTTCCTCTGGTTCAACGCCTATCCCGCGGAAGTTTTCATGGGCGACGTCGGCGCGCTGGCGCTGGGCGCGGCGCTGGGCACCATTGCAGTCATCGTGCGCCAGGAAATCGTGCTGTTCATCATGGGCGGCGTGTTTGTCGTCGAAACCCTGTCGGTGATGCTGCAGGTGGCGTCATTCAAGCTCACCGGCAAGCGGATATTCCGCATGGCGCCGCTGCACCACCACTTTGAACTGAAGGGCTGGAAAGAGAATCAGGTCGTCGTGCGTTTCTGGATCATCACGATGATGCTGGTGCTGATCGGCCTGTCGACGCTGAAGCTGCGATGAGCTGCGATGCGAAACCGGAATGATGTCCGACCTCAAGGGTGCCCGCGTAATGGTTGTTGGTCTCGGTGATACCGGGTTGTCGATGGTGCGCTGGCTGCAGCGCTGCGGCGCCGACGTGCGCGCGACCGACAGCCGTGCAGCGCCACCGCATGCGGTCGCGCTGCGACGGGAGTTGCCGCAGCTGCCGCTCGCCCTCGGCGTTGCGCCTGACGTCAGCGGTGTCGACATGATCGCGGTGAGTCCGGGCGTGGACCGTCGCGCGGGAGTGCTGGCGCTGGCTGCCGCCCGGGGCGTGCCGGTGGTGGGTGATGTGGAATTGTTCGCGCAGGCGCTGGCCGCGCGCAGCGCTGCGCCGCCGGTGATTGCGATTACAGGGTCAAACGGCAAAAGCACGGTGACTGCGCTGGCCGGTGAAATCTGCAAGGCCGCGGGTCTGCGTCCGGTGGTCGCGGGCAACATCGGTCTGCCCGTGCTCGATGCGTTGATGGAAATCGACAACGACATCGAAAACGGCGCGGTGCAGCCTGGCGCGTTTGTGCTGGAGCTGTCGAGCTTCCAGCTGGAAAGCACGATATCGCTGCAGCCGCGCGCGGCGACGGTATTGAATCTGTCCGAGGATCATCTCGACCGGTATGACGGCTTGCGCGATTACGCCGCCGCAAAAAGCCGGATCTTCGCTGGTGACGGCACGCAGGTGCTCAATCGTCAGGACGCATGGAGTGATGGCATGGCGCAGTCCGGTCGCCGCGTGGTGCGCTTTGGACTGGACGCGCCGCGTGATGCAGAAGCCTGGGGCATCAGCGGAACCGGTGCAGCGCAGACACTGATGCGCGGCGATGTCGCGCTGGTGCCGGTGGCTGCATTACGCGTTACCGGTTTGCACAATGCGGCCAATGCGCTGGCAGCGGGGGCATTGTGTCGGGCGATTGGTGTCGCTGACGACACGATTGCCAAGGCTTGGCTGGCCTTCGACGGACTGCCGCATCGCGTAAAAAAAATAAATAAAATCAATGAGATACAGTTTTACGATGATTCCAAAGGCACCAACGTCGGTGCCACAGTCGCAGCACTGAGCGGCATGCCGCAACCGGTGGTGTTGATTGCTGGCGGTGATGGCAAGGGTCAGGATTTCGCGCCGCTCGCTGCGGCCGCGCAACACAAGGCACGCGCCGTGGTGCTGATCGGGCGGGATGCGGGACGTATCGCCGATGCCATCGGCAGCCGCGTGCCGCTGTTGCGCGCCGCCGACATGACGCAGGCGGTGGAGCTCGCTTTCAACGCAGCGCAGCCCGGTGATGCGGTGTTGCTGTCGCCGGGCTGTGCGAGTTACGACATGTACCGCAATTATATTCATCGCGCGGAAGTGTTTGCCGCTGCGGTGACGGCGTTGCAACGGAGGTGGGCGTGAGTTTCGCGACCCTCAATCACCCCGTTAACCTGCGCAGCGCGGGGCAGGAGTACGACAGCGCGCTGATCTGGGTCACCGTGCTGCTGCTCGGATTCGGCATGGTGATGGTGTATTCGGCGTCGATTGCGATTGCCGAAGCCAGTCGCGTCACCGGCAACAGCGCGGTCTATTACCTGAGCCGGCATGCGGCGTATGTGCTGGTCAGCCTGGTGGCCGGCGGCCTTGTTTTCCAGGTGCCGTTGCGCATCTGGCAACGCGCTGCGCCCATCCTGTTTGTGGTCGGACTGGTGCTGCTGGCGCTGGTGCTGATCCCCGGCATCGGGCGCGAAGTCAACGGCAGCCGGCGCTGGCTGCCGCTGGGTGTTGCCAACCTGCAACCTTCGGAGCTGATGAAACTGTGCGCTGTCCTCTACGCCGCCGACTATACCGTGCGCAAGGCGGCGTTCATGCACAGTCTGCGCAAGGGTTTTCTGCCGATGTTCATCGTCATGCTGCTGGCCGGTGGCCTCTTGCTGCGTGAGCCGGATTTCGGCGCCTTTGCGGTGATCACCGTGATTGCGATGGGCATCCTGTTCCTCGGCGGCATGAACTGGCGCTTGTTTGCGGGGTTGATCGTGATGCTGTTGATCGGTTTTCTGTTGCTGATCTGGAGCAGTCCGTACCGCATGCAGCGAGTGATCGGCTTCATGGATCCATGGGCCGATCCGTACGGCAAGGGATATCAGCTGTCGCATGCGCTGATCGCATTTGGCCGTGGCGAGTGGTTCGGCGTCGGGCTCGGTGCCAGCGTTGAAAAACTGTTTTACCTGCCTGAAGCCCATACCGATTTCCTGCTCGCGGTGATAGCCGAGGAGCTTGGCTTTGTCGGCGTACTGGTGTTGACCATAGTGTTCGCGTGGATCGTCTGGCGGGCTTTTGCCATCGGCCGGCGCGCAATCGAGCTTGAGCGCCCCTACGCCGCGCTGGTGGCGCAGGGCATCGGTTTGTGGATCGGCGTGCAGACCATCATCAACATGGGCGTCAACATGGGTATGTTGCCGACCAAGGGACTGACGCTGCCGCTGCTGTCCTTCGGCGGCAGCGCGATCCTGGCCACCTGCTGCGCATTGGCCGTGCTGCTGCGCGTGGATTGGGAGAATCGCCAGATGCAGCGGGGGTTCACGGTATGAGCCGGACCATCCTCGTCATGGCCGGCGGCACCGGCGGACATATTTTCCCGGCGCTGGCGGTGGCCGAGGTGTTGCGCGGCCGTGGCTGGAACGTAGTCTGGCTCGGTGCCCGCGGCGGCATGGAGGAGCGGCTGATTCCGCCCCGCGGTTATGCGACGGTGTGGATCCGTTTTGGCGGTGTGCGCGGCAAAAGTCTGCTGCGCAAGCTGCTGTTGCCGGCGTCCTTGCTGATCGCGTTCTGGCAGAGTGCCAAGGCGATTTTCCATCATCGTCCCGACGTGGTGCTGGGCATGGGCGGTTACGCCGCGTTTCCCGGCGGCATGATGGCGGCGCTGCTCGGCAAGCCGCTGCTGATCCATGAACAGAATGCAATTCCAGGTCTGGCCAACCGCATATTGGCCAGCGTTGCCGATCGGGTGCTCGCGGCGTTCCCGGACGCTTTCAACGGACGGGTCGATGTGATCTGGTCCGGCAATCCGGTGCGCACCGACATCGTCAATCTGGCGCCGCCTGAAGCGCGCTTTGCCAACCGCAGCGGACCGCTGCGGGTGCTGGTCGTCGGTGGCAGCCTCGGCGCCAAAGCACTCAACGTGACCGTGCCGCAGGCGCTGGCACTGCTGGCACAAGGCGAGCGGCCGGTAGTGACGCACCAGGCCGGCACGGCGCATGCGGCCGCCTTGCGCGAGACCTATCGCAGCGCCGGCGTCGACGCCGAAATCGTCGACTTCATCGACGACATGGCGCAGCGCTACGGCGAAGCCGACCTGGTGATCTGCCGCGCCGGTGCGACCACGATTACTGAACTCGCCGTGGCCGGAGTCGGCAGCATCCTGGTGCCGTTCCCGTTTGCTGCGGACGATCACCAGACGCGCAATGCCGCGTATCTGGCGGATCGCGGCGCCGCATTGCTGATGCCGCAGGCGACGCTGACGCCGCAGTCACTAGCGGAAACATTGCGCGGGTTGACCCGCACAAAGCTGCTCGAGATGGCACGCGCCGCGCGTGCGGTGGGCAAGCCGGATGCGGCACAGAAAGTGGCTGAATTCTGCACGGAGCTCGCACCCGCATGAGACATAAAGTGCGACAAGTGCACTTCGTGGGCATCGGCGGCGCTGGCATGAGCGGCATCGCCGAAGTGCTGCTGAACCTGGGTTATGTGGTCAGCGGCTCAGATTTGAGCGAAAGCAATGCCACGCGCCGTCTTGTCGGGCTCGGCGCGCAAGTCCGTATCGGCCATGCCGCGGCGCATGTTGCCACGGCCGATGTCGTGGTGATTTCCAGTGCGGTCAAGGCCGACAATCCGGAGGTGCTTGCGGCGCGTGCCCGACATGTGCCGGTGGTGCCGCGCGCGCTGATGTTGGCGGAACTGATGCGCCTGAAGCAGGGCATTGCGGTCGCCGGCACGCACGGCAAAACCACTACTACCAGTCTCGCAGCCAGCGTGCTCGCTGAAGGCGGACTTGATCCGACCTTTGTCATCGGCGGCCGGCTGGAGAGCGCCGGTGCGCATGCCCGGCTGGGTGCCGGTGAATTCATCGTTGCTGAAGCTGACGAATCGGATGCCTCCTTCCTCCATTTGCAGCCGGTGTTGTCTGTGGTCACCAATATCGACGCCGACCACATGGAGACCTACGACCACTCGCTCGACAAACTGAAGCAGGCCTTTGTTGATTTTGTCGCGAGACTGCCGTTCTACGGTGTGGCTGTGTTGTGCAACGACGACGCCAATGTGCGAGCGATCATGCCGAAGCTCACCAAAACCGTGGTGACTTACGGACTGAATGAAGGTGCGCAGGTGCGCGCGACTTCGGTGACGGCCGATGCCGGGCGCATGCGTTTCCGCGTGGTGCGCAGCAATGGCCGGCGTCTGCCCGATCTCGACATCACGCTGAACCTGGCGGGCGCGCATAACGTGCTGAACGCGCTGGCGGCGATCGCTGTCGGCATGGAAGTTGGCGTGGCCGACGAAAAAATCGTCAAGGCGCTGGCCGAATTCAAAGGCGTGGGTCGTCGTTTCCAGCGTTACGGCGCAGTCCGTCTGTCCGGCGGCGGTGCGTTTGAATTGATCGATGACTATGGTCATCACCCGGTGGAGATGGCAGCGACGATTGCTGCGGCGCGCGGGGCGTTTCCCGGGCGGCGCCTGGTGATGGCTTTCCAGCCGCACCGTTATACGCGGACCCGCGATTGTTTCGAGGACTTTGTCCGTGTGCTTTCCAGCGTTGATGGATTGCTGCTGACGGAGGTGTATCCGGCAGGTGAAGCGCCGATCGTCGCTGCGGATGGCCGGGCGCTGGTGCGTGCAGTACGCGTCCTGGGCAAGGTGGAGCCGGTGTTTGTCGAGCAAGTGTCCGATCTGCCGGCGGCGATATCAGGGGCAGCGCGTGACGGCGATGTGGTGCTGGCGATGGGGGCAGGTTCGATCGGCACCGTCGCGGGCAGGCTGGTGAAGGAAAGGGAAAACGCGTGAGCCGGGATGCCGAGCTTGAGCGGAATATTGACATGAACATGAGCGAGCAGGAACAGATACGGAAACAGGGTTTGCGCGGGACTTTGCGCCGCGACGAACCCATGGCACGCCATGTCAGCTGGCGGGCAGGGGGCCGTGCGCGCTGTACTTATGCGCCCGCCGACCTCGATGACATGGCGCTGTTCCTGCGCGGCTTGCCTGACGGCGAGCCGGTGTGCATGGTCGGGCTGGGCAGCAATCTGCTGGTGCGCGATGGTGGCTACGATGGCACGGTGATTTTCACGCATTGGGCGCTGCGCGATGTGCGGGTCACCCTGATGGAACCCATGGGCGGCGAAATCATGGCGCAGGCCGGCGTGGCGAGTCCCAAAGTGGCACGCATCGCGGCGCTGAACAATCTTGCCGGCGCGGAGTTTCTCGCTGGAATTCCGGGCACCGTCGGCGGCACGGTGGCGATGAATGCGGGTTGTTATGGCAGCGAAACCTGGGACATCGTGGCGCAGGTCGAAACCATAGACCGGGCCGGTCTGCTGCGTGTGCGCACTCCCGGCCATTACACTGCCGCTTATCGCAGCGTCGAGCGCCGCTGCCGGCAGTTGTCGAACACCCCGGGCAGCAATGCACGCAAACACGGCGATGCCGAGGAATGGTTCGTGTCCGCGACCTTCCGTCTGCCGCGCGGCGACGGAGCCGAAGCGCGGGCGAAGATCAAAACCCTGCTGTCGCAACGCATTGCCGCTCAGCCGCTGGGAGAACCCAATGCCGGATCGGTATTCCGCAATCCGCCGGATGACCATGCGGCGCGCCTGATTGAAGCCTGCGGCCTGAAGGGCCGGACGATCGGCGGCGCGGCGATTTCGATGAAACATTCGAACTTCATCGTCAACGCCGGTGGCGCCAGCGCTGCGGACATCGAAGCCTTGATCGAACTGGCGCAGCAAACGGTGCAGCAGCGTTTCGGCGTCTGGCTGGAACGCGAAGTGCGCGTGATCGGGGAACAGAAAGCACAACAGGCATGAGCGGATTCGGAAAAATTGCGGTGTTGATGGGCGGACTGAGCGCTGAGCGTGAAATATCGCTGATGAGCGGCGGCAAGGTGCTCGAAGCCTTGCGCAAGACGGGCATCGATGCCCATGCCTTTGATCCTGCCGAACGCGAAATCTTCGAGTTGAAGCGCGATGGTTACGCGCGGGTGTTTATCGCGTTGCACGGGCGTTACGGCGAGGACGGCACGGTGCAGGGTGCGCTGGAACTGATGCGTATCCCGTACACCGGCAGCGGCGTGATGGCTTCGGCCCTGGCCATGGACAAGGTGCGCACAAAAATGGTGTGGACCGCGGCGGGTATTCCGACACCGCGTTTTGAAGTGATCGATGCCCAAAGCGACTGGGCCGCTGTGGCCGGGCGTCTCGGCCTGCCGCTGATCGTCAAGCCGGTACGTGAAGGCTCGACAATCGGGCTGACCAAGGTGATGCAAGCGGCGGATCTGGCGCAGGCTTATGCCACGGCGGCGAAACACGACCCCCTGGTGATGGCGGAAGAATTCATCAGCGGGCAGGAGCTGACTGCCGGCTTCGTCGGCGACACTGCCCTGCCGCTGATCCGCATCGAGGCACCGCAGGGCAATTACGACTACCAGAACAAGTATTTCAGTGACGAAACCAAATATTACTGCCCCTGCGGACTGCCTGATGCCGAGGAACAGCACATCCGTGAACTGGTTATGCGCAGTGCGCTGGCGCTGGGCTGCGCCGGCTGGGGGCGCGCCGACTTGATCCGCCGCGCCGACGGCAGCGTGCAGTTCCTCGAAATGAATACCTCCCCGGGCATGACCGGGCACAGCCTGGTGCCGATGGCGGCGCGGCAGGCCGGCTTGTCGTTCAACGATCTGGTGCTGCGGATACTGGAGCTCGCCCATGTGGGATAAGCCCGCAGCGCTCAACACCCTCGCCGATCTGCTGTTTGTCGCGGCATTGCTCGGCGTGCTGTATGCCGGCGTGGCCTATGCCGTGCGGCTGCCGGTGTTTTCGATCAACGTGGTGCGTGTGGTGACGCCGATGACGCATGTCACCCGCGCACAGGTCGAGGAGATCGTCCGCCGCGAGGTGCACGGCACGTTTTTCACGCTGCAGCTGGGATCGGCTCGAGCGGCTTTTGAGAAATTGCCCTGGGTGCGCAGCGCGGATGTGCGCCGGCAGTGGCCGGGCGTGCTGGAGGTTGCATTGACGGAACACCTGCCGCTGGCGCGCTGGGGCAAGGATGCCCTGGTCAATGTCCATGGCGAAGTTTTTGAAGCGGCCTTCGACGGGGTTCTGCCGGTGTTCAACGGTCCTGCCGGTTCCGCCAAGGAAATGGCCATCCAGCACGACCTGTTCCGGCGCAGCCTCGCCACGATCGAAAAAACACCGGGCGAAATCAACGTGTCGCCGCGGCGCGCCTGGCAGATCCGGCTCGATGACGGCATGACGCTGGATCTGGGGCGCGAGCAGGTCGAGGCGCGGTTGCAGCGTTTTGTCGCCACTTATCCGCGGACGATTGCGCGCATGACCAGCCCCGTTGATCACGTCGATCTGCGTTATGCCAATGGATTTGCCGCGCGGGTGCCGGGCCTGCCGCCAGCAGTGGAACCCCGGCAAAAGCGTGGAGCTTAGGAATGACAGGGATCATGAATAAAACCAAAGAAAACAAGAAATTGGTAGTCGGGCTCGACATCGGCACGTCGAAGATCGTCGCCATCGTCGCCGAACTCAAACCCGAGGGCGGTTTCGAGATCATCGGCATGGGCAGCCACCCATCGCGCGGCCTGAAAAAAGGTGTGGTGGTCAACATTGAAACCACGGTCAACGCCATCCAGCGCGCGCTGGAGGAGGCTGAACTGATGGCCGACTGCAAGATCCGCGAGGTCTACACCGGCATCGCGGGCAACCATATCAAGAGTTTCAACTCGCAGGGCATGGTCGCGATCAAGGACAAGGAAGTCGCGCAGATGGACATCGACCGGGTAATCGAAACCGCCAAGGCGGTGCAGATCCCGAACGACCAGCAGATCCTGCACGTGCTCAACCAGGAATTCATCATCGACGGTCAGGAAGACGTGCGTGAGCCGCTCGGCATGTCGGGAGTGCGGCTGGAGGTCAAGGTGCATATCGTCACCGGTGCGGTGTCGGCAGCGCAGAACATTATCAAATGCGTGCGCCGCTGCGGCCTCGAGGTCAATGACCTGATCCTGCAACCGCTGGCGTCTTCCGTTGCGGTGCTGTCGGACGACGAAAAAGACCTCGGTGTGTGCCTGATCGACATCGGCGGCGGCACCACCGACATGGCGGTGTTCACCCATGGCGCGATCCGCCATACCGCGGTGATTCCCATCGCCGGTGACCAGATTACCAACGATATCGCGATGGCGCTGCGCACGCCGACCAAGGACGCCGAGGACATCAAGCAGCGTTTCGGTTGTGCGCTGTCGCAGCTGGCCGACCCGCAGGAAATGGTGGATGTACCGGGCGTCGGTGATCGCAGTTCACGGCAACTCTCGAGCAAAACGCTGGCTGAAGTCATCGAACCGCGGGTCGAGGAACTGTATTCACTGGTACAGACGGAGCTGCGGCGCAGCGGTTACGAGGAATTGTTGTCCTCGGGCGTGGTGCTGACCGGTGGTTCCAGTGCGATGCGGGGCATGGTCGAACTGGGCGAGGAGATTTTTCATATGCCGGTTCGCATCGGCCTGCCGCAGTACGCGGGCGGGCTCGCTGAAGTGGTGCGCAGCACCCGTTATGCGACGGGAGTCGGCCTGCTGATCGCGGGCGCCGACGAGCATCGCCAGCGCGATGCGGCGCGCATGCATATCAACAGTTTCCAGCAGGTGCTGGAACGGATGAAGCACTGGTTTACGGGGAATTTCTGATTTTGATGATTGCGGCAGCGGTTAAGGATTGGTTCGGGATTGCAGGTTTTTTCAACTTCAACGTTACTTTGTTCGCAGAAAAAGGAGATTCACATGATTGAACTGATTGATGCACAAGCGCAGGAAGCGGTAATCAAGGTGATCGGGGTCGGCGGTTGCGGTGGCAATGCAGTGGACCACATGATCGTGCAGGGCGTGCAGGGCGTGGAGTTCATCTGCGCCAACACGGACGCCCAGGCGCTCAAGCGCAATCAGGCCAAGACCCAGCTCCAACTGGGCAGTGAAATCACCAAGGGTCTGGGGGCAGGCGCCAATCCGGAAATCGGGCGCCAGGCCGCGCTTGAGGATCGCGAGCGCATCGCCGAAATGATCTCCGGCGCCGACATGCTGTTCCTGACGGCGGGCATGGGCGGCGGTACCGGCACCGGTGCGGCGCCGGTGGTGGCCGAAGTCGCCAAGGAATTGGGCATCCTGACGGTGGCCGTGGTCACCAAGCCTTTCGCCTTCGAAGGCAAACGGCAGCGCCTGGCACAGGAAGGCCTGGACGCGCTGGCACAGCATGTCGATTCGCTGATCGTGATCCCCAACGACAAGCTGATGCAGGTCCTTGGCAATTCGATCACGCTGGACGAGGCCTTCCGCGCGGCCAACGATGTGTTGCACGGCGCGGTGGCCGGCATCGCCGAAATCATCAGCTGCCCGGGCATGATCAACGTCGACTTTGCCGACGTGCGCACGGTTATGGGCGAGATGGGCATGGCGATGATGGGATCGGCAAAAGCGGCCGGTATCGGCCGGGCACGCGAAGCAGCAGAACAGGCGGTGGCCTGCCCGCTGCTGGAAGACATCAACATTTCCGACGCGCGTGGCGTGCTGGTCAACATCTCGGCCAGCAAGGCGACGTTCCAGCTGCAGGAAATGTATGACGTTATGGAAACGATCAAGGCCTTCGCCGCTGAATCGGCGACGGTCATCGTCGGTACGGTCTACGACGAAAGCCTCGAAGACGCCCTGCGCGTGACCATCGTCGCGACCGGTCTTGGCAAACCGCTGGTGCGGCAGAACGCGAAACCGATGATCGTGAAGACCGGCACCGACAACATGGCGCTGGAAGTGGATTACAACGCGCTGGAGCAGCCGGCGGTGATCCGCCGTCGTAACCGTGATGCGACGGTTGAGGCCATGCGCCAGTCCGGCGTCGAGATGCTCGACATCCCGGCGTTTTTGCGCAAGCAGGCCGACTGAAGGGGAGAATGTAGAGCAGGCAACGGCGGGGTTTTGCGCCGGCCTGAAGGACGGGCCGGCGCCTGTGCTGCGGTGCGGTGACATGCTAAAATCCTCCCGCGTCCGGGACTCGGGCGAGCCATTGCACTCAGTGCATAACAGTTGAACGTGATCAAGCAGCGCACATTAAAAAACGTGATTCGCGCCACCGGCGTGGGTCTGCATACGGGCGAGAAGGTCCATCTGACCCTGCGTCCGGCGCAGCCGCATACCGGTATCGTGTTCCGGCGCACCGATCTTGACCCGCCGGTCGAGATCAAGGCGGATCCGTACGCAGTTCGCGATACGCGGCTGTCATCGTGCCTGGAGAAGGACGGCGCGCGGGTGCAGACGGTCGAGCATCTGATGTCAGCGCTGGCCGGGCTGGGTATCGACAATGTCTGGGTGGATGTCACTGCGCCGGAAGTGCCGATCATGGACGGCAGCGCCGGTCCCTTTGTATTTCTGCTGCAGTCGGCGGGAATCGAGGAGCAGGAGGCGCCGAAGAAGTTTATCCGCATCCTCAAGCCGGTCGAGGTTCGCGACGGCGACAAGTGGGTGCGTTTCGATCCGTACAACGGTTTCCGGCTGGAGCTGGCCATCGATTACGCGCATCCGGTGTTCGAGCCCGGCGCGCAGTCTGTGGTGGTGGATTTTGCGACCACCTCCTATGTCAAGGAAGTGGCGCGGGCGCGGACCTTCGGTTTCATGCAGGATGTCGAAAGCATGCGTTCGCAGGGGCTGGCGCTGGGCGGCAGCCTCGACAACGCCATCGTCATGGACGAGTACCGGGTGCTCAACAATGACGGTCTGCGTTATGACAATGAGTTCGTCAAACACAAGGTGCTGGACGCCATCGGCGACCTCTATCTGCTCGGACATCCGCTGATCGGTGCGTTCAGCGGCCACAAGTCAGGCCATGCCATGAATAACCGACTGTTGCGCCATCTGCTGGAGCAGGCCGAAGCCTGGGAGTACGCGAGTTTCGACCGTACCGAGGATGCGCCGCCGTTCCTCGCCTGGCAGCCGCAGGTCGCCTGATCCGGTGCCGGTCCGCGCTGCGGCCCCCGGCTGATTTCAGGCGCCTTCCATGCTGCTACTCCGTCTGATCGGAATTTTTGCGCTGATCGCGATCGGCGTTTCGCTGGCGCTGTATGCGGTCAGGCGAGAGCCGCGCTACTTGCGGTTTGCGTGGCGGATTTTCCTCGGCACACTGGTGTTTGTTGCGCTGCTGATGGTGTTTTATGTCGCCGAACGTCTATTGATGGTGGTTTAACGACCGGCTGCACCGGTGCAGGACTCAACGCCCGTGACGTCGTCGTGCGGCAAACCGGGCCAGCGCCGAACTCAAACCAGGATCCTTGACCTGTTTTGAGAGTTTTTCAAAATTATCAATTAAATCAATGGTTAACGGTGTTTTTTGAGCCCAAATCCGGGGCGCCGGACCGATGCGCTCAACTTGAACTTGCACCCGGATTCCAGTAATCTCGACCCCCTGTTTTTGCATGTTCTTGAGCAGTCGGGTTGCCTGTTGACGCAGTTTGGCAGCGACTGCTCCATTGTCTGCCACTATGACCAGCATGCCGTCCCGGTTATTGACTACACGGCTTGCCCGGGCCATATCAGGGGGCGCGCAGACCGCATAAAGCCGTTGCAGTGCTGCGATGCACTGTGTTGCCTTAGTGAGTGCCGTCAAACCTGCGTTATCGATGATCAGGGCGCTGAGTTTGCGGGTGGGCATGGCGTAAGGGAGATAGACCGTGAATATTATTCTGGTTTCGGAAAAACTGCCAAAAGCGCGAACCATCACGCTGGGATGGCTGCATCTTGCGGGTGCGACTGCGCTGATGGCGTTTCTGGTGCTGGCGCTGGCCGGTGCTTTGAATTACGGCATTCTGCGTTTTGCTGTGGAACTGAATATTCCCTACGTCAAGGACACGCTGGTTTCCATCCATCAGCGGCAGCAGGAAAAAAACCAGTCTTATCTGCAGGATAACCTGAATGCGATGGCCGTCCGCCTGGGACAGATGCAGGCGCAGTTGTTGCGGCTGGATACCTTGGGCGAACGCCTGGCCAAACTGGCCGGTTTCAAGCCGCAGGATCTGATGTTCAATGAGGTGCCGGGGCGCGGCGGCGCAATTTCGTCGGTGCCCAATCAGAATCTTTCCCTCGGGGATTTTACCCGGCAGGTTGATCTGCTGACACAGCAACTGGAAGACCGTGGCGACAAGCTGGGCTTGCTGGAGTCGATGTTCACGCTGGAAAGTGCCAGGAAAAAACTGACCCCGACCAAGCTTCCGGTCGAGGGTGGCTGGTACTCATCGAACTACGGCTGGCGTATTGATCCCTTTACCGGGCAGCGTGCTTTTCACGAGGGCATAGACTTCATGGCCGAGGAAGGTACTCCCATCTATGCGGCGGCTGCAGGCGTCGTGGTGTACTCAGAATTTCACCCCCAATATGGTAATATGATCGAGCTCGATCACGGCAATGATCTGATCTCCCGGTATGCCCATGCATCGAAGCGGCTGGTGAAAGTTGGCGACGTGGTGCTGCGTGGTTCGCGGATCGCCGATGTGGGCAGAACCGGGCGCGCGACAGGCTCCCACCTGCATTTTGAAGTACGCCAGCGCGGTGTGGCGAGAAACCCTGCGCAGTTTCTGCAATTGCCCGGCTGAACGGCAGTATTAAGCGGGCTGTACTGAGCGGGCTGTACTGAGCGCGAGAATTGCAGGGGTGGGATTATCCCACCCCTTTTTTATTCAGGATGTTCATGATTACCGGTTTATTGAAGAAAGTGTTCGGCAGCCGCAACGAACGGTTGCTCAAACAGTACCGGCGCTCAGTGCGCGCGATCAATGCACTGGAGCCGCAAGTCGCGGCATTGTCAGATGATGCGTTGCGGGCCAAGACCGGCGAATTCCGTGAGCGCATCAGCAAAGCCGTCGCGGACACTGGAGCGACCCCCGACAGCGGCTCAAAAAACGATCAGACCGTTGTACTCGACAACCGCCGCCGCGCCGCACTGGATGACATCCTCCCCGAAGCGTTTGCCGTGGTCCGCGAGGCGGGCAAACGCGTGCTGGGCATGCGCCATTTCGACATGCAGCTGGTCGGCGGCATCGTGCTGCATAACGGCAAGATCGCCGAAATGCGCACCGGCGAAGGCAAAACCCTGGTGGCAACGCTGCCGGCTTACCTGAACGCGCTCGCCGGCACCGGCGTGCACATCGTCACGGTCAACGATTATCTGGCCCAGCGCGATGCCGACTGGATGGGGCGCATTTACCGGTTTCTCGGCCTCAGCGTCGGCGTCAATCTGTCGCAGATGGAGCACGACCGCAAACAGGAAGCCTACCGGTCCGACATTACCTACGGCACCAACAACGAATTCGGCTTCGATTACCTGCGCGACAACATGGTCTACGAGTTGTCGGAAAAAGTGCAGCGCAGGCTCGCGTTTGCCATCGTCGACGAGGTCGATTCGATCCTCATCGACGAGGCGCGCACGCCGCTGATCATTTCCGGGCAAGCCGAAGACACCACCGACCTTTATGTGCAGATGAACGTGGTCGTGCCCCGGCTGGTTCGGCAAAAGGATGAAAAGGCGCCAGGCGACTACTGGGTGGATGAAAAAGGCCACCAGATCGTGCTGTCGGAAGAAGGCCATGAACATGCCGAGAACCTGCTCGCACAGGCCGGAATGCTGCCTGAAGGGGGCAGTCTGTACGAGGCGGCAAACATCGGCCTGATGCATCACCTGAACGCTGCGCTGCGGGCGCACAACCTTTTCCACCGCGACCAGCAGTACGTGGTGCAGAACAACGAAATCATCATCGTCGACGAGTTCACCGGGCGGCTGATGCCGGGGCGTCGCTGGTCCGAAGGGCTGCACCAGGCCATCGAAGCCAAGGAAGGCGCAGAGATCCAGCGGGAGAACCAGACGCTCGCCACGATCACCTTCCAGAATTATTTCCGCATGTACGGAAAGCTCTCGGGCATGACCGGCACGGCTGATACCGAAGCCTACGAGTTCCAGCAGATTTACGGTCTTGAAACCGTGATCATTCCGACCCACCGCCCGATGGTCCGCGATGACCGCATGGATCAGGTGTTCCGCACGGCGGCGGAAAAATACAGCGCGATCATCAGCGACATCCGCGGCTGTTACGAACGCGGACAACCGGTGCTGGTGGGCACGACGTCGATCGAGAATTCGGAATACATCTCCGGCATCCTGAGCAAGGAGGGCCTGCCGCACAACGTGCTCAATGCCAAGCAGCATGCGCGCGAAGCCGAGATCATCACCCAGGCCGGCAGCCCGAAGATTGTCACGCTGGCCACCAACATGGCGGGGCGCGGCACGGACATCGTGCTTGGCGGCAATCCCGAGCCCGAAATCAACCGCGTGCTTGCCGACGAAAGTCTCGACCAGGCTGCGCGCGAGCGGCGGGTGACCGAGCTGCGCGAAGAGTGGCAAAAGCGTCATGATGAAGTAGTGAAGTCCGGCGGACTGCACATCATCGGCACCGAACGCCACGAGTCACGGCGCATAGACAACCAGTTGCGCGGTCGGGCGGGTCGCCAGGGCGATCCGGGATCGAGCCGGTTTTTCCTCGCGCTGGATGATTCGCTGCTGCGGATTTTTGCGTCTGATCGGGTCGCAGCGATCATGAACCGCCTGAAAATGCCCGAGGGCGAGGCGATAGAGCATCCCTGGGTCACGCGTTCGATCGAGAATGCGCAGCGCAAGGTCGAGGCGCGCAATTTCGACATGCGCAAGCACCTGCTCGAATATGACGACGTTGCCAACGACCAGCGCAAGGTGATTTACCAGCAGCGCAACGAGCTGCTCAACAGTTCCGACATATCAACGACGATCACCGCAATGCGCGGTGACGTCATTGCCGGCCATGTTGCCCTGCACATTCCTGCAGGCAGCCTGGAAGAGCAATGGGATATCGAGGGACTTGAGACGGTATTGCGCGGTGATCTGACACTGGAACTGCCGCTGCGGCAGTGGCTGCAGCAGGATCCGCAGCTGGAGGAAGGTACGCTGCGCCAGCGCGTGATTGAGGCGGCGCATGCGCATTACGCCGGCAAAACCGCTGCGGTGGAGTCTGCGGCGATGCGCCAGTATGAACGCGCAATCATGCTGCAAAGCCTGGACAGCCACTGGCGCGAACATCTGGCGGCACTGGACCAGTTGCGCCAAGGTATCCACCTGCGCGGTTACGCGCAAAAAAACCCGACGCAGGAATACAAGCGCGAAGCTTTCGAGCTGTTTTCGCTGCTGCTGGACATGATCAAGACCGACGTCACCCGCGTGTTGATGACGGTGCAGATCCGCAGCGCTGAAGAATTGCGCGCCGCAGAAGAACGCGAAGCCCTGAGCAATGTGCAGTATCAGCATGCAGATGCGGTGGTCGACGCGGGCGCGGAAGTGCCCGATGAAGGTGTGCTGCCGGAAGCGGATGCTGAAACCGACAAGGTGCAGCCGTTCGTGCGCGGCGGGCAGAAAGTCGGACGCAATGACCCCTGTCCCTGCGGCTCCGGGAAAAAATACAAGCAATGCCACGGCAAGCTGGCCTGATGCCATGCCCGTCAACCTGAATCCGCCGGATCCGCGCACCCTGCTGCCGGTGGCCGGCGTGCAACTGGGCATTGCGCAGGCGGGCATTCGCAAGTCAGGGCGCAGGGATCTGCTGCTGATCCGCCTGGATGCCGGTGCGCGAGTCGCCGGCGTGTTTACCCAGAACCGTTTTTGCGCAGCACCAGTGGTGGTGTGCCGGCAGCATCTGTCGATGGTCGATCCCGGACAGGGCATACGTGCGCTGGTGATCAATACCGGGGTGGCCAATGCCGGCACCGGCAAGGAGGGCCTCGCACACGCGCGGCGGACCTGCGCCGAAGCCGCGCAACTGCTCGGCTGCAACAGCGCGCAGATATTGCCTTTTTCAACCGGCGTCATCATGGAGCCGTTGCCGGTGGAGCGCATCACCGCCGGACTGCCGCAATGTATTGCCGCGCTTAAAGCCGATGTCTGGGCTGATGCAGCGCAGGCGATCATGACCACGGACACCCTGCCCAAGGCTGTGTCGCAGCAGTTCCGGATCGGCGCCGCTACCATCACCGTCACTGGCATTGCCAAGGGTGCCGGCATGATTCACCCGAACATGGCGACCATGCTCGGCTTTGTTGCCACTGACGCGGCGGTCAGCCAGCCGCTGGTCAAGGCCGCGGTGGCTTATGCCGCGCAGCGCTCGTTCAACTGCATCACCGTCGATGGTGACACCTCGACCAACGACAGTTTCATATTGATCGCGACCGGCAAGGCCGCGATGGCTGAGATTAACGATGCCAAAAGCGCGGAGTATCTGGCATTCCGCGATGCGGTGACCGCAGTCGCGACCACACTGGCGCAGGCCATCATCCGTGACGGCGAGGGCGCGACCAAATTCATTACCGTGAAAGTCGAGGCCGGCCGCAGCGAGGACGAATGCCGCAAGGTTGCGCTGTCGATCGCGCACTCGCCGCTGATCAAGACCGCGTTTTTTGCGTCCGACCCGAACCTCGGCCGCATACTCGCCGCCATCGGTTATGCGGGCATTGCCGACCTCGATGTCAATGGCATCGAGCTTTATCTGGATGACGTGCTGGTGGCCGAGCAGGGCGGACGCAGTCCGGCGTATCAGGAGGCCGACGGCCAGCGCGTGATGCAGCAGGCGGAAATCACCGTGCGCGTCGTGCTCAACCGCGGCAAAGCCGCCGCAGTGGTGTGGACCTGCGACCTGTCACACGATTACGTCAGCATCAATGCCGATTACAGAAGCTGAGCGTCCGCCGGCTGAAATATAAAATAATAAATAAAATCAATAACTTATGAAGAGTCGCTCAGCCCCGGCCGCAGCCCCCGTAGCGCAGATGGCGGACGTGATTGCGCGAGCCGAGACGCTGCTGGCGCGAATCGAACATCTGCTCTCTGCGCCGCCGTCTGTGATCGACTGGGAAGCATCAATCGCCTTTCGCTGGCGCAAAAAAGCCGCGCACGGCGTGCTGGAGCCGATCCACCAGGTGCATCGTATCGATCTCGGGGACCTGCAGGGCATCGATGAACAGAAGGCGCTGGTTGAGCGCAACACCCGCCAGTTCGTCGATGGCCATCCGGCGAACAACGTGCTGCTGACCGGCGCGCGCGGCACCGGAAAATCCTCGCTGGTCAAGGCGCTGCTGAACAAATATGCAGCACGCGGCCTGCGTCTGATCGAAGTCGAGAAACGCGATCTGACGGATCTGCCGGATATCGTCGAATTGATCCACGCGCGTCCCGAGCGTTACATCCTGTACTGCGACGACCTGTCCTTCGAAGCGGACGAGCCGGGTTACAAGGCGCTGAAAGTAGTGCTCGACGGTTCGGTTGCCGCGGCATCCGAGAACTGCCTGATTTACGCTACATCCAACCGGCGCCACCTGATGCCCGAGTTCATGCAGGAAAACCTCGAGTACCAGCATGTCGGAGAGGAAATCCATCCCGGCGAAACCAGCGAGGAAAAGGTTTCGCTGTCGGAGCGTTTTGGCCTGTGGGTATCGTTTTATCCGTTTGACCAGGATGAATATCTGCGCATCGTCCGCGTCTGGCTGGATCATTTCAAGGTGCCGGTCGGCAAAAGCGTGGCTGTAGAGCATGCCGCGCTGCAGTGGGCGTTGATGCGCGGTTCGCGCAGCGGCCGCGTCGCCTGGCAGTTCGCGCGGGACTGGGCGGGGCGCAGCCGCCTGGCTCGACGCAAATAAGCGCAAGTAAGCGGCGATGACGGAACAGCCGCCGCGCCGTCGCATCGCTGTGGTTGCCGCAGTGCTGCAACAAGCGGACGGTCGTTTTCTGCTGGCCCAGCGTCCGCCGGGCAAAGCCTGTGCCGGGTACTGGGAGTTTCCTGGCGGCAAGGTCGAAGACGGCGAAACGCCGGCAGCTGCATTGTCACGCGAACTGCACGAAGAGCTCGGCATCGACGTCACCACTGCCTGTCCCTGGATCATCCGCGAGTTTGATTACCCGCATGCCGATGTGCGGCTGCATTTTTTCCGTGTGCGAGCCTGGCGCGGCGAATTGCAGGGCCGTGAAGCGCAGGCCTTCGCCTGGCAGCGACTCGATGCGATCAACGTGGCGCCGCTGCTGCCGGCCAACGGCCCGATACTCCAGGCTCTGGGCATTCCCGAGACCTACGGCATCACCGGCTTCGCTCCGGCAGAATATCCCCTGGCGCTGGAGCGGATTGAAGGCGCGCTGCAGCAGGGGCTGCGCTTGATCCAGGTGCGCGGCAAGAACTGGCCGGCGGAACTGTTCGCGCGTTACGCCGGGGACATCGTTGCGCGGGCGCATGGCTGCGGCGCCCGCGTGCTGGTCAATGCGGATGCCGCGCTGGCGCGGCGCTGCGGCGCCGACGGCGTGCATCTGACTGCACGGCAATTGCTCGACAGTACGCAGCGTCCCGATTTCGCGCTGGTCGGCGCGTCAAGCCACAACGCGGAAGAGCTGCGCAAAGCGGAGCATTTGGGTGTCGATTTTGCAGTGCTCGGTCCGGTGTTGCCGACCCCGACGCATCCCGATGCGGCACTGCTGGGTTGGGCGGGATTCCAGCAACTGGCGGCTGAAGCACGGGTTCCGGTTTTTGCGCTGGGGGGGCTGCAGCCCACGGACCGCGATCATGCATTGGCCAGCGGTGCCCACGGTTTGGCCATGGTGCGCGGGGCCTGGCCGTTGCGTTAATTCGGCAGCGGGTTTTCGCGCTCGTCGGGCACTTCGGACTCGTCGGATTCCACGACAGGCACGCGATAACGTTCCGTTGCCCACGCGCCGAGATCAACCATCTTGCAGCGCTCCGAACAAAAGGGGCGGAAACGGTTTTCCGGATTCCATTCAATGCCTGTGCCGCAATTAGGGCAGGCGACGGTCTTTGCCATAATTCAGAGGTTGCAGAAGGTCAGTTCGAAATCGACGTCGGTGTCCGATGCTTTTGGACGCTGGATGCCTTCCTGCGTGGTGAAGCGGATGTTCAGGGCGTATTTGTTGGCGCTGATTTCCGGCACGCAGGTGTAATCGCCGGACAGCCGGATACGCAGCATCTGCGCCAGACGTCCCGCCATCATCTGCTGATAGATGCCCTGCTGCGCGGTTTGCGCAGTGGTCTTGCCGCTTTCGCGCAGCAGCCGCAGCACGATACCGATTGCGTCGCGGGTGGGTATGAATGGCGCGAGCCACTGCTGCAGGTCATGCCGGCGGTGATCGGTGCCCTGCTGCAGCCAGTAGTGGTACGAAGGCAGGTCGAATCCGCACACGCCGCCAGGGATGCCGGTGCGCTGCTTGATGCTCATCAACCAGTCGTTTTCGCGCAGTTCCTGGCCGACTTTTCCCGAAGCCTGATAAAGCCGCGATGAGGCCTGATCGATCTGCCACAGCACGTTGTCGAGTGCGTCTTCGGAAATGTCCGGATTTTCACGCAGGGCTTCCAGCGTCTGCTTTTGCCGCTCCAGTTCCTGCAGCAGATCCGATTTGAGATCGGCGCGGCTGGTAACTTCGAGGATTTCGAAAATCAGCAGCAGCGCAACATGGTGTTCGGGCCCGTCGTTCCGGCCCTGGAAATATTCGGTGCGGTCGAAGAGATGTTCGAGGCGCAGCAAGGTGCGCACGCGCTCGCTCAGGGGATGCTCGTAGACAATCACGTCCGGTGCGCCCGATGGGATAGGGTTGGAATCCAGTTGCGGCAGTATCGGACAAAAACCAGAAAAAATAAAGGCTTAATGGCTCTTTGGCAGTTCATCCCCGGCCGCCGGCCGCGGCCTTGGCCGCCAGTTTCAGGTACTGCTGGTGCAGGGCCAGGACCTGCCGGCGCAGCTGCGCGATGTCACCATCGTTGCGGATCACATCGTCGGCACCGGCCAGGCGCTGCGGCCGTGGCAACTGCGCGACCATGATGGCGCGCACCGCATCAGCGCTGAGGTTGCTGCGCTGCATCGCGCGACTGATCTGCAGCGATTCATCACAATCGACAACCAGGACGCGTCGGACGAGATCGCGGTAGCCGCCGGTCTCCAGCAACAGTGGCACCACCAGCAATACATACGGCGCAGTGGAGGCCATGACACTGCTGCTGGCCAACTCACGGATTCGCGGGTGCAGTATGGTTTCGAGCTGTTTGCGCGCAGCGGGGTTTTCGAATACCAGTCGGCGCATGACGGTACGATCCAGGCTGCCGTCCGCTGCTGCCACTGCGGCGCCGAACGCCGCAGTGATCGCCGGCATCGCGCTGCCGCCCGTTGCGGTGATTTCATGAGAGATGTCGTCGGTGTCGACCACGTCCGCACCCAGCTCACCGAACAATGCAGCGGTGCGCGATTTGCCGGAGCCGATGCCGCCGGTGACGCCGACGCAGAACGGCATGGCTCAGAGCGGACCGAACCAGGCGCGGGTCAGGGCCGGCCCGTGCAGCAGCGCGATCATCCCTGCGATGGCCAGGTACGGGCCGAAGGGAATCGGCACGCTGCGGCCGCGGCCGGCAAACACAATCATGCTGATGCCGATGACCGCGCCGACCAGCGATGACAGCAGGATGGTCAGCGGCAGCATTTGCCAGCCCAGCCAGGCGCCGATGGCAGCGAGCAATTTGAAGTCACCATAACCCATGCCTTCCTTGCCAGTGGCCCATTTGAATATCCAGTACACGCTCCACAACGAGAGATAGCCCGCGGCGGCGCCGATGACGGCGCCGGACAGCGGGGTGTACGTGCTGCTGAGGTTGAACAGCAGGCCCAGCCACAGCAGCGGCAGCGTGATGCTGTCCGGCAGGTAAAAAGTGTCGAGGTCGATGAAGGTCAGCGCGATCATTGCCCAGGTGAACAGCAGCGCGCCCGCTGCAGCCATGCCGAAACCGAAATGCCAGGCGACATAGGCGGAGAGCGCTGCGGTCAGGGCTTCCACGGCCGGGTAACGCGGGGAGATGCGCGCGTGGCAGCCGGCACATTTGCCGCGCAGCACCAGCCAGCTCAGCAGGGGGATATTTTCAAGCGCAGCAATCGGGCGCTTGCACGACGGGCATGCGGAACGCGGCACGACCAGGTTGTAACGTTCCGCTGCCGGGGCTTTCTGACCGGCGAGTTCGGCGCATTCCGACCGCCACTCCCGTTCCATCATCTTCGGCAGGCGATGGATTACAACGTTGAGAAAACTGCCGACGCACAGGCCCAGCAACGCTGCGCAAAAGGCAAAGATCGGGGGATTTGACAGCATGATCGGCAATTACCGGAAACGGATGATCGGCGTCGCCGCCGCGCCCGGCTGCGCCAACCGAGCGCGGCACCGGGCGGCGTGAGGGGCAGGGCTTATACCGCGGATCCCAGCTTGAAGATCGGCAGATACATCGCGATCACCATGCCGCCGATCAGCGTGCCCAGCACCACCATGATCATCGGTTCCATCAGGCTGGCCAGAGCATCCACGGTGTCGTCGACTTCCTGCTCGAAGAAGTCGGCGACCTTGCCCAGCATCGCGTCCAGCGAACCGGCTTCCTCGCCGATCATCACCATCTGAATTACCATGCTCGGGAACACCTCGGTGCCCTGCATCGAGGAGGTGAGGCTGGAGCCGGTGGAGACCTCGGCCTGAATTTTTTTGGTGGCCAAAAAGTACACGTAGTTGCCGGAGGCGCCCGCAACGGAGCCCAGCGCATCGACCAGCGGTACGCCCGCGGCAAACATCGTGGACAGCGTGCGCGTCCAGCGCGCGATCGACGATTTGCGGATCAGGTCGCCGAAAATCGGAATCTTCAGTGTCAGGCGATCCATGAACATCTGCATTTTCTCCGAGCGTTTCCAGGTCCAGAAAAAAGCGTAGATCGCGGCGCCGGAACCGCCGAAGAGGATGAACCAGTTGGCAACGACGAAGTCGGACATGGCCATCACGATCAGTGTTGGTGTCGGTAGATCGGCGCCGAAGCTCTTGAACACTTCCTTGAACGCCGGAATCACGAAAATCATGATGATCGCGGTAATCACCACGGCGACCACGATGATGGCGATCGGATAAAAAAGTGCCGACTTGATCTTGGCTTTGATACCGAGGATTTTTTCCTTGTAGGTGGCGAGCCGGTCGAGCAGGCTTTCCAGAATACCGGCGGCCTCGCCGGCACCGACCAGATTGCAGAACAGCGCATCGAAATGCAGCGGGTGTTTCTCGAACGCCTGTTTCAGGCTGGTGCCGGTTTCGACATCGGACTTGATGGCCATCAGCAGGCGGGCGACCGCCGGATTGCTGTGGCCTTTGCCGACGATGTCGAAGGCCTGCAGCAATGGCACGCCGGATTTCATCATCGTCGCGAGTTGGCGGGTGAACAGCGTGATGTCCTTTTCGGAGACCGAGCCGCCGCGGCCCATACGCTGTTTTTTGACCTCGACGATCTTGATGCCCTGGCGGCGCAGCGTGGCGTTGACCTGCGCCTCGCCGCTGGCCTGTATCTCGCCGCGTACGGTTTTGCCGGCACGATCCTGACCGACCCAGCGAAAGGTGTATTCAGTAATCTCTGATTTGCGAGCGGCAGCGGCAGCAGTCGCCATGGCGAACCTCCAAATTTCTTCGATGAACCAATAGGTTACGACCGGTCACCCATGAATGATGCCTTTCCTGCATACCTTTGTAAAGGCTGCATTGCACACTGTCCGGGACGGGGTCTATGGCTTGGTCGGCGCGTGTACCCGCACACTTTTGATGACCCGGTCCTGGGTCTGCACGATCTCCAGCGGGTGCCCGGCAATGCGCACACTGGTATTGGGCTCAGGAATATCCTGCAGATGCTCCAGAATCAGTCCGTTCAGGGTCTTCGGGCCGTCCAGCGGGAAGCTGAATCCGAGTTTGCGGTTGAGTTCGCGCAACAATGTGCTGCCCTCGATGACATAACTGCCGTCGGGTTGCCGGTGCAGGCCGCGGGCCATCAGCGGCGACTGGGTGGTGAACTCGCCGATGATTTCCTCAAGGATGTCGTCGAGCGTCACCAAGCCCATGATTTCGCCGTATTCGTCGACTACAAGGCTGACGCGGTCCTCGTGTTCCTGGAAATGCTGGATCTGTGCCAGCAGCGGTGTGGCGGAGGGCACAAAATAGGGCTCGCGGATCATTTCGCGCAGACTGTCGTGTGTCAGTTCCTCGCGCTGGATCAGCGTCAGCGCGTGCCGCACCCGCAGCGTGCCGATCACGTTGTGCAGCTGGTCCTGGTAAACCACCACGCGGCGGTGGTGTGCCGTTGATAGCTGCTCCGCCAGTTCCTCAAGTGGCAGGTCGAGAGTCACCGCCTCGATCTGGTTGCGCGGCACCATCACGTCGTCCACGGTGATCGCGCCGAGCTCCAGCAGGTTGAGCAGCACTGTGGCGTGTTTTTTCGGCAGCACATTGGAGGACTCAAGAACGATGGTGCGGATTTCGTCGATGGACAGCGGCTGCGGCCCGGATTCCTGCGGTTGCAGGCGCAGCAGGCGCAGAGCGAGGCCGAGCAGCGCATCAGTGGAAATGGTCAGCAGATGGACGAATGGCGCAGTGATGAATGCCAGTCCGCGCATCGGCCACGATACCAGGCGCGAAATATTTTCCGCGCTGTGCTGGCCGAGGCGTTTCGGCACGATTTCGCCGACGACGATGGAAACATAGGTCACGCCGACCACCACGATCGCCGTGGCGACAATGTTACTCAGCTTCAGCTCCATGCCCTGCGTCTGCAGCCACGCCGCGAACGGCTCGGCGAGTATGGCTTCGCCGACGATGCCGTTCAACAGACCGATTGAGGTGATGCCGATCTGTACAGTCGACAGAAAGCGCGTCGGCTCCGCGCTGAGTTTCACTGCCGCCGCCGCAAGTTTGTCACCGCGTTGCGCGAGCATGGTCAGTTTGGACTGGCGCGCGGTCAGAAGGGCGACTTCGGACATCGCAAAAGCGCCGTTGAGCAGGATCAGGCAGACGAGTATCAGCACTTCCATGAGAGCACCTCAAAAAATCGACAGCGGCAATTGCAACAATGCCGCAAGACAGCAAAGCGGTCAGCCCCGGCCGAGCAGCACTTCCACGACGAACTTGCTGCCCAGATAGGCCAGCACCAGCATCAGGAATCCGGTGAGTGTCCAGCGCACGGCGACACGCCCGCGCCAGCCGTGGAAATGCCGGCCGAACAGCAGCGCGCCGAAAACAATCCACGACACGATGCCGAAAATGGTCTTGTGATTGAGTCGCGCCGCTTTGCCGAACAGTTCTTCCGAAAACACCACCCCGCTGGCCAGTGTCAGCGACAGCATGATGAAGCCCGCCCAGATGATGCGGAACAGCAGGGTTTCCATGGTCAGCAGCGGCGGCAGTTTCTGCAGGCCCGCGGGCAGCGCGCCGCGGTGCAGGCGGCGCTCGAGCATGGCCATCAGCAGCACATGCAGTGAGGCGATGGTGAAAAGACTGTACGCAAGCATCGAAATCAGCACATGCAGTTTGAACGCCAGCAATTCGGTGTTCGGCAGCGGACGTGCCGCGGGGAACAGCGCCGGCAGGAACGCCGCCACTGCTGCCGCAGGCATAATCAGCGCCTGCAGGCCTTCCAGGCGGTAGAACAGGCTGCCCAGCCAGTAAATCAGCACGGTCAGCCAGAGGATTGCGGAGATGGCGTCGCCGACACCGATGCGCAGGGCATTGCCCGCGAGCATGGTGCCGAACAGGACGGCGGCATGTACGCCGAGAGCGGTCAGCACTCCTGCCCGTTCCATGGCGCCTGAGTGCGACGGGGCCGGCGCAAGCGCATTGGCAGACCAGTGCAAGCGCCAGAAGTAGACCGCCATCGCCACATACAGAAGCGCGCTGACCAGATACGGTAAAATGCCCTGCATAGTCCCCAAGTTTACCCGAACGCACCCGCCACCACATTCCATGTTTGACAACCTCACCGGACGGCTGTCGCGCGTCGTCAAGACGCTCCGCGGCGAAGCGCGCCTCACTGAAACCAACATCCAGGACGCGCTGCGTGAAGTGCGCATGGCGCTGCTCGAAGCCGATGTGGCGCTGCCGGTGGTCAAGACCTTCATCGACAGCATCCGCGCAAAAGCGGTGGGCGAGGAGGTTGTCGGCAGCCTGACCCCGGGGCAGGCGCTGGTCGGTGTTGTGCATCGCGAGCTGGTGGCGTTGATGGGCGAACACAGCGAGTCGCTCAATCTGGCTGCGCAGCCGCCCGCAGTGATTCTGATGGCCGGTCTGCAGGGCGCTGGAAAAACCACCACTGCGGGCAAACTCGCGCGCTGGCTGCGCACCGAGCAGCGCAAAAAAGTATTGCTCGTCAGCTGTGACGTCTACCGTCCGGCCGCCATCGAGCAGCTCAAGGTGCTGGCCGGGCAGGTTGAGGCCGATTTTTATCCGGCCAGTGCTGATGAAAAACCGGTGGACATCGCGAAACGCGCACTGGAATACGCACGCACCCATTATCACGAAGTACTGATTGTCGATACTGCCGGCCGCCTCGCGATTGACGCCGCGATGATGCAGGAAATCCGCGATCTGCATGCGGCGCTGAATCCGGTCGAGACCCTGTTTGTTGTCGATGCAATGCAGGGTCAGGATGCGGTCAATGTTGCCAAGGCCTTCGGCGAGGCGCTGCCGCTGACAGGCGTGATCCTGACCAAACTCGACGGTGATGCGCGCGGTGGTGCTGCGCTGTCGGTGCGTAACGTCACCGGCAAGCCGATCAAGTTTGCCGGCACCGGCGAGAAGCTGACGGGACTGGAGGCCTTCCATCCCGACCGCATGGCCTCGCGCATTCTCGGCATGGGCGATGTGCTCTCGCTGATCGAGGACGTGCAGAAATCGGTCAACATCGAAGAAGCGGAAAAACTCGCGCGCAAGTTCAAGACCGGCAAGGGTTTTGATCTTGAGGATTTCAAGCAGCAGGTGGCACAGATGCGCAAGATGGGCGGCATGAGCGCGCTGATGGACAAATTACCCGCGCAACTGGCGCAGGCGGCGCAGGGTGCGCCGCAGATGGAAGACAAGGCGATCCGGCGGTTGGAGGGCATTATCAATTCGATGACGCCGCTGGAGCGCGCCAAACCGGAACTGTTGAAGGCATCGCGCAAACGCCGCATTGCCACCGGTGCCGGCGTCAGCGTGCAGGAAGTGAACCGCCTGCTCGCTCAGTTCGAGCAGACGCAGAAAATGATGAAAATGGTCGCCAAGGGCGGCATGGCGAAAATGATGCGCAACATGAAGGGCATGTTTCCGGGCATGCGCTGAGCATGCCCGTGCCCCTTTTTTTCGCTTTCTTTTCCGTTTTCTGTTATTTCAGGCTGAACCCCTGGCGCCGGATGTAGGCACCAAAATCCGCGCGTTCCGGCTCGGCGTACTGCCGCGCCTTGTCTTCCGACCAGCCATAAAATTCCGCAGTGCCGAATGATTTGATGCGCCGTTGCTTGCCGTAAGGATGGTTGGCATGCCGGCGCTGATCGTAGGCATCCACCTGTGTGCGCAGCGTGCTTTCGTCGTAGCGGTTGGCATGCACCGTGACTTGCGGTGACAGTCGCGGACTGATGTGGCCGGGCGTCGCCGGATAACCCACGCACAGTCCTGCGACCGGAAACACGCCCTCCGGCAATTCCAGTTCGTGACTGGTGGCATCAATGGCATTGCGGATGGCGCTGATCGGGCAGGTGCCGAGGCCGGCGGCTTCTGCGGCGCGGATGAAATTCATCATCAGGATACCGGCATCCACCGCGGCATTCATGAAGTGATCGAGGTGTTCGTTGGCAAACGCCTTGCCGCGCCATTCGCCGATGTGGCGGATGCGGCGGTTGTTGCCGCAGAACACCAGGAACACCGGCGCATCGAGTATCCACGCCATGTCCGGGATCGCGGCGACGATGCGCTGGCGTTTGCCGGCATCCGTGATCTGGATGATGTCGGCCTGCTGCAGATCGCTTTTGGTCGGCGCCGACAGCGCGCAGGCCAGCAACAGGCGCAGCAGTTCCGGGGCCACCGGATCCGGGAGGTAGCGGCGGATCGAGCGATGTCCGGCGATTTGCGCCAGTTCCACCAACCCCTGCTGATCCGGTGCAACCGGAAAATCGGCACCAAAACGGGTGTTCAGGGCGGAATGGATTGCGGCGGCGGGGCTTTTTTCTGCAGAATTCATGAAATATCTTTCAAAAACAAATGGTTAATATAATTTCTCAAATAGGGTGCCATTATCGGAGCAACCGCGGTTTACCGCTGTCTTGGGTTGCGTCTGGGGCGAAAAGTAGCGTAAAATCCGGCCCTTTCGTCTTCTCAGTCTAGCCAGGAATCCTCATGGTAGTAATCCGTTTAGCTCGTGGTGGCGCCAAAAAGCGTCCGTTTTTCAATTTCGTTGTAGCCGATTCGCGGTTTCCGCGCGACGGGCGCTTTATCGAGCGCCTGGGTTTCTACGACCCCAAGGCCCCGGAAGGCCGCGAACGACTGCGCATCAATCGTGAGCGTCTCGATTTCTGGAAGGGCAAGGGTGCGTTACTTTCGGACACAGTAACCCGGCTCGTCAAGCAGGCTGGTGTTCAAAAAGCCGCTTGAGCGGCAGGTGACTGAACAGCTGGTGACTATGGGGCGCATCGTCGCGCCCTACGGCACCAAGGGCTGGATCAAGATTCAGCCGTTCACGCAGCAGCAGCAGGGTTTGCTCGATTATTCGCAGTGGCAGGTGGGACAGAACGGCGCGTGGCAGTTGCGAACGGTGGAGGTGGCGAAAGTGCATGGCGCCATGGTCGTGGCAAAGCTGGAAGGTGTTGCCGACCGTGAGCAGGCCGCCGCGTTGCAGGGCATGCGGATCGCGGTATCGCGAGATGATTTTCCAGAACCCGCGACGAATGAGTTTTACTGGGCCGACCTGGTCGGCCTGAAAGTGGTCAATGTAGCCGGTGTGGCGCTGGGGAGTGTGACCCGCGTTTTTGAAACCGGAGCGAATGATGTGCTGGTGGTTGAAGATGATGCGGCAGACAAGCGCGAGCGACTGCTGCCCTTCATCGCACCGGTGATCCGGCAGGTGGATATCGCCGGCGGCACGATCATCGTTGATTGGGATGCGGACTACTGATGTTGCAGTTTGATGTGGTCACGCTGTTTCCGGCGATGTTTGACGCGGTGACCGAACTCGGCGTCACCGGACGCGCGCGGGAACGCGGCTTGTATCAGTTTGTGGCGTGGAATCCGCGGGATTTTGCAGCCAATATTCACCGCACCGTGGATGACCGGCCTTATGGCGGTGGCCCGGGGATGGTGATGATGGCCGAACCGCTGGGCAAGGCGCTGCAGGCGGCCTGCCAGCGGCAGCAAAGCGCCGGCGTGGAACGGCCGCGGGTGGTGCACCTGACGCCGCAGGGCGGCTTGCTGGATCACGCCAGGGTGATGGAATTGGCGAAGGAGCCGGGACTGGTGCTGCTGGCGGGGCGGTACGAAGGTGTTGATGAACGGTTGATTGAGCAGCAGGTCGTCGAGGAAATTTCGATCGGCGACTATGTGTTGAGCGGCGGTGAACTGGCCGCGATGGTGTTGATGGACAGCGTGGTGCGGCAGTTGCCGGGAGCGCTCGGCGATGCCGAATCAGCGGTGCAGGAGTCGTTTGTTGATGGCCTGCTGGATTGCCCGCACTACACGCGCCCGGAAAAGTATGGGGACGCGATGGTGCCGCCAGTGCTGATGTCGGGGAATCATGCGGCGATCACGCGCTGGCGGCTGAAGCAGGCGCTGGGACGGACATGGCAGCGGCGGCCGGAGTTGCTGGAACGCAGGACGCTGACGAAAGAAGAACGGGTGTTGCTCAACGAATACCAGAGCGAGCAGCAGGGCAGTACGGCGCACTTAAGTAAAAATTAACCGCGGACGCCATAATGGCGGGCGTATCAAGTTTTGAGGGAGCATGAGCATGAGCATGAACATCATTCAGCAGCTGGAGCAGGAAGAGATTAAGCGTCTGGGCCGCAAAGTGCCCGAGTTCGTTGCCGGTGACACGGTCATTGTCAACGTCAACGTGGTCGAAGGCGAACGCAAGCGTGTGCAGGCCTACGAAGGCGTGGTCATCGCCAAGCGCAACCGCGGCATCAATTCCGCGTTCATTGTGCGCAAGGTGTCGTCCGGGGAAGGTGTCGAGCGGACGTTTCAGACCTATTCGCCGGCAATTGCCAGTATCGAAGTCAAACGCCGTGGCGATGTCGGCCGCGCCAAGCTCTACTACCTGCGTGGCCTGTCGGGCAAAGCGGCGCGCATCAAGGAAAAACTGACGGTCAATACCGCTGTTTTGGCTGAAGTCGCGGCGGAAGCCGGGGTTGCAGCCGAAGCCGCGCCGGCCGAAAAATGACGCACGGGTCACGCATTCCGGAAAAGCCGCCTTCGGGCGGCTTTTTTGTTTCGGCTGCCTGCGCCCTGTAATCCGCGCCCGCTACAATAGTTGCATGCCTGTACTGCGACACATTGTCATCACCGTATTGCTGCTGGCGCAAGCTGTTGCTGCCGCGCATGCTGCTGAAGCGCCCGGCAGTATTGACGCCACGCGCAGTCTGGCGCAGGCCGGCGCGGTGCAACTGGCGTTGCGCCGTATCGATACCCTGCAGCCGCCGGACACCGCTGCGCCGCTCTGGGCGGTATGGGAAGGCCTGCGTCTGCAGTTGCTGGCGCGTCTGGAGCGTAACGATGAAGTGCTGCAGCGCGCGGGTGTGCTGCCGTCGCAGGTGTCTGCCCCCGCGCGCGCCGGATTGCATGCCACGGCGGCCCACGCCGCACTGGCGCTCGGGCAGACTGCCGTTGCCCGCCAACACGCCGGCCGCGCGCTGTGGACGCCTGGAATCAGCGCCGGCACGTTGCACGAATTGCGGCTGCTGGTGATCCGCAGTCATGTCCGCGATGCCCGCGCCGACGACGCCTACCGCAGCATGCTGCGCTTCGAACAGGACTACCGGCCACTGGATGGTGCGACAGCCGCTGTTTTTGTCGATGCGTTGCTTGACCTTGGCATGGCGCGCGAAGCCGTTGTCTGGCTGAACCTGCTCGATGAACGCGGCCCGGCAAAACTGCGGCTGCGCCTGCACACCGGCGTGATCACGCCGCAGGACGCGGTGACGCAGGCGCGCGCGGCGCTGGGTCGCAGCGAAAATACTGCCTGGTGGCGCATCCTGCTGGAAGCGGCCGAACGGCAAAACAACGGAGCCCTGCGCATTGCCGCGCTGGAACAGTTGCTCGAAGCAAAGGCCTTGCCGGTCGCGGCGACCCCGGATGCGGAGGCTGTCAGGCTATGGGAAATTTATGCCGGCCATGCCCGCACTGCCGCCAATACCCACCAACTTCTGGCCGGCGACGATGCCGGCTGGCTGCAATTTGCAATCCGCCGGCGGGATACCGAAGCGGCGGAGGCCCGCGCCTACCTGGCCTATCTCGCACGCCATGCGCGTGACCCCGCGCTGCAGCTGGACGCACAGGCGCGGCTGGCAGCGGAATATGCCGCTGCGAAATTGCCGCGCACCGGTTTGCGTGTTTTTGGTGTCTGGTCCGGTGGCGTGACCGCGCTTGCAGCACCAACCCGGCACACGCTGGGTGCATTGGCCGAGACCGCGGGTGATCATCTGCGAGCCCTGCAGCACTGGCAGGGTCTGCCCGCCGCCGACAACATGCCGGCGGCAGTGTGGAGCCTGCGTCTGTCTGCGCTGGCATTGCGTGCCGGTCGCACGGAGGTTGCTGTCAATGTCGCGCGGCCGCTGGCGGCGGAGCGGTCGGCGATTCCCGCAGTTCAGTTGCCGGAATGGCTCAGTCTCGCGCAGCAATTCACCGACCATGGCTTGTACGATGCAGCGCAGGCACTGTTTGAGCGCGTGTTGGTGCATGCCGACCCCGCCCAGGCGCGCCGGGTGTTGTCCGGCATTGCGCGTACCCACGAAGCGCGCGGCCAGCCCCTGTCCGCTGCGGATTTTTATCTGCGTTCGGCATTGGGCGCCCCGAAGGAAGTCCCCTTGGGGGGCGCCCCGAAGGAAGTCCCCTTGGGGGGCGCCCCGAAGGAAGTCCCCTTGGGGGGCGTGTCAGCGACGGATACCGCGGCAGTGGAGGCGCGGCTGCTGGCCGGTTTCAGCCTGGCGCGCGCCGGCTTGCGCGATGACGCCCGCGCGCAGTTCGAATGGGTGCTGAAAAACGCCGGTGATCCGGTGCAGATTGCGGTGGCCCGCCGCGAGTTGGGTTTCTAACCCGGGCTCGACTTCAGCGCGCCGCGGTTTTCCAAAGGTCGCTCAGGTATTCGTGGTCGGCGCTGTTGATCCAGCTCAGCCGGTATTCCACCGGCGTATCGTTGTAGGTGTAAGCAACTCGGCGGATGTGCAGCGCCGGCTGGTTGGCACGCATGTTGAAGATCGCCGCGATTTCCGCCGGCGGATGCGCCGCCGACAGACGCTCGCTGATGCGCACCACGTTGACGCCGTAACGCGCCTGATACAGGCCGTAGATGGTGCCCTCACGGTTGCGGAAAGTATCCTCGTCTATGCGCGTGAAACGGTCGGTCGGCACCGTGATGTCGTCGAGCACCACCGGCTTGCCGCCGAGTTTCAGCAGATTGCGTACCCGGGCAACGCGGCTGCCGCGGGGAATCCCCAGCTGTGTTTCATCGCTGGCATCGGCGCGGTCCCGGCGGAAGGCCAGCAGTTCAGATACAGGAAATTCCTGGCTGCCGTCCCTGGCGACGATATGGAAAAAATAAAACAGCGTGCGGTCTTCGGTGTGCGCCGCAACAAAGGTGCCGCGGCCCTGCTGGCGGACGAGAATGCGCCCCGCGACCAGCTCATCGATGGCGCGACGTATGGTGCCGATTGAAACCCTGAAGTCGGCGGCAAGGCGGGTTTCGCTGGGAATCGCCTCTCCCGGCTTCCATTCCCCGGCGGCCAGGGCGCGCGTGATGCGCCATTGCACTTCGCGGTAAAGGGGGGCAGTGGTCGGCTGGCCTGCGGAGACCGGCTCGGATGCGGGAACGGTGGTCATGAACGGTGCGCGGCAGTCTAGCATGCCGCCCGCCGATTCATATAGGTCATCTAGTTGACTGGCCGGAACAGCCGCAGTTAGCATGACCGCCCTGCACCAGACTTTCCCCGCAGTTTTTTACCTGTATTTTTAACAGTATTTTTACCTGCAGAGCGTTCATCCAGGAGGCGCAATGATTCACATATTGGTACACGACAAGAAAGACACGGTCGGCGTGGCCGTCATCGAAGGCATCAAGGCCGGCCAGGAAATGATCGGCTGGGTCATGGAAGACGACTCCACGATCAAGGTGAAGGCCATCAACGACATTCCCATCGGCCACAAGGCGGCGCTACGTGAAATCAGGAAGGGCGACACCATCATCAAATATGGTTTCGATATCGGCAAGGCCGTCGCTGACATCAAAGTCGGCGAACACGCCCACGTGCACAACATCAAGACTAAACGCTGGTAAGAAGCGGTTGGCAAAAATCAGCTGGTAAAAGTGGCTAATAAGCCCAGACGATACCGCCCCAATTCCGGAGACTGAAAAATGATCAACAGCAAAACCACATTCATGGGCTACCGCCGCGAGAACGGCCGCGTCGGTGTCCGCAACCACGTCATCATCCTGCCTGTGGATGATCTGTCGAATGCCGCCGCCGAAGCGGTGGCCAACAACGTCAAGGGCGCGATTGCCATTCCGCATCCCTACGGCCGGCTGCAGTTTGGCGCTGACCTTGACCTGCATTTCCGCACCATCATCGGTGCCGGCGCCAATCCCAATGTTGCCGCCGTGGTGGTGATCTGCATTGAAGAAGGCTGGGCGAAAAAGGTCGTTGACGGCATCGCCAAGACCGGCAAACCGGTCACCGGTTTCGGCATCGAGCTGCATGGTGACCACGATACGATTTTCCGTGCCTCCAAAGTCGCCAAGGAATACGTGCAATGGGCCTCCGAGTTGCAGCGCGAGGAATGCCCGATCAGCGATCTCTGGGTTTCCACCAAGTGCGGCGAGTCCGACACGACTTCGGGTTGCGGTTCCAATCCCACCGTCGGCAGTGCATTCGACAAGCTAGAGCCGCTGGGCGTGACCATGTGTTTCGGTGAAACCACCGAAATCACCGGTGGCGAGAATATCGTGGCCGACCGCTGCGCGACGCCGGAAGTGCGCAAGGAATTCATGCGCATGTTCGACCGCTACCAGGAGATCATCGAGAAGAATAAAACCAGCGATCTCTCCGATTCGCAGCCGACCAAGGGCAATATCGCCGGTGGCCTGTCCACGATTGAAGAAAAAGCGCTGGGCAACATCCAGAAAATCGGCAAGAAGTGCAAGGTCATCGGAGTGCTCGACAAGGCCGAGGAGCCGACCAAGCCCGGTCTGTGGTTCATGGATTCGTCTTCGGCTGCCGCTGAAATGGTCACGCTGTGTGCGGCGTCCGGTTATGTCGTGCATCTGTTCCCGACCGGACAGGGCAATGTCATCGGCAATCCGATTGTGCCGGTGGTGAAGCTCACCGCGAATCCGCGCACTGTGCGTACGATGAGCGAACACGTCGATTACGACTGCTCGGGCCTGCTGCAGCGGGAGAAAAACCTCGACCAGACCGGTGATGAGCTGATCGACGTCATGCTGCGCACCTGCAACGGCCGGCTGACCGCCGCCGAAGCGCTGGGCCATCGCGAGTTTGTGCTGACCCGACTCTACGAAAGCGCGTAATCCAGCGCCTGGGATAGTCGCGGGCGGGACGTGTGGTTTGCGTCCCGCCCGCAGTTCCTGTAATTGCAGATGTTTGAGATTTTGCAATCCATGCGGAAGCACAATCACTGATGACTCAACTCCGCGGCGCTGACATCCTCGCGCGCACATTGGCGCAAGCCGGTCTGCGCCGCATTTTCTCGCTGTCCGGCAATCACATCATGCCGGTGTATGACGCTGCGATTGAAGCGCAGCTGCGGATTACCCATGTCCGTTACGAAGGCGCTGCGGTTCACATGGCCGATGCCTGGGCGCGGCTGACCGGCGAGGTAGGCATTGCCATGCTGACCGGCGGCCCGGGTCACGCCAATGGCGTGGGGGCCCTGTACACCGCACTGGCGTCTGATTCACCGCTGGTGCTGTTGTCGGGTCACGCGCCGCTCAATGAACTGGGTACGGGTTCTTTCCAGGAGATGCGTCAGGCTGATCTGGCCGCGCCGGTGGTCAAGGCCTCATGGACGGCAGCCAGTGCCGAAACGCTGGGGGCCGATATTGCGCAGGCCTGCCGCATTGCGCGTTCAGGCCGGCCGGGGCCGGTGCACCTGAGCCTGCCCTTTGATGTGCTCGAAGCCAGGGTTGCCGATGGCGAAAAGCGGCTGGCCCCTGCGGCCGATTTTGCGCCGCTGGAAAATCCGCCGGATGTGAAAACCATCGCGGCCTTGCAGGCTCTGCTTAAAACGGCAGCAAGACCATTGATATTGCTGGGCCCGGTGATGGCGCATGCGCCGGTTGCAGGTTTGGTCAAACAACTGGCCGCAGTCACGGGTGTGCCAGCCGTATGCATGGAAAGTCCGCGCGGTGTCAACGATCCGGGGCTCGGCGCTTTTGCCGGTGTGCTGACCAAGGCTGATTTGGTGGTGCTGGTCGGCAAGCAACCGGATTTCACGCTGCGTTTCGGCAAGGCGCCGGCGCTGGCTGCTGATTGCCGTTTTGCGGTGATTGATCCCGAATCCGAAGCTTTGCAGCGCGCGATAAAAAATCTCGGTGCCGCGCGTGTGGCACTGTCTGCACAGGCGGATAGCGTGGCCACAGTGCGCGCACTGATCGCGGCAGCACAACCGCATGCAGGTGCAGCCTGGCTCGGGGACGCCGCCGATGCCGTGGCATTCCGTCCGGTGGCCTGGCGCGATATCAACAGTGGCGATGGACCGGTACATCCGGTGGAACTGGGGCGTGCGGTGCAGGAAGCACTGAATGCGTCACCCGATGCCGTGTTCATTGCTGATGGCGGCGAGATCGGCCAGTGGGCACAGGCCTGTGTCAGCGCGCCGGCGCGGGTCATCAACGGACCCGGGGGTTCGATCGGTAGCGCGGTGCCGTTCGCACTGGCGGCACGCATGGCGCGGCCCAAGGCACCGGTGATCGCGATGATGGGTGACGGCGCTTTCGGTTTTCATCTGATGGAGTTTGATACCGCGGTTCGCGAAAAACTGCCGCTGGTCGTGGTCATCGGCAATGATGCATGCTGGAATGCCGAACACCAGATACAGTTGCGCACTTACGGCAAGGAACGCGCACATGGCTGCGAACTGCTCGAAGCCACGCGTTATGATCTGGCCGTGGCCGCATTGGGTGGTCATGGCGAGCTGGTCACACGCGCCGCTGATTTGCGTCCGGCCATCGCCCGTGCGCTGGCCAGCGGCAAACCCGCCTGTGTCAATGTAATGATCCAGCGTCTCGCGGCGCCTACAGTGACCACCGGCGCGACGGCTGCCGCACACTAGGAAATCAAAGCATGGAAACCTTGCAGGTCAGAATCTGGCGCGGCACGGAACAGGGCGACTTTCAGGATTTTGAAGTGCCGCGGCAGGAAAGCCAGACCGTGCTTGATGTGGTGACCTACGTGCAGCGTAAATGCGACTCGACGCTGTCCTATCGTTTTGCCTGCCGTGTCGGCGTCTGCGGTTCCTGCGCGATGACGGTCAACGGCGTGTCGCGCTGGACCTGCCGCACCCATGTGTCGAAAGTGGCGGCCGACAACAAACTCGAAATCGCGCCGCTGCGCAACCTGCCGGTGATCAAGGACCTGGTCACCGACATGCGCGAATTTTTCGACAAGTGGGCGCGTGCCCGCGGCCGCTTCACCGGCAGCACCACGCGCAAGGATCCGCTCGCCAGGATTTCGCCCGAATCGAAAGAACGCAAGCGCGTCGCCGCCGGTATCGAATGCATCGGCTGCGGCGTGTGTTACAGCGCCTGCGATGTTGTCAGCTGGAACAAGGATTATCTCGGTCCCGCGGCACTGAACCGCGCGTGGACACTGATCAATGATGTGCGCGATACCGCCCGCGCCGAACGCCTGGCCGCGGTGGCTGGTGACGCCGGTTGTCATGCCTGCCATACCCATATCAGCTGCACCGAGCGTTGCCCGATGCGGCTGTCGCCGACCGCCGGCATTGCCGGGCTGAAGCGTGCCGTGCTGGCGGCGACGCTGTCGGGTGAAATATGATTAAAAACAATATCTTATGTGATTTCGATCACGCGGTGCCGCTGGCATGAGCCAACGCGCCCAGGTCCTGCTGTGGGGCGCGCAGCGCATCAGCGCGATGGTGCTGGCGTTGTGCGTGGTGGTGCATCTGCTGACGATAATTTATGCGGTGCGCAGCGGGCTGAGCGCCACTGAAATTCTCGGCCGCACGCAAGGCAGTGTGATGTGGTTCGCGTTTTACACGCTGTTTGTAATTGCAGTTGCGGTGCATGCGCCGATCGGCCTGCGCACGATACTCAGCGAAACCTGCGGCTGGCGCGGCCGCGGCCTCGATGTGCTGACCGGCGTCATCGGTTTGAGTCTTGCGATGTGGGGCATGCGCGCGGTGGTCGGCGTGTTCGGCGCGGGCACGGCATGAAAAACGATTTTCGCGCGCGCAACCACCCGGCGTACTGGGCGTTCATCGTACACCGCGGTTCAGGCGTGTTGCTGGCGCTGTTCCTGCCGCTGCATTTCTGGGCATTGGGCCAGGCCTTGCATGGCGCAGCCGCGCTCGATGGTTTCCTGCGCTGGACCGAACATCCGCTGGTAAAGTTCGCCGAAACCGGGCTGGTGCTGCTGCTGGCCGCGCACATGGCGGGTGGCGTGCGCCTGCTGGTGCTGGAATTCCTCGAATGGCGCGAATGGCAAAAAACGCTGCTTGCAGCGGCTGCCGGCGTATCGCTGGTCGCCGGCCTTGCCTTCCTGCTGAATCTGGTCTGAGCGTCGCGCAATAACTGAAAGGGATGGGCATGGCGAAAAAAACTGCAGGCAATAAACCGAATCTGCTGGTGATCCTGGTGGATGACCTGCGTTACGACGAATTCGGTGCCGGCGGCCATCCCTATATGAAAACGCCGCACATCGACCGCATCGCGCACGAAGGCGTGTTGTTTGAGCGCGCATTTCACACCACGCCGATCTGCTCGCCTAACCGCGCCTCGATACTCACGGGGCAATACGCCAGCCGCCACGGCATCATCGATAACGTCGCGCGCGATCTCGCCAGCCACCGCCTGCCGAATTACCACCTCGAGTTGCAGCGCCTGGGTTACGAGACTGCGCACATCGGCAAATGGCATATGGGCAACGACGGCAAGCCGCGCCCCGGTTACGATTTCTGGGTCGCCTACGATGGCCATGGCAGTCTTTACGACCCGCGGCTCAACGAAAACGGCAAATATGTACAGCACAAGGGTTACGTCACCGACATCATGAACACCATGGCGACGGACTGGATCAAAAGCAAAGGCCAGCGCAAGAATAAAAAGCCCTGGTCGCTGTGGTTCGCGCACAAGGCGGTGCATCCGGATGCCGAGCAGGCGGCCGACGGTTCGTTCCGCATGGACGGTTACCGCCCGGCAAAGCGGCACGAAAACCTCTACAAGGGCTGCGTGTTCCCGAAAAAGCCGAACATGCAGGCGCCTGCCGAATTCCTCAAACACAAGCCGGTGTGGGCGGAAGCGGTCGAGTTGCGCAAGACGGCGGCCTCGAAAGTCATGCTCGATGCAATCCACTCCGGCAAGCAGGAGGAAATCCGTCTGCGCGCGGCGATGATGGCCGCGGTCGATGAGGGCGTCGGCATGATCCTCAAAACCCTGGAGGAAACCGGTGAACTCGACAACACGGTGATCCTGTTCCTCGGTGATAACGGTTATTTTTTCGGCGAACACGGCATTGGTCCGGAACGCCGTTTTGCCTACGAGGAGGGCATCCGTTCACCGCTGACCATCCGCTGGCCGAAAAAAATCAGGGCCGGTTCGCGCATCAAGCAACTGGCGATCCTGCAGGACCTGGCGCCGACGCTGATCGAAATCGCCGGCGGCAGACCCGGCAAACATATCCAGGGTCGTTCGCTGCTGCCCTTGCTCAAGGGTAAGCCAGCTACTGGCTGGCGCAAATCGGTATTCGTCGAATACTGGGCGGAAAACGCCTACCCGTGGCTGGTGGGCATGACCTACAAGGCTGTGCGCACCGACCGTTACAAATTCATCCACTGGGTGAACCGCGCGCGCAACGGCGAACTCGACGAGCTCTACGACCTTGATCGCGATCCTTATGAGCTGATCAATGTCGCGAGGAAGCCGGCGTATCGAGCGGTACGTGAAAAAATGACCAAAGAACTGCGCAAGCTGACGGCGGACGCGCTGGGACTGTGACACTGCCGCAGCGGGGTTGCGGCTTGCCGCACCCCGGTGCGTGGGGTATCGTGAAACAGAACAGGAACAAGTGGCATTTAATTAAACCAGACCTTGAGGAGGAAATCATGAAAAAAGCAGTGATGAACAAAACAGGAATGATTGCTGCAGCGTGCCTGCTGTTTTCCGCCACCGTTTTTGCCGCAGACTATCCGGTGCGGCCGGTGCGCATCATCGTGCCGTTTGCGCCCGGCGGTGCCACTGACATCGTCGCCCGGCTGGTGGCGCAGAAACTTACCGAGTCCTGGGGCCAGACCATGGTGGTCGACAACCGCGCCGGTGCCGGCGGCAACATAGGCGGTGATATTGCCGCCAAGTCCAACCCCGACGGCTACACGCTGTTCATGACCTCCGGCTCCATCGTCACCGCCAACCAGCACATGTACGCGAAGATGCCTTTCAGCCCGGAAAAAGACCTGGTTGCAGTGACCAGCGTCGCCAGCGGGCCGCAGGCTCTGGTCGTCAATCCGAGCAACCCGGCGAAGACGCTCAAGGAATTCATCGCGATGGCCAAGGCCAAGCCGAAATCGATGACTTACGGTTCGGCAGGCGTTGGCACGCAGACTCACCTTGCCGCGGAAAATTTCATCTACACCGCCGGCATTGATGTGACGCATGTGCCGTACAAGGGTGAAGGTCCGGCGGTCAGCGACCTGATTGGCGGACAAATCCAGTTTGTCACACCCAATCTGTCAGCGGCGATTGCCTTCATCAATTCGGGCAAGCTGCGGGCGCTGGGGGTGACCAGCAAGGAGCGTGCTGCCCAAGTGCCGAACGTGCCGGCGATTGCCGAGACCCTGCCGGGTTTCGAGAATCTCGGCTGGTTTGGTTTCATGGTGCCGACCGGCACGCCCAAGGCGGTGATCGACAAGGTGCATGCCGATACCGTCAAGGCGCTGCGCAACCCAGACTTGGTCAAGCGGTTCAACGACATCGGCATGGTGCCGGTGGGCAACAGCTCCCAGGATTTCGCCCGTGACATCAAGGCGGAGTCAGCGCGCTGGCAAAAAATCATCAAGGAACGCAATCTGCAGGTGAAGTAACCGCAATGCCGTCGCCGGGGTCAAATCCGGCGGCACTTTATCATTTTGTCCCGAGGTGGTTTCGTGAATGTCGATCTCAAGCAGGTGGAAGAAGCGTGCAAGGAGCTCTACATCCGCGCACTCAAAATGCTGCCCCCGGACATCAAGCAGGGTTTTCAGCGGCTTGATCGCGCCGAGACCAATGCCACCGGCAAATCCATACTCGGCACCATGATCCGCAATATCACCGTCGCCGAAGACAATACCAACCTGCTGTGCCAGGACACCGGCATCCCGATTTACAACGTGGTGATCGGCAGCAGTGTCGTATTGGACGGTCATGCGCTGAAACAAGCCATCATCAGCGGCTGCACCCGCGCCACCAAGGAACATCCGCTGCGTTCTTCCGTGGTGCATCCGACCACGCGCAAAAACGAACACACTTCCGGCGGCCGCCATGTGCCGGTGATCAACATCGATTTCATGCCGGACGCAGATACGCTGTCGATCGAGATGATTCCCAAGGGCTCGGGCTCGGAAAATAATTCCTGGTTGAAAATGGCAATTCCTGCCGACGGTGTTGACGCGATCAAGACTTTTGTCATCGACTGTGTGCTCGAGGCCGGCGGCAAAAGCTGCCCGCCGGTGATCGTCGGTGTTGGTGTCGGCGGCACAGCCGATCTGTGCGTGCATCTGTCGAAGGTCGCAGCGACGCGCCCGCTGGGCAGCATCTGCGCCGACCCCGAGGGTGCGAAACTCGAGGCTGAGCTCAGCGCCGTGGTCAACAAGCTCGGTGTCGGCGCACAGGGCCTGGGCGGCGACTCCACGGCATTCGCAGTGCATGTCGAGACGGCAGCGACCCACATCACGATGAATCCTGTTGCAGTCAACATGCAGTGTCATTCGGCACGGCGGGCGCGCGCAACGTTCACGCCCCAAGGCCTCAGTTACGGCTACTGATTTACGGATACTGAAATGGCCCACTACGAACTTGACATGCCGGTGAGCGAAGAGCAGGTGCGCAAGCTGCGTATCAACGATACCGTCACGCTGCACCAGACGCTTTACGGCATCCGCGATGCCACGCAGATCCACATGTTCGACCACGGCCGCAAGACGCGTTTTGACATGCGTGGCCATGCGGTGGTGCACACCGCCCCCAACGTCAAATGGGTCGGTGAGACCGAGGCGCATCCCTCCGGTTATGCGCCGATCTGCATCGGCACCACCACCAGCGCGCGCATGGAGCGGTTCACGCAACCGCTGATGGCGCAGTACGGCGTGCGCATCATCATTGGCAAGGGCGGATTGTTTGCATCTTCGGCGAAAGCCTTCAGTGAAATTGGCGGTGTTTATCTCGCGATTATTGGCGGCACCGCGGCACTGGAGACGACCTGGATCGAGCAGATCGAGGAAGTCGACCTGGATGACCTCAATCCAGAGTCGCTGTGGAAATTCCGCATCAAGGGTTTCGGCCCGCTGCTGGTGGCGATGGATTCCCACGGCGGCAGCCTCTACACCGCAGTCAACGCGGCGGCGAAAGACAAACGCGCCGGCGTGCTCGCGGCGCTCGGCGTCAAAAGTTAGGCATTCATGCAAACCATCAAAACTGACATCCTGATTCTTGGCTCCGGCGGCGCCGGTCTGTTCGCCGCGCTGCACGCACACCAGCACAATCCCGATTTGTCGATCACCGTTGCGGTGAAGGGCCTGCTCGGTAAAACCGGCTGTACGCGCATGGTGCAGGGCGGCTACAACGTCGCGCTCGCTGCGGGGGATTCTGTTGAGCGTCATTTCATGGACACCATCGAAGGCGGAAAATGGCTGCCCGATCAGGATCTGGCATGGACGCTGGTCGAAACCGCGGTGGAGCGTATTCACGAGCTCGAAAATGAGCTCGGCTGTTTTTTTGACCGCAATCCCGACGGCAGCATTCACCAGAAGGCTTTTGCCGGGCAGACTTTTGATCGCACCGTACACAAGGGCGATCTGACCGGCATCGAAATCATCAATCGCCTCGCCGAACAGGTGTGGGCGCGCGGCATCAATCGCCTCGAAGAACACCGCGCTGTCGAATTCATCAAGAACAAAGCCGGTGATGCGATTGCCGGCGTGCTGATGATCGACATGCGCACCGGCGAATTCGTGTTCGTGCAGGCACAGGCGGTGTTGCTCGCGACCGGCGGTGGCCCGACCATGTACAAATTCCACACCCCCAGCGGCGACAAGAGTTGCGACGGCATGGCGATGGCGCTGCGCGGTGGTCTGGTGCTGCGCGACATGGAAATGGTGCAGTTCCATCCGACCGGCCTGATTGCCGGTGCCGACACGCGCATCACCGGCACCATCATTGAGGAAGGGCTGCGCGGCGCCGGCGGTTATCTGCTGAATGGTTCCGGTGAACGTTTTATGCACAACTACGATCCGCGCAACGAACGTGCAACGCGCGACATTGTCAGCCGCGGCATGTACGAAGAAATGCGCGCCGGCCGCGTCAACCAGCACGGTGGCCTGTACATCACCATGAAACATCTCGACCCGGTGATGGTGCGCCGCGAATTCAAGGGCATGGTCGAACGCTGTGCTGATTGCGGTTTTGACCTGGTCAGCGGACTGGTTGATGTGGTGCCTACCGCCCATTACATGATGGGCGGCGTGGTGTTCAAAACCGATTGCACCACCGACCTGCCCGGCCTGTTCGTCGCCGGTGAAGATTCCGGCGGTGTACACGGCGCCAACCGCCTCGGCGGCAATGGCGTGGCCAATTCCACGGTGTTCGGCGGCATCGCCGGCGATGTGATGCCGGGCTGGGTCAAGGCCAACGGCGAATTCCGCGTACCCGATCAGGAAGCGATAGCAGCGGCGGTCGCGCGTTGCCGTGCGCCGCTGACGCGCAAGGGTGGCGACATCAATGCCATCCGCGAAGAACTCTATAACGTGATGTGGGATGACGTCGGTATTGTCCGCGATGCCGCGTCACTGAACCGCGCATCGGGATTACTCGACGAATTCGACGCCCGACTGGATGCGACCGGCGTTGAAGCCTCGTCGCTGGCCTATAACCTGACCTGGCACGACTGGATGAACCTGAAGAATCTGGTGCTGGTGTCGAAGTCGATCCGTTTTGCTGCAATGGCGCGTGAAGATTCGCGCGGCTCGCATTTCCGCGCCGATTTTCCGGGAGTGCGCGACCTGGAGAATTCCCGTTACACCTGCGTCAGCTGGCAGGGCGGGCGTTTTGCCAGCGAAACCCGGCCGGTGTATTTCACCCGGGTCAAGCCCGGGCAATCCCTGCTGACGGCTGTGGCCTGAGCACGTAGCACAGGGATTTGATTTTTCCCGGACGGCGGGGGAGACTCGCGGTCCCAAGCAGGTTCAGTCCGTATAAAAAAGGAGGCGTCATGGCCGGTTCTGTTGCGCTTGCAGTTCGCAGCGCCTGTGTCGTCGTAGCAACGCTGGCTGCTGTGCTGGCAGCAGGGCCCGTTGTTGCCCAGGAATTTCCGACCCGTGCCATCCGCATGGTGCTGCCGTTCCCGGCGGGCGGCGGCAGTGACCTGGTGGCGCGTATCATCGCGCAGAAATTTTCACAGCAACTCGGGCAGCAGGTGGTGGTCGACAACCGTGCCGGGGCCAGCGGCAATATCGCCGCCGACATCGTGGCCAAGGCACCGGGCGACGGTTACACGGTGTTTTTCGCCAATTCGTCGATATCAATCAGCCCGGCGATCTATAAAAAGCTTTCTTACGATCCGGTCAAGGATTTCACCGCGATATCGATGGCCTCGTCCTATCCGTTTACGCTGGTCGCACACCCGGCGCTGCCGGTGAAAAGTGTCAAAGACCTGGTGACGCTGGCCCGCGGCAAACCGAATTCGCTGGATTATTCATCGGCCGGCACCGGCACCATGTCGCACATGGCGATGGAAATGCTGCGCGTCAAAACCGGCACCCGGATCACCCATCTGCCGTACAAGGGCGCCGCACCGGCAACGGTGGCGTTGCTGACCGGTGAGTCGCAGGTGGCTTTTGTGGTGATGCCGGTGGCTGCGCCGCACATCCGCTCTAACCGCCTGCGCGGGCTGGGCGTTGCCGACAAGGTGCGCTCGACCGTCGTACCGGAGGTGCCGACCATGGAAGAAGCCGGCGTCAAGGGTCACCTTGCCGTGCAGTGGAACGGCCTGCTGGTGCCGTCCAAAACCCCGCAGTCGGTGCAGGACAAACTGTACAAGGAATGGGTCGTCGCAGTGAAATCGCCCGAGGTTGTGCAGCGCATCCGCGCCGAAGGGGCAGAGCCCAGCGGCAACACGCCGGCGGAATTCTCGGCGTTTTTCAAGGCGGAAACCGCGAAATGGGCTGATGTGGCAAAACAGTCCGGCACCACGGTCGATTGAGTTGTAACCGGGATTTTTCAGCGAAATGCCCAAGGTATTGCTGGCTGAAATCACCGATCTCGCTGCGCGGGCACTGAAGCGAGCTGGCGCCTCGAAGGCGATGGCGCTTGCCACCGCGCAGGCGCTGGTGGTGGCTGAAGCCGAAGGCCTGTCCGGTCACGGCCTGTCGCGCGTGGCCTTGTATGCACAACACCTGCGCGAAGGCCGTGCCGACGGCAAGGCCAAAGCGAAAATCATCCGCAAAATCGGCGCCACCTGCCTGATCGACGCCGGCGGCGGACTGGCGTTTCCGGCGGCGGCACTGGCGGTCAAAGAAGCGATCAAACGCGCGCAGCGTTACGGCATCGCGTTTGCCGGCGTGACCAACAGTCATCATTTCGGCGCTGCGGCCTATCACCTCGCGCCGATTGCAGAGGCGGGCATGGCCGGCATTGCGCTGACCAACTCACCGGCGGCGATCAATGCCTGGGGCGGCAAAAAAGCGTTTTTCGGTACTAACCCGATTGCGGCCATTTTTCCGCGCAAAAATTCCGCGCCCATCGTCGTCGACCTGTCGCTGACCGAAGTCACCCGCGGCAAGATCATGCTGATGGCCAAGGAAGGCAAGCCGATTCCGCTGGGTTGGGCGGTCGACCGCGACGGCAATCCGACCACCAGCGCGCAGGCGGCGCTGACCGGCAGCCTCACCGCCATCGGCGGCGTCAAGGGAACTGCACTGGCATTGATGGTCGAGGCCTTGTGCGTGGCGCTGACCGGCGCGGCATTGAGCCATGAAAATGATTCGTACTTCGAGCCCGGCAACAAGCCGCGCATCGGCCATGCGCTGATCGCGATCAATCCGCAGGCGCTGGCGGGAGCGGACGCTTATTACGCACGTATCGAGGACATGATCAGCCATATGCTGGTGGATGAAGGCGTGCGCCTGCCCGGCGCGCGACGGCAGCAGGCGACTGCGCGTGCGCAGGCGGAAGGTATTGTCATTGCCGATGCGTTGCACCAGGAATTGCGGAAACTGGCGGGGCGTTCGCGCAAAAGCTGATTGCATTAACGGCTGTCGCCGTGGTATTATCGTAAGTAATTGTTTTTAAAAGATAAAATTGTTTTTTTAAACAATATTTACCATAACGGCTTGGGCTCAGGTTGCACCGCCGATCACCTCAGGCTCCCCGTCACACAGCCCCGCAATGACCCAAGCCGTCGATCCACGTCCGCTGCAACTCCTCACCACCGTATTCGGCCATCCCGCATTCCGCGGTGCGCAGGAAGACATCGTTGCCCATGTTGCCGGCGGCGGTGATGCGCTGGTGCTGATGCCCACCGGCGGCGGCAAATCCTTGTGTTATCAATTACCGGCATTGCTGCGCGAGGGCACCGCGCTGGTGGTGTCGCCGCTGATCGCGCTGATGCAGGACCAGGTCGCGGCATTGACCCAGCTCGGCGTGCGCGCGGCTTTCCTCAATTCGACGCTCGACGGCCGTGCCGTCAACGCCTGTGAAAAAGCATTGCGCAACGGTGAACTCGACCTGTTGTATGTCGCACCGGAGCGGCTGGTGATGCCGCGCATGCTGGAGTGCCTGGCAGAATCGCAGCTCGCGCTGTTTGCCATCGACGAGGCGCATTGCGTGTCGCAATGGGGCCATGACTTCCGACCGGAATACCTGCAGCTGTCAGTGCTGCATGAACGTTTTCCCGATGTCCCGCGCATCGCGCTGACCGCCACTGCCGATCCGCAGACCCGCGTCGAAATCATCCACCGTCTGGCACTCGACGACGCCCGGGTGTTCATTTCCAGATTCGATCGGCCCAACATCCGATACACCATCATCGACAAACAGGAGGCGCGCGCACAGCTCTTGCGCTTCATCGGCGACGACCACGATGGCGAAGCCGGCATTGTGTACTGCCTGTCGCGCAAAAAAGTCGATGAAACCGCAGCGTGGCTGGTGTCCCACGGCGTGCGCGCGATTCCCTATCACGCCGGCATGGACGCCGTCTCGCGAGCCGTGAACCAGGCGCGGTTCCAGCGCGAAGAAGGCATCGTGGTCGTTGCCACCATTGCTTTCGGCATGGGCATCGACAAACCCGATGTGCGTTTTGTCGCCCATCTTGATCTGCCGAAAAGCATCGAAGGGTATTACCAGGAGACCGGCCGCGCCGGGCGCGATGGCGCACCCGCCGATGCCTGGATGACCTATGGCCTGGGTGACGTGGTGCAGCAGCGGCGCATGATCGATCAATCCGAAGGCAGTGAGGAATACCGCCGCGTATCGGTGACCAAACTGGAAGCGCTGCTGGGTTTATGCGAAACCGCAGGTTGCCGCCGTGTGCGTCTGCTCGACTATTTCGGCGAAACCGGCGTGCCCTGCGGCAATTGCGACAACTGTCTCGAGCCGCCGCTGACCTGGGATGCCACGGACGCCGCGCGCAAGGCGCTGTCGTGCATTTACCGCACCGGCCAGCGTTTTGGCGCGGTGCACCTGATCGACGTGCTGCGCGGGCGCATCACTGACCGCGTTACGCAATGGGGGCATGACAAACTCAATGTGTTCGGCATCGGCGCCGACCTCGACGAGCCGGCATGGCGCAACGTGTTTCGCCAACTGGTCGCGCTGGGCTACGCGCGGCCCGACCATGATGCCTACGGCGCGTTATGCCTGACCGACGCCAGCCGTCCGGTGCTGAAAGGCGAACAGCCGGTGAACATGCGCAGCGTGTTGCCGCGCAAAGTCAGGGCGGTAAAATTGCGGCGTGGTGCGGCGGGGGGCGCGTTGCCGGCGGCCGACGCTGGTTTGCTCGAACAACTGAAAACCTGGCGCATGGAACAGGCACGGGTGCAGGGCGTGCCGGCCTTTGTCATCTTCCACGACCGCACGCTGGCGGAAATTGCCACGGCGCGCCCCGCTGATCTGGATGCGCTGGGCGGCATCAGCGGCATCGGCGCGAAAAAACTCGAACGTTACGGCGAGGCGCTGCTGGCGCTGGTTCGGGGCTGACGTCGCAACGGCCGGGTTGATGCGCTGCATCAGGGGTAGTATCGCGTGACAGTGGCATTCCCGCGCGCGGCAGGTTAACGTAGCCACCGCTGCATCAAACCCTTTGCGCCATCCTCAGGAGGAGCCATGAGAATCACCGCCATCAGCCGCATGCTCGTTGCTGTTGTCGGTCTGCTCGCCAGTGCTTCCGTGCTGGCGCAGAACGTGAAAATAACGCCGGTCGGTTCTCATCCCGGAGAACTCTGCGCCAACGACCGCGCGATCATTTTTGAGGATCCAAGCGGTGTCCGTTTTCTCTACGACCCGGCGCACAACGTCACCGGTGGCGACGATCCGCGTCTGGGCGCTATCCATCTCGTGCTGCTCAGTCACATGCACGGCGATCACGTCGGTGACCTGAAGCTGACGGCGCCTGGCGCCGGAACCTGCGCGAACTCGGGAAGGGTGCCGGCGCCGAATTCCACGACTGCGGAAGTCGCGGCGGCGAAGAACGCTGCACTGGTAATGACCCGCGCCATGAGCGGTTTTGTCGGCAACAAGGTCCAGGGCATCAGCGGCGGCAAGCCGATCGGCTTCTGCCCGCAAACCGGCGGCGCCACCACCGTGCCGGTTGCCACGATCTGCGCCTCGCAGACCGATCTCGGCGGTGTTTTTGTCGCGAAGACGGCAGATGCGCCCCGGGGCATCGAGATTTCGATCGTTTATGCCTCGCACGTTAACAATGCCCCGCCGGCACTGCTGTCGGAAGCGCAGCGCGCGGCGCTGCAGGCGGACGGTGCTGTCCTCGAATACGGCCCGGCGACGGGTTTCGTTGTCAAGTTCAGCAACGGACTGGTCGCCTATCTCTCGGGCGACACCGGCATCCATTCCGAGATGAAAACGGTGGTGAAAGAGTTTCACAAGGCCACCCTTGCCGTGCTCAATCTCGGACCGAACCCGGGCATTTTCTATTCCGGTGGGCACGCGATCAATGAACTGATCCAGCCCGCATCGGTGATCCTCACCCATCCGAACGAGCCCGTGACAGAAGGCGGAACGTTGAGACCTGCTTCGCGTACGGCGGCGTTCATCAAGCTGCTCAAGCCGCCTTCGCACCTTGCCATCAGCGGCCGTACCATGGAGTTCGACGGCAAGGGCAAGTGCGTTACAGGTTGCGCCCCCTGAGCCGTTAATGATCGTCGGAGGCGCGCCGTCAGGCGAGGCCTTCGACGATGCGCAGGTCACGTTCGACAGCGCCACCGGCCAGTTCCTTCAGCGCTGCCTGATAGGTTGGTGTGTCGTGCGCGGCCAGCGCTTGCGCCAGGCTGTCGAATTCGATGACCACCACGCGCTGCATAATGCCCGCTTCATACACTTTCGCCGCCATGCCGCGCACCAGGAAACGCCCGCCGCTGGCCTGCACCGCGGCTGGCGCCACGCTGGCGTAGCGCTTAAATGCGTCCGCATCCTTGATCGCCCGGTAACACACCACCCAGTACGCCTTGGTCATGATTTCTCCCCGATGTTTGCCGGGACTGTCGCCCGGGAATGCCGAGTGTAGCCGTAATGGCACCGTTATTTTCAGGACCGCATTTTTTGGCTACGGGTTCGCAATGTGCACCGTCGCATTCCGCAACCGGCAGGCACATAATGACCGGCGTACGGCGCAGCGCCGGGCAAAAGAAAATCAGCGGAGGAGCGGCAGATAATGAGCATCACCGTTTATCCCGTCACGCCGGATTTTGCGGCTGAAATCGGCGATGTCGATTTATCCCGACCGTTGTCTGACGCCGATATGTCTGCGATCAAAACGGCATTCTGGAAATACGCGGTGCTGGTGTTTCCGCAGCAGCAGTTGACGCAGGAACAGCAACTGGCATTTGCCATGTATTTCGGCACCGTCGAAACGGATCGCACGCTGGATCCGAAAGCGACACCGTCGCGGTTCAGCGGCGCTTTCGCCGACATTTCCAACCTCGCCGCGGATGGCAAAATCTGGGGCGAGACCAGCCGCCAGCGCATGTACAAGGCTGGCAACAGGCTGTGGCACACCGACAGTTCATTCAAGCGCCTGCCCAGCATCTGTTCCCTGCTATACGCGGAAGCCATCGCGCCCATCGGCGGGCATACCGAATTCGCCGACCAGCGCGCAGCCTACGACGCGTTGGCGGAGACCACAAAAAAGAAATTGCAGGGACTGGTGGTGGAACACTGGATTGCCACTTCGCGCCGCCGCAGCGGATTTTCGGAATTCACCAAGGAAGAACAAAAACGGCTGCCGCCGGTGCCGCAGGTGCTGGTGCGCACGATTCCGCAGAATCAGCGCAAGTCGCTGTACGTGGCCTCACATGCCGGCCGTATCTGGGGCATGCAGGATGGCGAAGGCCGCGCGCTGATTGACGAACTGATCGCCCATGTCACACAACGCCAATTCGTCTATACCCATCGCTGGCGGCCCAACGAGCTGGTGATGTGGGACAACCGCTGCACCATGCATCGCGGCACTGATTTCGACGACCTGCGCTGGGTGCGTGACATGCGCCGCGTGACCGTCAGCGATGTGGCGAACTCCTGCGAGCAGGAAGGGGTGGTGCTACCGGCATAAACGTCACCCCGGTGGCTATGGACTATTCGACTTTGACGCCAGCCTCGCGGATCACTTTGCCCCAGCGCGTGAATTCTGCTTTGACGAATGCCGCATGTTTTTCCGGCGTATCGGCACTGCTTTGATCGATGCCTTGCTCGAGCAAGCGTTTTTTGAATTCCGGCTCGGTCTGGATTTTGTGGATGGAAGCGTGGACGCGCATGACGATATCGCGCGGCGTGGCGGCGGGCAGATAGAGTCCACTCCAGGTTGCAGTATCAAAACCGGGTATACCTGATTCCGCAACGGTCGGAAATTCCGGGGCGAGCGGGGAGCGCTGCAGGCTGGTGATAGCCATGGCTCGCAGCTTGCCTGATTTGACATGCGGCAACACCACCGGAAAGTTCGAGAACATGTAGGGTATCTGCCCGCCCAGCAAGTCGGCCACGCCAGGATTTTCACCTTTGTAGGGGACATGTGTGACGCGCACCTTCAGCGAAGAGTTGAATAGTTCCCCGGCCATGTGCGGTGTCGAGCCGAAGCCGCCGGAGCCAAACGAAAGATTTTTCGCATTGGCTTTGACGAACGCAGAAAATTCCTTGAAATTCTTTGGCGGCAGGGATGGATGTACGACGAGCAATTGCGGCGTGGATCCAATCACCGAAACAGGGGCGAAATCCTTGACCGGGTCATAGTTTACTTTTTTGAAAATCAGCGGTGCGACCACAATGCTGGTCTGCGGCGATACCAGCCAAGTGTACCCGTCTGGGGCAGCCTTGGACACGACTTCGGCGCCGATCATGCCGCTGGCCCCCGGGCGGTTGTCCACAATGACCTGACTGTTCCACAACTTGTTGAGTTCCTGCGCGAAAATGCGCGCTGTCAGATCTGTCGAACCGCCAGGCGCGAAACCGACCACGATACGCACCGGTTTGGCAGGATAGTTCTGGGCATGAACGACTGCACCGAAGAACAGCAGGGCTGATACAAGCCATACCATGGATGATTTCATGACCTCTCCTTGCAAGGCACGACAATACATCTGGAATTTTTATTATGCATGATGATTATGCGGTATCGTCAAAGTGCTGTCCAGCGTACCCATTTTTCGAAATGCATTGATGTCATGAGCAGATGACGGATAAGCCCCTGTTAAAAACGCCGCGTGGTGCCTGCGATTGTCACATGCATTTTTTTGACAGACGTTTTCCGCTGGCAGGAAATGCGCGTGGCCAGGAGCCGGATGCCCGGGTATCAGTGTACCGGGAATTGCAGCAGCGGCTGGGGCTCGAGCGTGTCGTTGTCGTGCAGCCTACGGCATACGGCAGGGATAATCGCTGCACACTGGCGGCGATTGCGGAGCTCGGCGATTGTGCGCGCGGCGTGGCGGTAGTTGACAGCAGCGTCACCGATGCCGAACTCGAACGGCTGACTCTGGGCGGCATCCGTGCTGTGCGTTTCCGCATGCTTGACCGGCCTGAACTGCCGTGGGACATGCTCGAAGACATGGCAGCGCGGGTCGCTGCTTTCGGCTGGCATGTCCAGTTTCAGATGGATGGCCGGCTGTTTCATGAGCGCGAGGCGCTGCTGAAACGGCTGCAGTGCCCTCTGGTCATTGAGCACGTTGGCAAATTTCTGGAACCGGTGGCGCCGGATCATCCCGGATTCCAGGCATTGCTGCGGCTGGTTGATAAGGGGCATTGCTGGGTCAAGCTTTCAGGAGCTTATATGCTGTCCACTGCCGGGCCGCCGCATTACCCGGATATCGGCGCGCTGGCCAAGGCGCTCGTCAAATCTGCGCCGGAACGTCTGGTGTGGGCGAGCAATTGGCCGCATCCGCTACCGAGCAGAACTGCGCCGCCTGATGATGTAATGTTGCTGGATCTGCTGCTCGACTGGGCACCTGACCCGATCATCCGCAATCGCATCCTGGCAACCAATCCGGCGCGGCTCTACGGATTTCCTGAATGCTGACGGGTAGGGGTCTTCCGGAAAAAAAATACCCCGCCGCAGCGGGGTGAAACCTCCTCCAAGGGCGCTGTTTTCAGTCAGCGCAGAATTTGGTGACGGCCATCGGTTCTTTGGCGTCTTTACCTTCCCAGAACATCAGTTTCGGGTCGAGGCCTTTTTGTGCGAGGTAAGTCTGCACGGCCTTTGCGCGCTGTTCGTCGAGATTGGCATTGTCTTCGGCTTCAAGGCGGTCGCTGTGGCCGGTGATGATTACCGAGCCAATGTTGACCGGACGCGGGTCTTTTTTGATGCCGTTCTGGACCAGGCTCACGATTTTGTCGAGTTCGGCTTTGCCGCCGGCTTTTGGCACGGCGCTGTTCTGGTCCCAGGCGCCATCGCCCTGGGCCATGGCTTTCAGCAGTACGTTGTCGCGTCCCGGCTTGGCACCGGGTTTGGCCGGCGGTTTTTCCTTGCTGCCGGTAACTTCCACGGCAACACGGCGGTTGGGCTGCAGGCAACTGACCAGTTCGGGGCTGGCGGCGCAGCCGGCAAGCAGCGCGGCCATGGCGGCGGCGCTTAAAGGCAACATTTTCATCGGGATTCTCCTCAGTGGATTTTTTAGAACACTCTGGTGCGGAGCGAGCCGTACCGTGCAGGGATTCTAGGGGGGCTTGGCAACGATGGCAATTACAATTGACGTTTAGGGGTTTTTGGTTCCACAAAATGGAATAAATCTATACCGGGAGCATGAGATGCCTGGTTTACACTCGCGCAGGGGGAAATATCGTGCTGTGCGACTTCGCGGAGACCCTTAATTCGGCTTTTTTTGTCCTCAGCCTGGCCGGCATCTGGGCACAGCTGCGCAAAATAGGGGCACGCAAACACGCCACAGATGCGGGCGGGCGACCGACCGCGATCCTGTCACTGAACCAGTTCTGGATCAGCTTAAGGGCACCTCTATAAATTACCGTTCGCCCTGAGCTCGTCGAAGGGCCTGCTCATTAAGTGGTTGTTTTTTTTATTAGCCAAAGGCTTTGACGGGTTCAGCCCGAACGGGGTTTGGTGAATTTATAGAGGTGCCCTTAAGTCATAGGCATCGGGGCTGCGTGCGGCCATCAGCATTTCGCGTTTGACTTCGGTGATCGAGTTGGCACCAAGCATGGCCATGTCGCGGTCGATTTCATCGTGCAAGAGCCGGATCGCATGGCGCACACCGGTTTCGCCGGCAACGGCTGCGGCATAGAGCATCGGCCGGCCGACAAACACGAACTTGGCACCCAATGCCAGCGCCTTCAGCACATCGGTGCCACGGCGCACGCCGCTGTCCATCATCACCGTCATATTGCCGGCCGAAGCGACGATGCCGGGCAGCACACGCAACGGAGAGGTTGCCGAGTCGAGCTGGCGGCCGCCGTGGTTGGACACGATGATGCCGTCGCAGCCGTGTTCACGCGCGATCACCGCATCGCGCTTGTCGAGTATGCCCTTGATCACCAGCTTGCCCTTCCACAGCCGGCGCATCAGCGCGACATGTTCCCAGTTCAGGTGGTCGCGGTTGGCGCGTTCGCGCACGGCGGTGCGCGATACCAGCGGCGTGCGTTTGCCCATGTTCTCGAAATGCGGCATGCCCTGCGTGAAATAAGTGCGCAGCGCCGTGCCGATGAGCCAACTTGGCCGTGCCAGGCATTGCAGCGCGAGCCGCAGGTTCGGGCGCAGCGGTGCGTTGTAGCCGTTGCGCACGTTGTTTTCACGATTCGAGCCCACGGGAATGTCGACAGTCAGCACCAGCGTGTCGTAACCGGCCTTGGCCACGCGTTCGACGAGCTCGGTGATCGCCTGCTCTTCACCGGGCAGGTAGGCCTGAAACCAGGTGTGCTGCGGCGCGGCCTTGCGTATGGTTTCCAGCGGGGTCAGTGATGCGCCGCTCAAAATCATGGGGATGTTGCGCGCTGCGGCAGCGTTGGCCAGCGCGAGGTCGCCCTGGTACGCGGCCAGCGAAGTGCCGCCCATCGGTGAAATGCCGAACGGCGAGTCGTAAGTGCGACCGAACAACTGTGTTGTCTGCGAACGCTGCGACACATTGACCAGCATCCGCGGCACCAGCGCGAGATCGTCAAACACCGAGCGGTTCCAGTCGAGCGTCACGTTGCGCTCGACACCGCCAGACACATAACCGTAGATCGGGCGCGGTATGTAACGCCGCGCGGGCGCCTCGAAGTCTTCCAGCGCCAGCATCAAGCGCAGTGAGGACGGGGCGGCGGCGCTGATCAGGTGCGGTGCGGCGCGGTCTGCAGAGGACAGCGCTGATGTGTTTGCGGCGTTGGACATGGCGGTTCTCGCAAGGTAACTATTGAACGGGCGAGGGTAGTTGAAGGCGCTTCCATCAGTCAATTTGGATGCATGGAGTGTGGACTTTACGCGCGCCGGTGTTGCGTTCGCATGGTGTAATCTGCGCGGACTGAATCACAACTACCGTTGGTGAGTGCTGTATCAATACCTGTTCTGGGAGGCGCAGATGGGCATCATTGTCCGGCCTGCGGCTGCAGGCGGTATCGCGCGCGTGCTGGCAAATTACGCCCGGCACGTGTGGCACGGCACCGGGTCATTCGAGGAAATTCCGCCGGATCTGGCCGAGATGCAGCGTCGCCGCGATACCGTGCTGGCCGCGGGGCTGCCGTACCTGGCGGCAGAACATGACGGCGTAATTACCGGCTGGGCCTACGCCGGGCTTTATCGGTCACGCACCGCATATCGCCATACTGCAGAGGATTCAGTGTACATCGCGCCGCAAGCTGCCGGCCCCGGCGCGGGCCGCGCCTTGCTGGCGCAGGTCATCGCCTCATCTGCGGCGGCCGGTTATCGCGAACTGGTGGCGGTGATCGGTGACAGCGGCAATACGGCGTCGATCGGATTGCATCGTGCGCTCGGTTTCCGCGACATCGGCACGCTGCGCAACGTCGGACTGAAATTCGGACGCTGGCTCGATACGGTGATCATGCAGCGCACGATCAGCCGTGGCTAACGCTTTTCTGCAGCGACCTTGCCCTGAGGAGTGAGGTAGATGCGGTAACGGTTTTTGTCGCTGCAGGTCGCAATGTAATCGCGGTTGGCCTGGGTCACGACGTTCACCACCTGGCCGCAGGGCAAACCGAGCAGCGAGATCGTTGAGGTCAGGTCCTTGGCTAGCGCGTCGTTTTCCGCCGCGATGGCCGGTGCCGCCAACAACATCGATACTGCCAGGATCAGCGCCTGGTTCCGGATTTTTGAATTCATGTTGGGCTTCCTTTTGCCAGACTCAGAGTTTTGCAAACTTTACCGGATCGGAGAGCACGCCCCAGATGGCTTCGCGTGATCCCATGATCTCGCCAGCCAGCGAGGGGTCGCCGTTTTTCAGCACATCATTCACCTTCAGCAGCAGCTGATCGTAACTCTGCCGCAGTTGCGCAAGCGCCGTCTTGCCGTCCCTCTGGTGATAGGCCTTGAAACGCTTCAGCAAATCATCGACCTGGTTTTTCAGTGCAATCTTGGTGAACACGCCAATGGCATCGGTGTCTTTGAGGCGTTGTTCCAGCGCGTCCAGATCGAGGGCGGCCCGCGCCGGTGCCGTGGCTGGCTGCTGCGGCAGCGGTGCACGTACCACAGGAACGGCCGCCTTGGCCGGCGGCGGCGCTGCCGGCTTGTCGACCGCAACGCTGGTGACGGGCGCAGTTGCGGGAGCGACGGGCTGTGCCGGCGGTACTGCAGTAATTTCCGGCGACTTCGCAACGGGTGCTGCAGGAATGGCCGGCCGCACTGCGGCAACCGGCACTTCCGGCACCACCTCGGGCAACGGAGGGAGGCGCTCGATGATGACCGTGCCGCCCGGCGTGTCGATACTCAGCGGTTGCGCTGCCGTGCCGGGTTTCTGCGGATCAGGCGGCAGTCGCTCAACGACGACAGTGCCGCCCTGCATCGTCGTACTGACCGGCTCGGTGCGGCTGCCGGCGCAACCGGCCAGCGGCAGCAGCAAAAGGACGGCGATGATGTAGGGTTTTGGCATATATCTCTATAACATGATCATGCGTCGGCGGTCCTGCTTTCCCGACAGCGGCTATATCATATCGAACACAGTGCCGGCTAATGGTTCCCGCGCATCGCGGTTCCAGTATCATGTTTGCGCATCAATAATCAGGAATCCCGTGGAAATCCGCCAATTTCAACTCAAGGACGAGCATGTCCGGCTCTGCGATTTGCTGAAGCTCGTCGGCATCGCCGACAGCGGTGGCCAGGGTAAACATCTGGTGGCCGACGGCGAAGTCACCGTGGACGGCCAGCCGGAAAGTCGCAAGACCGCAAAAATCCGTGCCGGGCAGACCGTGCAATGCCACGACGTGCAGGTCATCGTGCTGGCGAAATAAGGGCGAAACAGGATCTGGAGTGGCCATGGATACACGCCTGTCCGAAATCGAAATCAAGCTGAGTTTCAGCGAAGATCTGCTGGAAGAGCTGAATCGCATCGTTGCCCGCCAGCAGCAACAGATTGCCGGCCTCGAACAACAACTGCGCGAACTGCGCCTGCAAATGCAGCGCAACCAGCCTGCGGAGGACGGCGGTACCGGGCATGAAATCCCGCCGCACTATTGACAGGATTGACAGGAAAACGCATGAACAAACCGGAAATTTTGCATCGTCCACCGCTGCCGGTCGCTGAAGCGCAGGCCCTGGGCTTTGCACCGGAACGCCTGCCGCGCATTGCCGCGGTACTGAATGCCGAGATCTCGCGCAATGCGCTGCCCGGCGCGGTGCTGATGATTGCCCGCCGCGGCAAGCTGGCGTACTGCGAAACCTTCGGCCACCTCGATCCGGCAGCACGTACCGCGATGCCTGCCGATGCGCTTTTCAGCATTGCGTCGATGACCAAGCCGCTGGTGACGGTGGGTGCGCTGATGCTTGCCGAAGAAGGGCGGCTCGGCGTCAACGAAACCGTCGGCAAGTATCTGCCGCAGCTCGCGCGAATGCAGGTCAATCCGCCGCAATGCGACGGCAGCGCCGGTTCGCCGGTGGTGGCGGTCAACCGCCAGATGACCCTTGAAGACCTGATGCGCCACACCGCCGGTCTGAGTTACGGCCGCGGTGACAAGGCGCTGTATGCGCGTTATCCGTTTTCGTCGGATGTGGCATCGACAAAATGGACGGGCAGGGAATTTCTCGCTCAGCTTGCGGCGCTGCCGCTGCATTATCAGCCGGGTTCGATGTGGGAGTACAGCCTGGGCCTCGACGTGCTGGGCCTGGTCGTTGAGGCTGTGACCGGCATGCCGCTGGCGAAATATCTGGATGAAAAACTGTTCAAGCCGCTGCAGATGCCGGACACGGTGTTCACCGTGCCTGCAGGTGCAGTGGCGCGCTATGCCAAAGCGCTGCCGCTGGATCCGCTGACGCAGCAGCCGCAGACCTTGCGCGACGGCACTACGCCGCACAAATTCGACTGCGGCGGCGGTTGCGCGGTATCGACCGCTGCGGATTACCTGCGTTTTGCGCAGATGCTGCTGAACGGCGGTGAACTCGACGGTGTGCGTGTGTTGTCGCGCAAGACCGTGGAGTTCATGACCACCGACCATCTCGGCCCCGAGGTCGATCTGTCGAAACTCAATGACTATCCCAACATCCGTGGTTACGGTTTCGGTCTGGGTGTCGCCGTACGGCGCAGTGCAGGGCGCGGCGGCATGCCGGGTTCGGCCGGTGAATTCCATTGGGCCGGCTCAACCGGCACTTATTTCTGGGTCGATCCCGCCGAAGAACTGGTGACGGTGTTCATGGCCCATGCGCCGGGGGCCATTCGTTATTACCACCGGCAACTGCTGCACGCGCTGGTGCTGCAGGCCCTGGTTTAGGCGGGATGGCAGGGTGGTGATGCAGGGGCGTTGGCTGCTCAGGCTAAGCCGTTGTTTTAATTGAAGGATGGTCCGTACAGTGCGATAATGCAGGCATGAACGATTCACAACCTCCATCCCAATCCCCGCGGGCGCGCATGCAGGAACTGCTGGCGATCCCGGATCGCAACCGTACCGACGCCGAGTGGGACGAACTCAACGAGCTGGAAATCGCACTCGCTTCCGGTAATCGTCCCGGCGCGCCTGAACCGCAATCGCGCTCGATCCACCAACGCCAGAACAGCGGCGGCGCCGGTCGCATGCAGCAACCCGGTGGCGGTAACCGTCCGCAAGGCCAGAACAAAGGCCCGGGCGGTGTTGCTGGCGGGAAAAAATTCCATAAGCGGCCCGGCAAACGCCGTGGCGGCGGCGGTGGTGGTGGCAATGGCGGCGCTGCTGGCGGTAATAATGGTGGCAACGGCAACGGCAACAGCAGTGGCGGTGGTGGTACTCCGCCGCAGGCGCAGTAACCCTCTCGCGCAACACGCGCACTGCGCAGTTGCCGCGGCGGCTTTATCCCGCCGCTTGTTTTTCTGTTCTATTTTCCCGTTCTAATTTCCGGAACCCGTTCCCATGACCCCTGCCGAACTGCAAAAATACAACGCCATGAAACTGGTGAACCAGATGAAAAACACCGGCACCCATGGTCACCCCGGCGGCACCGTCAAGCCGGTCGATCGCCGCGAACAGCGCCGTCTCGACCAGGCTGCAGGCCTGGTGCCGTTTGCCGTCAAACTTAATGGCGACCTGATCAAACAGATCCATGCGCTGGCCACTGAACGCAAAACCGGTGTCAATGAACTCGTCACCGAGTTGCTGCAAAAAGCACTGAAGAAGTAGTTCCGCCCGGCGCGGAATTCAGGCGTGGCCCGCCGGCAGTTCCGCCAGCTCAATCAGGCAGTTTTCTGTCGCTGAGGGATCAAGGAAGGCGATGCGGCAGCCGGCATGGCCGATGCGCGGCACCTGATCAAGCAGCGGTATGCCCTTGGCTTTCAATTCCGCCAGCGCTTCGTCGATGTTCTCGACTTCAAGACAGACGTGATTCAAGCCGCCCTTGCCGTCAGCAATCAGTCTGGCCTGCTTGCTGTCCGGGGTCAGCCCGGCGATCAGCTCGACCATCGAATCACCAACTGGATACAGCGCCAATCTTCGCGTCGCGTTGTCCTCGGTGCCGCTCAGCTTGATGCCGAAACAGCCTTCCCATAATTTGCGGCTGGCTTCCACATCGCGAACAACGATGCCGACATGTTCTATGCGTTTGACTTTCATGGGCCTCCCCCGGTTTGTGTCTGCGCCATGATGCACCGCTGCATCAGTGCGTTCAAGTCCGTAGCTGCAGGGACGCTGCCGCCGGCCACTCCGGTGTAACATGCAGGCTACTCCGGAATACTTGATGATCATGACTGCCGTTCCACAATCCGCGCCCGCGCAGTGGCGTTCCACTGTGCCGCTGTACATCCATCTCGGCTTTGAGCTCGAGGCGCTGGATGACGGACGCTCCCAGGTGCGACTCCGCTTTCAGCCGCACCTCGGCAACTCTCGCGGCGAAGTTCACGGCGGCACGGTTGCCGCAATCATTGATGCTGCGATGTCCCAGGCCGTGCGTTCGCTGGTGGATATGGAAATGGGCGTGGCTACGATGACCATGAACCTTAATTATCTGGCGCCCGCCAAAGGCGAAATCATCTGCAGGGGCGTGGTCGTCAAGCGTGGACGCAGCATCATGTTCACGGGCGCCGAAGTGTTTGGCGAGGACGGCGCGCTGGCCTGCAACGCCAGTGCCAGTTACCGTATTCTGCCGAAGACGGTGTACGGCAAAAAACCATGAAAAGCAAAACAGGATTTTGACAACCCGCGGCATGCTGCCGCTCAACCAGGAGGAATCACGATGACCAAACCACTGGGTAACGAAGATCTTTCCGATAAACCAGGTGAACGCATCATTGACCAGCCTGAACTGCCGCCTCAGGGCATCACCAACGAAAACGACGTGATGACGGAGGTGATATCGGGGCAACTGCAGCTGAAACGCGGCAGCGCCGGACATTTCGAAGTGTTATGTGATGAGCCGGTGCGGATCGGCGGCACGGACAAGCATCCATCACCGATGGCCTATCTGGCCCTGTCCATAGGATTTTGACTGCTCACCCAGGTTGCGCGGTACGCGCACATGATGAAAATGAAGGTGAGCGGGGCGAGTTGCCGAGTGATTCTGCGCAAGCACCTTGGCGGTTCGGTATTGAAAGGCACGGTGTTTAATCGCTGGGAGGGTGTGACCACGCATCTCAAGCTCGACAGCAACGAGCCGGCGGAAAAACTGACCCATCTGATCAAGAACGCCAAGGCCGGCTGTTTTGCCGAAGGCCTGATTGTTCAGCCCGTGCCGCTTAACAGCCATGTCGAAGTCAACGGCCAGCCGTTTCATATTGAGGGTGTGACCGCAGGTCAAAAATAAATCCGCAGCAGCGGATGATTCATTTCACAGGAGTTTGCATGTATTCGGCGCATTACCGTTTCATCATCATCACCGCCGCGGCATGGCTGTTCGCGGCGCTTCCCGCATCCGCTGCCCAGCCTGCGGCGGATCCAGCCCCCGACTTCCCCAGCCGCCCGCTGCGCTTGATCGTGCCGTTTACCCCCAGCGGTCCGAATGATCAGCTTGCGCGCATGGTGGGGGCCAAACTCACCGAGTCCTGGGGGCAGCAGGTCGTCGTCGATAACCGTCCCGGCGCGGGCACGGTCATCGGCACCGATCTTGCGGTGCGTTCGCTGGCGGACGGGCACACCATGCTGATGGTTTCGCTGAGCACTGCAGTCAATCCGGTGCTGCAGAAAAAGCTGCCCTATGACACCGCGAAAGACCTGGTGCCGCTGATCAATCTTGCTTTGTCGCCGAACGTGCTGGTCGTGCATACCGGATTGCCGGTCAACAATGTCACAGCGCTGCTCGCCATGGCCAGGGCCAAGCCGGGCGAGATTATCTATGCCTCCGGTGGCGCGGGATCGACGACGCATCTTGCCGCCGAACTGCTGGCCAACATGGGCGGCGTCAAGATGACCCACGTGCCGTACAAGGGCGCGAATCCTGCCACCCTTGATCTGCTCGGCGGACGTGTATCGTGCATGTTCGGCACCATCCTGCCGACGCTGCCGCACATCAAGTCCGGCAAGCTGCGCGCCATCGGCATGAGTTCGCTGAAACGCGCACCGGCGCTGCCCGAGGTGCCGGCCATTGCCGAGACACTGCCGGGATTCGAGGCGGTGTCGTTTTACGGTGTGGCGCTACCCGCCGGCGTGCCGAAACCCGTGCTCAACAAACTCAATGCCGAGATGGCGCGCATCATCACCGCGCCGGACACGCGCGAACAATTGCGGCAGCAGGGTGCCGATGCGGTGGGTGATACCCAGGCCGAGTTCACGGATTTTTTCCGCAAGCAGATGAGCAAGTGGGCCAAAGTGATCAAGGAAGCCGGACTGCAGGCGCAATAAGAATCCAAAAAACATCAATAAAAACAATAACTTAAAAATTTATATTGGTGACGCATCAAAATGCACCACGTGACACAGCGAGAGACATCATGAACCAGACCTTCTGTATCCGCATCACCCGTGCGTTGCTGGCCTGCGGCATCGTGGTGCCGTTTTGTTTGGGCGCGCCGGCGCATGCCGCCGAAGACGGCGCGAAATATCCGTCAAAGGCAATCCGTTTCATCGTGCCCTTCCCGCCGGGCGGCGGCAACGACACCATCGCGCGCCTGGTCGGCCAGCAGATGGCCACCGCGTTCGGGCAGCAGGTGCCGATCGACAACCGCCCCGGTGCTGCCGGTGCGCTTGGTGCGCAACTCGCTGCTACGTCGCCTGCCGACGGTTACACCATCTTTCTCGCCGGCGTCGGCAGTCACGGTCTCAATCCGAACCTGACCAAGAAACCCTTGTATGACCCGGTCAGGGATTTTGACGCGATCAGCCTGATTGCTTCGGCACCGCTGCTGGTGGTGGTGCATCCGTCGCTGCCGGCGAAGTCGGTGAAGGAACTCGTTGCACTCGCGAAAGCCAAGCCCGGCGTCATCAATTACGCGTCCAACGGCAGCGGCGGTTCATCTCACATGGCGGTGGAACTGTTTGACATGCTGGCCGGTACCAAAATGACGCATATTCCGTACAAGGGCCTGGCGCCCGCGCTCACCGAACTGATGTCGGGCGAAGTGCAGGTGATGTTCTCCAGTGCGGTGGCGATGTTGCCGCAGGTCAAGGCAGGGCGGCTGCGCGCGATTGCGATGACCGGCAGCAAACGTTCGGCGGCGATTCCCGACGTGCCGACGGTGGCGGAAGCCGGCATCAAGGGTTACGAAACCGGTTCCTGGTACGGCGTGGTCGCGCCCGCCGGCACGCCGAAATACGCGATCGACAAGCTGAGCAGTGAAATCATCCGCATCACCAAGTCGCCGCAGGTCACCAACAAACTGGTGGACGAGGCGGTGATCCCGGTGGGTAGTACGCCGGCCGAGTTCTCGGCGTACATCAAGTCCGAAATCGCACGCTGGGGCAAGGTGATCAAGCAGGCGAAGATCCAGCCGACCTGAGCGTGCGTCCGGGCATAAAAAAACACCGCACCCGGCGCCGCGTTTTTATAAGGTGTGGTGCGTTGAATCAGACTGTGGTTTGTTGCTCTCTGCGCCATCCGACCCAACCCAGCATGACCAGGCCTGCAGTAAGCATGCCTCAGGTTTCAGGTTCGGGGACGCTTGTGACAAAGTTGACGCCAATGGCAAAGCCATCCCAATCACCGAGCATGGCGGAGCCGGCTCTGTCGTTATAACCGATCACGTAATCGTAGGTGTTGCCCAGCACGCTCATGTTCTTGCCGATCAGGCCAATCGAGGTGTTGGAACTCCAGATGCCGCCATTGGTGACGGAAGCGTTCGTCGGGCTGACGATCCCGGCGAATTTGAAGCTGATGGCGCCGATACTGTTGACGAGCGCACTGATCGACGTGCCGACCGGATTGCTCTCGAACAGGCTGAGGCCACTGGCCGGCAGGTTCAGCGAGTTGGTGTAGCCGGACTCCTCGCCCAGATACGTAAACGTGACGATCCCCGCCTGATTGGTCGTCAGAACACCAAGATCAACTGCGGTGTTGACGGCCAAGTCCGGAAACCCTGCGATGTTGAACGCTTCGCTCCGCAACAGCGTGGAAGAGGTCATGAACGAAAGATCGGCGCTGGCCGTGCCGGACATAGTCAGAAGTACTGCAGCGAATCCCGTCACGGCCTCGATCTTCTGTCAGTTGCGAGCCGCATTCTGTACGGAAGAGTAAATACGAAAAATAAATGCCTCAGTCCACCCCAGACCACCAGCGCGCAGCGACGTAAAAGGGGAAAAGTAAAGGGCGGGTTAAAGGGGAAGTAAAGGCGGGGAAGTAAAGGCGGGGGAAGTAGAGGCGGGTACAGGCCGCTGTGTGCGCTAGCGCACGATATTCCTGCAAATCCAAGCCTAGCATTGCGTACTGGAACCCGTCGTGCGTGCCCTGTGGATCACGCAATTTCCGCTCCGCGCTCCCAAAACAGCCCCGCCGAGGTCTTTTTCATCCATTCCGCAACGAGGGGGCTCGATGAGTCAATTGCACAGTTCTGACCAGACGCCGGAATCGGCGTCGGCCACTGCCGGCCCGGACATGGCGGGCGCGGCCATCAATCAGTCCGTTAATGATCATCATCACGACAGAAAAGCGCCGGTTTTGCCGAAGGTTCATAGTTTTGAATTCAGGGCGTTGCTGCAGGCACAACGCCGGCAGTTGCAGGACGAGATGTACAAAATCATTGCACCCGCTGCGGTAAAGGCCGGTATCGCCGGCCCGACGCCGCCCATCGCTGAGGATGCGCTGCCGGACACGACGGATGCCATTGACGCGGCAATGATGACGGTGATCCGTAACAGCCAGAAATTGCAGGAGGTTGAGGTTGCGCTGGCGCGCATCAGTGACGGCAGTTACGGTATCTGCATCTACTGCGGCAAGGGGATTGATCGGGCACGCCTGAAATTCCAGCCGACGATCCGCTATTGCCTGCCCTGCAAGATGCTGCTGATCGCGCCCGTGAGGCCGGTCGGGAGATGATGTTCATTTGCGCAACATCCCGCGCCACGTCGTGCCGGCATCGGGTTGATGATGGCGAACAATAAAATCCCGCGCCACATCGGTTTTATCCCCGATGGCAACCGCCGCTGGGCCACAGACCATGGTCTGACCAAGGAGGCGGGATACGCCCATGGCGTGAACCCGGGGTTGCTGTTGTTCGAGAAATGCAGGGAATGCGGCATCGGGGAAATCTCGATTTACGGTTTTACCCAGGACAATACCCGGCGGCCAACTATCCAGAAGCAGTCATTCAGCGAAGCCTGCGTGGCGTTCGCTTTCGATATCGCAAGCCGTGGTGCGGCACTACTGGTGGTCGGCGATGAAACCTCGAAGCAATTTCCCGCAGCGTTAAAACAGTTCCGGCAGCGCCAGGGCAATGGCATGAAGGTGAATCTGCTGGTCAACTATGGCTGGGAATGGGATCTGGCCGGTCTTAAAAACGGCGGACTGCGTTCGGATGAAATTTCGCGCATGGATCTGATCGTGCGCTGGGGCGGCGGGCGCCGTCTGAGCGGTTTTCTCCCGGTGCAATCGGTATATGCGGATTTTTATGTCAGGGATGAATACTGGCCGGATTATGACCCGCAGCATTTCGATCATGCGCTGGCCTGGTTTAAAAATCAGGACCAGACCTTGGGCGGGTAATATCAGGGCGCCGGTTTTATAATTGCAGCCGGATGCCGGTTATTGAAAACCTCACCGCTTGATGCAACGCCACTTCGCAGGATTACAGCCATGACAACGATACGTGCCTGGGCGGCCACCGCCGCCAGACAGAAACTGGAACGCTATGACTACGACCCGGGTCCCCTCGGCGATGAAGAGGTCGAGCTTGCCGTTGAGTATTGCGGCCTGTGCCATTCCGATCTGTCGATGATCGAAAACGAGTGGGGCATGTCAGCTTACCCGCTGGTGCCGGGTCACGAGGTAGTGGGCCGCATCGTCGCCGCCGGTGCCGCGGTCAAGGGCCTGAGCCTTGGCCAGCAGGTGGGCGTGGGCTGGACCAGTGCCAGTTGCATGCATTGCACACCATGCATCGGCGGTGACCAGCATCTGTGCAGTACGGCCAAGGCCACTATCGTTGGTCGCCACGGCGGTTTTGCCGATCGCGTGCGTGCTCACTGGGCGTGGACAATCCCGCTGCCCAAGGGGGTGCCGGCGGAAACCGCGGGACCGCTGTTTTGCGGCGGTATCACCGTCTTCAGTCCCTTGCTGCTTTACGGCATCACGCCGACCAGTCGTGTCGGCGTCGTCGGCATCGGCGGGCTCGGCCACATGGCGCTGCGTTTTCTCAAGTCCTGGGGGTGCGAGGTCACTGCATTCACTTCCAGTCCGTCGAAACATGATGAAGCCCGGGCGCTGGGTGCGCACCACGTGGTATCCAGCCGTGACTCAAACGAAATTGCCGGCATTGCCGGCAGTCTGGACCTGGTATTGGTCACCGCCAACGTCGCCCTGGACTGGGATGCCATCATCGCCGCCCTCGGCCCCAAAGGCCGGCTGCATTTCGTCGGCGCCGTGCTGGAACCGGTGCCGGTCCAGGCCTTCTCGCTGATCATGGGGCAAAAGAGTGTTTCGGGCTCGCCCACTGGTTCACCCGGTAGCATTGCAAAAATGCTGGAGTTCTGTGCGCGTCACGGCATCGAGCCGCAAGTGGAACAGTTTCCGATGAGCCGGGTGAATGACGCTTTGGCGCATCTCCAGGCCGGCAAGGCTCGTTACCGTATTGTGCTCAAGGCTGATTTCGGCGCGTAAATATTCAAGCGACGTTTGCTGGTGTCTGTCGATGAAAACTGGCATCCTCGCGCACTCTTCAAATCTGCTGAGTGCCCCCCGCCATGTCTACCGAAAGTTTCATCCCGGGCAAAGACGCCTCCCTCGAATCGACCATTCGTACCATGCAGGATAAGCTGGCGACCCGCGGCTTTGTGCTCGATGAGTCGTCCTGGCTGAACCCGGTCGAGTCGATCTGGTCGGTCCATGTTCGCGACCGCGAATGCCCGATGCTGTTTGCCAACGGCAAGGGCGCGACCAAACTCGCGGCGCGCGCCAGTGCGCTTGGCGAGTTTTTTGAACGGCTGGGCACGCATTATTTCTGGACCCATTTTCATCTGGGCGCGACCCGCGCCAACCGGCCTTTTGTCCACTACCCGCAGGAGCGCTGGTTTTCGCCGACGGATGATGGCCATTGGCCTGCCGAACTGCTCAACCCCGAATTACACGCCTTCTACAACCCGCAGGGCAACATTGACGGTGAAGTGCTGGTCGATCTCAACTCCGGCAATGTCGGGCGCGGCATCTGTACGCTGCCCTATACGCGCCTGCGCGACGGCGCGCAGACATGGATTCCGGTCAACATCATCGGCAACCTGTATGTCAGCAACGGCATGGCCGCCGGCAACACGCTGATGGAAGCGCGCAGCCAGGCTTTGTCGGAAATTTTCGAGCGCAACATCAAGAACCGCATCATCAGCGGCGGTCTGTGCCTGCCCGAAGTGCCGGAGGGGGTGATCGCGCGTTATCCCGGTATTGCTGCCGGCATCAAGGGTTTGCGCGAAGCGGGTTTCGGCATCCTCGTGCGCGATGCCTCGCTCGGCGGTCGTTACCCGGTGATGAATGTCACGCTGCTGCATCCCAAGGATCAGGGCGTGTTTGCCAGCTTCGGTGCGCACCCGCGCTTCGAGGTGGCGCTGGAACGCGCGCTGACCGAATTGCTGCAGGGCAGGGCGCTGGAGTCGCTGGAGAATTTTCCCGAGCCGGGTTTCGACATGGATGAAATCACCATGGCGTCGAATCTGGAAATCCACTTTGTCGATTCCAGCGGCGTGATCAGCTGGAACTTTCTCGGTGATACGCCGGATCATCCCTTCGTCGACTGGAATTTCAGCACCACCACCGCGGAAGACTATGCCTGGCTGTGCGACTGCATCAAGGCCGAGGGCAGGGATGTCTACGTCGCAGATTTCACTGAACAGGGGGCCTACAGCTGCCGCATTCTGGTGCCGGGCATGTCCGAAATTTATCCGGTGGAAGACCTGGCCTGGGAAAACAACAGCATCGGCAACCGCATCCGCCCGGCGCTGGTCAAACTGCCGGCACTAGGCGATGCCGAATCGAAAGCGCTGCTCGATGACCTGCAAACCCTGAACCTGAATGATGAACGGCCGCTGTGGGAAATTCTCGGCCTGGCCATTCCGGTGGATACGGTATGGAAGGAATTGCGCATCGGTGAATTGAAGACTCTGCTGGCGCTGGCCATCGGCGACGAGGACGCGACGCGCGAAGGCTGCGACTGGATCCGTCACTTCCAGGAAATGAAACCGGCACGCCATCTGGTATATCGCTGTATTGAAAGCCTGATGAACCTCGAGGATGCGGATAACTTCAGGCGTTCGCTGAAGCTGCTCTATGGCGCGGAAACCGTGCGCCAGGCCGAGGCGCTGCTCAATCGCAGCGAACGCTTCTTCGGTCTGGAAACCCTGGGTGCGGACATGGAGGGCAGCCCCATGCACCAGACTCTGCTCGCGGCGTATGACAAGTTGTTTGCGCAGGCTGCAGCCTGAACATTTGCAGCGCCGGCTACCCCTGTTAAAGATATGCAGACAGAGCTTTGATCCGGAGCCGCGGTATATTATTCTTTCGTCTGCGTTCATGCGCAAATATGAAAGGCCATCAATATGGGTTCTGAGAATTTCATCGTGAGTTATGCACGGGCCTGCGGCAGCGGCAATCTGCCCTTTTCGGAGTGCGGGCCCGTTTGGCAATGCGCCATCATCGCCGTGCTTTTGCTTGCCGCTGTCGCGGTACTGGTCTTGCTCAGGTTTCATGGCGATACTCAATCCGCGAGCACTTGATTGAAAGCGGCCGAAATCTCTCTATCGCATCCATTGCTGCGGCTTGCCGGGCGGTTGCTGCTCTTGATGTGCCTTGGGCTGCCTGCCGGCGCTCATGCCCAAACAACCCCGGCACACTGGTCGCCGCAGCTGTGGCTCAATGCCGGCACTTATTCCCATCATTTCGATCGCGACAAAAATTTTCGCGAAGACAATGTCGGCATCGGTGCCGAGCTGTGGTTTGCCGAAGATCACGCGTTGATGGCGGGCACCTTCATCAACAGTGACCGGGTGAGAAGTCATTACGGCGCCTATCAGTGGCGCCCGCTGCATTGGCAACCGGCCGGCATCAAGGTCGGTGCGGGCATCACGGTAGGCGCTTTCGACGGGTATCCCCGCTATCACAATGGCGGCTGGTTTCCGGCGGTGCTCCCGGTGCTCGCCGTGGAATACAAGCGGGTTGGCGTGAATATTTTTCTCGTGCCAACGATCCGTGATCACCTCGACGGGGCCATAGCAGTGCAACTTAAGCTGCGCGTCTGGTAGTCAACATTCCTCTTGACCGTGCATTAAGCTGCACCGAGCGCCCCGCCCATTTAAATTACCAATAAAAACAATATGTTAAAGTGATTTTTATAAGACGGGCGTTCTGGCAGGGTGCCTGTTTTGTTTTTGGGCTGTCAGCAGCCAGCGAATTTAAGTGCGGGGTTCTCGAGCCCGAAATTTACGCGATGATGGTGGCCGGACTGGGTTTCTCGGCCGGGCTGGAAAACGCAGAAAACGGGCTGTTGCCTGATTTGTCTTTGTGTCGCCCCTGAAAAACCCCTGCAGCAGCGGAGGTTTTTTTCGGAGAGTGGTGAACATCCCAGCCGTATCATTGCGCAAACGAACCAGTGGGTGGAGGCCGGCATGACACGCCTGTTTGTATTTTTTCTGATTCTGATTTCCGGCATCATCACGTCCGGCTGCGGCGGGGACAGAGAGCCGGCTGCGCCGGCACGATCCCCGGCTGCACAGCCGAAATCTGCGCCGATCGATATCAACCGCGCAGACGTGAAAGCGCTGATGGCACTTAAAGGCATCGGCGAAGTCCGCGCCAATGCCATAGTCCGCGGCCGTCCCTATGCGCGTAAAGACGAACTCGTGCAGCGCGGAATCGTACCGCTCGCGGTCTACGAAGAAATCAGGGATCAGATTATCGCGCGGCAAAAATAGCCTGGATGCCGTGCCAGCCCGCCTGCACGGGTCTCGCCACTATTTGCCCGGCGGCGCCAGCGGCAGCGGCGTCCCCGGCGGCACAGGGGTGCCGTCGACGTTCAGGCACATCGACACCAGCACGTAAAACCCGTTGACCGAAATCAGGTCAACCACGCCGCGTTCGCCGAAACGCTCCAGCGCAGTTTTGTAGCTGGCGTCGCTGACCTGTTGCGTGTCGTGCAGTTCGCGCGAAAAGTTGTAAACGATGGTTTCGTCGGCATCCATGTTCGCCGGACGCCGGCCCTGTGCGATGTCTTCGGCGATGGCCGGATTCAGCCCGCCTTCCAGTGCCAGCTTGTGATGCGCCACCCATTCATACTGTGAAGTCCAGTGCCGCGCCGTGATCAGGATCGCCAGTTCATTGAGCTTGCCCGCCAAGGAGCTGCGGAAGCGGATTTCCTCGCCGAGTTTTTGTACGAGATCGCCAATGCCCGGGCTGCGCAGCCAGACATTGAACGGTCCGCCCAGCGGCCCCGGCTTTGACGCGCCGGAACTGGCCAGTTTGGCGCGCGGGCCGGATTTGATCGCCTCGGTCAGCGCGCTTTGTTCCGGCGTCAGGTTTTCCACCGGGATCAGTTTGAAGCGGCGGTTGTCGGCGGTGGGGGTATTTTTCGGCTCGCTCATGGTCAGCCCTGATGTGGAAAAAAATGCAACTTAACATGAACGCAAGATTTTGATGCTACGATTCCGGCGCAAATCAACCACCTTATGGACAGAATGACGTGAACAAAAAACTCCAGCACATTTCCGCCGCATCGCGCCTGCTCCTGCCGGCCATCGCCGCCTTGAGCGCCGTGTTTACGCAGGCTGCAGTTGCGCAGACCTTTCCGGCGAAACCGATCCGCATCGTGGTGCCTGCGGCGCCTGGCGGCGGTACCGACATCCTGGCGCGGTTGTTGTCGCCGAAACTGCAGGAGCAGTTCGGCCAGCAGATCATCATCGAGAACCGTGCCGGCGGCGCGACCATGATCGGCACCGAATTCGTCGCGCGTTCAGTGCCCGACGGCCACACCCTGGTCATCGCGACCACGCCGCATGCGATCAACCCGACCTTGTACAAAAAAGTGCCCTATGACTCAGTCAGGGATTTCACCATGATCAGTCAGCTCGGGCTGACGACCACCGTGCTGGTCGTGCATCCCTCGCTGCCGGTGAACAACGTCAGGGAATTCATCGCGCTGGCCAAATCGAAGCCGGGCCAACTCACCGCCGGCACCGCCGCCGGCAATTCTGCCTACCTCGCCGTCGAAATGCTCAAGACCATGGCGAAAATCGACGCAGTGAATATCCCGTACAAGGGCGCGGGCCAGGCGCTGACCGACCTGATTGCCGGCCATATCCAGTTCCAGGTCAACACGCTGCTCGCTGCGAAACCCTTCATCGATTCGGGTCGTCTGCGCGCGATCGGTGTATGCAGCGCCAAACGTTCGGCGACTCTGCCCAATGTGCAGGCCATCGGTGAAACGCTGACAGGTTTTGAAACCAGCGGCTGGTATGCCTTGCTTGGGCCGGCGAACATTCCGCGCGACGTCACATTGCGTATTCACGACGGTTTCTCCAAGGCCTTGCGTACGCCGGAAATTACCAACCGCCTCGCCCAGCAGGGCGTGGAAGTCACTGCCAGCACACCCGATGAGCTGGCGAGGGTGATGCCGCTGGAAATCAAGAAGTGGGGCGAGGTCGTCAAGTCCTCGGGCGCAACCCCGGGCTGATCGGGCAAATTGCAGCGGCACCGGCAGCTTAAAAATCCCGGTATTTCTTTGTCGCCAGCAGGCGGACAATTTCCGCGCGTATTCCGGCGATGTCATCCCCGCGCAGCGGTTCCAGATTGCCCATTTCCCTGCGAAAGGCCTCGCGCGTCGGCGGAAACGCCAGCGCGTGGCCCCAGGGCTGCAGCGTCGCCTTGAGCGCGCGGCCATACAGGTGCACATGCAATTTCTGCCGCCAGTTGCCGTTGTCCTGGTAATTGATGCGGCCGATTTCGATGCCTTTGCGTGTCAGCACGGTTTTCAGCGCTGCGCCGCCGACCATGGTCAGTTTCACCAGCTCGACCGCCTGTTCCGGTGAGAGCTGCGTGCGGTCTTCCACAGCGATCTTAGGATCGATCACCACATGCCCGCCGTCGCTGCGCGATACGTGCGGCTGGTCGAGGGTTTTCAGGATGAAGTGCCGGGCTTCGTAAACGAGAGCCACGTTCAGTCCTTTAACGAAAAGCCCAGTCCCGGCGCAGCGGGCACCTGCAGCTTGCCGTCCCTGAATTCCGGTTCTGTCGCAAACCGCGCGCGCAGCGCGACATGCGCGCCGTGCACTTCGAGCATGCCGCCGTGCGCGTGGCCGGCCATCGCCGGCAGGTTCGCAGCTTCAAAGCCGCCGGCGCCGGTGACCGGGATGCCGTGGGCTTCGGCCAGAGCGAGGATGCGCAGCATCGCGCTGAGGCCCCCGCAAAAGGCGGCGTTGGGCTGCAGGATGTCGAGCGCGCTGGCGGCGAGCACGTCACGGAACCACGTCATTGACTGGATCATCTGGCCTGAGGCCAGCGGAATGCTGATGGCGCGGCGCAGCTCGGCCAGCGATGGAATGTCGTTGCCGCGTACCGGCTCCTCGAAAAATGCGATGTCGCAATCGGCAACCAGTGCCGCCAGCCGCTTGGCTTCGGCCACCGTGAACGCACAGTTTGCATCCAGCATCAGTGGCGCATTGCCGATTGCCCTGCGCACGGCGCGGATGCGTTGTGCATCCTCATCCAGGCTGCGCCCGGCGCCGACGAGGATTTTGGCGCCATGGAATCCGGCGGCCAGCGCGGCCTTGCAGGCGGCGATCAGTTCGGGTTCGGTGAAGGCGGGCAGCCCTGCAGTGGCATAGGCCGGCACCGCAGTGCGCGCGCCGCCGATCAATCGCGTCACCGGCTGATTCAGCGCCTTGCCCTTGATGTCCCACAGTGCGAGGTCCAGCGCCGACATCGCCGACACAAACACGCCGGTGGATTGGCGCGGATTGAATTTTTTGGCGAGCTGCACGGTGACCGCCTCGATATCCAGCGGGTCCATGTCCTTGGCCGTGGCATTGATGCCGCTGTTCAGCAGATGTGCCACCTGGTCGGCGAGAAAACGACCGGTTACACCGGTGCCAGTTACGCCGTCGCTGGTGCTTACGCGACAACGGAGAAAAGTCAGGCTTTCCTGTCCGGCGTAGGCATCGGCGGAACGGACGGGTTTGATGTGTTCGACTGCGGCTTCGATCTGTTTTATGAGCATGTTCAATGAGAGATCAGGCGGTTGTTGAAGTCGGGTAACCGCAGTAGAGGGCGGGAGTAATTTCACGACCACTTTATCACGCGGAAGATGGGTGTTGAGGCTTCGAGGCGACCAGAGTTGCCGGACAGGGCGGGCTGACTCTCATCAAAAATCGCTGCCCCAAGCCTTATAATGCATTGCACACCGGACGGGTCGGGGCGCAGCGGAAATCCACGATCAGACGGGACAGAGCATGTCAGCGAACAAGGAAGCAGCAGCGGTCACGCAGCAGGACTTGCGGGGTCAACATGGTCTGCGCGGATATCTCGGTGATCTTGCCGGTGGTTTTACCGCGACGCTGATTGCCATTCCGCATGCGATGGGTCTGGGACTGCTGGCATTTGCGGCGCTCGGGCCGTCTTACGCCGCCACCGGGGTGATGGCGGGCTTGTTGTCGTCTGTCGTGGGCAGTTTTGTCGCAGGCGCGATACCCGCGGTGCCCGGCCAGATGATGGGCGCACGTACTTCGACCACGGTTGTGTTCGCCGGAATTCTCGCTGTGCTGGCCGCACATCCGCTGCTGTAGACCCCGGCCGGGCCGGATATACCGCAGGTACTGACATTAGCATTTATTGCTGTTTTCCTGTCGGGTCTGTTCCAGGCCGGATTTGGCGTATTCGGTTTTGGTCGGGCAATCAAGTTCGCGCCCTATCCGGTCGTTGCCGGATTCATGAACGGGATTGCGCTGTTGATGCTGCTTTCCCAGGCCGGGGCTGCACTGGGCATGCACGTGGGAGTCTCCGGACCGGAAATTCTGCGCAATCTTGATGCGGTCCGACCGGGTAGTGTGGTCGTTACCATCGTGGTGGTGACGATGATTTTTCTCGCCCCCCGATTGACGCGCAAAGTCCCCACCCTGCTTTGCGGGCTGATCGCGGGATTGTCCTTGCATTATCTGATCGGGTATTTCGCGCCTGATGCGGTGGGCCCGGTCGTAGGTCCGTTACCGGTGATGGACTTCGCGCCACGCGAACTCGTCGCCATGGTGCATCTTTCCGGACGGGAGGAGATCGTGACCTGGCTGGAGTTTCTGCTGCCAGGCGCACTGCTGCTGGCTTCGGTTGCTGCGCTGGATGGTTTGCTCGCTGCTGTAGTGACCGACCCAGTCATCCGCAGCCGGCATGATAGTAATAAGTTACTGAAAGGGCAGGGGGCAGCCAACGCACTGGCCGCCGCGTTTGGCGCTATCCCCGTTGTAACCTCGACGCATACCAGTGTTGCCAATTACCTCGCTGGCGGTCGTACTTCTGCCGCCGCCCTCTTCCACGCACTGTTCATGGTGGGTTCCGTGCTGGCACTGGGCGGATTGATTGCCTATATCCCGGTGTCGGCACTGGCGGGAGTCATTATTTACACCGCGCTGATGTTGGTCGACCGCTGGACCCGGGACATGGTGCGGCGGCTGGGCGATGCTGGTACGGATCGTAGGGAAATCCTGCTCAACCTGGGTGTGGTACTGGGTGTAACCCTGGCTCTGCTGCTGTTCAACATGATCGTGGCGTTTGCAATTGGCATCACCGCTGCTGTGTTGATGCTGCTGGCCAAACTCAGCGGTTCACCGGTGAGACGGACGCTGGACGGATCCGTGCGGACCTCTCTGAAAATACGCAATCTTGAAGCGCGCACCGCTCTCCAGTCACTGGGGCAGCAGATCCGGATTTTCGAACTCGAAGGCGCCATTTTTTTCGGGACGACAGACCGCTTGCAAAGCGATGTCGAGAACCTGCCCGAACATAGCCGTTATGTGATTCTGGACTTCCGCCTGGTCAGCGATATCGATGCCAGTGGCGCACATGCACTGGAAACCATAGGCCATATGGCCGCCCACCGTAACATGCGCATTTTGCTCAGCCACCTGCGCGAGGAAAAAGGGCACGGCCGTTATCTGCTTACGCTGGGGATCGCGTCCGTAGTCGGGCGCGAGCACTGGTTTGCCGACCTTGATCGCGCACTTGAGTGGGCCGAGGATCATCTGCTTGAGCAAACCCGGTTCGCTGATGCGCCGGAACTTTCGTTGAATGACATGGCATTATTCGCCGGTCTCACAGCTGGAGAAATGGAAAAAATCACCGGTTTGCTCAAACGCCATGAACTTGAACATCGTGATGTGGTATTCAACGAGGGCGAAGAAGGAGACCGTCTGTTTCTGATTGCCCGCGGCTCGGTGAGTATCAAGATCAGCCTGACGGACGAAGCTCACGCGCGTCGTCTCGCGACTTTTGTACCTGGCGTTTTTTTCGGCGAAATGGCGATGATCGAAGGGCAACGCCGCTCCGCCGATGCTTTTGCCAATGGCGAACATGTGGTGCTGTATTCACTTGGCGCGAGAGACTTCTCGACGCTGATCCAGCGGCATCCGCAACTGGGCATCAAGATTTATCGTAACCTCAGCCGCGAACTGGCCTCCCGACTGCGCGCGACCAGCGGTGCATTGCGCGCACTGGAATAAAGGCGGGCTGTAGCGGCGCAGGGGTGAATACGCGCATGGCGGGCGTATTTGGCCATCATTCCAGACTGTCGCTGAAACAGGTGCAGGAGCGGGTGCGCGCGTTTGCCGCGCAGATCTAAACCATAGACGCCGCGATCATGAACGTGATTCGCGGCATCGCTGAAGGGCCATGCCAGCAGATCGAGGACATCGGCGCGATTGATTTCGAGACCACGCCGGACAATGTCTATCCGGTGTATCCGGAACGCGGGCTGCTGACGCACGCCAATCACTTCCAGTCGCTGGCGGCGCAAACCCAGGGCGTGGCGAAGTCCTGCAACGGCGACAGCCTGTACCGCGATTTTCGTGCGCGCCAGTTGCTTGAGCCGAAAATCGGCGCCATCACCGTCGATGATGTCAAAGCCGTGCTGCGCGACGAATTCGGTGCGCCGCGCGCGATTTGCCGCGCGCCGCATGATTACGCCGGACAGGGATCCAGCGATGACCATCGCCTCCACTGTGATCGACCTCGACAACGCAGTCATGCACGTTGCCGCCGGCCAGCCGAACCGCCCGGAGTACCAGCAGGTTTATCTGCCCGGAACGGAAGAGTGCAAGGCTGTCAGGGCGGGGCAGCGCTGAGATTAAACGGGCCGGTCGTAACCGGGCGATGCATCAAGCTTCTCGATCATGGCGCGCAGTTTGGCAACGGCCGCACCAGGAGAGTTGAAAATCGGAATATTACTGACCGCGGCGACCGCGGGCACGGCGCGCGACAGCGTGAATTGTGCGAGCACGATGACATCGCAATCCCTGATTTCCCGCGCTCGGGCAGCAACCAGCGCATCGTGCCTGGCTGCATCGCCTCCGGCCAGCGCATCGAACGCACCCTCGACCACACAGGGCACCAGCTCGACCTCCTGACCGCGCGCGGCGGCCATTTCAAGGATCTCCGCGGAAATCGAGGGGATGGTTGGCCCCACAGTCGCCATGATCGCGATGCGCGATCCCGCCGCCAGTGCCTGCTCAATCATTGCATCATTCGGTTTGAGGATCGGCACCTTGAATTCGGCGATGCAGGTATCAATCACTTCGCGAAACGCGGAACAGGTAAACAGGATGCCGTCGGCCTTGCGCGAAACCATATGCCGGGTCAGCCTGCGGAAGACGTCATACATCTCCGGCACTACTCCCCCGGCCTCACGCACCCACGTGAACAGGCCGTCGTCAAGCAGGTTGCTGATGTGCGCCTCGGGCCAGTCTGACGCAAAGGCGCGGACAGCGGCATCCATCGCGTCCTTGTGGACGCTGAACAGTACGATATTGGGAGCCTGCGTCATGACAACCCGCTTTTGTCAGTAAAAGGAGACGGCCCCGATGGTATCGCGACTTCACGCCGCTGTGCGTCTGCCGTTTTATCCGAAGCGTTGCAGCATTGCCGGCGGATCCCGCTGTGGCACTGGCGGTTCTCGCGGCGGGAGTTCCTCCGGCGGCGGTGCCGGTGATGGCGGCGGATCGCTGATATCCGGCAACCGGTCCGGGGGCAGAGGCGGAATGTCCGAAGGCACGCCCGGCGTATGTGCCCTCAGCTTCAAGCGAGCAATGACCATGAAGTCCTCCACTGGCTGGGATGAGAAAAAAATTGGACTGCTGGAGCGGGCCATGGTTCATGCGGGAAAAAGCGGCAGCTGCAGCTGCGACAGTGGACATTCCCGTCGGCCCTCGCATAGCGATGGGCTGTGGACACGGCACAGTATCCGCTTCCATAATTCCGGGCGGCGGCACAAACCCGGACCCAGGACACCCATGGCAGGCCCCAACGACCGGTTGGACAAAGTTATTCTCGATGCCCGGCGCGCCGCCGACCAGCGCGCCACGGGTTACCGGGCGCAGGCGCTGAAACTGTATCCGTGGGTGTGCGGCCGTTGCGCGCGCACCTTCACCCACGCCAACCTGCAACTGCTCGAAGTCCATCACAAAAACGGCAACCACGACGACAATTCGCCGGACGGCAGCAATTGGGAACTACTCTGCACCTATTGCCATGAACATGAACATTCCAAAATCAAGGATGCAGCGGGGCGCACCGATACCGCCACTGCATTACCGGCGGCAACGTTTAATCCTTTCGCCGATCTGCAGGCCAGGCTGGATGCGAAGAAAAAGGATTAAGGCGGATTGTTGAGCCCGGTGCTGCGGGTTTCAGGGGAAATGCGGTTTTAATACCTTGGCCAGGCCATCACTTTGCCGACGCTGGAGATGGCGGTGCGATACCGCGGGCGGTGTACGGTGCCTGGCGTGCCAGCTCAAGTGCGGCGTCAATGCGTTTTCTGTCTTTAGTTCGCAACCCCTCTGCGAGTTCGTTCGAAGCCTCGGATCGCAGCAGCGCATATTTTCTGAGGATTTCGACTGACATCGTCGACGGCGCAGCCGGGTCGAGACTCAGTGCCGAGAGCTGCTCGAAACTTTGCTGATACTCGAGCGCGATATCGGATTCGATGTGTCCCGCAAGCTGGTCAAACGATGCGCCCCCTTGACGGCCGGCATCGAGGATCGCCTGCCAGCGCCTGGAAATGCGCTCATCGGCAGCGAGAAAATCGCGGATTTCAGTGCGAGCCTGTAATTCTTCCTGCCAGTTGTAGCCCGGCGCCGGAATATGGGTGACGAGTGCGGACACCGCAGCCATCAGTGTTCCAGCGGCCAGCCAGTGACTGTATCTGTCCATCAGGCCCCGGCCCGGCACCGGGCGGGCCAGCGTGACACCCAGCAGGGCGCCGGAAATCAGCCCGCCGATATGCGCCGCGTTGTCGATGCCCGGGATCAGCAGCCCGAAGCCTATGGTCACTGCGGTAAAAACGGCAGCACCGCCGAACATCCAGCGAAAATCGGTCGGGTGCACCCGGCGCCGTTCGCGCCAGAGCCAGACGAGGAGCGCGCCATAGACGCCGAAAATGGCGCCGGAAGCCCCGCCGGAAACTGCGCGGTCGCCCTGAACAATCAACGACAGCAGGTTGCCGGTGAGACCGCTGCCCAGGAATACGACGGCGAAGCGCACCGAACCGTACAGTCTCTCCACGAGACGGCCGCCATCCCACAGCGCCCACATGTTCATCACCAGATGCACCAGTCCAAAGTGCAGGAACATCGCAGTGCCGAGGCGCCACCATTCACCATTCTTGGTTGCCGGGCCGAATCCTGCGCCCCAGGCGAGCTGCACATGGTTCGGCGAATGCCACAGCCCGGCGCCGTAACCGAGCATTGCCGCAAAGACCAGAATGTTGATGGTGACCAGCGCAACTGTCACGGGCGTCAGCGCGAGCCTGCCGCGCATCAGTTCAGAGATGCTTGGCGGCACATGCGAGTCGGTCTGCGGGGGCTTGATGTCGGGAAAAGACATGGATTCGATGTTATCGCGGCGCGATGAAACTGTCGTGTCCAACCCGCCAAGCCCGTAAAATGGGCAGAAGATTTTTTAACCCCTTGCCCTCGAATCCCCCGAAAACGCCATGACCAAATCCTTTGCCCGGCGCATTGCTGCCATGAATGCCATGTACAAACTCCCGGCCAGCGACCGCCCGATCCTGCCCGAAGATGTTGCCGGCCGCCTGACCGGATTCAAGGCGACGCTGATGGACGAAGTACATGAAATCGACCAGATCGTCGAGTTGGCGCAGAAAGGCGCATCGCAGGCGGACATCCTTGTCGCCATGGCTGACCTGCTCGGCGACGTGATCGTCTACTGCCGGTCGGAAGCGTTGAAATACGGCCTGCCGCTGGAAGACGTGCTGGACGTCATCATGGACAGCAACGAAAGCAAGCTCGGTGCCGACGGCAAACCGGTTTATGACGCCAACGGCAAGTTTCTGAAAGGCCCGAACTACTGGAAACCGGAGCCAAAAATCAAGGCCCTGCTGGAAAACGCTGTCCGCTGACTCAATCCTGAAAATTCACCCTGAACCGCAAAGGAATCCACCATGCCCCTCTCCATGTATGCCGTCAGCACCCCGCGTTTTGTGCACATGCTCAACAACCTGTCCGCGCTGCTCGACAAGGCACAGGCCCACATTGAGGCCAAAAAACTCGATCCGGCTGCATTGACCACGGCACGGCTGTTTCCCGACATGTTCCATCTTGCGCGTCAGATACAGGTGGCCTGCGACGTGGCCAAAGGGGCGGTGGCACGCCTTGGCGGTGTCGAAGTGCCCAAACACGAAGACACCGAGCAGACCATTGCCGAACTCAAGGCCCGCATCGCCAAAACCATCGCCTTCATCAGCACCGTGCCGCAAGCGCAGATCGATGACAGCGCTGACCGCGACATTACCCTGAAGCTGGGCCGGCAGGATTACACTTTCAAGGGCATGCAGTACCTGCTCAATTTTGCGCTGCCGAATTTCCATTTTCATGCGACGACCGCCTACAACATCCTGCGCCACAACGGTGTCGAGCTGATCAAGAAGGACTTCATCGGCAACTTCTGAACGCATTGTTCGCCCTGAGCCTGTCGAAAGGCGGACCGGGCGTTGACAGGCCCGGCCTGAAAGGCATGGGCCAATGGGAACCCATAATATGTCCGCATTACCCTCACCCTGTTACACCGAGCTGACCCGCGTTTACGCCCGGCTCTATCGTTACAACCATCTCTCTGCCATTGTCGGCTGGGATCGTAATGCGATGATGCCGGCCGGCGGCAACGAGGCGCGCGCTGCGGCGGAAGCCGAACTCTCGGCATTGATCCATCGCACGCGCACTGATCCGCGGCTGGTAACCTGGCTGAAAGCGGCAGAGGCCGAAACGCTGGACGATACTGCGCGCGCCAACCTGCGTGAAATCCGCCGCGACTGGCGCGACGCCAATGCCTTGCCCGAATCACTGGTCGAAGCCAAAACGCTGGCGGGCGCCCGCTGCGAACACGCCTGGCGCAGCCAGCGCCAGGCCAATGACTGGAAAGGTTTCCTCGAAAACTTCCGCGAGGTGGTGAAGCTCGCGCGCGAGGAGGCGCAACTCCTCGCCGATGACACGGGTCTCACGCGTTATGACGCGTTGATGGATCGATTCGAGCCGGGTGTGCGCGCGGCCGATATCGACTGCATCTTCGGCGATGTCAAAACCTGGCTGCCCGAGTTGATCAAAAATGCGCAGGTCAGGCAGGAAAACGAGCAGGCCAGTGAAAAAATCGTTGCGCCGCAGGGCCCGTTCCCGGTGGCGGCGCAACGCGCGCTGAACCAGGAAGTGATGACGCTGCTGGGTTTTGATTTCACCGCCGGGCGACTCGACGAAAGCACGCATCCCTTCAGCGGCGGAGTGCCGGAAGACGTGCGCCTTACCACGCGCTACAGCGACAATGATTTTGCGCGCAGCCTGCTCGGCACCATCCACGAAACCGGCCACGCGCGATATGAACAGAACCTGCCGCGCGCCTGGCTGGGCCAGCCGGTGGGCACGGCGCGTTCCTACGGCCTGCACGAAAGCCAGAGCCTGTCCTTCGAAATGCAGCTCGCGCGCAGCCGTGGCTTTGTCGGCCTGCTGGCACCGCTGCTCAGAAAACATTTCGGCGACCAGCCGGCGTTCGATCCGGAAAATCTGTATCGCCTGTGGACACGCGTGAAACAGGGGTTGATCCGCGTCGATGCCGACGAGGTGACTTATCCGGCGCACGTGATCCTGCGCTACGAAATCGAACGCGCGCTGGTGGAAGGCGAAATCGAAGCCGAGGACATCCCGGCTTTGTGGGACGAAAAAATGCAGACCCTGCTCGGACTCGACACCCGCGGCAACTACAAGGATGGCTGCCTGCAGGATGTGCACTGGACCGAAGGCGCCTTCGGTTATTTTCCCAGCTACACGCTGGGCGCGATGTACGCCGCGCAGTGGTTTGCCGCCATGCGCCGCGCGATGCCGGACCTGAACACGCGTATCGCGGCGGGTGATCTCAAGCCGGTGTTCGAATGGATGGGCAGCAATGTCTGGTCACAGGCCAGCCTGTGGGAAACCCCGGAGTTGGTGCGCCGGGCCAGCGGTGAAGCGCTGAACCCGCGGCACTTTCGAATGCATCTGGAGCGGCGCTATCTGGCAGCAGACCAACAACAAAAACATCAATAAAAACAATAAGTAATGGACCGCGTTGTTCCTCACCGGGCGATGCGTTGACGGCGCTGCCCGCGCCGGCAATGCCCGGATGCTTCTGACCGTCCAGCGCAAAGGGATGCGAATCATGAAAATCAGGATCATCGGCGTGGCCATTGCCGCAGCGCTGCTGGCGACCGCCGTTGCGGCGGCGAGTCTGGACGTATTCCGCGCACCGCAAAAGTTGCGCGAGATCAGCGCGAGCTTGTGGGCGGAACCGTACAAGGGCGTCACCACCGACGGCAAGCTTGTGCCGGGACTGTTCGCGCTGGCGCAGACCGGCGTCTCCACGGCGCCCGTGCAAAAGGCCGCCGGCGCGTTCCTGGCGAGCCTGAATGAAGCGCTGCGCAGGAAAACCCTGTTCGCCGTGACCGACGATGAATGGCGGCAGTGGGACAACCGCCACTTCGCGATGCGCCAGGGCACGGGCTTCTTTGAAATGAGCGAAGCGCAACGCAAGCTGGCGCTCGACCTGATGCGCGCAAGTCTCAGCGCCAAGGGCCTGAAACAGACCCGTGACGTGATGAACCTGAACGGCACTCTCGGCGAACTGACCGGGAATTTCGAGGAGTACAGCGAATGGTTCTACTGGATCACCATCATGGGCGAGCCCTCGGCGACCCAGCCCTGGGGCTGGCAGCTCGACGGCCACCACGTGATCATCAATTACTTTGTGCTTGGCGATCAGGTGGTGATGACCCCGGTGTTCATGGGTTCCGAACCGGTGAAGGCTGAAGGCGGCCGGTTCAAGGGCACCGAAATCATGCAGCCCGAGCAGGATAAAGGTCTGGCGCTGATGCGGGCGCTCAATGCGCCGCAGCAGGCGAGCGCACGGATCCGCAAGGACAAGGCCGGTGAAGATCTGCTGAGCGCTGCGTACAAGGACAACCTCGTGCTTGATTACACCGGCATCCGCGCCACGGACCTGAGCGAGCCGCAACGGGCGCTGCTGCTCGACGTCGTCGCTGAATACGTGAACAACATGAAGGAAGGCCACGCCCGGGTGAGGATGTCGGAGGTGCGCACACACCTGAGCGACACCTGGTTCGGCTGGATCGGCAGTACCGGGCAGGACGGCGTGTTTTATTACCGCATCCAGAGTCCCGTCATCCTGATCGAATTCGATCATCAGCGGCCGATTGCACTCGCCAGGTCGAATGTCGCCACGCGCAATCACATCCACAGCGTCGTGCGCACGCCCAACGGCAACGACTACGGCAAGGACCTGCTGCGGCAGCACCACCAGCGCCACGCCCACGGCACGCCTGCGGGAAAATAAACCCGGGTAAATCAAAGGCAAGGGCTGAAGGGCCCTGCGCAGCTAGCGTGAGCGGCTGGTCTTCACGAACTCCAGCGCAGCCTGGAACAGATCAAGATCCTTCTCGTATTCGGTTGCGTCGGCGCGGTCGATCTGTATCCATTCCCGCGTCGCCGCAATGCCGCCGGGCTGGAACGGGCTGATGTTGTCCCGGGAGAAATGCACTTCCGTTGCCGTGGCTGCGGGCAGGCGCACTCCGACGCCGCTGCCGCTGATGCACGCAAACATCTTGTCGCTGACGAAATAGGCATCGAGGCCGTTGATCTTCCTCGCGCTGACGCCGGGGAGTTTGAGCAGCAGGGCGTCGATCTGTGTCTTGGGGCTGGGTTTCGGTGTGTCCATAAGTGCCGGCGGTTGACCGGGACAGTCGTGAGCGGAGACTGGATTATAAACATCCGGCGCACGGTGTTACGTTTGTAACGATTACTTACATCACTGCGCGGAACGCGCCCCGCTGCCCCCACTCTGATCAACACCGCCACCCATATCGGGCGGACAGGAAGTGGCTCAACCATCTCGGAGGTAGTGATGAACAAATTGATGATAAGTGCATTGATTGCTGCCGGATTTGCCACCGCTGTACCGCTGTCCATGGCGCAAACGGCCAATCCCGCGCCGGGCGCATCGCAGGGCCAGCATGCCCACGGGCAGCGCGGCCATCACGGCAAACAGGCGCGCCGTCTGCCCGGTGAACGTGTCGAAGCGCGCCTCGCTTACATGAAGACTGCGCTGAAAATCACCGATGCGCAGCAAACGCAATGGGATGCTTTCGCCGGTGTGCTGCGCAAGCAGGCCAAGGAGGCCGATGTGCGAATCCAGTCGCATCGCGAAAAAATGGCGGCGAATACCGCGCGCAAACGTCCGACTGCAATCGAGCGGCTGGAGCGTCGCCAGGACTTCATGGCCACGGCCTCGGCGCGTATCGGCGAACGCCTCACCGTGCAGAAACCGCTCTACGCAGCGCTGTCACCGGAGCAGCAGCAAATTGCTGATCAGGTATTCGCCAGCCGCGGCGGCAAACACGGCGGACGCGGTGGCCGGCACGGTGGGCACGGCAGGGCGTAACAAGACTGTCGTTGCATGGCAACAAAAAACGGGGGCGGCGCGAGTTGCCCCCGTTTTCTTTTCTCCATCTGTCGCATCGCGGCAAGTCTGTGCATGCAGCGAGGGCCATTAACAAACACTTACAAAATTCCCGGGGCTATTGCGAACCGCTTCGTGTCCAATATGAGAAGGAGAGTCAACCATGAAAACCCCGATCAAAGTGATGTTTGCAGTTTCGGTGCTGACGGTGTTGAGCGGCTGCGTGGCAGTTCCGGTCCAGCCGGGCTACTACGAACCCGCGCCTGTGGTTTATGTGCCGACGCCGGCGTATTACGGCCCGCCGGTTTTTTACGGGCCATCCATCCGCTTCGGAATCTACGGCGGGGGCGGCCATGGCCATCAGGGCTATGGCGGACGCCGCGGCTACGGACGCCGCTGATGTCGGGGGGGCGGTCGCATCCCCGCTTGCTGAACAGGAGAGCAGAACATGCGCTACGCACTCATTGCATTGTCGATATTGCTGGGAACGACGACCCCGGCCATGGCCCAGGTGAGCATTGGCATTTCAATTCCCGGCGTGAGCATCGGTATCAATCAGCCGGCGTATCCGGAACTCGTTCCGGTGCCCGGCTATCCGGTGTATTACGCGCCCCACGTGCAGGCGAATTATTTCTTTTACGACAGCCTGTACTGGGTGTACCAGGATGACCGCTGGTATTCCAGCGATTGGTACAACGGACCGTGGGAACTGGTGGAGCCGGATTACGTGCCGCTGTTTGTGCTGCGCGTCCCTGTGCGCTATTACGTGAATCCCCCGCTGTACTTTCACGGCTGGTATGTGGAAGCGCCGCCGCGCTGGGATTACCACTGGGGGCCGCGCTGGACGAGGTATCACCATGGCTGGGATCGCTGGGACCGCCGCGTGGTTTACGTGTCCGCGCCGTTGCCGGCATACCAGCGCCACTATGCCGGCGACCGCTATCCGCGGGCGGAGTACCAGCGGGTGATCCGTCGCGAGCATTACCATTACCAGCCGCGTGACCACGTGGTGCGCGAGCGTCATCAGCAGCACACAACGCCGCGGCCGCAGGTGCAGGCCCAGCCTGTACCGCAGAACCGCCCGGACTTTCCGCGGGAACAACGGCCGCAGCGCGAGCGCGAAGAGACGCGTCGATCCGAACCGATGCAGGTATTGCCCCAGCAGCGCGCACCGGTGGCGCAGGAACAACGGCAAGCGCCGCGGCAGGAGCCGGAGCGGCGTGCTGAGCCGCAGGGCCGGCCGGAGGCTCCGCGCGAGCAACGGGTGCCCCGCGAACGTGAGGACCTGCGGAGACCGGAAGCGCTGCAAGTGCTGCCGCAGCAAAGAGCGGCGGTCATGCAGGAGCGGCAACAGCAACAGCAACAGCAACAGCAACGGCGGCAGGAGCAAGCCCCGCGCGCGCAGCAGGCACCGGGGCCGCAACAAGCCCGGGAACCGCGGGGCCGGGGTGATGCCCCCCAATCCAGGGTCGGCGCAGAGCAGCGTCAGGGCCAGGAACGGGGCCAGGAGCGGGGTCGCGACCGGGGGCAGGGGCGCGGATAGCCCTGGATGTCGCGGATGCCGCCCCGCGGGCGCCGGGAGGAGGCGAGGGTAGGGTTGGTCAGCGCGCGCATATTCATGAATAATGAGCGCCGGTTGATTTCTCCGGATGCTCAAATAAAAAACCATGGATTTGTTGCGTAAAGCATTGCTGATGTCCGGCGTGGCTGCGGCCATGGCAACGGCTGTTGCCGTGAGCGCGCAGGACAAAACTGTCGCACCGCCTCCGGGCGGGGCGCAACAGACCGGCAGTGCAAACTTCAGCAAGGAAATGTCAGAGCAGGCCAGGATCTATCAGACCCGCGGTGATGTGGTGCCGGTGGGCTATGTGATCGACCGCTCGCTGCTGGCGTACAACCTCAACCTGCTTCCCGGGTTCCGTCAATCCCTGGCCGGGCTCGCCCCGTCGCAGCGCTGGCTGGATATCGGCGCGGGAGAGGGACAGGCAATACTCGACTATTACGGGGAGCGCTACGATGCCATGAACAAGGAAGGTCGCGAACGGCGCGGCAGCAAGGCGCAGTCAGTCGCGGTCTCGATCGAAGACCGTCGGATGCCCGTATGGCATGAAACCGCCACCAAGCTGGAGCCGGGCAAAATACGCTATCTCTTCGGCAAGACCCTGAGTGATCATGCGCCTGGCGAACTCGGAAAATTTGATCTGGTCACGGATGTGTTTGGTGGTTTCTCGTACACTCCGCGCATCTCCCGTTTCATGGAGAGGACGCTGTCCCTGCTGGAATTGAACGGGGTTTATTACACGCTGCTGATTGACGTCAATCCGGAAACCGGGGCCACCCAGCCTGCCCGCCAGCCTTCGGCGTTCCAGACCCAGATCATTAATCCGGACGGATCGGAGCTGAAGGTATGTGCCTGGCTGAAACGCATTGCCTGCGTCGAAGTGCAGTGCGAAGCAGAGTCAAAACTGCAAACACTGGCCGAACGTTACCGTATCCGCAAAATCTGCAATGACGTGGTTGTTCCCGCGCTGGAATCCGTCCATTTTGTCGCCGGCACGCCACCTGCGCGGGAATTCCGGCTGGTCAAACCATTGCCCGTGCCACCCGCCGGCGCCGCTGCGGCGCGCTGATTCGCCCACACCCTCCGGCTTACTTCTTTTTCGCGTCGAGCAATTGCCCGCTGTTGACCAGTTCGCGCAAACCGGCCCAGGCGTAATCCAGCAAGCGGCCGGCGGACAGGCTGAAAGCGGCCAAAGTGATGGCGCTGACAAAAGTGATCTGCAGCGCTTCCGTGACGTCCGGATCGACCCCGGCATTCTGCAGCGAGGTCTGCGAAGGATACTGCGCATCTTCGTGCGTCGCGTCCCTGACCGAGACTTCGGCAACATTGCCGGGAATAAAATGATAAAAATATTCGCGATAACGGATCGGCGATAACGTTTCGTCCGCACCCAGCACCATCACCGGTTTGTTTATTTTCCGCAGAAAGTCGGGCTGGGCATTGCCGAACAGGGCGGGATCCAGCAGGATGCCGCCCGCGACAGGCGCGTTCTGCGCCATTGCGACGGTTACGGCGTAAGCTCCGAACGAATGGCCGACCAGAATGATCCGGTTCACATCAATGCGGCCGTCAATCACGCCCGGCGAACGGTGAATCAGATGCACCAGCCTTGCCAGGGTTCTGCCGTTGCCATCCCACGGCCCGGTTTTCGACAACTGCAGGGCAACGGCATGCATGCCCCACGACGCGACGTGCATGGCCTGCCGGGCATGCGCTTCCTTCGAGCTGTCATGACCATGCAGGAAAATAACCAGCGGTGCTTTTTCGGCGGATGCCGCCAGATACAAATCGGCGCGAATGCGCTCATTGGCCGACAGCAGTATCTGGCGGTTTGTGCGCGTGCTGACCTCAAAGGGACCGCGCAGCCGGAAGCGATTGACACCGGGCTCCTGCGCGAGCAAATGCCGTTGCAGTTCGCTGAAGGCGGTGAGCCGGGGCAGCGGTGCGCGGCCTTCGGCCGCCATCGCAAAACCACCGGCCAGCATCAGCCACATCATGAGCAGCCAGCGACCCCCGCCGCAGCCGGCAACCGGGCTGCGGCGGATGGGCGTGATCAGGGCATTCCCGGGGGTCACAAAGTGCGCTTGTGGTAGAGGGTGTACATATCGTCTAATGACCATCCTAATTCAGATTGGCGCGAGAAGATGACCCCCGCGATGATAAATCCGGTGCGCGTCATCCGGTGATGGCAGCCGGGCGCGGGTCGCGCTAAGATCATCGGCCCACCTGACTGACGAGGAGCTTGCATGGAAACACTCTACAAGTGGCGAGTGCAGGAGAAAGACAAGCATGGCCGGCTGCGCTGGCGCATGGTCCGGTCCCCGATGACCGAAGACACCGCCCGCTTCTGGGCGGCCAACAACAACAGGATCATCCAGCGCATTGACCCATCCGCAGTGTCGCAAATGACCACGCCGCCGACTCCCGGAACAAGCCCCGGCCCGCTGCTGAAAACCCGGCCGTGAAACCGGTCAAGGCCTGGCGCAGCCCGGATTTCATGAACGGCAAGGACGCGCGTGAGCTGCGCATCCTCGCTGAATACCTCGAACCGAAAAGCCGCCTCGATGCCGAAGGCGTCGAGGACACCATCGTGTTTTTCGGCTCGGCGCGGCTGCCGCCGGGCTCGAAATATTACGAGGCGGCGCGCGAACTGGCGTTCCGCATGACCACCTGGTCCAAGGGGCTGGGTCCGGACAGCCAACGCCGCTTTGTGGTCTGCACCGGCGGCGGGCCGGGCATCATGGAAGCGGCCAACCGCGGGGCCTCGGAAGCACGCGGCCGCAACGTCGGCCTGACCATCTCATTGCCGCGCGAAGAAGGCGTCAATCCGCACGTCACCCGCGAGCTGGCATTCCATTTCCACTATTTCTTCATGCGCAAGTTCTGGCTCGCCTACATGGCCAAGGCGCTGATCGTGTTCCCCGGCGGCTACGGCACGCTGGATGAACTGTTCGAAATGCTGACCTTGAAACAGACCAGGCGCCTGACCAAGCCGATGCCGATCGTGCTGTTCGGCACCGAGTACTGGAACGAAGTGATCAACTTCGACGCGCTGGTGCGCCACGGCACCATCGACGCCGCAGATGTGGAACTCGTGCACCGCACGGATTCGGTGGACGAGGCCTGCGAGTGGCTGATGCGGCAGCTCACTGCAGAGGCGCTGGGGAGCCCGGGGGCGATGCTGTAGTCGACGTTGTGCACGGGCCTGGCTGCTGACGGCCCATAAAATATCAATAAAAACAAGTAGTTAAATAATTAATCTGCGTCGCTGCCGCCTGCGCTGATGGCGTACTGCCTGCACTCAATGTTTTAATCCGGGCTCCATCACAGAAGGAAAGCCCGGTATGGCTCTCATCGAACACAACGTCCTCGTCACCACCAAGCATGGCAAATGCCCGGCGTTTGCCGCCTGCCCTGACGCACCGGGCAGCTTCCCCGGCATCATTTTCTACATGGACGCGCCGGGGTATCGCGAAGAGCTGTGCAACATGGCGCGGCGCATCGCCAAACGCGGCTACTTCTGCCTGCTGCCCGACATGTACTACCGGCTCGGCACCTGCCGCTTTGACATCCCGCGCCGCAATGACGCGATGTCGGCGGTGATCAAGGCCGCGATGAACAGTCTGAGCAATGCCGACGTCACCGACGACACCGGCGGCTTCATTGCCTGGCTTGATGCCCAGGACAAAGTCGCGGCCGGCCCGGTCGGCTCGGTCGGCCACTGCATGAGCGGGCGCTACATCACCACCGCCGCGGCGCGCTTTCCGCGCATGAAAGCGGCCGCGTCACTCTACGGCGTGGGTATTGTCACCGACAAGGAAGACTCCCCGCATCTGCTGCTCGACAAAATCAAGGGCGAGCTTTACTTCGGTTTTGCCGAGAAGGACGCCTCGGTGCCGGCGCAGGAAGTGACTGACCTCACTGCGGCGCTGAAAAAGGCGGGCACCAGGCACACCATCGAAACGCTGCCGGGCACGCAACACGGCTTTTGTTTTGCCGAACGCGCGGTGCACCACCCGGCAGCGGCCGAACACGCCTGGGAGAAAGTGTTCGACCTGTGGGACCGCAACCTGAAAAAGAACTGACGCATAACCGGAGGAGCCACCATGTCGCAGCAGACATCCATCGCCGGCAGCTGTCTGTGCGGGTCGGTCAGATTCGAGATCACGCCGCCATCAAGCGGATTCCGTTATTGCCATTGCAAGCGTTGTCGCAAGGCCACCGGCACCGCACACGCCGCCAATGTTTTTCTGCCGGAGAGCCAGTTCCAATGGCTGGCCGGTGAATCCATGGTCAAGCACTTCGATCTGCCAGGCGCCAAGCGCTTCGCGGTGAACTTCTGCACGCAGTGCGGTACACGCATGCCGCACCGGGTCACCGGCACGAATAACATGCTGATCCCGGCGGGTGTGCTCGATGCGAATCCGGACGTGAGCCCCGAGTGCAGCATTTTCTGGGGATCGAAGGCGGCGTGGTATGTCGAGACGCCGGCGCTGCCGAAGTTCGAGGAATACAGCGCATGAAAACCATGGATATTCATGCGCACATCGTCCCGGATTCCATGTGGCGGGCGATCGAAGCCCGAAAGGACTGGCACGGTTTCCGCCATGAGCCGGGCGAGGGCTCCGGTACCATGGTCGCGAACGGGCAGCACACCGAATTCTCCTCGCCCAAGCTGCGCTACACCATCGAAGACCGGATCAGGGACATGGATGCGCAGCAGGTGGACGTGCAGGTGCTCTCCATCCACACGCCCTTCGTCGGTTATCACCTGCCCCCGGCGTAGGGCCTTGCGCTGGCGCGCGACTTCAACGACGAACTCGGATTGAAAGTGCGCCAGGGCAACGGCCGCCTCGCCGGATTCGCCACGCTGCCGGTGCAGGACACCGGGCTGGCCATCGCCGAACTCGAACGCGCGGTGACAACGTTGGGCCTCAAAGGCGCGTCGCTCGACACCCAGGTCAATGCCGAGCAATGGGACGAGCCGCGCTTCCTGCCGTTTTTCAAGGCGGCCGGGCAACTGGGTGCGGTGCTGTTCTACCACCCGCAGCCGCGCAACAATTTCCTCGCGCAGCGGATCAAGCGCCACGGGCTGAACAACAGCCTCGGCGTGATCCTCGACGACGCCATCGTCACCGCGGTGCTGCTCGCCGGTGGCGTGCTCGAAAAATGCCCGGACCTGAAAATCTGCATCGCCCACGGCGGCGGACCGGCCTGCTACGCGATGGGGCGAATCGACCGCAACTGGCACGACCGGCCGGCGACACGCAGCACGCCGAAACCGCCGGGCGCGTACCAGAAAAAACTGTACTACGACACCGTCGTCGGCGACGAAGCCGCGCTGCGCTTCCTGATCGACCAGGTCGGGGCCGATCGCGTGGTGATGGGCAGCGACTGGCTGGTTCGTGCGCTGGCATCCGTCACCGGTGGCCTGGCTGCAGGACCGCGAGTCGCTGACGCCGGTGGAAAAGGAAAAAATTCTCTGGAAAAATCTCGCGCAATTGCTCGACATAAGCTGAGCGGGGCCGCAGCTGCCGCCAAAGCGCGAGGAATACGGGAAAAAAGATCAGGGTCCCGTCCCCGCATCCACCCCTACGATTTGCGCCGTCGACGTGAAGCCTTGCGCGGATGCGGCTTGACGCTGGGCAGGGGCTCTTTGGTCGAACGGCTCGGCTGATCTTCGGCGGTAGCCGGCGGCACTGAGTCCTTTTTCGAGCCCCGATCGTGTGCGTAGACCCGGGTATATTCCGCGCCGAGCAGAAATATCTGCGCCGAGTAATACACCCAGAGCAGCAACACCGCCAGCGAGCCGGCCGCACCAAAGACAGAGGCGACGCCGCTCTTGCCGATGTAGAGTCCGATCAACAGCTTGCCGATCGTAAACAGCAGCGAGGTGAAGGCTGCGCCGAACCACACGTCGTGCCACGCGATCCTGACTCGCGGCATGAATTTGTAGATTAACGCGAACAAAACGGTAATCAAGGCGAAACTCACAAAAAAATCGACGAGTTGTGCGATGGTTTCCCAATCGCCAAACATCGGCCCCCACCATTTGCCGAGCGCGGACAACCCGGCGGAAACGACCAGTGAAACCATCAGCAGAAAAGCGATCCCGAAGATCATGCCGAACGACAGCAGACGCGTGCGCAGCAGCCTGAAGAGGCCCGTGGTTTTGACCTTGACCGGCGCGCGCCAGATCCGGTCCAGCGCGTCCTGCAGTTCGCCGAACACCGAAGTGGCGCCAATCAGCAGCATGACCACGCCGATCACTGTGGCCACCGCGCTCTGCTCAGGCGAACTCGCGGCCTTGATCAGCCCTTCGATCATGGTTGCGCCTTCCTTGCCGAGGAGGCCCTCCATCTGCGTCAGAATTTCGCCGCGTGCCGCTTCAGCTCCGAAAAACCAGCCCGCCACTGCGATGATGATCAGCAACAGCGGCGCAATCGAAAACATCGTGTAGAAGGCCAGTGCGGCACCCATGCTGGGCGCATAGTCATCGATCCAGGCGGCTATGGTTTTCCTGACGAGATGCCACTCCTGTCTGATATTCATGGTTATTCAGTCAGAGTGTCGGTTCGTGCGGTGCCGGTACGCAAAACGCTACTCCGCGTACAGGCGCACCCGCGCCGCGTAGGCCGTCATCCATTCCTGCATGAACGCCAGACTGTCCGGGCCCACGTCCGGGCCCACGTTGCCGTTGTCATCGAACAAGCCCTCCTTGGCCCGGATGAAGGCCTCGGGCTGGCCGGGGGTCGGCACGTTCAGATAAGCGAGTATGTTGCGCAGGTGCTGCTGCGCCAGTGATGTGCCGATGGCGCCGATGGATACGCCGATCACTCCTGCGGGTTTGCCCGCCCACTCGCTTTTTGCCATAGGGACGGGAGGCGTGATCAAGGGCGTTTTTGACGAAGCAGGGGATCGAACGGTTGTATTCGGGGGTCACGAAAAGCAGGCCCCGGGATTCGGCAATCCCGGACTTGAGCCGCAGCACCGCGGATGCCGGATTCGTATCGTCATCCTGATTGTAGAGCGGCAGGTTTTCGACCGGGAGTTGCTTCAGCGTGAGGTCCGCAGGCGTGAGTTTGACCATTGCGTCCGCCAGTTTGCGGTTGAAGGATTCACGCCGCAGGCTGCCGACGATGGCTGCGGTCTGAAGCCGGCTCATGACGTCTCCCTGACAACATCGGGTGGTGCAATCGGCTGGTCGGTTTGCGACTCACCTGTGTCTTCATTGCCGCGTATCGAGTCACGACCGTGGTGATCCTTCAATCGACCGAGGGTATTTTCCAAAGACCGCTTCAGCTTCTCCGCAGCGCCCCTGAACGCCCCGTCGATTGATCCTGCATGGTAGCTTACTGCAAGCGGCTGGTGGGCGGAGAGCCGTGCTTCCATCAGGCAACGTTTGTCATTGCCCCCGGACTTGTTGCTGTTCTCGTCGCTCAGGTGCACTTCGACGCGCGTGATGTGATCACTGAAGCGGCTGAGGGTATGACTTACCTCGGACTCAACCCAATGGACCAGCGCTTCACGGCCCTCAACATTGTGATCTGTATTGACTTGTATTTGCATGTGTTTGCCCAATGAGTGGTGCGTTGCAGGGAAGCGCAGGAAAGAAAACATTCCAGGCGCGGGGAGGCTGGTGGCGAGGTGTGCAGGACGACGGAGCAATCGGTGAGCCTTGTTCAGAGTATCGCCATCCATGTGCAAGCGACCGTACGTTGCCGAACATAGATCGACGGGGCCGTGGGTGTTGTCCTGATTTCGCCGGCTGTTGACCTGCCCCGGATCGCAGGTTGCGAGTGGTGCCGGTTTCGTGGCATCTTCCTGCTGACGCAAACAAATCACAACGGCTCGGAGGAGGAATCACATGAATGCAAAAACCGGCATCAGGATGCTGGCGCTGTCCTGCGTATTGCTGACGGCTGTTGCCCACGCCCAATCTTTTCCCAGCCGGCCGATGCGGGTGATCGTGCCGCTGGCAGCGGCTGGCGGCATGGACAGCGTCACCCGTAACGTCGCGGCGAGTTTCACCGAAGCGTTGGGGCAGAGCGTCGTTGTTGACAACCGTCCGGGCGCGGGCAGCCTGATTGCGCTGGAGATTCTCGCCGGCGCGGCGCCGGACGGGCATACGCTGATGATGATCAGCGCCACCACCGTGATCTACCCGCTGCTCTACAAATCCCCGCTCGACCCCGTGCGCGATTTTATGCCGGTGTCGCAGGTCACCGCGCAGGGCTACGTGCTGGTCGTCCATCCGTCGCTGCCGGCAAAATCGGCGCTCGAATTTGTCAATTACGCGAAGGCGAATCCGGACAAGCTGACCTACGCTTCATCCGGCATCGGCAGCCCGATCCACATGACCACCGAACTGCTGGGCATCGCCACCGGTACCCGGATGATCCATATCCCGTATAAAGGCATGGGCGCGGCCTACGCCGACCTGGTCGGCGGGCGCATCAGCTTTTCGTTTGCGACCATCATCTCGGCCCAGGGCCACATCAAGAACAACCGGTTGCGCGCGCTGGCGGTATCCACGGCCAAACGCGCACCGGCGATGTCCGATACGCCGACCCTCGCCGAGGCCGGTGTGCCCGGCGTGGTCGTGGTCAACTGGTACGGCCTGATCGCACCCAAGGCCACCCCGAAAGCCGTGATCGACAAGATCGCCGCCGAGACCACCAAGGCCGTGCAGGCGCCAGCGATGATGAAACACCTCGTTGCCGATGGCTCCGAGGGCGTGGGATCCACGCCTGAGGAGTTCACCAAACATATCCGTGCCGAGAGTGAGCAGTGGCGGCGCGTGATCAAGCAGGGCGGCATCAAGGCGCAATAAGCAGGAAGGCCGGTGTCGGGCGCGGGCCTGAATGGATGTTCCGGCCCCTTTGATCCCGGGTTTTCATTATCATCGACAGCATTCCATGGACATCACAGAGCCGGGCCGGGGCTGACGGGGATCAGGACATGCGCCGCAGAAAAACACCGATCATCATCGACGTCGAGGCCTCCGGTTTTGGCGACGGGAGTTATCCCATTGAAGTCGGCGTCGCCTTCGACGATGACACCAAATACTGCGCGCTGATCCTGCCCGCCGCGGATTGGGAACACTGGGATGAAGACGCAGAAAAAGTCCACCGCATCGCCCGTGACATTCTCGAAACCCACGGCAAACCGATACAGGAAGTTGCCGCACACCTGAACCAGTTGTTCGAAGGCAAGACTCTCTATAGCGACGCCTGGGGCGTGGACAAGCCGTGGCTCACCACGCTGTTCTACAAGGCGGGCGTGAACATGAATTTCAGCGTCAGCCCGCTGGAACTGATCCTGTCCGAGCAACAGATGGCGCGCTGGCATGCCACCAAGGACAAACTGCTGGCCGAAGTGCACAAGCACCGTCATCGCGCGAGTTTTGATGCATGGATCATCCAGGAGACCTACAAAAGGACGCTGGACGAAGCGCCGAATTAAAAGCCGGTGCGGATGCGCTCAGCGCCGCGCCGGACTGATGTCGGGGAAAAATTCACGTATCATGAATTCCTCGAGCCCGGCGTTATCCCGGGCACGGGCCGACAGCATGACGCTGCGCCCCAGGCGGTTCGACACCCACAGGAATTCGTCCTGCTTGTCCTCGCGAATGATGGCGATCATCCTGCGCACCACTGCAATGCGGATGTCGCTGTTGGCGCCTCGGCGCACCTCGATCAACTGTTTGGAATTGCGGTTGATGTCGTTGTTCCAGCCGTGGAAGAGGAATTCGGCATAGTCGTGGCTCAGGCGCTGGATTTGAAACACGCCGCCACCCTTGCTCGGGTCGTAGCCGAAAGTGCGGTCGCGCTGTGAACCGATATTGCCGGCGATGATGCGCTTGCTGCGGGCGTCGGCATCTTCCGCCTGCGGCGGAGGTGCCGGCGTGGTTGCGCCGCGGGCGCGCTGTCGCGCTTCGATGTACGACGCCATGTCGTCCCCCGGATCGGGCGCCGGAGCGGGCGGCGCAATTGCCGCAGGTGATGGTGCAGGCGGTGCCGGCTTGTCCATTGCGACGAACGGTGGCGCGGACCGCGGGCGTGGCGCCGCCTTCGGTCGCTGCGCCCGCAGCGACGGTTCAGACGAGGGCTGCGGTGGTACGACCCCCAGGGGCGGAATCGGCGGTGCCGGAGGAGCGAGCCGCAAGGTCAGCGGCGCGCGACTGTCGGGGGGCTCACCCGCCTCCGGCAACTGCACCGTGATCGGCGGCAGATCCAACAAGACTGCGATGTGCACGAATATCGACAACGCGATGGCAATCCATATTCGGGGGATCACCACGCCATCGGTTCTGCTGCGGAATACGTCGGTCCGGTCGATCATTAATCCGTCGTTGCCATGCCGAGATCGGGTTTACCGGACGACTGGTTAAAGAGGGTTACAGGGGCCAGGCTCGACTGGCTTGTGGAATATATCGTGCTTGGCCCTTTGGCGCGCTACACAATGACACCAAGTACTGCGCGCTGATCCTGCCTGCCGAGGAGTGGGAGCACTGGGATGACGACGCTGAAAAAGTCCACCGCATTGCCCGCGACATCCTCGAAACCCATGGCAAACCTGTCCGCGAAGTTGCAGCGCACCTGAACCAGCCGTTCGAGGACAAAACCCTCTACACCGGTGCCCGGGGCGTGGACAGGCCGTGGCTTACCTCGCTGTTCTACAAGGCGGGCATGAACATGAATTTCAGCGTCAGCCCGTTGGAGCTGATCCTGTCCGAGGAACAGATGGCACGCTGGCATGACAGCAAGGACAAACTCCTGGCCGAAGTGCAAAAAAAACCGTCATCGCGCGAGTCTTGATGCGTGGTTCACCCAGGCGACCTACAAACGGACACTGGACCAGCCGGCGGACTGACTGCTCGCAGAACGCACCTTGATCCAGTGCGCAGAATCAGCAAAAGATCTGCAAAAATGCGTCAATGTCTTCAAATTGCCACATTTTCTTAACACAATGTTACTCCCTGCCTTATTCTGCCTGATCCCTCCATGACCGATTCCAGAAGCAGCGATTCAGACCAGCTGTTCCAGCGCGTGTACAGCGAAATGCTCGACAGTTTCGATGAGGAACTCGAATCAGAGATTGATGACGACCGGCTCGACGGTATGCTGGCCGACATTGGCGAGCACCCCGATCGGCTTAGCCTGGACCGCAGGATCTACTTCAAGGAACTCTTCCGTCTCCAGGGCGAACTGGTGAAACTGCAGGACTGGGTTATCCACCAGAAACTCAAGGTGGTGATCCTGTTCGAGGGGCGCGATGCGGCCGGCAAGGGCGGCGTAATCAAGCGCATCACCCAGCGGCTCAATCCGCGCGTCTGCCGCGTGGTGGCACTGCCCGCACCCAACGACCGCGAACGCACACAGTGGTACTTCCAGCGCTACGTGTCGCACCTGCCGGCCGGCGGCGAGATCGTGCTGTTTGACCGCAGTTGGTACAACCGCGCAGGCGTCGAACGGGTGATGGGTTTTTGCGGCGATGACGAATACGAGGAGTTTTTCCGCACGGTGCCCGAGTTCGAGCGCATGCTGTTGCGCTCGGGCATTATTTTGCTCAAATACTGGTTCTCGATTACCGACGACGAACAGCACCTGCGTTTCCAGATGCGTATCCATGATCCGCTGAAGCAGTGGAAACTGAGTCCGATGGATCTGGAGTCGCGTCGGCGCTGGGAAATTTATACCAAGGCCAAGGAAACGATGCTGGAGCGCACTAATCTTTCCGATGTGCGCTGGTGGCTGGTGGAGGCCGTGGACAAAAAGCGCGCCCGGCTCAATTGCATGCACCACATCCTCGCCCAGATCCCGTATGGCGATGTTCCCCACTCGGAGATCGCGTTGCCCGCGCGCCAGCGCCACCCGGACTATTCGCGGACGCCAATGCCGAAGGAGCTGTACGTGCCCGAGGTGTATTGATGCAACCCCCCTGCAGCGGAGGTTGTTTGGATCCAAAAACGTGTTACGCCGACTTCTGTTTCCTGCGTGTGCTGGGGGTCATATGCTAGAGGTCATATGGGGTCATCATATGGGGTCTTGCAATCCAACATTCCCCCACCGACGCACGCACTGAATAGACACCAATCTTTTAGGTGATGTGACGGTGCGCGGTGAGTCGGGATTGCAAAATCAATATTCAGAAAAAGAAAATGCATGATTGCAAGACCTGAGCCAATTCCTTGAATTCCTTGCGCCCCCATTCCTTGCAAGCCGAGAATTGTCGAAACCGCACATTTGTCGGTGTTGTTGTCTCCGACGCAATGGTTTCCGAAGCGAACTGGCTGTGCAATGTGTGCCACCGTACGGACAATATCCAAGTGGTGGGCAAGCATGAAAATTCGTATCGTGCTTCATTTCGAGGGCGAACGCTAACTCGGGAGCTATAGACATGAAACTCTTAAACAAAATTGTTGCACCATTGATCGCACTGGCGTTCGTATCCGGCACTGCCATTGCTCAGGGTTCTTCCGGAGTCAAGGAGGACTCAGCACAACTGCAATCGGACAAGGCTGCGCTGCAGCGCCAACTAAAGCGATTGGAAACCGACGAGGCAACGCTGAAATCCGACGCTGCCTCGGGGCGAATGTCGGCGATGTCCAAGGACGCGTACGAAGTCTACAAGGCCAAGAAGGCGATCAAGGGCACCAAGAAAGCCATTAATGAAGAGATTTCGCCGCAAATGAAGGCGGACAAGGCAGCGTTGCAGCGCCAGATAAGACGGTTGGAGATTGCGGAGGCGAGACTGAAAGCCGACACTGAGGCAGGCAAGATGTCAGCGATGTCCAAGGACTCGGAAAAAGTTTACAAGGACAAGCAGGCAATCAAGGGCGAGAAAAAAAACATTGCAGCTGACCTCGCGAAGTAAAAACTGACGAAAAATTAACTGAACATATGGGATCATGCACGTTCATATGGGGTCATCATATGGGGTCTTGCAATCCAACATTCCCCCACCGACGCACGCACTGAATAGACACCAATCTTTTAGGTGATGTGACGGTGCGCGGTGAGTCGGGATTGCAAAATCAATATTCAGAAAAAGAAAATGCATGATTGCAAGACCTGACCCAATTCCTGCAATTCAATTCCTGCAATTCCTGGGTGCGGCCAACACTGCCGTCACTGCGCCTCGATCCTCGCTGTGCGGATCACCTTCGCCCATTTCGCCACCTCGCTGCGCACATAGCCCTGCCAGTGCAGGACACTGCCGGTCATTGGTTCGGTGCCGATATTGTCAAAGCTGGCCCGCACCGCTGGCGTCTGCACGACGCGGTTGATTTCCGCATTGAGCCGGGCGGCCGCTTCGGCCGGAACGCCCCTCGGCGCGAAAAGACCCACCCAGTTGCGCGAATCGAAGCCCGGCAGCGCAGCCTCAGCCATGGTCGGCACCTCAGGCAGGCTCGGCAACCGTTCGCTGCTGGTGAGCGCCAGCGCGCGCAGCCGGCCGCTGCGGATGTGCGGCATGACCGAAGCCGCCGGCGTGAAGATCATCGACACCTGTCCGCTGATCACGTCCAGGTTGGCCTGGCCGGTACCTTTGTACGGCACATGCAGCAGATTGAGCCCGGCCTGGATGCGGAACAACTCGCCGGTCAGGTGGGGCAGGCCACCCGAGCCGCTGGACGCGAAGGTCAACTGCCCGGGACGCGCCTTGGCGAACGCGATCAGCGCCTTGGCCGGCTGCACTGGTAGCGACGGGTGCACGACCAGAATGAACGGCAGCGATGCCATCACCGACACCGGCTCCAGATCGCGCAGCAGGTCATAAGTTGGCTGTTTCACCAGCGCCTGCGTCGCGGAAATCGAACCCGGAGCGTTGAGCAGCGTGTAACCGTCGGGTACGCTGCGCGCCACCATCTCCGCGCCGATGTTGCCCGAAGCCCCGGGTCGGTTGTCGATGATGAACTGCTGACCAAAGCTCTTGCTGACTTCGCTCATCACCAGCCGGGCGATGACATCGTTGCCCGAGCCCGCCGGGTAGCCGATGATCACCCGCACGGTGCGGGCCGGGTAGCCTTGGGCCTGAGCTTGGGCAAGGGGCGCTGACAGGGCCAGAAGGCCCAGCAGCATGACGCATGAAGCGGTGATCGACTGCATCAGTTTCCTCCCCGGGTTTGCGCGCCTTCGTGGCGGGCGCTTGCGGTGCAGGCGCGCGTTTCAGCGCGGCTTGTGTTTGCCGATCGACCAGCCGTGGCTGCTGATGTGCTTTTCGGCGACCTCAGCGGGATGGTCCTCGAGCGGCGTGGCCATGGTGTCGTTCCATCGATTCATGAACCCGAAATAGGACACCAGCGCGGCGATCTCGACGATCTGACCCTCGTTCCAGTGCTGTTTCATCTGCGCGAACAGCTCGTCGGTCACATCGTTCGGCTGCGATGCGGCGGCAATGGCGAACTCCAGCGCCACGCGCTCGAGGCTGACGACCTGCGCCAGCGGTTTATCGCGCAGGGCGAAGCGCCCAGCCATACCACTGCCGCCGAATTCGCCGCGCTGATCCGCAGCGATTATGACGCGATGGCCGCAGTCGTCCGCCGCGCCGGCATCACCGCGCTGTAAATCCGCGCGGAGCATGCCGCGCTGGAACCAGACCACTTCGCGTCAGTCCATTGCTTGCACGCTGCGGCG
>ENA-ORBV01000121-ORBV01000121.1-microbial-mat-metagenome-genome-assembly--contig:-NODE-121-length-158473-cov-16.467417_pt1 | contig 158473 bp, 136 predicted proteins | sample MGYA00237777_ERZ505514 | MGnify/ENA primary metagenome ERZ505514 (study PRJEB26160, sample SAMN06269048) | microbial mat metagenome | isolation source: Oligotrophic lake microbial mat | place...
ATATGCCACCCCGTCGGGGTTAATTCCATTCATTTGAAGGAGTTTTTGACCATTTTTAACCCGATATTCGCATTAGTTATATGCGTTTTGGGACTACCTACTGCACACTGAAAACTGCCTACTTATTCACCCAATTTTTTTCCCTTGTATCGCTTTGCCAATATTCACACCCATAGCACGATGGGCGAGGGGGGCAGTAAACGTGTTTAATTCTTCTATCGCTTTATTTATCAAATCCTTATTATCTCCTTGTATGGCTGCTTGCAAAACTTTAGTCAATTCCTTAGTTGTAATAATCTCTTCCTCCGTTAGAATTTGCTCGTTTTGTTGAAGAAACTTTTCTGAAGAAAGTACGATATGATTGGCTTCATTTCTGGCTTCTAACAACGCGCGCGTTGCCATATCAGTTTTAGCATTTTGAATAGAATCAATCAACATTTTCGCCATTTCTTCTTCTGAAATTCCATATTGCGAACGAATTTCGATTTCCTGTTCTACATTTGAGCGTAGTTCTTTCGCATTCACTTTCAAAATACCATCTGCATTTAATAAAAAATGAATTTCTATTTGTGGCAAACCGGCAGGCATCGGCGGGATTCCATTCAAAATAAATTCGCCTAATTTACGATTGTGTTCAATCAAATCGCGTTCTCCTTGAAAAACGGCGATTTTCAGATTGCGCTGTCCATCCACGGAAGTTGTGTAGCGGCGACCCACTTTAGTTGGAATTTTAGAATTGCGTGGCAAAATCACATCCATCAATCCGCCAATCGTTTCAATGCCAAGTGACAACGGCGTTATATCCAACAGCAGCACATCTTTCTGATTGCCAGCCAGCACATCCGCTTGAATCGCCGCGCCCAATGCCACTACTTCATCAGGATTCACTTTGTCATACACGGCTTGTTCAAAAAAAGCTGCAACGCTTTCCTTCACAAGCGGCACGCGCGTAGAACCACCCACCATAATCACGCTGTCAATGTCTTTTGGATTTAGTTTTGCATCTCTCAAAGCATTTTTACAACTTTCAATGGTACGATTGACGAGCGGTTGAATGCGATTTTCAAATTCGACTTTTGAAATTTTGTAAGTCCCTTCGTAATTATTGTAAGTTGAAAGTTCTTTTTTCGCAGCTTCGGCTTCAAGGCGCAAGGTCTGGCTGAGTGCTTTATTCGCGGTAAGCGTATTTTTATCCAAACTGTTTTGTTCCATCCAAAAATCAACAATGGCACGGTCAAAATCATCGCCACCCAAAAACGTATCGCCATGCGTGGACAGCACTTCAAAAATGCCATTTTCAATCCGTAAAATCGAAATATCAAATGTGCCGCCACCCAAATCATATACTGCAACCGTCTGATTGTCATTTTTTTCTAGACCTATTCCATACGCCAAACTTGCTGCAGTTGGCTCATTTACAATGCGTAACACATCTAATCCAGCGAGTTTTCCGGCATCGCGCGTAGCTTGTCGCTGTGCATCGTTAAAATAAGCAGGTACGGTAATAACAGCTTTGCTGATGGTTTCATTCAAATTTTCTTCAATCCGTCTTTTAAGCTCTTTTAAAATCTCGGCAGATAACTCGGTGGGCGTGAAGAATTTGTCTTGTACCCTGATTTTTACCAAACTTTCTGTGTCTTCGTCTATAATTTGATACCCAAAATATTGCTCGAAATTCTGTACGTCGTGGTACGATTTTCCCATGAGCCGTTTCACAGAGTAAATTGTGTTTTGAGGGTCGATCGTCAGTTTTTCTCTCGCCGCATCACCAACCACAACTGCTTGATTTTCTGAGAAGTATACAATCGAAGGGACCAGTGTGCTCTTTCCATCTCTGCCTTTTACAGCTACTGCTTGCCCGTCTTTTATATACGCCACAAGGCTATTGGTAGTCCCCAAATCTATCCCGACGATGAGGTCACTTTCTTTTTGAATACTGCCTTCTTTGAGGTTGATGGAAAATTTTGCCATAAGTTAATATGCTGATATGCCAATCCCGCCATTTAGCGGGACAAGTTATGCTGATTTGCTAATTATTGGCGAGTTATTTTAAAAAAGATACCATTCAATGAATTACATGAACCCATAATCACAAATAACCAATTACTACATGGCTTTGTTTTTGAAAAGTTAACTTGTAAAACACTCAATTTATACTACTTTTGTTAAAAAATTGGATGAACAAATGACGTTTCAACAAACAACCTCCCATATTTTGATGGTGCGTCCGACGCATTTTGGTTTTAATGAAGAGACGGCGGCGAGCAATGCGTTTCAGCAGAATGACGGCAGCCTCACCACTGGGCAGATTCGGCGCAAAGCGATTGCTGAATTTGATAATTTTGTACACTTACTCCGAGCTTCGGGTGTGGATGTGATGGTGGCAGAGGATAGTGATTATCCAATCAAAACCGATGCGGTATTTCCAAACAATTGGGTGACTTTTCATGCGGATGGAAAGTTGATTACCTACCCAATGTATTCGGAAGTGCGCCGTCTGGAACGTCGGGACGATATTTTAGAAAAAATAAAGAAGCAATTTAAAGTAGAACAGCATATTCGGCTCGAAGAAGCAGAAGCGCAAAATAAATTTCTGGAAGGAACTGGCAGTATGATTCTGGATAGACCGAATCGGCTCGTGTATGCCTGCATCAGTCCGCGCACGGATGTAAGTCTGTTGGATGAATTTTGCAAGGCAACTGATTTTGAAAAAGTAGCATTTACGGCGGTGGACGGTGGTGGAAAACAGATTTATCATACCAATGTGATGATGGCATTAGGCGAAACGTTTGTCGTGATTTGTCTGGATACGGTGCAAAATTCAACAGAACGAGTACGCTTACTGGAACGGTTTCAGCAAACAAAAAAAGACGTAATCGAAATCACATTAGAACAAATGCACTCTTTTGCTGGCAATATGTTGCAAGTGAAAAGCAAGAGCGGGGAATTAATTTTGGTCATGTCGGAGCAGGCATTTAAATCCTTAACAGCTAATCAAGTCCGCATTTTAAATCAACATACAAACCTATTATACAGCCCTTTATACATCATTGAAAAATATGGCGGCGGCAGTGCCCGTTGCATGATGGCAGAAGTTTTTTTGCCGGAAAAGTAGAGATGTCATCTACCAGAGCAGGTGACATCTCCGTTCTCCTCCCTCCTGTATGTTAACTGAATATAAAATTTTTTTACAACCATCCCGAAAATACTGGCTTTCTCCAAAAACGAATAAAATTTTCCAAACCTTTTATTCGGAAAACTATTTATTGACTTGTTACTCCATATATACAATTTTATGTGAAAATTAAAGGTGATTACCATCTTTAAAATCATGTTAAGGAATTGTGTATCAAGCATTCATGAAAAATTTATATTCAGTTAACATACCAGTTGTAGCTTTGCAACTGGAACATACACTTCACTTCAAAATCAAAATCACTACGTTTTATGAAAACTTTTACAAACACATTGCGAAAGAGTAGTATGCGATATATGCTGCTTTTTTGTTTAATCAATTGTACATTCAGTGCCGCACTGTTTGCGCAGGTGACCACCTCCTCCATGGTGGGTCAAATTTCGGATGAAAACAAGGAGACATTGATAGGCGCAAGCATCATAGCGGTGCACACCCCTTCTGGTACCCGCTACGGCACTATAACGAATGAAGACGGTCGCTTCAATCTTCCAGCCATGCGTATTGGTGGTCCGTACCAAGTGACGGTGACTTATACTGGTTATCAAGACCAGGTGAGAAACAACATTTTCTTGAGCCTTGGTACGGCTGCGACATTGAACCTCACTTTACAATCGCAAGCCATTGAAATAGAAGCCGTAGAAGTCATAGCAGACCGCAACGACGTATTTAGCTCTGACCGCACGGGCGCAGCTACCAACGTGACCACGCAACAATTGAATTCCTTCCCAACGTTGAGCCGTAATTTTATTGACTTTGCAAAATTGACACCGCAGGCGAGTGGCGCTTCTTTCGGTACCTCTTTTGGAGGACAATCTAACTTGTTGAATAACATTACGGTAGACGGATCTTTATTCAATAATAGCTTTGGTTTGACAGGCGAGCCGGGCGGACGTACCGGCACTTCCCCCATCAGTTTAGATGCGATCGAAGAAGTACAAATTAACCTCGCACCATTTGATGTACGGCAGGCAGGTTTCGTAGGCGCAGGTATCAATGCGGTGACGCGTTCTGGTACAAATGAATTTGCTGGTTCTGCTTTTTATAATTTTCGGAATGAGAGTTTGACAGGTATTAATGCAGGTGCTACAAAATTCAATAGAGATTTAATCCCATTTGAAAACTCGCAAGTCGGTTTTCGACTTGGCGGTCCGATTATCAAAAACAAATTATTCTTTTTTGTGAGTGGAGAATTAGAGCGAAATTCAACGCCCTTTTTGCTGTCGCCCAATAGCGGCAATGAGACCGTGCAAGGGAATACAACGCGCGTATTGCGCTCGGATTTGGATGCCGTTTCTGCTTTTTTACAAGACAATTTTGGATATGCAACGGGTCCTTATCAAGGATATGATCTAAATATATCAGGTGATAAATTTTTGGCGAAGATAGATTGGAATATCAGCGACAACCACAAACTGAGTGCGCGATACACCTCGTTGGATTCGGAGCGGGACCAGCCCATCAGTGGAAGTAACTCTTTGGGTTTTGGCAATCGCTCTACAAATACATTTGGTAGTGCATTGAGTTATCAAAACTCGAACTACATTCAGTTTGAAAAAATTCAGTCCGGCATTATCGAATTGAATTCTATTTTTGGCAGTAAGATTTCTAATAATTTAATCGTTGGTTACACTTCTCAAAATGAAGACCGAGGTTCTCGCGGTGCTTTTTTTCCCTTGATTGAAATACAAAAAGAAAACATTACTTATATTTCTACTGGCACAGAACCGTTTACGCCGAGTAACCAATTGAAATACACCACTTTACAATTGCAAGATAATGTCTCTATTTATTTGAATAAACACACCGTGACAGCCGGTTTGAGTGTAGAGCGCTTGGAGTTTGAAAACGTGTTTTTCCCAGGTTCTCAAGGTGTGTTTGTGTACGATAGTTTACCAAAATTCTATGCAGATTTAACGGCATTTAAGGACAATCCGAATCGGACGACTTTCCCAGATACGCTGCGTCGTTTCCAATATCGTTACTCCGCATTGCCAGGCGGTGCAGAGCCGGTACAACCTACAAAAGTGACCTATGCTGGTATCTATTTGCAAGATGAATGGGCAGTGTCTTCCAGATTCAATTTGACAGCAGGGGTTCGGGTGGACATTCCTTTCTTTGACAAAACAGGATTTAGAAATCCACAGGTAGATACCTTAGTTTTCCGCGATGGCGAGTACGACCCACTGCGCGTGAGTACCGATAAATTGCCAGATGCAAAACCACTTTTTTCGCCCCGTATTGGCTTTAACTTTGATGTATTAGGAAACAAAACCCTCCAGTTGCGCGGTGGTACGGGTATCTTCACAGGTCGCCCTGCTTTTGTATGGATTTCTAATCAGATAGGAAACAATGGCGTATTAACCGGTTTTGAAGATATTCAAAGAACACCACTTCGTCCATTTACCACTGATCCAGGTCGTTTTATTACCAATGCAGCCGCTCCATCCTCTTATGAACTGGCACTGACGGATAAAGATTTTAAATTCCCACAAGTTTGGAGAAGTAATATCGCCATAGATAAAAGATTGCCTTGGAACATCGTCGGTACACTCGAATTTATTTATAGTCAAGATGTAAACGGTATTAGTTACCTCAATATCAACCAAGAAGCTGCAAAACTGACTTTTGCCGGTCCTGACAATCGCCCTCGTTTTCCGGGCGTAGGCGTAACAGGTGCCCGATTGAATGATAGTATTCGTATCAACAATAATGTGGTAAATGCCATTTATCTGACGAATCAAAATGAAGGAAGTGCTTACACGATTACCGCTTCTTTAGAGAAAAAATTTAGCAATGGCTTGTTTACAAGATTTGCTTACAATTTTGGTGAAGCAATGAATTTAGTAGACCCAGGTTCTATTGCATCGGGTTCTTGGAATGGTATCACGAGCACGAGAGGTAACAATGATCCTGATTTGGCATTTACCAACAACGACCAACGCCACCGCGTGTTAGGAGCGATTTCTTATCGCATCGAATACTTAAAGTTTGGCGCTACGCAGATTAGTTTATTTGTAAATGGGGCCACACAAAGCCGCTTTTCGTATGTCTATAATAATGATATGAATGGCGACGGTGTGAATAACAATGACTTGATATATGTTCCAAATAATGCAAGTGAATTAGTTTTCTTGCCTTTGACAGTAGGTAGCGGTACAAACTCCGTTACGTTCACGCCACAACAGCAAATTGATGCATTCAATGCATATATTGCTCAAGATGACTATTTAAGCGAGCGTCGGGGTCAGTATGCGGAGCGCAACGGCGCTATCCGTCCTTGGTTGTGGAATGCTGACTTTTCCATCGCACAAGAGTTCTTTATAAATGTAGGTGGAAAGCGTAATACCTTGCAATTGAGAGCAGATATTGTAAATTTCACTAACTTGTTAAATAGTGATTGGGGAGTTGCTGACAACGTCGTTAACAACCGCATTCTGAATGTTGCTGGTGTCAGCGCGGTTCCTGCAACGGTTGGTCAACCACAATACAGATTTGTAACGACTGGTTCTGGTAGCAGCGCAAAACTGTTGGACAAGACGCTCTTAAAATCAGCAAATATCAATTCGGACGTTTATCGTATCCAATTAGGTGTGCGTTACACCTTCAACTAAAATATAACACACATTTGTCAACTATTGGCAAGAGCGATTTGCTAAACCGGCAAATCGCTCTTTTTATTACTGTATTTTTGCAATGTATTTTTTTTTAACCATTAAACCGATTTCAATCATGAGAGCATTATTTTCTACGCTTCTTTTTTTAGCAATCGCTTGTGTAGCTTTTGCACAAGACACGATTGTTTTAACCAGTAATGTTTTTACACCTTCTACCAAGACTATTTTTGTGGGACAAACCGTGGTGTTTCGCAACCAACAGGGTTTTCACAATGTAAATGGTACGAAAGCAACGTTTCCAGATAACCCTGTAAGTTTTGGAAATAGCACTGCGGCGGCTCCTTGGACGTACCAGTTCACGTTTACAACCCCAGGTACGTATCGTTTTCAATGCGACCCGCACGCTGGTGAAATGCAGGGTACCATTACCGTGGTGAATTATCCGCTTTACACGATTCCGGTCGTCACTACCGAAAATGCTGCTGGTGTAGCCGATTCTTTGAATAAAAGAGTAGAAGTAAGAGGGATTGTATATGGCGGTAGTTTACGTACACCAGGTGTACAATTTACCATCATTGACCGGAATAACAGAGGAATTGGCATATTTGATGCCGCGAAAAACTTTGGTTACACCGTCACGCAAGGAGATAGCATTATCGTGCGCGGCGTCATCGAGCAGTTCAATGGTTTGACGCAAATCAATGCGGACACTATTATTCGCGTTTCCCAAAATAATACACTGATCGCGCCTCGCGTGGTCACGAGATTAAGTGATACCACAGAATCCCAGTTGATTCGGATCAATGGTCTGATGCTGGTCACGCCTTCGCAATGGACAAATATGGGTACTGGTTTTAATGTGAATGCGACGAACGGCACGACTGTTTTTCAAATAAGAATTGATAGTGATGTGAACCTATTTGGACAGCCTGCACCGACGGGAAAATTCGACTTGATTGGTATCGGCAGCCAGTTTGATAACTCTTCTCCATTTGACAGCAGTTTCCAGATTATTCCGCGCTCCGCAGCCGACCTTTTATTGACAACTTCGGTATTGGATGCAACTTTGGCAGAAGGCGTAAAATTGTACCCAAATCCCGTAGCAAATGTATTGATGTTGGAAAATCCAAGTGGTTTTGACCGCGTTCGTATCAGCAATTTAGCGGGTCAACAATTGTTAGAATTCAAAAATGTAAATACCAAAGCTGAATTCAATGTAAATCAATTAGCAACTGGTATCTACACCATCACCCTTTTCCGTGGCAACCGCGCATGGGCATTAGAGTTTGTAAAGCAGTAAATGCGTGAGTGGTGAAAGGTGATCAGTGAAAGGTGATGAGTGAAAGGTGATGAGTGAAAGGTGAAACGGCGCTCCCTTCTCCCTAAAAAATGTAATCAAAATGCCTGTCAAAATGTTATAACTTTGGCAGGCATTTTATATTTCCAAAAATATTTATCCGCCGTAGCTTACGCGAAGGAGGACATTACACAAAAAATTATAACACCATAACACATGAAGATTGGCATCTCCCTTTCCGGCGGCGGCGCACGCGGCGTGGCGCACATTGGTGTGTTGAAAGCGCTGGAAGAAAATAATATTTCGCCGGAGGTGATTGTGGGTACGAGTGCAGGTGCTACCGTTGGAGCTTTGTATGCCGCAGGTTTTGACACGGATACAATGCTTCGGTTTCTGAAAGGCGTTAGTTTCTTGAAAGTCATGCGCTTAGGATTGCCCAATCGAGGATTCGCTTCCTTGAATTATTTGAATGACATTTTGACAGAGGCACTGCCGGATGATGATTTCAGTGTGTTGAAGAAAAAATTATTCGTTTCTATTACCAATTTGTTGACCGGAAAATTAGAAATTGTTAGCACCGGCTCTTTACATGATGTACTCTTAGCTTCCTCTTCTATTCCATTAGTATTTAGACCTGTACATATTAAAAATAGCCTTTACGTGGACGGTGGTGCATTGGATAATATGCCTATCAAACCGCTCAAAAAATTATGTGATGTTATTATTGGTGTGAATGTAATGCCCATCGTGCCGATTGAAGAAAAGGCAGTCAGTTCTATGCTTGGCATTGCGGCACGTTGTTTTGAAATGGCAATCTGGTCAAACACCAAACCGAATTTAAGAAAGTGTGATATTGTAATAGAGCCGACTGGCATTCATCATTATAATATATTTCAGTTTAGTAAATACGAAGAACTTTTTGAAATCGGCTACAACACGACCAGAATATCTATGCCCAGTATAAAAGCAAAATTGGAGCAGAAATTGATGGAGATGGATTTGGAAGCCAGATAAATAGATAGTAGATGCCAGATACCAGACGTTACGATGCCAAATAAAGTAATTCTAACAAAATGGAAGTCAAGTTTAAAATATTATTATCAAAAGTATCAAAATCCTCCAGAAGCGGACAAGTATCGCGCAGCAAATATCATAGTATTCTAATTTCAATTCAAAAAAACCGCCTGTTCCCCCTCCAAAATCTGCACGTCAATATTCTCTTTGAGCGTTGTCGCCAATGACAATCCCACATAATCCGCTTGAATTGGAAATAATTTATGCGTTCGGTCTACCAGTACCGCTACTTGCACTTTTTTCGGCAAAATTTCCAAAATCGGTTTAAATGCGTAAAACAGCGTCCGTCCCGTATTTGCCACATCATCTACCAGAATCACCACTTTATTTTGAAAATTTTCCACCGACATTTCTACTTCAATAGGTGCGCCTAAGGGTTCGGCAGGATTGACCCGAAGCCGCGTGAGCAGAATCGGAATTTTGGTGATTTGTTGCAACTGCTCTTGTAACAATTGCGCAAACGTATAACCTCGATCATTGATGCCTACCAATTGGATTTCGCGCTCTTCATAATTATTTTCCAGCATCTCAATAGCGAGGCGCTTGATTTTTTGAGTAATTTGCTGTTGATTCAAGATTTTCATACGCACAATTTTATTTAAATTCTGTCTGAATTATACATTTAAATGTGTTATTTTTAGAAAAATATTGTTTCCTTTCTAAATTAGCGAAAATTCGCAACGTGTAGTGCGCAAACTTGTTTGCGCCAAAATGTAACTTGCACCCTTGTTTGCATGAAAAAATAGCAAAAAATGTTTCAATCTATTCTTTTCATATTGGTTAGCGCCGTCGCCATTGGCTTGGCAGCCCGACAATTTCTAAAAATACGTCGAAATATCCGCTTGGGCAAAGCCGAAAATTTGCATTTAAATCCAGCCGAAAGTTGGCGTAATGTGCTACTCATTTCATTGGGACAAAAAAAGATGTTTAAAAACTGGATTCCGGCGGTTTTTCACTTTTTTATTTATGCCGCGTTTCTAATGACACAAGTTGAATTAATTGAAATATTTATTGACGGCATTTTCGGCGAACATCGCTTTTTTGCAGATAAATTGGGTGGATTTTACACGTTCATTATCAGTTTTATTGAAATATTATCAGTGCTGGCATTTGTAGCAACCATTATATTTTTAGCTCGCCGTAATATTCTAAAAGTCAAAAGATTAGATGCTTATGAACTGAAAGGCTGGCCCCAACGCGATGCCAATATCATTCTGGGTTTAGAAATCGTTTTACTCGTCGGTATTTTCAGCATGAATGGCGCGGATACAGTGTTGCAAAGCATTGACCCGACGCATTACAAAGATACAGGGAATCTGGCGGTGAGTAGCTGGCTCGGTCCGGCATTATTTGGGGGTTTGAGTGAAAATGCACTACATGGTGTGGAGCGATTTGGCTGGTGGCTTCATATTTTAACCGTCTTTGCTTTTTTGAATTACCTGCCGATTTCCAAGCACATGCACATTATTTTAGCCTTCCCGAACACTTATTTTGCAAAACAACAGCCGCGCGGCGAAATGGACAATATGCCGGAAATAATGCAGGAAGTAAAATCCATGATGGGCTTGGCAGAAGCGACCGATACCACGGAAATGTCTGAGTTTGGCGCAAACGACGTGTTCTCCATGACTTGGAAAAACGTGCTGGACGCTTATAGTTGCACGGAATGTGGACGCTGCACTGCCGCTTGCCCAGCAAATATTACTGGAAAAAAACTCTCGCCCCGAAAAATTGTCATGAACATCCGCGACCGCGCTGAGGAAGTCGGTCGAAATTTGGACAGTAAAAAAGACGAATTTAAAAAAGATGCTTCTTTACCATTGTCAAAAGAAAATTATCAAGACGGCAAATCATTATTTGATTATATTACAAAAGAAGAAATTCATGCTTGTACGACGTGTAATGCTTGCGTGGAAGCGTGTCCTGTGCTTATCAATCCATTAGAGCCGATTTTGAAACTGCGGCGTTATGAAATTTTATCAGAATCCGCTGGTCCAGCCGAATGGTTGCCGTTGTTTAATAGTATCGAAAATAGCGGTTCCGCATGGGCGATGAGTGTAGACCGAGACGCATGGGCACGCCCGTAACCCAGCGTTTACGCTGAACACGTACCGGCGGCTTTAGTCGCCGCATTAGAAATGTAAAATGTAAAACCGCAAAATGTAAAATGTAAAATGAATGAACCGATAAAAACCCTATCCGACTACGCCGCCGAAGGCACTGAACCCGAAATCCTCTTCTGGGTAGGCTGCGCCGGTAGCTACGATAGTCGGGCGCAAAAAGTGACCATTGCTTTCGCCAAAATATTACAAGCCGTCGGAATGAAATTTGCCATTCTGGGCAATGAAGAACGCTGTACAGGCGACCCGGCACGTCGGGCAGGTAACGAATTTCTTTTTCAAATGACCGCATTACAAAATATTGAAACGCTGAAAATGTACAACGTGCAAAAAATAGTCACGGCATGCCCCCATTGTTTCAATACGTTGAAAAATGAATATCCTGCACTCGGCGGTAATTACGAAGTGATACATCACACCCAATTATTACAACAACTCATCAACGACGGTCGCATCAAATTGAAAGAAGGCGGTACGTTCAAAGGCAAGCGCATCACCTATCATGATTCTTGCTACTTGGGTCGTGCAAATGGTATTTACGAAGCACCGCGTTCGATTTTGGAAGCATTAGACGGCGATTTAGTAGAGATGAAACGCTCGCGTCAAAACGGCTTGTGCTGCGGTGCCGGCGGCTCCCAAATGTGGAAAGAAGACGAACCCGGCGACAAGCGCATCAACATCGAACGAGCAGAAGAAGCACTCGCAACCGGCGCGGATATTATCGCTTTGAATTGCCCATTTTGCTTGACAATGTTGACAGATGGCGTAAAAGCAAAGGATAAACAAGACGATGTAATGGTATATGATTTGAGCGAATTAATTGTAAGACAAATGTAAAACTGTTTCCTCAAAAGAACGTTTTATCCACAAAGAATAGATTCAAATATGACCACATTACCCGATTCTACCCGCGTTTGGATTTACCAAAGCAACACCCCGTTTCCAGAAAAAAATATTCCTGAAATTCGCACGCAAATACAAGATTTTGCCCAACAGTGGATTAGCCATAACCGCCAACTCCGCGCACACGGCGACGTTTTACACAATCGTTTTGTAGTGTTAATGGTAGACGAAAGTCAAGCTGGCGCGAGCGGCTGTTCGATTGACAAATCGGTTTATTTTCTGAAAAACCTGCAAGCACAATATGGCGTTGATTTATTCGACCGGATGCAATTCAGTTATTTGGATGGCGACCAAGTGATAACCGTTTCAAAAGAGGAATTCGCCAAGTTATATTCGGAAGAAAAAATTAATAATGATACGCCTGTTTTTGATACTTTAGTAAATACGAAACGAGATTATGAAGCAGCGTTTGTAAAATCATTACATAAAAGTTGGCATAAGCGAATGGTTTAAATTAAGATTAAGAAAGAGGTTAAGATTCAGGGTTCCACGTTTCAGTCTGGCATCTCCGAATTTGACATCTTAGTTGAGTTTAGTAGAAAAAAATAGGAATTACAAGGAAAAAAAATCGTACCTCGTAATTCAAAAATCGTACTTTGAATCATGTTTGGAAAAGTAAAAAAATGGCTCGGGATAGAAGGTGTAAAGGTAGAAATTATCCTACCGGAAGCGATTCGGCTGCGCGATGGTGTAATAATTGGCAAACTCCGTTTTCATTCGATGAATACACAAACCGTCACGAGTGTAAAACTATCATTACTTGAAAAATACAGTCGCGGCAGAGGCGCTGAAAAGCTCATTGACGATTATAAACTCGCAGAAATAGACCTACAAGATACCTTTGAAGTGCCGGAAGGAGAGCCTGTAGAAATAGATTTTGAACTGCCTTTCCAACTCGTAAAATCTAAAATGGATGAATTCTCCAGTCGAAATTTTCTATTCCGAGGCATCGCCAATGCCGCCAAATATACGAATTCTGTAAAATCCGATTACCGCATTGAAGCCACCGCCAAAGTGAAAGGCACGGCACTTGATCCATTTACATCCAAACCCATCCTTTTAAAATAAAAATATTTTAACGTAAAAATATCACAACATAAATAAAGAATAAGCAAAAAGCAAAAAAATATCATTTTTTCTGAAAATTCCGAATCAACTCTTCCTCACTCTTCCCTAGATTATCCAACAAAAATTGAGCATCATCCGCAAAATCATCTTTCGGATATTTCTTTATAAAATCCTCATACAAAACCTTCGCCTCTTCCAGTCGCTTCAATTCACTATCCAACGTAAATGCCCGCATAAACAACACTTGCGAACTTTTTTCATACGCCGGAAATTCTTCATTTATTTTTTTATATAATGCCAAAGTTTTACCATATTGATGTAAAGAACCCGCTAATTCACCCGCTTGAAAAAGCCAGTTGGGAGTCTCCTTTTCTTCCGGCAATAAAGCAGCATATCGTTCTGACAAATTAATAAATTCGGTAGCGGCTTCGTAATTAGCTACTCCGGTCGAGTCATTGAATATTTGCATTCTTAAAGCCAATAATCGCTTGTTTAACAGACTTTTAGCATTCTTTCTGTAAGTAGCAATTTGTGGTTTATCAGCAGAATAATTTATAAAATAAGTTTGATACGATTTTAATAGTGTATCAATGGTAGAATTATCTGGATTCTCTTTTGCGGCCTTTTCTAAATCTTGAATTTCGGTTTGCCGGTCTTTCTGCTCCGATTGACAAGCAATTATAAAAACAGAAAGCATTACAATTAAAGATTTGATTTTCATAAGGTTCGATTTTTGAGTGACCACAAAGATATTGGGATATTGTGATATTGTTCGTGCTTTTTGTAAACCTTCCTAAAAATTTCCCGTTACAACTATTGAATATTCCATCTAAAGTCTAAAGTCTATTGTCTAAAATCTCCATTTTCTGGTTTCGCCGAGATTTGCGTTTACAAGACAACGCCGGGCTGTATCATGCGCTCAAAGGCGATTTTCCTGTCCTGCCACTTTTTATTTTTGATACTGATATTTTAAACCATTTAGAAGATAAAAAAGACGCGCGGGTAGCTTTTATTTTTGATACCATCATTTCATTACACACCGAATTAGAAAATCTGGGCAGTTCCATCATTATAAAGTATGGAAAACCAATAGAAATTTGGCAGCAATTATTGAAAGAATATGAAATTGCAACCGTTTACACCAATCACGATTATGAACCTTATGCCACTGAACGAGACACCGCCATACAAAATTTGCTCCAAAGTCAGCACATTCCATTTCAAACGTATAAAGACCACGTCATTTTTGAAAAAGAGGAAATTGTAAAAGATGATGGTAAACCTTACACTGTTTTTACGCCCTACAGCCGTAAATGGAAAGCAAAATTAGCCGAGAAAACCCTAAAAATAATAGGCGAAGAATTGCTCTCCTTTTATTTACAATCCTATCCTACTAAACAATATTTTGATAATCTTTACAAAACAAAGCCACTTCCACTCACTACATTACAAAGTATGGGCTTTGAACGCACTGATATTAAAATTCCATCTAAAGAAGTAGCGCGCTCCATCATCAAAAATTATAACAAAACCCGCGATTTTCCAGCTATCAGCGGCACATCTCGGCTTGGTATTCACTTCCGTTTTGGCACGATTAGCATTCGAGAAAAAGGACGAAACGCCGCTGGTTTGAATGAAATTTATTTAAATGAATTGATTTGGCGGGATTTTTATGCTATGATTTTAGCGCATTTTCCAAAAGTTGTAAATAAAGCATTTCGCCCAGAATATGATTTAATCGAATGGCGCAACAACGAAATAGAATTTCAAGCTTGGTGTAACGGAATGACTGGCTACCCGCTCGTAGATGCTGGCATGCGCGAGTTGAACGCCACCGGCTATATGCACAATCGCGTCCGCATGGTCGCCGCAAGTTTTCTTACCAAACATTTATTGGTAGATTGGCGTTGGGGCGAAGCCTATTTTGCGACGAAATTATTAGATTATGACTTGGCAAGTAATAACGGCGGTTGGCAATGGGCAGCGGGTAGTGGTACAGATGCAGCACCGTATTTTCGTATTTTTAATCCCATCGCTCAACAGGAAAAATTTGACCCCGAATTTGAATATGTCAAAAAATGGATTCCTGAATATGGAACGTCCAATTATGTAAAACCCATTGTAGAACACAAATTCGCCCGCGAACGCTGTCTGGAAGTGTATAAGGAAGGTTTATCTCAAGCAAAAATGTCTTAAGTATACTGTCAAAAAGTTGAGACTAATTCATTCGGGTACAGATTAAGTAGGCGTTAAGAATATTTTGAATAATGTGTAAGGTGCTGATTTTAAACATTTTACATTCATATTTGAAATACGGAGTGGCGGCTGCCGGCTAATCAAGCGGAGCGGATGGATTAGTCTGGCGTTTTTTGAATTTTTGTGGTCCCGCCCTGCGGCGGGAACGAAAAGTTACAAAACCCAAGAGCAGCGAAAAGCAGAATAATATATTAAAATTCAATTCAATACATTTTTTTAACTTATATTTATACAAGAATTTTGGGCGTGCCCCACCTTTGATGAGTGTTACTGAGCTTCGCTCGCCATAGCTTTAGCGAAGGCGGGGTCAAGCTATCCGCTCTTTCCGCCCTGCGCGACGAAACCGCTGTCGTTGTTGACAAATACGAGCAAATTCTCGCCAACTAAGTCGCCAAAGTCAACCAACAAATGAACACGCTGCCGCAAATTGTGGCGAAAAGTGTGAAGAGTTTGGGAAAACCTATCACCCCATCACCCAATTTCCGCCGGTTCTTCCTTCGGAATTCTCGGTTTTATAATCAAACGCAAGGACTGGTCATAACTAAAATAATTCCAAACCCAGTTAAAGAAGACAAATACTCTATTTTTTACGCCGACGAGTGAAATCAAGTGAATGAACATCCACATGAGCCAAGCGATAAAGCCTTGTACTTTCATAAATGGCAAGTCAGCCACCGCTAAATTGCGCCCAATGGTTGCCATCGAGCCTTTGTCGAAGTATTCAAAAGGTTTGAGGGTTTCGCCTTTGTCTAATCTTAGCAAGTTTTTCCCAAGCAATTTCGCTTGTTGCAATGCTGGTTGCGCCAATTGTGGGTGACCTCTCGGATTTTTTTCAGAAATCATAACAGCAATGTCGCCAATGGCAAACGCATTTGCAAAACCTTCTATTTGATTGAAAGCATTTACTTTAATCCGCCCACCTGAACCGAACGCTTCTTTTGCCAAACCGCCCATTTTACTGCCGCGTACCCCTGCTGCCCAAATTAGTTTTTGTGCCTTAATTGTAGAACCATCTTTCATATACACCGTCTCGCCGTCGTAATCTGTCACAATGGTATTCAATATAATTTTCACGCCCATCCGCTCCAAATATTGTTTGGATTTCCGCTGCGACGGTTCTGACATTTGACCTAGCAACTCATTGCCACCCTCGATTAAGTAAATATCAATCTCCTCTCGATTCAATTCTGGGTAGTCTTTATGTATAATATATTTCTTCATTTCTGCCAATGCACCCGCCACTTCTACACCTGTTGGACCGCCGCCGACGATGACAATATCCAAGAAACCTTGGCGCTTTTCATAATCGGCGGTGGTTATCGCTCGTTCATAATCGTTCAAAATGCGATTGCGCAAGTACAATGCCTCCGACACGGATTTCATTGGAATAGAGCGATTCGTTAAATTCTCATTACCAAAAAAGTTGGTTTCCGTACCGATTGCAAGCACCAAATAATCGTAGGTTAATTCTCCTAAACTGGTCTGAATACGATTAGATGTTGGCTCTATAGAAATGACTTCCGTCACACGGATAAAAACATTTTCTTTTTTCTGAAACACTTTTCGCAAAGGAAAAACAATAGAACTCGGCTCCAAACCTGACATTGCCACTTGATAAAATAGCGGTTGAAACTGATGATAGTTATTTTTGTCAATTAAAACGACTTGATAATCATTGCGTCGAGCGATTTTACGTGCCAGCGTCAAACCGGCAAAACCGCTACCAACGATGACGATTCGTTTCTTATCGGAGGTGGGAATATTGATAGTCATAATCTTGAAGTTTAATAGATGTGCCGAGTTTAAAAAACGTGGCGCATCTGATAAGAAGACAATACAAAATAATATTTTGTTGTATAGATTGCTATATTTTTATGCGATGCACACCCAATTCATACTTTTGCTGAACAAGCGATAAAATTGTTTTATAATCCGCTTCATTGTTCTGAAAATCAACTTCTTCTACATCCAAAATAATAATTGGTAAAGCAGGGTTAGTCTTAAAAAAATCAAAATACGTCTGTTGAATTTTTGTCAAATAATCCGCCGAAATCTCTTGTTCAAACGTTCTGCCGCGCTTTTGAATATTGTCCAGCAATTGCGACACGGGACGATGTAAATATACCAACAAATCCGGCTTCGGAAACGCTGCATTTAACAAATTAAATAAACGTTGAAACAAGCGATATTCCTCCAAATGCAGGTTATTTTTAGCGAAAAGCAAGGTTTTTAAGAAAAAATAATCTGCTATCACACATTGTTTGAACAAATCCCCTTGTCTAAGCTCTTCCTGCAACTGCTTATGCCGCTCCGTCATAAAAAATAACTCCACGGGAAACGCGTACCGCTCTGAGTTCTCATAAAAATAGGGCAAAAATGGATTATCTTCAAAGCGTTCCAGGATAAGCCGACAGCCAACATCACGCGCCAGCAATTCACAAAGCGTGGTCTTGCCCGCACCGATATTGCCTTCGATTACCAAAAAATTATGTGGAAAATTTGCACTCAATACTAATGATTTATGTTACTCCGTTAATATTTTCGCTTCAAGATTATCTTTTGAATTTTGGTATAATTCTAAAATAGATATTTGAAAAATCGGATGCAAAAAATCAGGCGCAATTTCTGCCAAAGGTGCCAAAACAAAATTTCGCTCGTGTAAAAAAGGGTGGGGAATAGTTAGGTTTTCTGTTTGAATAATGTCTTGATTATAAAACAAAATATCAATATCTATTAGCCGCTTGCTCCATTTTTCGGTTTTGATACGCCCCATCTGCTTTTCAATCCGCTGGATTTTTTCTAACATTTTTTCCGGCGTTAGCTCCGTTTTCACTTCCAAGGCTTGATTCAAAAAATCGGGTTGGTCGCGCACGCCCCACGCCTGCGTCACGTACACGCTTGATGCGCGCGCAATGTGACCAATTTCTGATGCAATATAGCTTTGTGCTTGTCGCAAATTTTCGAATCGGTCGCCCAGATTACTGCCGATACTTAAAAAGGTTTGATAATTCAAAGTTTTAAATTCAAGTTCCAAAGTTAAAATAAACGTTTCATTACGATTCCAAGTTGCTGCTTTAATATTGGGCTAAAGCCAAAAATATTATATAATTTAACCCCACGCTTGTTGAGATAAATTAAATAAACGCCAAATGGTTTCGAATCCCTTCGGGATTCTATGTTTATATTAACGCTTTAATAGTTGCCCCGTCCCGCCGTATGACGGGACGGGAATCAAAGTAAGGTATGAGTAGACTTTAGTCAAAATTTACCATAGCAACTTGAAATCGTAATGGAGCCTTACTTATACTAAAAATACTGTTCCGAAAATGACTTTTACCACGCCTTTTCAATTATATGCAGATTCGGCAAATTTGGAAACTTTATTGCATTTACAAGCTATCTGGCAGGGTGGAGAATACGAGGCATCAATATCGGGAAATTTTATCGCTACAAAAACAGAGATGGTACAAGGTGTAAAAATTTTAATAGAATGGCTCTCCAAACCAGCACCTTACGATGCCTCAGCCATTTCAAAATTGATGAGCATCCGAAATTCAATGAATGAAAATATTTTTCAAGAAGGTTTTTTGAATTATTTACAACGTTTTCATTTTACAGGTGAAATATGGACAGTTACAGATAGAATTATTATATTTGAAGGTCAACCAATGGTTCAACTACGCGGATCATTACTTGCCGTAGAGATTATTACAATCTGGATGTATTATTTGTTACAACCAACTTCAATATTTCAGAAAACTGCCAACTTTTTGCAAGTACGGCGTTTTTATAATCAACAAGGACAGTGCATCAATGACATAATTTATCCGCTGGACAGCAAACCAATTGTTAACTTTGAAGTAACGAGTTGGCAAGACTTATTGAAAATATTATAGGTTTGCAGTCATATTAGCAAATAGGCAAATCAGCAAATTAATTAAATGCCATATACCTACGAATTTCCGCGCCCGGCTTTGACCGTGGATTGTGTTATTTTTGGCTTGGATGAAAGCAGTAAGTTGAAGGTGCTGCTCATTCAGCGTGCGTTGGAGCCGTGCAAAGGGCAATGGGCATTTCCAGGTGGGTTTGTAGAGATGAACGAGCCGCTGGAGCAGGCTGCTTTGCGCGAATTGGAGGAGGAGACTGGCGTGAAAGACGTATTTATAGAGCAGCTTTACACGTTTGGGGCGCCAAATCGGGACTCGCGTGGGCGTACCGTGAGTGTAACTTATTATGCTTTGGTAGATTTGGCGCAGCACCCTGTGAAAGCTGCCGATGATGCACAAGCAGCGAATTGGTTTGATATTGATAACCTACCTGATTTAGCATTTGACCATCAGCATATTTTACAAGTTGCTATCAATCGCCTTCGCTCTAAAGTGCGTTACCAGCCGATTGGGTTTGAACTCCTGCCGGAACAATTTACTTTGTCACAATTACAGAAATTATATGAAGCCATTTTGGGTGTAAAAGAACCGCTCAATAAGCGAAATTTTCGCACGCGCCTTCTAAAAATGGGCGTTTTGAAAGAAACGGGAAAGCAGGAAGGCGTAGCGCATCGCCCGGCTGTCTTGTATAGTTTCAACAAAGAAAAATACGAGCAATTGGTAAAAGCGAAATACGAAGACTTGATTAAGCGTGGCGTAGACTTTGAAATTTAGTTTTGATATCCCAATATCTTAATTATGATAAGTATAATAATGGGTTCCGATTCTGATTTACCCGTCCTACAGCAGGCTGCAGATTTTTTGCAAGCAATGGACATTCCGTTTGAAATGGCGATTGTCTCTGCGCATCGCACGCCGGAGCGGATGTTTGAATTTGCTAAAAACGCTCATTTGCGTGGGGTGAAAGTCATTATTGCAGGCGCAGGTGGAGCAGCACATTTGCCGGGAATGGTGGCGTCATTGTCACCTTTGCCAGTAATTGGCGTGCCGGTGAAATCTTCTAATTCGATGGACGGTTGGGATTCTATTCTCTCTATTCTACAAATGCCAAATGGCGTTCCGGTCGCAACGGTCGCTTTGAATGCAGGAAAAAATGCAGGTATTCTGGCAGCCCAAATTCTTGGTAGCAGCGACGAAACGATTCGCAACAAAATTCTACAATACAAAGAAAAACTTGCCAACGAAGTGTTAATAAAAAATGAAAAAATGAAACGGGATTCGTGAAATGGGATCTATTATTCCCGCATCACGAATCCCATTTCACGTTTCACGAATCCCATTTCACGTTTCACGAATCCCATTTCACGTTTCACCAATCCCATTTCACGTTTCACCAATCCCATTTCACGTTTCACCAATCCCATTTCACGTTTTACTTAATGTAGAGTTCAAATTGCGTTCTACGATTCAAACGCTTGCCTTCTGCCGTATTATTACTTGCCATCGGCTTTATTTCGCCAAAACCTTGGAAACTCATTCGCGCCGCGTCAATGCCCGAAGTAACCAAATATTCGTAGCAAGTTTTTGCGCGTTGTTCCGATAAAATCTGGTTGGTACTATTCGACCCAACGTTATCCGTATGACCAGAAATGCGCACCGAGTACGCTGGATAATCCTTCAGAATTTGTACAATCTGGTCGAGTACAGCGTAAGATTCTGATTTCAAGGTCGCTCTACCTGTTTCAAATTGAATTGCGCGCATTGCAAATTCCAACACTTTTTTCACTTCTTGTTTTAATTCAGGACAGCCTCGGTTCGTCGTTGGACCCGCTTCCGTTGGGCAAGCATCATCCGGGTCAACCAATCCATCACCATCACTATCTGGGCAACCCGCAAATGTACCAGCTTTATCAGGACAACGGTCATCTTTATCCAACACGCCATCGCCGTCGCGGTCAGGGCAACCCTGCGTAGCTATCGTACCCTTTTCGGTCGGACATTTATCCAAGTCATCTGGCACATCGTCGCCATCGCTATCGCTAATCGGACAACCTTTATTTGCTGCCGGTCCCGGCTGGTCAGGACAATCATCAAAATTATCTGCAATACCGTCGCCGTCTTTATCTGGGCAACCTTTCATCGCTGCAATACCCGCCACATCTGGGCACTGGTCATCTTTATCTGTGATGCCATCCTTGTCTTTGTCGGGGCAGCCTTTCATTTCCGGTGTACCGGGCACGTCGGGGCATTGATCATTTTTATCGGCTACCAAATCTTTGTCTTTATCCGGGCAACCTCTGGTTTCTGCTGGACCGGGACGCGTCGGACATTCATCTGCCAAGTCAGGCGTACCATCTTTGTCGGTGTCTTTTTGTCCTTTGCCAAGGCGATAAATGATACCAGCGCCAGCTTGCAGATTGGTGCGGTCGTCCACATTCGAATAGCGATATTCGCCTTGCAAATTTATAAAAGCGTTCTTCCCCACTCGAATATTGAAGCCTAATCCAGCAGGTGCTTGGAAGTTATTTTCGCCGTCGCGTTCAAATGCGTATCCAGCACCCCCCAGCAAATAGGGGATAACCCGACTGGTTGGCTTCGTCAAGTTGACTTGCAACACCGCATCTGCGCTGAAAAAATTTCGGTTGTTGATGTCATCTGCTACATTGATAACGCCTGCTTTGAGTGGAATGGCAAGGGTGAGCCAGCGATTGATACTGTAATTGTATTGGAATTCCACCCCATTCGTAATGTCTAAATCATCAACGTTGTTGGGGGTGCCATAATCAATAAACAGCACTTTAGCACCAATGGCGTGTGGAGCGCGCGTCTCTGGGAGCGTGTCTTGCGCACGAGCGGCGACCAAGCAGCCGCAGAGCAATAAAGTTAATAATGTCTTTCTCATGTAAGTTCGGTTTTTATTTTGTTTTTCGTTTTTGAGACGGAAAAGTTTCGTTTCGGTAACGATTTCTTTAAAAAATCATTTTCTAATCAGGAAATAAATTTTGCGACACGCAATGGAACACGGATTTGCGCGGGTGCGACAGATGGTGGACGGATTTTTTACACTTTTCTCTTTTTACATTTTTTAACTCAAGTCAAGCCCCTAAAGAATCACATCTATCACAAAAATTATATAAATCAAAGTTCAGACAGTTATTCGATTAACATTAAAAAATATTATATTGCATTCTAATCAATCACTTCAAATTATATCAAAAATGCGTAACTATCTGCTTATTTCCCTATTTGCAACTACTTTATTGTTGTCAGGATGTTCCGACGAACCAGTAACAACCGAATTGACGAACGCGCAAGAACCACTTTCCAAAGCGGAGATTGACCAATTTGTGTACGACCAGTTAGAAAAAACAGGTGAGTTTTTCTGGAAGACGACTGATGACCAAATGCTATGGAGTGCTGCTGTATTAAGCGATTCCATCTTATCTATTGGTTATCAACCAATTGAAGAGAAAAATGTAAACGAACGCTTGCACTTGATTGACACTCAAAATGAGCATTGGAAAAAAGTACGAACTGAATTAATTGCGTTGATTGTAACCGAAACCAACAAAACATTTCCAACTAAAAAGTACACCGCAAAAGACCTGATGCCTTTCGGCGAAGAAACCGTACTGCCATTTATTGACATTAAAATATGGGATGAAAAATTGATTGCTAAAATTCGTCAGATGCCGGAAGTACGCTACGTGGACCCAATTGGTTACATCACCGAGGACATGGAAACCCGCTTGCGCAGCGATTCGGGTTGCGATGCGGCACCGGATGCAATTCCTACTTCCGAATATAACACTATTACCCCAAATGCTAAATTACCCTGGAATTTTAATAATATGAATATCCCGGCAGCTTGGAGTCGCAGCACGGGCGCGGGTATTGGCGTAGCACTTATTGATACTGGCACTTCGCCCGACCAACCAAAAGTAGGCAGCCAATTCAATCAGGGACAATCCACAGGTCGTACACTCACCCGCTTGGGCTTCTACGTGAGCGGCTGGTTCACCTCTACGCCCGACGGACCAAACGACCAATGCGGACACGGCACCCAAATGTCAGGACTCATCGCTGCTCCGCGTGGCACGGACGGCACGTCGGTCGGGGTAGCTTATAATTGCAACTTAGTAGCAATGCGCGCAGTAGGAGATGTGGTTATTTCAGGTTCTGCTGAAACCAATGGGGTGAGTAACGCGGTGCGCAATGCCGCCGACCGTACGAATGTAAAAATTCTGAGTATGTCTATCGGTACACCTTTTTCGAGTGGACAAATTTCAGATGCGATTCGATATGCTTATGGCAAAGGCAAACTCATTTTCGCAGCAGCAGGTACTTCTACTTCTTTTACCTCTTGGTACGGCGTGATTTTTCCAGCTACGATGGTAGAAACGGTCGCCGTAACGGGTGTAAAGGAAGGAACGCCACTCGCAGCTTGTGATGTGTGTCATACGGGTAGTAAAGTAGAATTCGTAGCACCGATGCAACGTCGTAATAGTGATATGACTTCGCTCACTTTGGCTTTTAGTACCAATACCCCAACCACGATTGGCGGTTCTTCGGCTGCAACGGCAACAACAGCGGGCATCGCAGCATTGGTGTGGGGAACAAATGTGAATCAAACCAGAGCGCAAGTGCTGGATAAAATGAGGAGAGCGGCATCGTTATATCCGAGCAGAAGTACTAGTTTCGGATATGGTTTTGTGAATGCGGGGACAGCGGTGAATCTCAATTAGGATAAATGCGAGATGCCAGATTATTAGATGCCAGATAGGAAGACAAATGCTGTTAGTTGTAAAAGTCTAACAGCATTTGTTTGTCGAATGGCAGTGTGGCGTCCCGCCCTACGGCGGGATGCCGCACTTATCGGAGCCAAAAAATGTACTAAAATCGGGCTAAAGCCAAAATTGAACAGTGTACGTTGTAAGAATCAGCTATAGCGTTTCCGCAATACTTGCATCATGTGGACGTTTATATCCCATTGATTTGCAATGGGTTGTCGGGTGTATGGCAAAGTCCATAAATAATCGGGTGGACCAAACTCGGTTAGAATCGTGACGGTTTCGCCGGCTTGGCGCTTGCGTTCCACCACTTTGTCCCACCAGCTAAAATGCGCAGCTACGGCATCTGCCCACTCCGGCGCACGCGGGTCGCTTACTTGCGGACCTTCCGCATGCCCCACACGGGCGTGGATGTGGTCAGCCCGATTCAACGTCATTTCCAAAGTTTCGGCTTGGTCGCCCAATAAAGACTCGTGTACACAGCACCAATGCGACAAATCTATAGTAAGCCGCAAATCAGCGCGTTTTTCCATAAATTGTCGAGCAACAGGTGCAGCATACAAAATTCGCGAACGATGCGTTTCATGACAAATCGGAATGCCCGTTTGCTTCGCCATTTTTGCGCTTGCGTCCATGAATGCAAGGTTTTGTTCGAAGCTAAAAAAGTCCTTCCCCGAATGGCAATTGATGTACAGCGGGCGCTGCATCGTATTGGTAGCTGCTGCTTCAAGGTTTTTATTAAAACTGTCTAAATGTTTTTTGTAATCCGTACTTCCATCTCCAACCAGAAAACCGATTTCCAATCCATGTTTTTTCAATGCCTCAAAAAGCGTTGGAGCAGTCGTCCACCACATTTCAATACCATCATATCCTTCGGCTTTCGCTTTGGCACAAAAAGCGTCGGTACTGCCATTGAAGCCCCAATTCGTACCCATTATCTTTAATTTGGGCGCAGCAGGAGGTTGAAACAGTGGCGTGGCATAGCTATCAAGCGTGGCGATGGCAGCGGTCATAGTAGCAGTGTTTTTTAAAAATTGACGGCGATTCATAAACAGGATTTATAAGATTTTAGGATTTCCAAGATATGTGTTTTTTGGAGAGACTTTTTACAAATGTAGATTTTTTTGTGGCAAAACGAAGGGAAAATTAACGGGGAGCATCCGTCTGGATTGGGTAGTGAAAATAGATACGGTGTACGCAGGAGTTAATTTGCCTAAGTAGGTTCTGAGTTGTAATTTAGTCAAATGATTCACGGCCTTGTTGATAGGAAAAAGAACGTTCCGCGTGCGTACCGGCGAGCTTTAGTCGCCGTAGTAGAAGTGCAGCGGGTGAAGCCCGCCGATACGTGCGAGGCTTTGAAAGAGCGGGTAAAATCAATTAGTCATAGAAACAATAGCACCGGATACAATCCGGCGCTAGCGTGAAAAATTGAATAGTCCGGCGCGAGCGGGCAGTTATTTTTTCTTTTTTGGTATTGGTAACTCTTTTACTGACATTCTAACCAATTCACTTAACCATTCCCTATCCTCAAGTTTATTTTCAATTAGGAAACTTGGTTTTGCACCCTCGTATGGAAGTGCTTCAACCACCTCGCCAATAAACGCTCGTCCTGATTTTGTTGGTTTTACGAATAGTTTATTGTCGCAAATTAGTCCGAATATTTTTCCATCTGAGTAAATTCCATATTCACCAAACATCTTTCTGGCAGTTATTTCTCCTGCATTTTCAATTTGCTCCAAGACAAAATCCACAAACTTTTGGTCAGAAGCCATTTTATTTATTCGTTTCGTTTAAAAAGGAGGGTTATAAATTAGACCAATCATGTTGTCGAATGGGTCTTTAACGGTTGCTGTCTTAATTCGTATCCGCCAATATTGAATCCAACATAATAGGGTTCGTCAAAATAGGATTCCCTTTCAAATGCCTTTGAATACTACCCTCTTGCTATTTTAATGTCCCCAACTTTATAAATGGTTGTTCTTAGTCCTAACCTATTTTTCTTTTTACTGGTTTGTTTTAATTGCACATAACGTTGAGTATTGCTACAGGTGGGGGATTTTATAATGTCCTGCCCGGTACAGTAGCTTGGTTTTATTTAAAAGATGAAGATAAGAACTTTTGCTTGGCTTTATTCGTCAGCCGGAACTGTTGCTGATAGCAAACTACAGTCCATTGTTCTTCCGTCACCCCCACTTGCAGCAATACTTTTGTTGTAGGAGGTTTTTCTTCCTTTTATATATACAAATGCAACAAATAAGAAACGAAAAAAAATAAACAAATTAGGTTTAATCAATTCGAGGATTCCATTGGATACCAAAATAGCCATGCATATTTACTTCATAACCTATTTTATTAATTTGTCCATCTTTATCTCTTACTGATAAATCTACTTCTATTCCCTCAAAAACTTTTATTGTAGTACTTGGATTAATTATTCTATCGCCTGTTGTTATTTTCCAATCGTCAATTTCGTAGCCTGCATTTTGGCTGCCACCAGCATTAAATATCGAATTAAAAGAAGCATAAACTGTCCATTGCAGTGGTACGAATGCCCATGAAGCACTACTACCATCAGGTCTATTTGATGGCAATACAGGTAATAATGAAGTCACACGAGCTAAAACTCTGTCCATACCAATATCATATCCAGCTAAGTGCACAACTTCTTTGTGCCAATTGCCATCGGCTGCACCTTTAAAATTTTCAAGTACTGCTACGCCTGATAAATTAACTATAAAGTTTAATTCGCTTGTAGAACGAAAATTAGAACTTGGCAAAACCATATAATGTTTTGACTGAAAATTTGTTGGAGAGATCATATTAATTAAATTTTTTGTTGCCCCTACTCTTTGATTATGGTTTTTCGGGTTACACCATTTTTACATTTTTCAATTGTTTTCATTGCAAATTTAAAACATCCAATTTACTTTGCCTATCCCCAATATTGGGGGTATTTTTAAAATAATGAAACTTTGTTAATTGACCGGAACTCTCCCCACCCAAATTTGTTTTCTCTTTTCAAAGTGCGCGTTTAGAAGTACGAATGCTTTTGTAATTTTGTGAATAGAACAGAGAAGCGAGAACAGGGAGCAGAGAAGACAGAGGCGAGAACAGAGATGCGTGAGTCTCTGTTCTCGCTTCTCTGCTCTCGCCTCTAAAAAAAACGTATGTTATTAGAACCCAAAGATTTATACGAGCGACTGGAATTTGATAAGGTGCTGGAACTAGTGGAGCAAGAGTGCCTCGGCGAGTTGGGGCGGGAAGCGGTGCGGGCGATGGTGCCGGATACGCGGCGTGGCTCCATTGAGCAGCGTTTGCTGGAGGTGAAGGAGTTCAAGCTCACGCTGGAGAAAAGCGATGTGTTTCCCATCACCGAGTATTTTGATATTGCGGAGGACTTGCGCTACCTCGCGGTGCCGGATTATGTGCTGTCAGAGGAGAGTTTTAAGCGCATTGCGATTGTGCTGCGGTTTGTGCGCAATATTTTTTGGTATTTCAATGTCACGCGGCGCGAGGTGTATCCGAGCCTACATAAGATTATCCAACCGATTGTGTTTGAGGATTTTCTGATTAAAGCGATTGAGAAAGTCATTGACGATCAGGGGAATATCAAGCCGGATGCGTCGCCGGAGTTGCAGCGCATTCGCAAAGCCGTTTTGGAAAAGCAACGCGAATTGGACAAGCGATTCCGCAGTCTGGTGATGGATTTTCGCAATAAAGGTTGGTTGACGGATAGCGTGGAGAGTGTGCGTAACGGTCGCCGCGTACTGACCGTGCCATCGGAACACAAGCGCAAGATTCGCGGGATTATCCACGACGAAAGTACGACGGGCAAAACCGCTTACATTGAGCCGGATGCGATTATTGAAATCAACAATGATATTTTTGACCTCGAAACCGATGAGCGGCGAGAGATTTATCGCATTTTGAAAGAATTGAGTGCCACACTACGTCCGTACGGTGCGCAGGTGCAGACGTACATGGACTTGCTGGTGCGCTTCGACGTGATACGGGCGAAGGCGCGGCTGGCGTGGCGCATGGATGCGAATATGCCGCAATTGCTGGATAAGCCGACTTTTGGCATTCGGGAGGCGTATCATCCGCTGCTGCTGCTGCGCAATAAAATATCGGGTAAGAAAACCGTGCCCTTTGACTTGGTATTATATGATGATAATCGCATTGTAATGTTGAGTGGTCCAAACGCCGGTGGGAAATCTATCACGATGAAATCGGTGGGATTGATGCAATTAATGGTGCAATCGGGGATGCTCGTACCGGTGCGGGAAGTGTCGGAATTTGGGATTTTCAATCATATTTTTGCAGACATTGGTGACCAGCAATCCATTGAGGATGACTTGAGTACATATAGTTCGCATTTAGCAAATATGCGCAATTTTGTGCAAATGGCAGACGAGCGGACGCTGGTGCTGATTGATGAATTTGGCGCGGGCACCGACCCGAAAATCGGCGGCGCGATTGCGGAAGCGATTTTGAATGAAATGAATCGGAAGCGTGTGTTTGGTGTTATTACAACCCATTATTCTAATTTAAAGATTTATGCATTTAAAACGCAAGGTTTAGTAAATGCTTCGATGACGTTTGATAAAGATAGCCTATCGCCGACGTATGAGTTTAAAGTGGGAAGACCAGGGAGTTCGTATGCGTTTGAAATTGCGGAGAAAACGGAATTGCCAAAACGAGTGCTGGACTACGCCAAACATCGCACGGGCAAGAACGAAAAAGCAGTGGATGAACTCTTGATTGATTTGCAACGCGAGCGGCAGGAATTGCAGGAGAAAATAACGTCACTGACGGAGCGCGAGCAGATGGTGGAGAAGTTGATAAAGAATTATGACCAATTGCATAAAGATTTAGAATTCCGGCGCAAGAAGTTGAAGTTGGAATTGAAGGAAAAGGAATTGCAACAAATTGCCAAAGATAACCGCGATTTGGAACGGCTGATGCGCGAAATTCGAGAAGAAAAAAACTTGGACAAAGCCAAAGAGCTTGCCGCAAAAGTGAAGGAAGAGCGCAAGCAAGTGGAAGAACAAGTGGCAACGGTTTCCGAAGAAGTACACGTTCAGATGACTGCCAGAGCACCGAAAAATGAGGTGATAAAAGTCGGCGACTTCGTGCGGATGGTCACGGGCAGCGCGACGGGTAGGGTAGAGGCGCTCGACAAAAAACGGGCAACGGTGATGATTGGCGATATGCGGATGACGATTAACTTACGGGATTTACAAAAAGCAAACGAGCCTTTAGAAATTCAATCCAACCGAAGCGTACAAACTGATGTGACGCAGCAAAGCGCGGCTTTTCAATCCAAACTCGACATTCGCGGCTTGCGACCGGAGGAGGCAATGAAAGTGCTGGAAGATTTCTTCGACCAGGCTTTGATGACCAATTCTAATAACCTGCGTATTCTGCATGGCAAGGGCAGCGGCGCATTGCGTAATGCGGTGAAAACCAAGCTAAAAGAATATAATATTACAAAAACTGTGTCGCATCCGCAGCCGGAATTGGGCGGGGATGGGGTGACGCTGGTGGAGTTTGGATAAGGGAGGATAGGAAGATGGGAGGACAAGCAACAAGGGCATCCTCCTATCTTCCTATCCTCCCTTATAAATCGTCCTCAAGCGTAATGTGTATCATGGAATGAACTTTGACTATTTTATTTTTTTCTGCTGCTTCTTTCATAATATTGCTAACCGTTTCTCTGATTTTGACCAATTCAGGAAGTCTTTTTTGGGAAAGTTCATCCTCCACATTAAAACGTTCCATTGCACTAAAATTTCTCTTTGTATGAAAATTGATTTTATCATTTACTAAGGTCATTAATATTTCTTTGGCATCTTGCGGCTGAAATGTACCTTCAATGAAATGAATGGGTTCGACGGTTATTGCACCTTTACGACTTATGGTAGTGATAGAGTCTAATTCTACTCCGTCTTTATATTGCTTAATATATTTTGTAACTTCATGTAATTTTTTTTTGAGTTGTTTAATTTTTAATTTACTGGTTTTTATATGTTCTTTATTTTTTGAATCTTCCATTTTGTTTTCATGGAATTCAATTTCTACCTGAATAAGCTGCGTAATAATGTCAATCGCTTCTTTTTTGCTAAATTGACCTTGTAAAGTTTGAATATTCATTGCTTTGTTATTTAAAGTAAGATAATTTATAACAAGTTGGAAGTACGAACACTTCCTACTTAATAGACCATTTTCAATAGGCAGCGTCAGTTATTAAAAATTAATAAATAACTGATTGTCAAATATTTGATTATTGTTTACTGCCCACTGCCTACTGAAAACTGTTTACTGAAAACTGCCTACTGCCTACTGCCCTTGTCCCAAGGAAAATCCAGGTTTCCCGTCGAATGTATAAAGATGTTCCATTTTGATGGTATCCAAGTTTTCTGCTTCGGCAGCTAATAGCAGCTGAATAATCTCTTTTTTAGTGATACTTTTATTATCAAAAGGCATAAATCGGCAGCGCCAATGGTCGGTACAAAAAGTTTCTTCAAAACCTTCGGGCCACACTTTTATACCCCGATTCGTAATCATAATGAGTTTTATATCCGAAGTTTCAATTTTTTGTAGCCAGTTAGCCAGTCGGTCAGGGTCGCTTCCGCCCCAGTGTAGAAAGATATCTACGCCGACCAGTTCTTTTTTGGCAGCTGGTTTTCGATTGTATTTTGGTAAATTCAAAGCAGTGTTATTGGCATAAGTAACAGGCTTTAAAGTAGTTGGTTTGTGCCCGAGGTTGGCGATTACTGCTTTGGCAAACTCCTTGGTGCCCACTTTTTGTTTACTCACGTCCTCTTTATAAATATCATAAGTGTGGATTCCATCTTCAATCGTCTTCAGCCAAGCGTTTTGCACTTTCTCTGCCACTTCCGTTTGCCCAATATGAGTGAGCATCATGACCGCTCCCTGCAACAAACCGGAGGGATTTGCCAGATTTTGCCCGGCTCTGCGTGGTGCCGAACCATGAATGGCTTCAAACATGGCGCATTCTTCACCGATATTGGCAGAACCTGCCAGCCCTACGGAACCCGCAATCTGCGCGGCAACATCTGACAATATATCACCATATAAATTGGGCATCACAATTACATCAAAAGCCTCGGGCGTGTCCGCCATTTTCGCTGCTCCGATGTCAACAATCCAATGTTCATTTTCTATCTCTGGATATTCTGTTGCGATTTCATCAAATACTTGGTGAAACAAACCGTCCGTTTGTTTCATGATATTGTCTTTCGTAAAGCAGGTCACTTTTTTGCGACCGTACTGTTTGGCATATTCAAAGGCATAACGAACAATTTTCTCGCAACCGGGTCTGCTGATGAGCTTCAAGCATTGCCTTACTTCATCCGTTTGTTGGTGTTCGATACCGGCATATAAATCTTCTTCATTTTCTCTTACAATCACAATATCCATCAGCGGATGCTTGGTTTTCACGAAGGGATGCAGGCTCATGCAGGGGCGCACATTAGAATAAAGTCCTAAAAATTTTCGGGTCGTGACGTTCAAACTTTTGTAGCCGCCACCCTGGGGCGTGGTAATGGGGGCTTTCAAAAAAACTTTATTCCGGCGAATGATATCCCAGGATTCTTTGGCGATGCCAGCAGTATTGCCTGCCAGATACACTTTTTCGCCCACCTCAATTTCTTCTATCTCAATTGCAGCACCTGCTGTCAACATAATTGCTAAGGTGGCATCCATTATTTCTGGACCAATGCCGTCTCCTTTTGCTACCGTAATTTTTGTCATCTGTTTGTTTTGTTTTTAAATCAACGGCGCAAAGTTGAGGGTTCTATTTCATAAGTTTTTATTTATCTTTGTGATGAAATACATAAAATATATTTATGAACTACACTTTAAATCAACTTCAGATATTTCTGAAAGTAGTGCAAAACCAAAGCGTAACGAAGGCTTCGGAAGAATTGCATTTGACGCAGCCGGCAGTATCTATTCAACTCAAAAATTTTCAAGACCAGTTTGAAATACCGTTAACGGAAGTTTTAGGAAGGAAAATTTACATCACTGATTTTGGAAAAGAAATAGCCATTGCCGCGGAAAATATTTTGAATCAAGTTTATGCTATTAATTATAAAACATTGGCATACAAAGGCTTGCTGACTGGAAATTTGAAAATTTCAGTCGTCTCCACTGGCAAATATGTAATGCCCTATTTTCTTGCGGATTTTGTAAAGCAGTACGATGGGATTGAATTGCGAATGGATGTGACGAATAAAAATAAAGTGATTGAAAGTTTGGAAAACAATGAAGTTGATTTTTCTTTGGTTTCTATCCTGCCTACTATGCTGGAGGTAGAGAAGTTAGATTTACTGCAAAACAAATTATATTTAGTAGGGAATGCCGCTCAAAAATTCAAAAAAACATTAAATGCCAAAGAAATATTTAAAGATTTGCCGCTTATATTTAGAGAAAAAGGTTCGGGTACCAGACAAACCATGGAAAAATTTATTGAAAACAATAATTTATCCGTATTAAAAAAGATGGAACTTACCTCCAATGAGGCAGTGAAACAAGCAGTTTTGGCAGGATTAGGCTATTCTATCATGCCGTTGATTGGTATTAAAAATGAATTACATAATAAAGAATTGCAGATTATACCAATAAAGGGAATGCCCATTAAAACGACTTGGAGTCTGATTTGGCTGAAAGGTAAAAAACACTCGCCAGTGGCGGATGCACTGTTGAATTATATGCAAAAGGAAAAATCAAAGATTGTGCAAGAAAGATTTGATTGGTATGAGCAGTATTAAGGGTGATGGGAGGATGGGAGGATTGGATTTCCCTTGTCGCTTATCTCCCTATGCTCCCATCCTCCTATTTTCCTATCCTCAAAAAGTTTCCACTCCCGCAAAGTGAAAATCGCCTTCAATTTTGGCATTTTCATCAGAATCAGAGCCGTGTACTGCATTTTCGCCGATGCTGGTCGCGTATAAAGCGCGAATCGTACCCGCTTCTGCTTTGGACGGGTCGGTGGCGCCGATGAGTTTACGGAAATCTTCTACCGCGTTGTCTTTTTCTAAAATAGCGGCTACAATCGGACCAGAAGACATAAAATCCACCAATTCTCCATAAAAACCACGTTCTTTGTGCACGGCATAGAACTCGCCGGCTTTTTCTTTGGATAATTGGGTCAGTTTTAAGGCGACGATTTTAAAACCACCGTTATTGATGTGCGCTAAAATGGCACCGATGTGACCAGCTTTTACCGCATCGGGTTTAATCATCGTGAAAGTTCTGTTGGTAAGCATTTTCTATTTTTTATTACCACTTAGTTTTCCCTTATTGCATTTTTTAACCGCAGAGGACGCAAAGTTTTGCGCAAAGGACGCAGTATTATAAGCAATTGGCGAGCTTCGTGGGTTTATTGATAAATATTTGAGGCGCAAAAGTAGTTAAAGGGAATCAATACCGACAAAGCGCAACAATAATTTTTGGTTAATTTCCCTTTTTTTGTCAACTTCGCCTCTTTATTTTTATGATGACATTAGAATAATGGAGCATTTGCATGAAATAAAGTCGTTACTGGCGGTTCCAAAAGACATCGTCATTACGACGCACCGCAACCCCGATGGCGACGCGATTGGGTCTTCGCTGGCGTTGTATCATTATTTGAACCAACTGGGACATACCGTTCGGATTATCTGTCCCTCGGAATATCCTGAATTTTTGCAGTGGATGCCGGAGGTGCGCAATATTATTATTTTTGATTATGAACCCGAGCGTAGTAAGGAAACGATTGAGCGGTCGGATATTATTTTTTATCTGGACTTTAATGCCTTGGACCGGATTGACAAAGTAGGCGAATTGACGGATGCACATCGTTGCACGAAAATCATGATTGACCACCATTTGTATCCTGATCATATATCGGATTATTTGATTTCGGATACGACGGCAAGTTCGACCAGTGAATTGATATTTGACTTTATTGACCGATTGGGGGATAAGCAAAAAATTGATAAAAGAGTAGCAGATTGCATCTTCACTGGAATGTTGACCGATACGGGTTCGTTTAAATACAGCACCTCGCCCAAAGTGTTTCGATTGGCAGCAGAATTGGTCGAATTAGGTGTGGACGATTATTTATTGCAAGACTTGATTTTCAATAGTTTAGATGAAAAATATTTGCGTTTACTAGGGCATTGTTTAAATAATAGAATGGAAATTTTAGATGAATATCACACCGCTATTATCAGTCTGACTAAAGAAGATTATGAGCATTTTGATATTCAGCGGGGCGACACGGAGGGAATTGTCAACTATTTGTTGAAACTTAAAAATATTAAACTCGCCGCATTTATCACCGAACAACCTACGATCGTAAAAATCTCCTTGCGTTCCAAAGGAAACTTCTCTGTACAAGAAATTGCTAAAAAACATTTTAAAGGCGGTGGGCATAAAAACGCATCGGGGGGCTATTCTTTTCAGAATTTGAAGATAACTTTGCGAAAATTCAAGGAATTATTGCCAGAATATCAGGCGCAATTGCAAAAAAGTGAAATTTAAACCCGAAACTTGCACTTTATTTTGAAATAGCGAATCAATTTTGAATTTACAAAATCATTAATAAACAATTTTTATGAGACTTTCTTTCGTCGTCATTGCATTGGTGGCAGTAGTGTTTGCACTTGGTTGTAAAAAAGAGAGCAAGCGTACACCCACTGGTTATGAGTATATTATACAAAAAAGCACGGGAGGTGCTAAACCGAAAGTTGGCGACTATGTGTACTTTCATGCACAAATGCGCATTGCGGATTCAGTAGCCAATTCTAGCCGCCTAACTGGACAAGCTCCTTTCTTGCAAATCGTGGATGCCTCCGCTACTCCAGAGCCTGGCAAACAATCGTCACCCATTGAAGAGGTATTGCGGGAAATGGCAGTAGGGGATAGTGTGACTATTATTATCAACATTGATACCATTCCAAATAAGCCTCAAGGTTTTGAGAATGTAAAAGAATTGTATTATGATGTGGTTGCCATAGAAATTAAATCGAAAGACGAATTTGAAAAAACTGCGGCGGCAGAGCGCGAAAAGCAACAAGCAGACCAAGTAAAAATACAAGCCCGCGAACAAGAAGTGACAAGCGGAGTAGCTACTATCGTCAGTCAATATAAGAGCGGCACTATCAATAGCCAACTTAAAACGACTGCTTCTGGTTTGAAATACCTAATGGTAGCGCCAGGCACCGGAAAACAAGCGGAGGCTCAGAAAAAGGTAAGTGTGAATTATTATGGCGTACTCACCGCCGGTGATCGGTTTGATGATTCTTTTTCTCGGGGCATTCCGTTTTCGTTTGTATTAGGCAACGGCATGGTTATTCCGGGTTGGGACGAAGGCATCGCATTGTTGAAAGAAGGCGGCAAGGCGTATTTGTTTATTCCAGCAGCACTGGGTTATGGCGCAGCCGGTTCACCACCTGCTATCCCCGCCAATGCGGAATTGATTTTTTACGTAGAATTGGATAAGGTAGAATAATCCCGCCTTGCGGGACAAGTTATGCTAATGTGCTGATTTGCTAATGCGCTGATTACGCTATGACAATCAGCACATTAGCAAATCGTCAAATCAACTGATTAGAATATGACCATTGAACAATTTAAAAGCCTGAAAGACAGGCTCTCTTCTCTAAGGAGGTATCTTTGACGTGGACGAACGGCTTGTCCAAATCGAAGATAAAGAACAACTGACCCTCAATCCTACCTTTTGGGATGACCCGCAGCATGCGCAGAGCGTACTCAAAACTATCAAAAGTCATAAAGGCTGGGTAGAACAGTACAAAGCAGTCGCTATGCACGTAGATGACTTGGAAGTGCTATTCGAGTTTCAAAAAGAAGGCGAAGTAAGCGAGGAAGAAGTAGAAGCCAAATATCAAGAATCCCTCGTGGCGATAGATGAGTTGGAATTCCGCTCTACGCTCAACAAACCGGAAGACGAACTCGGCTGTATTTTGGAAATCAACGCGGGTGCAGGCGGCACGGAAGCCTGTGACTGGGCAAGTATGCTGTATAGGATGTACCTGATGTGGGCAGAGTCTAAGAAATTCAAAATCAGTGAGTTAAACTTTCAAGACGGAGATGCGGCGGGTATCAAATCGGTAGAATTAGAAATCAATGGTGACTTTGCGTATGGACTTTTAAAAAGTGAAAATGGCGTACATCGCCTCGTGCGCGTGAGTCCGTTCAATTCGCAAGGCAAGCGGATGACTTCTTTCTGCTCGGTTTTCGTACATCCCTTGATTGATGAAACGATCGAAATTGAAATCAAAGATGCCGACATTGAGATTCAAACCTCTCGGTCGGGCGGTGCCGGCGGACAGAATGTAAACAAAGTAGAAACGAAAGTACAACTCACCCACAAACCTACCGGAATCGTAATCGTGTGCCAACAAGACCGCTCGCAACTCGGCAACCGCGAAAAAGCCATGCAAATGCTAAAATCCCGTTTGTATGAGTTAGAATTAGAAAAACAACGCGCCGAACGTGATAAATTGGAAGGCGGAAAAATGAAAAACGAGTGGGGTTCTCAAATTAGAAGTTACGTGCTCGACGACCGCCGCGTGAAAGACCACCGCACTGGCTACCAAACCAGCCAAACAGAAGCGGTTTTAAATGGCGATTTGGATGACTTTATAAAAGCGTTTTTGATGCATCAGGAGGAAGTAGAGCAGGAGTAGTCTGAACTGTAATTTTTGTGATTTCTATGATGAGAATGATGCGCTTAGCACTATACTAAGCGACGTTTAAGCGTCAAAAAAATCACAAAAATCAAATGAATCACAGTTCAGACATCATTTAAACTTCAACGCCACCCCCACACCCAGCGTCGGCTGCCCATCCAGCACACTCGGCTGAAAGCTCGGCTTCAGTTGCAGACTCAAATCCTCGTCCACACTAAACGTCTTGAGATGCGAATCCACAAAGGCTTCCACTGCTTGCAGCGCATACACCACGACCAAACCAATGTAAGAAAGTTGCGTGTTTTTATCGTAGCCATCGCGCACCAGTTTTAAGATGCGGGCATCATCATAACGCGTATTCGTAAACTCGTGCGGTTTATCCGTAAGTTTGAGTGCATAAGCCGTTTTGAAACGCCGATATTCACCTTGATTAAGCGTGATCGCATACACCATACCGCCCATTGCGCCGTACACCAGCGGCAGTTTCCACCAGCGTTTGTTATAAATTTGACCCGCACCCGGCACCACGAGCGCGAGCAAAGCCGCTTTTTTCGGATTTGGATAATCGCTGCTGAAGAAAGTAAAAATGCCTTTTTTTGCCCCTGTAGAATCCAGAATTAGAAGCGTATCGGGTAGGGGAGCGGTGACAATAGAATCTGCCTGTTGCGCCCAAGTTTGTAGGTTAATAAACAGAATTAAAAAGATAATGTAGATTGCTTTCATTTATTATTTTCATCAAAGTATTAAATTTTGGTAATTTCACTTGGGGCTTAAAAAGTCAACTTCCACTTTTATCATGGGTGCATATACTTTGCCTTTTCGATTTTTAAAATGATTTGTATCACTCCACTCACTTCCTTCTACTTTTTCAACAGCGTAGGTATCATATTTAGGTATTACCAAGCCTAAACATTGTCCAAAACAATCTATTTCTCCACCATTTTCAATTTGTTTTTTTTCATAAAATATCGTTTCATTGCTATAAAGCCATTCGTAGCCAATAAAAAATCCATTTGTCGGTGTGACAACATTTAAACTATCTAAATTAATTTCAAACCAATTGTTTTGTTTAGGTATGAGTACCAAAGATTTATCCAAAATATCTTTTCCTGGCAGCCCATTAGCCTTATCTACTTCATAGATTCTCAATCTAAATGGGTAATTCAAATCACCTCGCTCGTTTAAATAAACAAGAACTTTTCTTAGTTGTCCTATTCTTCCTTGAACATCCCTGAAAAAACGGCTAATTTGGTAGTTTTTCTTTATACAATTACAAATACCGCTTTCGGATTTTTTTACATTTTCCCCAATTACTGCTTTTTCAAGAGTATTATCTTTTACTGAAATAACTGGAAGTTCTGAATCCATCTTAGAAAGGAGTATTTTTAAATTCATTGTAATCCCTTCTATTCTTTGTAATTGTGGTTTGAATCCTACAAAGGAAGTAATTAATGTGTCGCCTATCGCTTCAACACTGATTGAAAGCTTGAATTTCCCTTCGGAATTAGTTAAAGTTCCTATTGATTTCCCTTTTATGTAAACATTTGCAAATGCTAAAGGAAGAGAATTAATGCTGTCATAAACTGTTCCGTCTATAGATAATGTATTTTGTGCGACAGAATCTTTCAAGAATGTTATAATTATAATACAATACAAAAATATTGAATACATTTTATCTAATTTAACACAAAAAGGATAGAGATTATTGTAATCTCTATCCTTTTAAAAAAAATCTGTGATTTATCAATAATTACATGGAACAGGATAGTATTCGCCACATTTACTATCAACAACAATCCAAAATACATAGTAATCTGTACAATCATAAGCCCAACACCTACCATCTGCGGCAGTAGAATAAGATGTACTGCTTGAACCTCGACCCCAGAATTTTGCGCTTGCCTCATAAAAAGTGAACATTAGAGCGATTAATAAAACTGTTTTTAATGTCCACTTGGAGAGAATTTTGTTAATTTTTTTCGTGACTAATTGATTTTGGTGTTAATAATTTTATGAACGAACTACTCGCAAGTTAGAAAATTCTATTATAGAATGCAAGCAATAATGTAAAAAAAAATCATTTTGTTTTTCAGGGTTCCAATAAGTCCAATAAATTATTCAACTGCCCATCCGAGTCAAATGGAATTACAATCTGCCCTTTGCCATCGCCTTTCGTTTTGATTTGAACGCGCTGGGTACCGAAAAATTCGCGCAAGCGTTGTTGTACATTTTCGTACTCATCCCCTATTTTCGATTTGTTCGGCGTTTTCTTCGTTCGGTCTTCATTATACGAACTTACCAAATTCTCCAACGCACGCACCGACAATGCCTTTCGCAAGGTCTCTTGAAAAAGGGAATTTTGAATTCCAAAATCATCCAAACCAGCCAACGCTCTGGCATGACCCGCAGAAATATGTTTCTCCTTCAAAGATTTTTGAATATTGGGTGGCAGTTTTAACAAACGCAAATTATTCGTAATCGTACTCCGCTGTTTTCCAACTCGATTTGCCAAAGTCTCATCCGTCAAGTTACATTCTTCTTTTAAACGCTGATACGTAATCGCTATTTCTATCGCATTGAGATTTTCTCGTTGAATATTTTCGACCAGTGCCATTTCCAGCATTTCTTGGTCATTTGCCAAGCGGATATATGCCGGAATCTCCGTTAAACTTGCCATTTTGGAGGCACGCAACCGCCGCTCGCCCGAAATCAATTGATACTCATTCGCACTCAAACGCCGCACCGTAATGGGTTGAATTAAGCCGTGTATTTGAATCGAATTGGACAACTCTTGTAACGCCTCTGCATCAAACTCATTGCGCGGCTGAAACGGATTGACTTCAATTTCATGCAACGGAATCATCGCCACCGTGTGGGACAATTCCTTGACTACTTCCTCCTGATTCTCAGCGATTTGTTGGTCCATATTCATGAAAAGGGCACGCGTACCCAAACCAACTTTTTCGCCAAATACTTTTTTATTTATTTTTTTTTCCATGTTTTTAAGAGACTAAGAGACCAAAAGACTTAGAGAATAAGAGACGCTCTCTCGTGGTCACTCGGTCTCTTGGTCTCTTGGTCTTTGATTTATCACTTTGTTTTTACTAAAGTCTTCTTTTCAACAGCATCGCCATTTTTTTCTAAAAATTCTTTTGCCAAATTCAAAAAATTCTGACTGCCGCGACTGCTTGCATCAAACATAACCACCGGCGTGTGCATACTCGGCGCCTCGCCAATGCGCGAATTGCGATGAATAATCGTGTCAAATACCAAATCTTTAAAAATATCACGCACTTCGGCAACCAACACATTCGACAAGCGCAAGCGACTGTCGTACATCGAGAGTAAAATACCTTCAATTTTTAGATTCGGATTCAAGTTTTGCTTCACCAATTTGATCGTATCCTGCAACTTCGCCAAGCCTTCCAGCGAATATTGCTCGCATTGTGCCGGAATCAACACCGAATCCGCAGCCGTGAGCGCATTGACCGTGATCAGACCCAACGACGGCAAGCAATCCATAAAAATATAGTCGTAATGATCTTTTACTTGGTCAATAATATCTTTCAACACAAACTCGCGCCTCGAGCGATTTACCAATTCAATCTCCGCACCTACCAAGCTAATGCTGGAAGGAATGATATGCAGATTCGGCGTGTCCGTCTCATAAATCGCATCCTCCGGCGGCGTATCGTTGAGCATACAATCATAAATCGTCGTCTCCGCCGTATCGGGTAGAATGCCAACGCCTGACGATGAATTCGCTTGTGGATCCACATCTATAAGCAATACTTTTTTTTCTAAAATAGCCAAACTTGCTGCCAGATTGATAGCCGTCGTGGTCTTTCCCACGCCGCCTTTTTGATTTGCAATTGCAATAACTTTTCCCATTTTTTTAAGATGCCAGATTAAAAGATGCCAGATGCCAGACGCTCGCAATATCAGTGTGTCATATTACTTCTGTTATCTTTAAATGATTTAAATATTATATTTTCATACAAAAAATTACAATAAAATACGTTATAAGTAATCAAGCAGATTTAAACCATAATGAAAATTCAGATTGGAATATTGATTGTCAACGTTTTGAGCGACTGCTGACTGCCAACTTAAAACTGCCTACTTACTTGTGTGTAAAATATCCGCGCAGCGAAATATCATAATATCTTAAACATCCGCGTAGCAAAATATCCCAATATCTAAAAATATCCCCAACGGACAACACAAGATACTGGCAATTTTGCAATTGGTGGACTAAGTTTGGGTTAATTTTAGAAAATGTAGCAATGATGGGGCTTGAAGGGTAGGGTAGGTCGTCGAACTCCCAGTGAAATCTTATGATTGAGAAAAATTTATCGGCGTGTATGGGGTGAAAGAGGGGATTGAATCTAGGCCAGATGGTGAATTTCTGCCGGGATATGAGTTGAATTGTGTGGAGCAACATATTAAAAAAGTGCTACTTGAGAAGTATGGTGCCGGGTGCTTATAAAGGATATATAGATTATAAAAAAGGAGAAACGGCTTAGGCGAATGGTTAGGGAAAGGGTTATAGGGTCATAGGGTCATAGGGTTGCTTAGTGGCGATTTCGAGGAGTTTATTTACAGTCTGCCAATTGCGAGTAGTAGCGGTTACTTTTAATTTACTTTCAAAGAAATTATTATTGAGTTTAGTTCTTCCATAGCCGTTGGGGCAGAGAATGTAAATATGATCTTCTATAATGAAAAATTCATCTGGCTCATAATGAAACGTGTTTACTTTTCCTAAATTCGCCGCTGTTGGTTTTTCTGACAAAAATGTAACGTGTAATTGTTTTTCGTCCAGACCTTTACGTTGCAAAAACGCATTGCCGGCAATCAATTTTTGCATGGTTTCCAAGGTGCGGATGACGACCGGAACTTCAAATTGATAATATTTTAAAATACTTTTTGCAATCGTTTTTTCCAATTCTTTTATATCCGCGTTTTCCCATTCAAAAACCACATTTCCACTTTGGATATACGTTTCTATATTTTTAAAATGTAAAGTATCATAAAGCGTTTTCAAATCCGGCATACTTACCTTTTTATGATTGCCCAGATTAATACCGCGCAGCATGGAAATATAGACTGGCATATTATTTTGTTTTCAATCTTATAGTTTAGGATCAGCGACTGGCTTTGAACACGGTCGTATCTGAAGCCAACGTCGCCACCTGATAATTGCCAAAATTAATATCGGTTTTCGGTAATAAAGTTCGTAATAACATAGAATCATTTAGCGAAACTGCTATTTTATATAAATAAAGCTGCTGCAAATGTGATAGTTTTCCAAGTGAAGCCAATCCTTTCGCCGTAACTTTTGTACCGACCAAATTCAAATACCTTAATTTTGATAAACTTGCCAGATTCGTTACACCATTATCACTAATCGGAGTATCATTTAGCGATAAGCGAGTCAGATTTGGCATTTTTGCAATAATTTGAAGCGCGTTGTCGCTAATTTTTATACCATTTAATTTTAGCCATGTAATTTGTTTTGCAATAGGTTGTAATTGTGATACTAAACTATCGGTCGCATTGGGTATGGAAATAAAAGTAACAGATAAAAATGGACTTTCTGGTGCAATTGGCAAAACGACGATTCCCAATTTTTTTAAACTATCCAACACTTTTATATCAGCTTTTTCGACGGTCGCAGTAGGAATGAATTCGTCTTTTTTGGGTGCAATAGGCGCGTCTTGATACGAAGCTAATACTAATTTAATTGATTCATTTTGAGGCACTTCCGCTACTTTTTTATCGAAGGAATAACCCTCCGTAATCCACCATTTCAATAATTCAATTTCCTGTTTCGTCGGCTGCGGCTTGCCTTTTGGGGGCATATGATGCTCGTCATTTAGTTCTAATAATAAACGCTTAATTAATTCACTCTCTTCTACGTTTCCGGCTATCACGACCACGCCATTTTTACCACCTTTTAAAATTAAATCTGGTTCATCAAGCCGTAATTTGCCTTTCTGTTTCGTCGCATTATGACAAGCATTACATTTCTTTTGTAAAATAGGCTTTACTAAATCTTTATAAATCAAAGCAGTTTGAATATCTCCAGAAAAGCGAGTAATCTCTCCTCTCTCGGGGGGGCTGGGGGAGGTCAAATAATTTTCTCCATGCGTCAATGTACCTCCAAAATGCCCGGCTACCGACAACAAAACCGCCAAAATCACTCCTGCAACTTGATTCTCCTGCTGTTTGAAAAAATATATTCCCAGTGAAAAAATGGCTACTGCGATGCCCAGCCACTTATGATAACTTAACGTCGCTGCCGCGTAATCTCCGTTTTGTGAAAGTAACAAACCTGTTACGCAAGCCGCCACTGCACTCAATGCACCAAGCAACAAAGTCAACGGCAAAACAACTTTTGCCGCCGCATATTTTTCGCGCTGCGATAGAAATACCAGTATCACATTCAGCAATAAAATGCCAATGGGTAAATGTACAATCAGCGGATGAAACCGACCGAAAAAATCAAGCATGGCTTTGTTTTACGACTTATTACAGTGTAAAGTAAGTTTTTTAATTGGTTACTAAGCGTCGGGAGACGCTTTGATATTGAGTTCAAGTCATCCCGACCACTGTCGGGATGAACCAGTTTCTATAAAATATTTTACTTTACACTGCCCTTAAGCATAAGGAGTCCAAATAATTACTTTGCACTTTCTATGTGGAGAGAAATAGTATACAAAACTCAATTGAACATACTATCATAACTTTCACCACCACTTTGCGTCCGTTTTTCCGGTTCCGCAGTCGGACGATTTAAGTCCAAAGTATCGGTAGATTTAGTGCTATCGCTGTTGAGTAACATTAGGGTACTTTCCTTTTCCCACTTTTCCAGCATATTCAAGCCATCTTCCTGATATATACCTTGCTGTAAGTCAACGGATTGCATAAAGTTAGCGGACATTTCCATGAAGCGTTCCATTTCGCCCACTTTATTCGCAACGTCTTCATTGATGGATTCTATTGCCATATCAAACATTGCACGTTGGTCAGGGTCGCCGCTAATGATGCTCATCGCTGAGCGCATCGCGCCATGACTCGCCCGAATTGCCTTGCGTTCCTGCTCTTTCATCTCCACTTGACTTTTCGTGTCTTCTATCAGAATCTCGGAATTTTGCTCCATTTTGGTCAGAATCCGATACAATACCTCCATTTTTTGGAGCAATTGTTGGTATTTTTCATTGCTTTCCTTCAAACGAGCGGCTTTGCGCGAAGCCAACACCATCTGGTTTTCAATCCCTTTTTCCTTGGCTGCGCTCGCCATTTTCATATTCTGCGCTATTTCCTTGCCATTGGTTTCCACCAAAGTTTGCAATTGGCGCATCTGACCGCGTAACTTCCCAATTTGGGTACGCATACTTTTTAAGTTATCCTGTAAGCTCTCCACATAACTTTTCAAGATGCCAATTGGGTCTATTTGCACAAACATACTGGTGACACCGCGCATGACGCTTTTGTACATATACCACACGAGATTGCGCATTTTTGGGTCGAGAATCATATAAAGGAGTGCACCTACCCCGACCAGCATCAGCGCTAGATAAAGCGTCGTCTGAGCCAAGGCAATTATTGCCGGCAAAAAAGTAACGAACAATAAGCCTGCGCCTGCCAATATTGCAATCAAAAAAATCGTACCCGTCACGCCTTCCGGGCGCTTCCAAAATGATTTGGGTTTAAATTCAGGAGTCTCTGCCATTTTTATTGGATTTTAAAGAGGATAGGAGGATGAAAGAAGAGGATAGGAGGATGGGAAGATAAGAGCATCCAATTCCTATTTTCCCATCTTCCTATGCTCCCATTTTCCCATCCTCCACTTTACAAATAACGATTAATATTATCTACGTCTTTATCAATTTCGTTGAGAATACTTTTGAGTGTAAATTCAAAACTTTCCCGCGTTGTATCAATTTTTTCCATTGAGGAGCGAATGTCTTCATCGGCATTGGCAACGATGGCTTGGGATTCTGCAATTTTATCTTGCATCTGCTTGATTTTCAACTGGTAATCTTCGATTTGCTTGTTGAGTTTGGTGACTTCATCTTGCTTCGACTTTACGCGCTGCTGCATTTGCTTTTCGAGGGCTGCGTCAAACTGGGTCTTTTCATTATTGAGAATACCTTTGTAATGGTCTGCCGTTTTCAGCAATTTATCTTTGGTCAAGCCGACCGTTGCTGCCGTTGCGTACGCTGATTTAAACGAGGTCATTTCATCAATGTTCATCGCCATGAGCGCGCCGAGCGACTGCTTGTATTCGATGTAATCAAAACCGGGTAAGTTGTTTTTTTCCAGCGCACTGGTCAAAAAATCAACGCTCTTCTCGTCCAAACCGTGTGCGTCGCCAAAAAGTTGTTTTAAGTTTTTTTGCATAGTGATTTTTTTGTAGCACAGCCTTCGAGGCTGCATCCGTTTGGCAGACTTAAGGCTGCTGCCTCAACCCTCAACCTAAAGGTTGAATTACGTGGACAGCCTTGAAGGCTGGGGTACGTCGTTACGTTCGCAAAATAAACGAAATACTTTGTATCTCGGTCACAAAATTTCGACAAAAGCAGAAGATTAGAAGATAGGAGGATGGGAAGATAGGAAAATGGGACAAACGCCACTTCTGAATCCTATCTTCCAATCCTCCCATTTTCCACTTTTTATCCTCCTATCCTCCCGTTATGGCAATTTCACTGAACCCATTATCCTTCTTCCGTACTTGAATTTGAGTCGTAATGCGTTCTTTCAATTCTTTTACGTGCGAAATAATGCCGATGGTCTTGCCGCTTGCCTGCAAATTTTCCAGCGTGTTGACCGCTAAATCCAGACTGCTGTCATCCAAAGTACCAAATCCTTCGTCTATAAATAAGGACTGAATATGCGCCGTGCTGCCTGCCAAATCACTCAAACCCAACGCTAGCGCCAAACTCACCAAAAAACTCTCCCCACCGGAAAGCGTATTCATAGAACGACGATTATCAGCTTGATACGTATCTATAATTTCTAAATCCAAATCTTTGCCTTCTCGTTTTTGAATCCAATAGCGACCGTTTAGAGTCTGTAAATAACGATTTGCTAATTGACACAAGCGGCGAAGCGTCAGACCTTGTGCAAATACTCGAAATTCCTTTCCATCCGCCGAGCCGATAATGTCTTTGAGTTTTGCCCAGCGGGTGTGTTCGCGCTGTTGTGCTTCGATTTTTTGGGTCAAGAATTGTACTTCTTGCGCGGTTTGTTCTTGTTGCTTTAATTCTCGTCGGATTTCGCCAATTTGTTCTAATAAAGTTCGATAATCGTATTCTTTTAATGCTACTTGTTGTATTAAAATTACTTCATCTGCTTCCTCGCTGTTAATTTGTATGAATTCTTGCTGTCGGGCGGCGAGCATCTGGCGCGTTCCTTCCAATTGTTGTACAATAGCATCCAACTGATTTTTTGCTTTTTGAAGGGCTATTTCTGCTTGTTCTAAATGTTGCTGTAAAGCCTCTTGTTCTGTTTTTGGATTCTTTTCTCCAAATAAATTACGCCGCGTTTGCCGTTGATTATCAATGGTTTGCTGTTGAATGGCTAAAGCGTTACTTTGATTTTCTAACTGCTGTTCCAATTCTGATATTTGCTTTTGCGCACTCATTGCGTCTCGTTCCGAGAAGGCCAATTGTCGTTTACAATCCTCCAATTTATGCCTATTTTCTTGAAAAAGTTGGGCTTGCGTTTTCAAAGTTTCAAACATTGCACCAGCAGTTTGTATATCAAAAGTGAAGCCATAAGGAATGAGTAGGGCATTTAAAGATTGAACAGTTAATTGAAATTTAGCATCTGTTTGTTGTAATTGCTCGCGGTTAGATGCCTGTTTTTCTTGAGTCACCACCAATTCCGTCTGCAAATCTTTACCTTTATTTTCTAATGTTCTATAATTCGATTCCTGTTGTTCCAATGTTCGATTTAACTTCGCCAATTGCTCCCGAATGTGGCGGCGCGTGACGAGCTGCTCGTCTGCCTCGGTGAGTTTTCGTTGCAATATGTTTCGATGCGTGAGGGAAAAATGTTCGGTTTGTAAATCCGGCGCAACTAGTGCTATTTTTTCTTCGGAGTCCAATATTTTTTGAAATAATTTCTCTACTTCGCCACTTAAAGGCTTGAGTTCGTTGCCCGTCAATCGGTCAATCTGCTGCCCCAATTCGCTCTGCCGCATCAACAATTTTCGATGGTACTTGCCTAAGTTTTCTAATTGACTTTGTACCGAGTCCAATTCCTGACGCGCAAAATCCACGAACGGCTCCACGTGCGTATGCCGAAACGGGTGATGCGTGGAAAAGCACAGCGGACAAGGCTCGCCTTCGTCCAGATTGCTGCGGTCTTTGTCATAATTGGCGATTAACAACTGATGTTCATAAACGTGCTGTTTGAACTTGCGCCGCGCCTCCGCCTGCTCCAACGCCTCCATCGAAGTGAGTAATTCCTTATTAGTTTGAAATTCTTGAAATTGCAATTCCTCGCGCTGCTCTTCAAATTCTGACAATTGATTCAGCAAATAATGATAATCTTCCGTGAGGCGATATAATGTTTCTAATTGCTTCCGTTGTTCATTTAGTTTTTCAATATCATCATTTAATAAACCTAATAATTCCGTGCGGTCTTGGACATAATTTTCAGGGGCTTGTTGTTTGAAACGGTTGCGTAAATCTTCTAATTGAGTAGTTGAATTTTTCAATTGCTGTTGCCAATCCGAAAGTTGTTTTTGCAACTTTTTATGCGTGTTTGCGAGGCTATTTTCCGCTTCCAATAATTTTTGTTTTTCCTTCCACAATCCCAGTAGTTCCTGCCTTTTCAAATCAATAACTTGAATTTCTTCTGCCAATTTTTCCAACTGCGGATGTTGGGCGAACCAATTTTCTAAAATTTGAATTTCCGTTGTAGCTTGCTCTATTTTTAAATTAGAAGTTTGAAAATCGGACTGACAGCGTGCGCGTTTTCGGTCGGTGTCGTCGCGTTCTTGCGTTTGTCGTAGTAACGATTGGGCTTGTTCAAAAATGTTTGCATCTAATGAAATAACTTGCGAAAAGAGCGGCTGACTTTGCGTCCATTGCGTACGAATTTGTTGGAATGTGTCGGCGTGTTGTTGGTGTAAATGAGCGATTTCGCTGCGTTCCGTATCTTGTTTTTGCAAATTGGCGGTCAATTGTGTAACTTCAGTTTGTAATTGATTTTTGCGGCGTACTTTTTGTAATTCCTGTTGTAATGTTTCTACTTCTTTTTTTAAGACTTCTGCTTGTAATTGATTGGCTTGTAGATTGTTATTTAAATTTTCTAAACTTTCTTTATCTAATAAACGAAGGACGTCGCGCTCGCGCTTCAAGTTATTTAGCTTTTCTAATTCTAACTTATGTCGTTCAAATGCTGCTTTTGATAATTGCGAATAGATTTCCGTGCCGGTAATACGTTCCAACAATTCACTTCTTTCACGTTCTCCCGCTTTTAAAAACGCTGCAAAATCGCCTTGCGAGAGCAAAACCGAACGCGTAAATCGGTCAAAATCCAAACCAGTAAGCGTTTCTATAATTTCATCTATTTCACTCAGCTTAGAATTGACAGGGTCGAATTTTTGTGTATCAATATTCCATTTAAATAAAATACGAGTGGCGTTTTGAATCTTGCCCGTTGGTTTCAGATTTGCCCGATAAATAGACCAATGTGCTAAAAATCGCTCCTGTTCTGTCTCAAATTCCACTTCTGCCATGCTTTTGACCGCGCCGTAAGACATGATTTCGTTGGTGGATTTTCCGCGCTCTAAGCGAGGCGTTTTCCCGTATAAGGCAATCGTTATTGCATCCAAAATCGTGGTTTTACCCGCGCCAGTATCGCCCGTGATTGCAAACAAACCCGCATCAGCAAGCACTCCCTCGCGGAAATCAATGTCTTGCCGCATCCGCAGGGAATTAAGATTTTCGATGGTGATTTTTAAAATTTTCATTCAAAAATTGTGTTCATGTGTTCGTGTGTTCTTGTTCTCTCATTATTTGCTCTTGTTGCTGCCCTTACCGCATTAATTGGAACGCCCCGACCTTGGTCGGGGACGCGGATTTTTCTATAAATATATCAACCCTACGGGTTTAGGGTTTAACCGCAGAGATTTTATCTTCTCCATTGGTCATTTTCTCTCAAAGTCACGCAATGATTTCAGTTTCTCACTTCACTTCGTCACGCATCGCCCTATCACCCTATTGCCCCATCACCCCTTTCCTCCATCCATTCCTGCAATTCCCTAAAAGTCGCCACTAATTCCTGCATATCATCGGGTTCTTTGCCAGCACTTTCGCATTTTTTGGTGAAGACCTCCATTTCATCCAAACTCTTTAAACTAATCTCCTCGGTCTGCATATCGAGCGCAAAATGGCTGTGGTGCAAACGTAATTTCAACAATTCTAGATTCATATCTTTTGTAAAATCCTTGAGTTGCATATCCAATTGTGGAATCACGCGGTCAGAGTGCAGGATAATTTCTACCCACGGCGTGAGTTCGCGTCCGCCCTTGCTATCAAAGCGCATCAGCCCTGCTTCGATTTCTTGCAACGTGCCTTCAATAGTTTTTAAACGTCGGAACGTAGGCAAACATAGCGCTTCTACCGAGGTCAAATGTCCCTTTTTAAATTCGAGCAATTTAACGCATTTTTCATCTTTCGTTTCACTAAAACTCAATGGAATCAAGGAACCGGAATAACGAATGTGCTCCAAGCCGCTTATGGCTTGCGCCCGATGAATGTGTCCCAATGCGATATATTTAAAAATATCAGGAAAATGTGTCGGGTCTATATTTTCTACGTCGCCGATGTAAATGTTGTCTTGTTTATCGGATGCAAACGCGCCTTTGACGTATAGATGTCCGGTGGCAAGGATGGGAATTGCTGCGTTTTTAAAATTTTCTGCAAGTGTACCTATATTTTGATAATGACGTAAAATGCCTTCGCGTACCCGCCCGATACGCTCGTAGCCGCTCTCACCCGCCACGCTGAACCGCAAATCGCTGTCCCGCAAGAACGGTACGGCTGCGACGACCGCTTCTACCTTACCATTTTTATCTTTCAATTGAATGAGTTCGTCTTCCAGATTTTTGGAGGCAGTGCCAACGACGTGCATATTTAATGCTGCAAGCAATTCTTTGGGCGCGTCGAGCATGGAAGGGGAGTCGTGATTGCCACCCGTGATGACGATGTGGCGACAGGGACTTTTTAATAAAGCTGTTAAAAAATTATAATATAAACGTCGGGCGTAATTAGGCGGATTGCCAATATCGAAGACGTCGCCTGCGACTATCAGCACTTCCACTTCCTGGGTGTGAATGGTGTCAATGAGCCAGTGGAGCGCGAGGCGGTGTTCTTCTTCGCGGTCGTAGTAGAGGTATTTTTGTCCGAGATGCCAGTCGGAAGTATGTAATATCTTCAAGGTGTTTGTGTGTTTTTGTCCCTTGTAACTTGTTATAAAGTTATGTATTTGTTTGAATAAAAAATATTTTGTTTTTGAAATAAAATGGAATTTGGAAGTTTGCGGAGCGTGCGAGGAATGAATTAGTAAAATTTTAATATTATGGATTTGAATTAGCTTTTAGACTTAAACCACTAACCAGTTTTTCAGGCGCAAAACTCCAACGCCCGATATTCCGACCACATAAACGACTTTCCGCGTTGCTCGAAGCCGACGTGTCCGCCTTGGGCAGGCATTTCCAAAAAAACGTGAGCGTGATTTTCGCAAAGCTCGACGGGGTAACATTCATCGGCTAAAATCGGGTCATTTTTGGCGTTGACGAGTAGGGTAGGGACGGTGATGCCGCTCATGTAATTTTTGGCGGAGGACTGTTCGTAAAAGCCGTCTGCATCTGGGCAGCCACAAAGCGGCGCGGAAAAAAACTCATCAAAATCCCGCCAAACTTTAATTTTATTCAAATTGGCAAGGTCTATTTTATCGGGAAAAGCAGTGGCTTTGTGTTCTAATTTTTTTTGCAATTTCTTTAAAAAGCGATTGTAATAAATGCGATTAGAGGGTTTGTTGAGCACTTCCGAGGCAGATTTTACACAGCAAGGCGTGGAAAAAGCGACGCCATGCGTGATGGGCGCATCGAGTTGCTTGCCGTGTACACCGAGGTATTTGAGGGTGATGCTACCACCCATGCTGAAGCCGATTAGGACAACTTGTTCGTAATCTTTGGTGCGCATCGCGTGTTGAATCACTTCGTGGAGGTCGCCGATTTCGCCGTGACTGTACAGGCGGAACGCGCGGTTCATCTCGCCACTGCACGAGCGGCAATTCCAAGCCAGTGTGTCCCAACCTTGTTCGCTAAACATTTTTGCCATGCCTTTGACGTAGGGGCGCTGCGAATTGCCTTCCAAACCATGCGATAGAATTGCCAATTTGCGGCTGCCCTTATCTACCCAATCCAAATCTACAAAATCATCATCGAGTAAGTTCAAGCGTTCGCGCTCGTAGTGGATTTCAATTTTGCGGAATGCACCAGGGAAAATGGTTTGCAAATGCCCGTTGAATTGGTAGTGGGGCGGATTTTTGTAAGTAGAGTGTGGAAGGATTGGCATCTTGTCTGAACCTTGATTTATTGGATTAGTGGATGTACTTGATTGTTTATTAAACGCTAGCAGTCCCAGTCATGTTAATCTCAAAATCAAAAAAATCATGGTTTGGTGTTTTTTATGCTGACTTTGGTTGAATCAAATCCCAGAGATTGCCATATAAATCTTCAAAAACGGCGACGGTTCCATACGATTCTTCCAGTGGTGGTCTTACAAATTTAATTTGATTGGCTATCATCTCTTTATAATCTTGCCAGAAGTCGTCGGTGTGGAGAAAGAGGAAAACCCGACCGCCTGTCTGGTTACCGATACGACTTTTTTGTTCGGCATTCGCGGCTTTGGCGAGGAGTAAACGGCACTCGGTAGAATCGGGTGGGGCGATGAGTACCCAGCGTTTGGTGTCGCTTAGAATGGTATCTTCTATGAGTGTAAAGTTTAGTTTTTGAGTATAAAATTGAATAGCCGCATCATAATCTTCGACGACTAAGGCGATGTGTACGATTTTTTGCATGGTGTTTGAGTTTTTAATCGCCAGTTAATACCAATTTAAGTTCGTTTATTTATAGATTAATTTTGTTCCATTAAGTAACCGAGCAGAATTAAATTATCATAAATTTAACTTAAGTTGTTGTTTGTCTCACATCCGAATAGCAAATTTATTTGATTGTCAGTTCATTACGCGGCAGTCAATGGTCAATTATAAATGGTCAATCACTTACTTACTGCCTACTATATAAATGGCCTCACCCGGTGCTGGTAAATGAAGCGGTTCATTTATTTTTTCTTCTTCTTTTAATTGTTGTGTGATATTGTAAGATTCTGAAAGCGGCTCATCCGATAAATCAAACGTGCCATAGTGCATCGGCACGAGGTGTTTCGCACCCATCTCCTGAAAAGCTTTTTTCTTCCTTTTGCGGATTTCTACTGGTTTGCCATTTCAGCACTTCACTAAACTTTGTTATAAACGGATGCTCATGATTTACAAAACTACCGCTCGCATCCAAAGGGGTTCCTTTCCATTTTTCTGCTGTTAAAATTGTGTTCAAATCCGGGTTAGAAAGATACGTTGTGACCATATATAAACAAAGGGTTAGAACACCAAACGAATTAAAAAAGAACCTTTCGCGATATTAATAGTTGCGGATTTTTATTGTTAAATAATTGAACAATTCAAATACTCTATCTTTCTATCATAGAGATTCCTATTTTGAAAACAAAATTTTCTATTTCAAAATAGGCAAATTATCCAAACGAATTTTATTTTTTCACCCAAAAATCAATATAATCATGGCAAGTACAGTAATTGGATTTTTTAACAACGAATCGGATGCCCGCGAGGCGGTACAGCATCTACAGAATGATGGTATATCGCGTAGCAACATTGATATGTCTACGCCTCATACTGCTTCGGCTACGAATGGTTACGACCGTAATGATACCTCACACAATAGCACCACCAACAACAGTGACACGAGTTGGAATCGCAACAGCGACCGTTCTTCTCAAGATACCACCTCCAATCGGAACGGGAATCAAGAGGACGGCTTTTTTCAACAGATTGGTAATTTTTTTAGCAATCTCTTTGACGACGATACAGAAGCACAGCGCTATAGTGAAATGGGTAAAAACAGTACGCTTGTGACCGTACACGCCAATTCTACGGAAGAAGCGGACCGTGCTGCGGATATTTTGGATGAGTGTGGTGCGGTAAATACCGACCAGCAAACGGATTATAACCATGCTACGGGTACTTTATCTGGTTCTCATAATAGTGCACAGCGTACCAATCAAATGGGCAGTGGCACTATGGGCTATCAGACAGAGCGAAACAGTCGCGTTTTCGACCGTTCGGTAGCACAGGACTCTCGTCTTCGTTCAGAAGGATGGGATAAGGAAGAGAACCAAAGCACGTATGGCAACCAGAAGCCACTGCTATAATTTTCTATTGCAATAAGTAAAAAATGGCAGCTGATTTGATATCGGCTGCCGTTTTTATTATATAAACTTCGGATTTAAAATTATTATACTATTTGCTAATCCTACTAAAATAACAACTATCTAAAAAATATAAAAAAACAGTTGATACAAAACTAAATCGTTTCGTATCAACTGTATAAGCTATTATACTATATAAAATATAGCGTAATTATTACAAGATAAGAATAAGCAAGAGTACGATAATAATGATAGCACCTAAAGAAAGGTAGACGCCACGAGTTACAGCGCGTTCTTGACGCTTCATATCCCGTAACTCTTTTCGTAGTTGCTTCTTCTCGGAGGCACTTAATGTTGACTTATCCATTGCCTTAATTTCCGCTATGCGACGAAGTAAATTTTCAGATTCCGTAGGAGTTGCAGGCATTTCAGTAGGCGTAACAGGTCCCGTTATAGCTAATAATCCTTGTGGATTCATAAAAGTAAATAACGAGCACAACAACAATAGGTAAAGTGTTCTTTTTTTCATGTTAATATTATTTTTGATTTACGTTTTATTTACAAAATAGACTTATTTATTTTATTATCAACACTTAGTTGATCTTTATTAACGTGTTCATTTATATTTACACAAGGAAAAACTACGAATTCGGTATTCAAATTAGTGACTTAAATAGTTGATGGAACGGTTGATTAATTGTTATGTTCAGGCAAGTAGAAAGATTTATACCAAAAATTAAAGTACAAATACTGAAAATTATAGCGGTTGACTTTTAATGAATTAAATATGGATACTTTTTTAATGTTTTTCTACTTCTTCCCTTTTTTCAAGCGCCAACACAGGCGGTCGCTTCCTTTTTTAAGCTGCGTGAAGTTATTTTTTATCAAAATATGGTGCGAAGCGAGGTTGTCTTTTTCGGTTTCAGCGGTTATAGCTTTTACGCCTTTTTGTGCGAATGCCCATTCTATCATGACGCCTACGGCTTCAGTCATGTAGCCATTGCCACGATGCTCCAGATAAGTGCCATAGCCGATTTCGACTTCCCCTTTTTCGTCGGGCGCACCTTTGAAGCACAAATCACCTACCATTCCTTGTTTTTCTTTTAGAATAATCGTCCAAAGCGTGTAAAATAGCGCATTTTTGGCAGGATTGGCGACGGAAGGTAAAATGGCTAACTCTAATGCTTCTTGCAAGTCAGGTGAAATATCGCGTTGCTGTGGCAGCAATCCTAAGTCCGCTTCCAACGAATGGTCATTTTTTATATAGAGCAAAAGTTGCTGATGGCTCAAAGGGGACAGCAAGAGTCGGGGCGTTTCAAGTTGAATGATATTTGATTTTGTTATCATTTGTGCTGCTTTCTTAGTTCGGCGGTAATTTAAAACAATCTGGTAATATTTTTAGTAGAAATGAGTAAGGTTAAGATGGTTCTCAGGGTTATAAAGTTGAATGCCTTTAAAATGAAATCCGCCTAATCCGCGTTCCAATTATTGTTTTGAGTGTGTGTAACGTTGTAATTCATAAACATTCATAAGGGTAACACCTTTCTAAACAAGTCGTTAAATTTACAACTATTGCCAACCAAAGCAAAGGGTAATTGTTAGAAAAAGAAGCTAAAACTTACTTGTCTATTATGAAGAGGAGACGTATTTTATGGATATTATTGGCACTAATTATTATTACTTTTTCGACGATAAGTTGTAATCTGCGCCGCTTTACCGATACCAAAGATAGCACGATTTTTGAGCAATTTGAACAGCGCGCACCCAATTCCGAAAAACCAGAATTGATTCGTTACCGTGCCAAAGGACACACGATGCGCTATTTAAAAGTTGGCTCGGATACCTTGCCTACGCTGGTTTTTATTCATGGCGCGCCGAGTTCACTGAAAGGCTGGGCAAACTTTTATTTGGACACTAACTTCCAGAAAAAATTTCGCATGGTTTCCATTGACCGACCTGGCTATGGGCAGTCTGATTTTGGAGAAGTTGTATTGGATTTGAAAAAGCAGGCGGCACTCATTCAACCTTTATTTGCACAAATTAATAATGGAAAGCCCGTTACGATTATTGGCTCTTCGTATGGCGGTACGATTGCAGCACGACTTTTAATGGATTATCCAGACATTGCTAATAACGCGATTTTGCTCTCTTCGTCTCTTAAGCCCGGCTCAGAAAAGACTTACAAAATCTCTTACCTGTTGAAAACGCCAATCATAAAATACATTTTTCCCAAGTTTCTACGCTTAGCAACGTATGAGAAGTTTTCGCATTTCAAAGAATTAGAAAAAATGACCGATTGGGACAAGATTCGCGTGCCGATTCTCATTATTCAAGGCGATAAAGACGATTTGATTTATCCGGACAACGCCGATTATGCCAAAGAAAAATTGGTGAATTCAACCGTGGAATTAGTCGTGTTACCCGGTCGCGGACACGCGCTACAATTCTCCGAACCGGCTACCGTCAAGCAATTATTTTGGAATTGGAATAAGGCGTTGGAATTAGTGGGACCAAAGGCAGAAGCGAAAGAAAATCAGCATTCACAGAATAGAAACTAATTTTGAAAATTTTGATTCAGCGCTATTACAAGTGTAATCGCTCTTTGCGCTCCAGCAAAATATCGTTACTCTCCACACGTTCTGGGTCAGGCACACAGCAGTCCACGGGACACACCGCTGCGCATTGCGGCTCTTCATGAAACCCCACACATTCTGTACACTTATCGGGTACGATGTAATAATAATCGTTGGAAATTGGCGTATGACTATCCTTTGGTTCCGTTTCCTGTCCACTTTCTAAAATATAGGGTTCATTCACGCCCGTACCATCTGAAATTGCCCATTCCACGCCACCCTCATAAATTGCGTTATTCGGGCATTCCGGTTCGCACGCGCCACAGTTGATACATTCGTCGGTTATCATGATTGCCATAGCAAATTCTTTAGATGCCAGATTTTGAGATGCCAGATGCCAGACTTTTAGATGCCGGACTCCCTGTACACTTAATTTTAGATTATAAAGCAATAACCCTTGCCGCGTGGCAATTGTTCTTAAGCGGCGCAAAAGTAGCCAATTTGATGCAAGTGTTCAAATTGTATGAAGGGTGATTTGTATGATTTTTTTGATTGCTATCATTTAAGCCAGCACTTTGCGCCCTCTGCGACTCTGCGGTTAGCCGCCTACGTCATAGCTTTAGCAACGGCGCAAAAAAAAAGTGCTATGAGCGCTTTGCGTTCTTTGCGAAAAGCTCTGCGAACTCTGCGGTTAAAAAGTGTAGCAAGCGTACCCCAATTACCTCGAAAAATATAAAATTTTGAAAACCCAAAGAACTTCCTATTTTTGTTCGTAGCATAAAGTATGGCGCATTTCAAAAATGTACCACACTTTGGAAAACACCTAAAGCAAAAAACATGAATGCAACTGCGAAATCAACTTTAGTGCCAACGCTCATTATCGGCGCGCTCTTCTTCATTTTCGGCTTCGTCACTTGGCTCAATGGTACCCTCATTCCCTATCTAAAAATCGCTTGCGAACTCAATAATTTTCAATCGCTTTTAGTCGCTTTTGCATTTTACATCTCTTATTTTGTTATGGCACTTCCATCCTCTTGGGTTTTGCAAAAAACGGGTTTGAAAAAAGGAATGATGCTTGGTTTGCTGGTGATGGCGGTCGGTGCATTGATATTTATTCCCGCTGCGAATTCGCGGACGTATGTGTTGTTTCTTACGGGCTTATTTATCATCGGTACTGGACTTTCCTTGTTGCAAACGGCTTCCAATCCATACATTACCATTCTCGGTCCTATTGAAAGCGCTGCTAAGCGAATCAGCATTATGGGCATTTGCAATAAAGTAGCAGGTGTACTCGCGCCGCTTATTTTGGGAGCTATTATTTTGTCAGATGCAGATACCTTGGTTACAGAACTACAACAATTAGATGCCACGGCAAGAGAAGCCCGTTTGAACGAACTCGCCTCCCGCGTGATTGTCCCTTACACCGTTATGGCGCTGGTGTTGATTGGTTTGGCACTGATGATTCGCTACTCGCCGCTCCCTGAATTGGAGCAAGAGGACGAAGACGTAGCCGATACCACCCTCGCCAGAACGAAAACCAGCGTGCTGCAATTCCCGAATCTCGTGCTGGGGGTACTCGCGCTGTTCCTGTACGTGGGTGTGGAGGTCGTGGCGGGCGACACCATCGGCATCTATGGGCAGTCGCAAGGCATTCCACTTTCCGAAGCCAAAATTTTTACGTCGTACACGCTCACGGCAATGATCATCGGCTACATCATCGGTATTCTCGCCATTCCAAAATATATCTCGCAATCCCGCGCCTTGTTTATCTCGGCGATAGTAGGCGTGGTTTTCAGCCTCATCGCTATTAATACGAGTGGTTACACCTCGGTGTTGTTCATCGCGCTGCTCGGTCTTGCCAATGCGCTGGTCTGGCCCGCCATCTGGCCCCTCGCGCTCCAAGGCTTAGGCAAATTCACCAAAACCGCCGCCGCACTGCTCGTTATGGCAATTGCGGGAGGCGCGGTGCTGCCCTTGCTGTACGGTCGCCTTGCAGATGTCAAAACCATTGGTGCTTCGCAAGCGTACTGGATATTGGTGCCGTGTTATTTGTTTATTTTGTTTTATAGCTGGCGGGGATGGAAGATGAAGAGTTGGTGAGTGTAATATGGTAAAATAAATTGACTTACTTTGTTTGTTCCTCAACGTGTTGCTGGATGATTTCTTCAACTCTTTGTAGTGTTATACCCGTTATATCTGCTATTTGTGTAGCAGCGTATCCTTTTATATAGGCATTAATTACTATTTCAACTTGGTATTCTAATTTACCCTCATTTTTAGCCGTATCCGTTACGTTCTTTAAGTCTCGATAATATTTAATACTTTCCTGATAGGCTTCGCGCTCCTGTTTATCAAATCTTGCAATTTCCGCCACTTGAAATAACTTATCAAACACTTTCTCCTGCAATCGCTCTGGTCGTTCCTGCAATTTAGGTAAGTGCTTGAACACATACAGCCACTTGTCTTGCAAAGTTTGCAATTCTTCCTCCGTTTTATTAAAATTAGGCATTGCCAAATAAATGAAAGTTAGTTTTTCATAAAAAACGTTACAATGCTGGTCTTTCAGTTGTACCATGTGTAACACTGTTTGGTCCTCCTTATCTTCCGCAAATACAAAATCTAAAATGCCAACGGTAAATACAGGCGCCAATTTATAATCCCAATCTCCTTGCTGCGCTTGCTCTTGAATCGGAAAAGTAGAATAATAGATGCTTCTATCCTTAAAAAAATTCTGTTTCGCTTTCTGCACCTCTACAATGAAACGCTCGCCGCTTGGACTCACACAGTACAAATCAAAAATCGCTTTGCGGTCCGTAGGGGTACTACCAAGCTGCTCCGTCTTTGTGTATGATAAATCGCTGATTTGATAAGGATGCGGCAAGAGCGTGTTCAGAAAATTCATCAACAAATCCTTATTTGGCTCTTCGCCAAACAGCTTTTTAAAACCAAAATCAGTAAACGGATTGATGTATTTTTCTGGTAACATTTTTTAATTCTACTTCTTTTTGCAAAAGTACAAGTAAATAATAGGTTTTACAATAGTAACCCACAACTGAAAAGAATTGTTTCTATTTACAACATTTCTACATTTTTTTGTTTTAAATTTGTAAGCCAATCCATCCTTTTCTACCCCATTTTTCCTATATTTGCCCACCTGATTTTTGCCAACATCCAGCGCCTGGCATCTTAAAATCTGGCATCTTAAAAATGACCAAAAAAAGCAGCACATACAACCAAGACTCCGCCAACCTCACGCCCCTAATGGCGCAATATTTCAAAGTAAAAGCGAAATATCCCGATGCCATTTTGCTATTTCGGGTGGGCGATTTTTATGAGACGTTTGCGGAGGATGCGGTGACGACATCGCGGGTGCTGGGGATTGTGTTGACAGCGCGTAATAACGGCGGCAGCGATATTCCGCTGGCGGGTTTTCCGTATCATTCGATGGATTTGTACCTGCCGCGCCTCGTGCGGGCGGGCTACCGCGTGGCGATTTGTGAGCAGATGGAAAAACCGAGTCCGCAAAAGAAAATTGTGCGGCGCGAAGTAACGGAAGTCGTGACGCCCGGCGTGGCAGTGGATGACAAGCTCCTCGACCATCGCACCAATAATTATTTCGCTACGATTTATTTTCAAAAAGACAAGGTGGGCGTAGCGTTTTTGGATATTTCAACTGGCGAATTCTTGGTGAGTGAAGGCGATGCCTCGTATGCCGATAAATTGTTACAAAGTTTTAATCCTGCCGAAGTCATTTTTGCAAAAGACAAGCGTAAGGATTTTGAAAAACAATTTGGCGAAAAGTTTTATACCTACACGCTTGAAGATTGGGTTTTTACGTCCGATTTTGCAAGAGAAAAGTTATTACAACATTTTGGCGTACAGAACCTAAAAGGCTTTGGCATCGAAGAAATGGAATTGGCGCAGGTGGCAGCCGGCGCGGCGTTGCATTATCTGGCGACGACCGAAAACAAGAATTTAAAGCACGTCAACGCCATTAGCCGCATTCAACCCGACCGCTACGTGTGGCTCGACCGTTTTACGATTCGCAATCTGGAATTGCTGCACAGTCCGCACGAAACGGGCGTTCCATTGATTAAAATCCTGGATAAAACCATCTCGCCGATGGGCGCTCGGCTCTTGCGCAAGTGGGTCGTGTTGCCTTTAAAAGCTAAAAAAGCGATTGAAGAACGCCTGGATATTGTGGATTGGTTGTTGCAAAATGCAGAAACGACGCGTACTTTGGAGCCACACATCCGGCAAATGGGTGATTTGGAGCGTTTGATTTCAAAAGCGCCGATGGGCAAGTTGAATCCGCGGGAGGTCGTCCAGTTAAAACGGGCACTGTTGGCGATTCATCCGATTAAAAAAGCATTGGAAGAAAGTGAAAACCCATATTTGATTAAAATGGCGGAAGGACTGAATCCTTGCAAAACCTTGTGCAGACAAATTCAGCAGCAAATGGTAGAAGAAGCGCCCGTGAATGTGTTGAAAGGCGGCGCAATTGCCGAGGGTTTTCATGTTGAATTGGACGACTTGCGAAATGTGGTTAATCATACCAAAGATTTACTCCTTGATATTCAATATAGAGAAGTAGAACGCACGGGCATTTCTAGTTTGAAAATTGGTTTTAACAGCGTTTTTGGTTATTATCTGGAAGTTACCAATAAATATAAAAATCAAGTGCCGCCTGAATGGACGCGCAAACAGACGCTTACCAATGGCGAACGTTACATCACCGAAGCCTTGAAAGTGCTGGAAACCAAGATATTAGGAGCCGAGGAGCGAATTATGGAGCTGGAATGTGAAATATTTGAGCAATTGGTTTTGACGATTTCCGATTATATTCAACCCATTCAACATGATGCAAATTTAATAGCCCGTTTAGATTGTTTATTATCTTTTGCAAAAAGTGCTGAAAAATATCATTATTGCCGACCAGAGATAAATGATTCATTAATTATTGATATAAAAGAAGGTCGCCATCCGGTGATTGAACAGCAGTTGGAATTGGGTGAAAGCTATGTGCCGAACGATGTTTATTTAGATAGCGAAGACCAGCAAATTTTGATGATAACGGGTCCGAATATGGCAGGAAAATCAGCCGTTTTGCGGCAAACCGCGCTCATTTGCTTGCTGGCGCAAATGGGCAGTTTCGTTCCTGCCGCTAGCGCTAAAATCGGCTTGCTCGACAAAGTATTCACGCGCGTGGGTGCATCCGACAATATTTCTTCTGGCGAATCTACTTTTATGGTGGAAATGAATGAAACGGCGAGTATTATGAATAATATTTCGGACCGGAGCTTGATTCTATTGGATGAAATCGGGCGCGGCACGAGTACGTATGACGGCATTTCTATCGCTTGGTCTATTGCCGAATTTTTACATCATAATGGAATTGCCCGTCCGAAAACATTATTTGCCACGCATTATCATGAACTAAATGAATTAGCCGAAAAGTTTCCGCGTATTCGCAATTATAATATTGCTACTAAAGAAGTGGGTCAGAAAGTAATATTTTTACGAAAATTGGTAGAAGGTGGCAGCCAACACAGTTTCGGTATTCATGTTGCAAGAATGGCGGGTATGCCCAAAAGTATTGTCGAACGTGCAGCGCAAATCTTGGTACAACTCGAACAAAAAATGATTGAAAACAATGGTCACAATGGCGAGGTGAGAGCAAAAAAGCCGAACACACAGCAAATTTCTGACCCCATACAACTCAATATTTTTGAAGCAAGCGACCCAAGTACACAGCGTTTGCGCGAAGCTTTGTCGAATTTGGATTTGAATACCCTGACACCGATTGAATGTATGATGAAGTTGAATGAGCTGAAGCAGTTGGTATCTGGTACTTAGTATTTGGTATTTAGACAAAGTAGGCTTCGATTCCCCCTTCGGGGGTTAGTGGGCAAAAGAAGCCCCTCCGATTTGCACCGAAGAGGCTCGCACAAATTTGCATTTAGATTAAAAAGAGAGAGCTATTAAAATCTATGCGTTGAGACGTAGGTTTTTGAAAAAGTCACAAAATGGGTGATGGGTTTATGGGTTAATAGGGTGATCTGGAGCGTTAGAATTGGTAAATGGAAAATCATATATGGTAAATGAAAATTGCATTGATTGGTTACGGTAAAATGGGCAAGACGATTGAGCAGTTGGCGCTGGCGAAAGGGCATAAGATTGTTTTGATTGTAGATAAAGACAATCCGCAGGATTTTACAATTGAAAATTTGCGCAAAGCCGATGTTGCCATTGAATTTTCGCAGCCGGAGAGTGCATTTCGGAATGTGAAAAGGTGCTTGCAGGCAGGCGTGCCGGTGATTGTGGGAACGACAGGTTGGTTAGAACAGTTAGAAGAAGCGAAACAATTGTGTGAGCAGATGGGCGGCGCGATGCTACAAGCAACTAATTACAGCATTGGGGTGAATTTATTTTTTGCCATCAATCGGTATGTAGCAAAATTAATGAATGGACAGCCGCAATATGATATAAAGATTGAAGAAATTCACCATATTCAAAAATTAGACGCACCGAGCGGAACGGCTATTACATTGGCAAATGATATTTTAAATGAAATCGAGCGCAAAACGCAATGGGTAAATCATGAAACGAGCAACAAGAATGAATTGAAGATTCTATCCAAACGCATTGACCCTGCGCCGGGTACGCATGAGGTGACGTACACCTCCGACATTGACACCATCAAAATTAGCCATGAGGCGCACTCGCGCGAGGGTTTTGCATTAGGCGCGCTCACGGCGGCAGAGTGGATTGGGGGAAAGAAAGGCGTTTTTACGATGGAGGATGTTTTAGGCTTCTAACTCGGCTACTTTTTCCATGAGCCAAGCGTGGCTGGCTACGTTTTTAGTAGATTCGAGTTCTTTTTTGAGTTTTGCTATTGATTTTTGGTCTTTTGAATTGGTATTAGTAAGTTTTTTAGTGAATTTTATTAGATTAGTATATAACACGCGTCGGGAGATCGGTAAATCTTTGTGACGATTCAAATAAGCCCGAAAACTTTCAAAAATAGAATATAAAGGTTCTATCTCATCTGTCTCATAATATATTGCTAATAACATTGCTTTTGAATTTAAATTATAAGAAAAGTCATCAAATTCTACTTCTTGTAATAGTGTTTTTACATCATCATATTTTTTTTGATAAAAGTATAATTGAGCCAAGCTGTAAGTTACTGCATTTTTTCTAAAGCTCTCTGGCAAATAATATTGATAATCCTTTATAAATGTTTCTATCCAAGCATATTCGCCAAGCCTTAATGCAATAGTGGTTATATTTCTGAAATCCCATGGCGATAATTCTCCATCAACGACAAGGATTCCTTTTTTGATTTGGTCTTTATATAGATCAAAAAGTTCGTTTTTATAGTGTTGGTCTCCTTGATTAATTTTATTTACACCATGGTTAAAAGCAAAGCCATACATACTCTCTGCTTCTTCGCGTGGAAATTTTAAGCCGTTCATTTCAAGAAGTTGTTTAAGTTTAAAATAATGTGCTGGATTCTCGACATCTGTTTCCATTAACAAAATTTGATAATAAACAGCAATAGACGGGAAATCATCGTACTTTCCATCTTGCACGTGATTTATAATTTCCTTTATAAACTCCAGTTCGTAAGTGTGAGAAGCAACTTTTTGTTGTCCAAGGCTCAAACAATAGTAGCGAAGCTTTTCTGAAATGTAAAACCCATCTAAATTTTTATTAATGTTTTCAATATTAGTTTTAGAGGTTCTGTCATGCTTATTCAATTCATAATATTGTTTCTCAAATAGGTATTGGTCAAGATAATATTCAGAAGAACGGAGCGAATTTTTTTGTGAAAGCTTGGTTACGTCCTTGATAACTTCGTGATATAAACGATCTAATTTTCTTTTTCCCACTGCTTCCATCAGGTGGATTGCTCGATTGGTATTTCGTTCTTCGTAAATTTGTTGTGAGAGGAAATACTCAATTAGTTTTAATAAATCAGAGGAATATTTCCGGAAGCGAACATCGTCATAAGCAGCGTCTATTTTCAAGATTTTCCAAATAATTTCCTTGTTCAAATCATCCTGAGATTCAGCATTTATGTGGGCTAACAACAAATCAAATAAATTTACTATATTCTGGTCTCGATTAAAATATGGTGATTGCAAAAACTTTCGACACCTATTTTGCTCATATTTGTCAAATTGTTCTAAAATTGAATACAATTTTGTGTTGCGCATTTCAGAAGTTTTTTTGTATCTTCGCGTTGTAAAAGTATTTCAAGTTTCGGAATACAACAAGAACGATAAAAACTTTTTCACATTTTGTGTTTTTCCCTTTTTAATATTTACACGATTTAGGAAGATTTTAAGCAGTTTTTCGCACGAATAAAAGCAATGAAAAAATTCACAAATGTGAGAAGGCTAACAAATTAGCATTAGTCCACGATTTTTTTAGTATAGCAATGAAAATCCACGAACCATGAATGTATTTCTACCAAAGCAATTGTTACTCTGTTTACTGCTGATGGCTTCCATCCATCTTTGGGGGCAAAACTCGACGAAGACCTTATCCACTTCTTCTGGACAGACCATCCGGGATACCTTTGAGTCTGCTGCTGGTATACCTATTTTGACAACTAATATTCTTAACTATGGCACTGCCAGGTTGTCGAAGGTTTCAACAACTAAGTATGAACTTATTTACACAGCTAATAGTAATGTTGTTGGTACCGAGACACTTAGAATCCAACGCTTTACTTGTTCGTTCTGCACCGGATTTATTACATATACCATCAACGTCCGGGAAAATCGAATTGTAGCCAATCAAGATTATACCTTCACCGCCGAAAACACACCTATCTCTATCAATGCAACTGGAAATGATACCAGTAGTGATGGCGTGCGCAAGATTACTGCCATCCCACTGACCAATAACGGGACGGCTACTATTAGTGGGAACACTATCCAGTTTACACCAACGCCTGATTTTGAAGGGATTGCATATATCAATTATGTGATTTGCAATAGCAACGGCTTGTGTGATAATGGAACGATTACGGTACAAGTGTTGGGTGCTAATGCCAATAAGAGTGATACGCTGCGGGTGTTTACCAAAAAGAATAACGCACAAGTTATTTTAATTCCAAATACGTTTCAGGTATCTACCAATCCCGCGAACGGTTCTTACAGCACGAATGGAGATGCGCCAAAGTACACGCCGAACCAAGATTTTGCCGGTACCGATTATATCCGCCTCAACAAAGGAAGTGTAACCAAAACGGTAGAAGTCGTGGTGCTGGATGCTGCTACCAATATTCTGGCATTTGATGATGAAGCGTTTACTACGCCTGCGGAGCCGGTGGAAGTGAATGTGTTGGAAAATGATTTGTACAAAGAAGCATCGGGTTGTTTCAGCATACAAGACCAGCCTCAATATGGACGCATTGAAGAAGAGGGTGGTTTAGTGACTTATTATCCATCGGCAGATTTTAATGGGGTTGACTGGTTTACTTACTCGGTGAATGCGCCAGGTTGTACCAATCAAGCAGAAGTAGCGACCGCCTATATATATGTGGGTAATTTTGAGCCTGCTGCTACGAAGTACAGAATGTACACGCCTAAGAATACGCCTTTGGCGATTGATAATGACGTGCCAGTTTCTAATTTCAAATATAAAATCAATGACCAAGGAGATTTGGGTACGGTGGTGATATTAGAAAGTGGACAGGATACGCTCATTTTGGGACAAACAATCATAGGTGATAACACTATCCTTTATATACCAAATTTGAATGTAACTTCCGGTTTAGACGAATTTGAAGTCAGCTACTGCGTGTTCAATGCGGACAATCAGTGTTCGTATGAAAAATCTATTAAGATAGAAGTTCAGATTTTGGATATTAACGTGCCGCTTACAGAACGGTGTACTCGAGATTGTATTTGGGCTGGCGATACCAATTTGGATGGAATTGTGGACATCAAAGATATTCTTCCTTTGGGCATTGGAATGGGTTCGGTTGGTCCAATACGTACTGTGGCTACCGCTGCATGGTATGGACAGCGCGGAAATGATTGGGCTGCGAATGCATCGCTCAATGTCAACGCTAAACATTTGGATACCGATGGTAGTGGGGTAGTAACGGCTTCGGATACAGTCGCTATTAACACCTACTATGGAAATACGCATGGTTTAAATTCAGTTAGACCTGTATTTTATAAATATGATATTGCATTAGGTGGAGATGTAGAAGTGATTCCGGGTGATTTGGTAGAGTTAGATTTAGTGATGGGAAGTGAGGAAAATCCTGCTGTTGATGTCTATGGTTTTGTTTTCCCATTTGAATATAACCCACTTGTTTTTGACCCAGCGAGCATTGCTATTGACTTATCTGGCTCCAATTGGTTTGGATATAATTCGCCGATTTTATCCATGTCCAAAAATAACCAGGAAGGATTAATAGAAGCTGCTATTACGCGCACAACTGGGGTGGCTGCAAGTGGAATTGGAGAGATTGGAAAAGTAAAATTTGTTGTTAGAGATGATATTGCAGGGTTTCATCTAGGAGATGAAGAGATGACCATTGAAGTTGGTAGAGGCTTATCAGTTGGTTCTAATAGTGCTGGTCAATCTTTTGGTATCAATGTAAAGCCTATTCAAATTCATATTGTACAAAAAACGAAAGAAGAAATAAAAAATACGCCGCTGACAGCAGATTTATTAAAGGTGTATCCGAATCCAACGCAAGACCTGTTGAATCTGCATTTGAATGGTGGGCAGGAGTTTGAAAGTGTGGTGGTGTACAATTTAACAGGGCAAGTGGTCTACAATGTGAATGGCTTGCAAACCAATCGCGCACAAATCAACGTAAGTAATTTACAGGATGGTTTGTATATTGTTAGTCTGAAAGGCGCAAAAGGGACGGTGAATAAGAAATTTGAGGTGATTCGTTGATTATATGCCAATTTGCTGATGTGCTAATTTGCCAACGACGCTATGCACATGGGCAAATAGAAAGCTAGGTAATAATTTATTTTAACATTATTTTAAAAAGTCATACTATTTCAGAAGCACAAGACGTTTCTAACAGACTGAATTTTATTGCTTTATTTATATTCGTGGAATTATAATCATTGCTAGTGAGTCGTCCCGCCAGTTGGCGGGGACGGCTTTTTTTTGACGTTTGCCAAACAAGTTTGGTACTTACTCATCCATCGCCTGTTCCAAATCTGCAATTATATCTTCTACATTTTCAATGCCTATAGAAAGCCGTACCAATCCATCCGTGATACCATGTTGTAGGCGAATCTCTCTTGGGATGCTGATGTGGGAACTGGAAGCAGGGTGCAGTACCAATGTGTCTACATCGCCGAGGGTAGGGGCGAGCGTACAGAATTGAATTTTATTCATAAATCCGATACCTGCCTGCAAGCCGTCTTTTAACTCAAAGCTGAGCATACCGCCGAAGTCGCGCATCTGCCGTTTTGCAAGCTCGTGGTCGGGGTGGGAGGGGAGTCCGTTATAATTAACTCGTGCTACTTTTGGGTGATTTTCTAAAAACTGGGCGATTGTCATTGCGTTGCTGCTGTGGCGGTCCATGCGGAGTTCGAGGGTTTTTAATCCATTGTTCAAAAGCCACGCTTCCCATGGGCTACAATTCGTGCCCACTAATTTCATCGCTTGCCAGATTTTGCCGTCCATGCGTTCGAAATCCTTACCAACTAACGCACCGGCGATGGAGTTGCCATGCCCATTCAAAAATTTCGTGGTAGAATGGACAATGAAATCCACTCCAAATCGGAACGGCTGCTGCAAATAGGGTGTACAAAAAGTATTGTCAATAGCGCTAAGGCGATGGTATTTTTTGGCAATGTCGGCTAAGGCGGCGATGTCTACGCAGGCGAGCGTTGGGTTGGCGGGAGTTTCAAAATAAAGCATTCGGATTTTTGGATCTTCTTTGACCAGTTCTTCTACTTGATTTAAATCTTTTAAATCGGTTAAAATCGTCTCAATACCAAGCGGGCGAAATATTTTTGTGAACAACTCGGTGGTGCCGCCATATAGATTGCCTTGCGTCAAAATTTTATCGCCAGACTGTAGTGTACCCATCACGAGTGTAGCAATGGCGGACATCCCTGAACTTAATAAGATTGCTTTTGCATTTAGATTCAAGCCATGTGTTTCCAAGAGTGCAATTTTTTCAGCGACAGTTTCGACGGTGGGGTTGCCGTAGCGGGCGTAAGCGTGTCCTTTTGCTTTGCCGGAAAAAATATCAATTCCTTGGTCAATGGAGTCAAACTCGAACGATGAAGTTGAGTATAGTGGCATAATGTGTGGCTCGGTCGTTTTGAGAAATGGGATTTCATGGACGCAAAGGGAGCCGAAGTTGATTTTATTCATTGTGTTGTGGTGTTATTGTGTTTTAGTTGAAAGGTGCAAAGTTAGAGTTTTGGTACTTAGATTTGAAATGATATTGATTTTAGAATGAAAAGAAGGTGGAATAGCTATGGAAACGTGGGGTGCGTGAAGGATAGGAGCGGTATGCCACAGCGGGTTTGGGGAGTGGGATGGCGTGGCATGAGAGCGGATAGCCTGACCCCGCCTTCGCCCTTCCATAGATATGGCATACTTTTAAAGTTCGCCATATCTCGGTAGGCGGCGGGGGCACGCCCAAAGAATTATTTAAGTTGTTATTGTTGAAGTAGAAAAGATGCTGTATTTTTGTTAACATGGAGGAGGCGTAAAAAAGATGGCTTGGAAAACGGTGAAAATCAACAGGATATGCAGGACGAACGAGTGAATGATGAACAATCGGATGAGTTTTTTGACCATATTGAAATAAAAATTGACCCGAAGCAATCGCCGATTCGGATTGATAAGTTTTTGATGGACCGGATGGAACGGGCGACGCGTAATCGGATTCAGAACGCGATTCGGTCCGGCTCGATTCGGGTGGATAATAAGGAGGTGAAGCCGAATTTTAAGGTGAAGCCTGGGCAGGTGATTTCAGCGGTGGTGCCGCGACCGCCGGGCGAAGGGGTAGGGGTGGTGCCGCAACGGATTCCATTGGATATTCGGTATGAAGATGAGGATTTGTTGGTGTTGTACAAGCCGCCGGGGTTGGTGGTGCATCCGGGTCCGGGGCATCATCGAGGTACCTTGGTGAATGGATTGGCTTATTATTTTGGGAAATATAATGCGCCGATTGTAGAAGGGAATTATCAAGATCGCTTGGGGTTGGTACATCGGATAGATAAAAATACGTCAGGTTTGCTGGTGATTGCGAAGTCGGATTATGCGATGACGCATTTGGCAAAGCAATTTTTTAATCATACTATTGAGCGGACGTATTATGCGCTGGTGTGGGGCGAACCAGAACTGGATGCGGGGACGATTACGGGCAATGTCGGGCGGCATCCGCGATTTCGACAGTTGTTCACGGTTTTTCCAGAAGGGGAATCGGGAAAATGGGCGGTGACGCATTATAAAGTGTTGGAGCGATTATATTATGTGAGTTTGGTGCAATGTAACTTGGAGACGGGGCGTACGCATCAGATTCGGGTGCATATGCAATATTTGGGACATCCGTTGTTTAATGATGAGCGTTATGGCGGTGACCGGATTGTGAAAGGGACTGTTTTTTCAAAATATAAAGAATTTGTAGAGCGTTGTTTTACCCTTTTGCCGAGGCACGGGTTACATGCTAAGTCGCTGGGGTTTGTGCATCCGACGACGGGGGAGCAAATGCATTTTGACTCGGACTTGCCGAAGGATTTTGAGGATGCGTTGGAGGAATGGCGGGGGTATGTGAAAAGTAGAAAAGCTGGTTTAGAAGTTTAACGTTCTTTGTTTGAGGTTTTTTTGTTTGACGTTTCTCTCTTGACGTTGACAATTTTTTGTTTGAAGTTTGAGATTAAGATATTGAGATTGTGATATTTGCTGCGCGATATTTTGATATTTTTTTGACCGTGTATTTATATGAAATTTGATATTGGAATGATGAAATTAGTGGAACGGTTAGATGTGTTGGCTCAGTTGGCGGCGCATTTGAAGGGGGAAGATGAGTATTTGGAGGCGATTATGCAGCGTGTTTCGTATGAGAATCCGTGGTTTACGATAGAGAATCAACAGCGGGCGGTGCAAGCGATTGCGGAAGAAATGCTGGATTTGGAAAAGTTACAAGCGTGGACGGCTCCGTATTTTATTCCAGATTATCCTGAACAGAAGGTGGTTGGGTTAGTGTTGGCGGGGAATATTCCGCTGGTGGGTTTTCATGATGTGTTGTGTGTGTTTGTGTGTGGGCACATCGGGCAGATTAAATTATCGGATAAGGATTTTTATCTGTTGCCGTATTTGTTGAAATTGCTGGAGAGATATGATGCACGGACGGCTGCTTATTTTCAAATTGTGGAATTTTTGAAAGATTTTGATGCGACGATAGCGACTGGTAGTAATAATTCGGCGCGTTATTTTGAAGCATATTTTGGCAAGTTGCCGCATATTATTCGGAAGAACCGGACGGCGGTGGCGGTGCTGACAGGAGCGGAGACGCGAGAAGAATTGATGGCATTAGGTGAAGATATTTTTCAGTATTTTGGGTTGGGTTGTCGGAATGTGTCGAAAGTGTATGTGCCGCGTGGGTATGATTTTCAGCTACTTATGGAAGTGCTGTATGATTTCCGAAAGGTTGCAATGAATAGTAAATATAAAAATAATTTTGATTATAATTACTCTTTATATATTTTGAATCGGCAGCCGCATTTGGCAAGTGATAGTATTTTATTATTGGAAGACCCGTCTTTACAATCTCGGATCGCGACGTTGCATTATGAATTTTACGATGATTTGGCAAAAGTAGAGCGTGATATTCAGACGCATGCTGATGAAGTGCAATGTGTGATTGGAAAAGATAAGGTGTTGAAAAATAAAACATTACCATTTGGAAGAGCGCAGCAACCGGCGTTGGCGGATTATGCGGATGGGGTAGATACGGTTCAATTTTTGTTGTCGCTTTCATAGAAATAGATGCCAGATTATGAGATGCCAGATGCCAGACGTTACTCTGACAATACCGGCTAAAGCCAGTGGTACATGGATATAATTTTCATTATACATTTATTTTTTACTTGTTACATGACGGGGCTTATTTGGTTTGTACAATTGGTGCATTATCCTTTATTGGGGAAAATTGGCGAGGAAGCTTTTTTGGAATATGAGCGGCATCATCAAAGTCGGACGTTTTGGGTAGTTGGTTTACAGATGGTTATAGAATTTGGGACAGGTATTTGGTTGCTCCTTATACAATCTTACAATCCATTACAATGGGTGAATGTAGGGTTGCTCCTTATAATTTGGAGTTCGACTTTTTTTATACAATCGCCTTTACATACAAAACTGGGAAGGGAATTTCAGGTGGAGTGGCAGCGGAAATTAGTTGCTACGAATTGGGTTCGGACGGTGGCTTGGACGGTACGGAGTGTGATTTTGTTGAGTATGTTGGTGTGAATTTTCACGCAAAGGCGCAAAGTTTTTCTCATCACAGCGTTTCACTGCTTATTATTTACTACTCATTAAATAAGTTATTTACTTGGGTTTCGGTTTGACGCAGTTTTTCTCGGCAGAATTGGATGAGGGTGGCGGCACGGGCGGTTTTGTCTGCCAGTTCGTCAATAGTGATAGCGCCGCTTTCGAGTGCGCTCACGATTTGCTGCAATTCTTCCAATGCTTTTTCGTACGTTAAATTTTCCATTTCTATTCAACTTTACTTATTAACTCGCCATCCTGTAGGCGCGTACGGAGTACGTCACCACTGGTCACCTCTTTTTTTGACCGCACAATGTTACCATTTTTTGAGATTAATGCAAAACCGCGTTGTAAGGTAGCTTCGATAGTCAGTAGTTGCGTAAGTTTTTCTAAGCTATCCAAATTTTGTTTGGCGAATTGGATTTGATATTGATTGAGGCGCGGAATTGCAGTTTGAATGGTATCCAATGTTTGAAAATGAATAGATAGTTGGCGTTGGGATTTAAATTGTAAAGTATTAGACAGATTATTCAGTATTAATTTTTGATTATTGATTTGCTGTGTAATATTAAACTTTAACTGTGTACTCAAATATAAAATAGAACTTTCAAATTGCAAATTATAATTTATAACATAATCAGCTACTGCGGTGGGCGTTTTCAACGAATGATAAGCAACTAAGTCTAAAACGGTTTCATCTATATCATGTCCGATACCCGCAAAAACTGGAATAGGAAGGTTAGCAATGGCTTTACAAATATTAAAATTATCAAATGCGTTCAAATCTAATCGTGCGCCGCCGCCGCGAATGATGACGACACAATCAAAATTTTCTTTGGTTTTTGTAATGGCTTTTAATTGCTTTATCATTTCGGGTTCCACCAACTCGCCTTGCATCGCGCTTTGGAAAAAAGTAAGTTGAAATTGATAGCCGTGCGGATTTTGTTGCAAATGTTGTTGAAAGTCCTGATAACCGGCGGCGCGTTCGGAACTGACGACCGCAATGCGTTGTAACACAATGGGAAGCGACAATAATTTTTGTTGTTGTAATAAGCCTTGCTGTCGCAGTTGCTCAATCGTTTGGCGGCGTTTTAATTCTAATTTTCCTAATATATAACTTGGGTCAATATCTTCAATTACTAATTTCAAACCGTATCGCTCGTTAAAATCTATTCGTGTTTTCAGCAGCACCTCGGTTCCTTCTTGCAATAAACTATCTAATGTTTTGCCAATTTTTTTTTGCAGTTGCCGAAGATTATTTTGCCAGATGACGGCGGAGGCTTGGGCTACAATCGTTTCATCGGTTTCTGACTTTTGTACCAATTCCAGAAAACAATGTCCGCGCGACTCATTCGCTTGCGCGATCTCGCAGCTAATCCAAAGTGCTTCCGGCAGGTTGAGCACAAGTATGCGACGGATGTATTCGTTGAGTTCAAAAAGGGTGACAGATTTCAAAGCGATGTATTTTGGTGCTAAAGTGTTTTTGTATTCGAGTCGTATCACAAATCGGGTAAAATTTGATTAATCCAAGTTTTAATTTGTTCGGTGGAGGGTGCTTGTTTTACATTGATAATTGTACCCAAGAAATTCTTTAAATTCTGATTAGAACGTGTATTTTGTTTTTTACATTGATCTCTGAAATATTTCTCATTATTGAATTGATAAGTGATAATGCTTACTCCAACATCATCGGCTACACTAAGAATAAAGTCCTCAAATGCAGGAACTAAGAAGATGGCATAATCATCTTTCTCAGGATGTTTTTTTAATTTAATGTAATCAAAGGTTTCAATTAGATTAAATTTTTGAAAATAGGAGGGCATACTACTTTTATCATTGTCTATAATGCCTATCGCAGTTCGGTTTTTAAAATTCTCTTGCATTTTATTTGCAACCGTACCAATATTAGAGGAATGATTTGGATTTTTATAGCCGAGCATTTCCACTAATAGCGTGTTGGCTTCACACTCCGACAGTAGCTGTAGCCAACTATCCATGTACAAACATATTTAAATTGAAAAACACTTCGATTCCATAATTTAAAAGCTCAGACAACTCCTCGTTACTTAGTTTCCTTACTTTTGTTTCATAATTTTCAATCGTAGTTACAAATATTGCCAATTCAGCAGGCGGACAATTTTCTACGACGGTATTAAACAAATAAGGACTATGCGTAGAAATGAAAAACTGATTATCTTCTGAATCTAAAATGGCTTGGGTTAGTTCACGAATATAAGGCGGAAATGAATGTTGTTCTGGTTCTTCAAAAATTAAAATAGAATTTTGATTGGATTCAATCGCCGCGTAATGAAAAATAAGCCGTTGGAAGGTATCGGCGGTGAGTTTGTAAGGTACTTTATATGCGACGCCATCTACTTCTTTAAAGATAATAATTTCATTTTCCCTACTATCTACTAAGACTTTAAGATTATATTCATCAAATAAAGAAGCAATATTCTTGCGAAGATCAGAATTGGATTCGATAATACGGAGTAAATTTTCACCAAAAGGGGGCTTGAGAAAAGTATTATAAGATTCAGTTCGATTTTTTTCGTCGAAACTTTTGAAAGTATATTTTTTTACGGGCGAAACGTAAAAACTTTTTGCCCAAGTAAGTGCATCTTCATCAATACGACCTAAATTTTTAATTGTTTTATCAAAAGGATGAATACCCATATCAAAGGGCACTGATTCATTATCAAAATCAGATATTTCAATTATATGTGGCTTATCAGATAATTTTTTTTGACCTATTTTAAATCTAAAGCCATCCGTATTTTGCTCAAATAATAAATATACATTACCTAAATTGGTTTCAATTTTTACTCTTTGTTGAGTATTTTGGTCAAAAAATAAATTACTTATATTATTATATCGAACAAATTCAGAAAGGAAAGGCTGATTTCGTGATGAATACGGCGCACAAAACAGCGACAACGCCTCCAAAATATTCGATTTTCCTACATTGGGTTTGCCTATAAATAAATTAATTCTACCGCAATCCAAGTGCATGGATTTAATAGATTTGAAGTTTTCGATTTGAATGTCTTTAAAAAATTGTGTTTCTGTCATTACTTGCCGGTTTGGTTCCTTTTATTCAAAAGTAAGGTTTTCTGGATAGAACCGCAAATAGGATTTCATGGGTATCTGCTCATAAAATGTTGAATCACCGACAACAACTCCTCCACGCCTTCTTCGAGCGGCAGCACGACTGGTATGCCTAATTTTTTTTGCAAATTACCTTGATAAGATTTTAATTCCGCTAACGTCAGATGCTCCCCATTCAACGTGACTGCGATTACCTCCGAACTATACATTTTGATCAATTCTATTTCACTTTCAATAGAAAAGATTTTGATGCCAATTTCTTCTGTGCCTTCATAAAACTCACGTCCCGGCGCGTGGTGCAGAATTACGCCTTTGGCATTAGCGGAAAGTAAGTATTCAGAACCGGCGGGACCACTCGGATTGCGCAAAGCGGATTGTCCTTCGAGCAAAATGAGGTCGGGATTGGATTCACGCGCGCATTCGACCACAGCATATTCCAGTTCGCCACTAATAAAATCATTCACCGTAGAATCGAAAATCAAGCCGTGTTTGTAGCCTTGCATCCAGCCGGTTTGACCGGTATAAATCATTTCGGCGTAGATGTTATTTTGTTGACACATTTCCATGATAAAACGGCAAGTCGTACGCTTGCCAATCGCACAATCGGTTCCTAAAACTGCAATAATTGGTTTTTTGACCGTATAAATTTCGCCGCTCCAGAAATGGAGTTCGTTGCGAGGCTTGGGCTTGCGTACATCCAGTAATTGTACACCATATTCAGTGGCTAATTTTGTAAATTCTGGGTCTTCGCTTAAAAAAGTATGCAACCCGCAAACAATGGACACGTTATGTTCCACTGCGACTTTCAACTCGCCGCGAAAATCGTCCGGCAATTTACCACCGGGCAGCGCTACCCCAATCACGCACCACACGGGCTGTTCATTACTATTTGCAAAATAATCGTTGACAGAAGTATAAACAGGTACTTTGCGATGTTTGCCATCCAAGATTTCTCCTGCGTCCCTTCCGACATTTTTATAATCAATGACTGCTAAAATTTCAAAACGAGCACTGCCACGCAACAAGCCGTGGGCAGTTTTTGCCATAACGGTATCCAGTAAGCCGTGGGTGAGGACGATCGCTTTTTCTTTCTCCATGGGGAAGTTGTGTTACAGTGTTAATGTGTTTTAGTGTTTTTGTTCCGCTATCACATAGTCACTCAGTTTCTAAATCAACTGGTCACTTTAGAAGGGTTTTTCGATTAATTCTACGCCCAAACCAGGTTTGTCATTGGCGTACAGCCAGCCGTCTTTTAGAATAAAGCCGCCAGTGACAAGGTCTTTGGCGATGTCAAAACTGCCGTCGAGATCGAGATAGCGCGTGGCTGGGCTGGCGAGTGCAGCGTGTAAAGCAGCCGTAATGCTCACAATACTTTCATCATTGCACCCCCACATCAAGTCAATATCGGCACTGTGTGCGATATTGGCAATTTGTAAACCGCCATAAATACCGCCCGTTTTCATCAATTTTATATTGAAAATACCGTAATAAGGCGTATTGGTCGTAAGAGCAGCAGCGTCGCGCCAGTCGTGTAAGTCTTCATCGGCGGCGCACATTTTGCGAACATCGGGCGATAATTCTAACATTTGTTCTAAATGACCAGGCGGGAAAGGTTGTTCGACAAATTCGACGTTCATTTTTTTTGTTCCTTTTATAAAACGTTGTAAATCAGTAACTGAATAACCTTGATTAGCATCTACTCTAATTTTGATATCTGCGCCAACCGTCTCGCGCAATTTGCTAAAAGCTTCAATATCTTTTTCGACTTCTAAACCTGTTTTTAGTTTTATAATTTTAAATCCATTAGATATATTTTCCTTTGCCTCCGCCAATGTTTCCTCAATATTTTTTATTCCAATTGTAATAGAAGTTGGAAAACCTTGATGTTGTCTACCCAATAATTCTACTAATGGTTTTTCCGCTAATTTTGCGAAAGCGTCGTGTAAAGCAATGTCAATAGCGGCGCGGGCTGCAGGCGTTTCTGGCATGAGTTCTTCTGCCAAATGGATGAGGTCTTGGTATTCCGAGATGTCGCGTCCTTTCAATAATTCTTCGGCATTTCCTTCCAGTGATTCTACGGACATCGCAATATTTTCACCAGTCACGAATTCGGCAGGTGCACCGGAGCCAATGCCATATAGTCCATTTTCTAACTCAATGTACACGAATAAATTTTCGGCAGTATCAATCGTATGTACTGCAATGGTATAGGGTTTAGTAAGTTCAAGATTCGCTTGCCAGCAGTGGACGCGGGTTATTTTCATGGTTAGATTGTTGTATTGTCAAATTGTTAATGTGAATTGGAAGAAGGGTTAAGAAATCTTCAAGATTTCTTAACCCTAATGATCGACGGTAAAGATATTAAAAGGTATGTCTACTTTTTTTGGTTAAAGGAGGTTTTTAAATGGTGTTGCTAATAAATGCGCCACATTCTCATTTATCGCATGATGGTAATATCTCCTTTCAGCTTTTCGACAGTGCCATCCACAAATTCAATGACCGCTACATAAACGAAAACAGCTGAATTATAGGGTGTACCATTGCGCGACCTGCCGTCCCAAGCACGCGTTGGGTCATTGGGGAGAAAGTTTTGTGCTTCAAATACCTGATTGCCCCAGCGATTAAAAATTTGAAGAGACTGAATAGACCGAATTTCTTTGCCACCATGGATGATAAAAACGTCATTTCGACCGTCGCCGTTGGGCGAAAAAACATTGGGAACATAGACGCGGTTGGAGGTATCTACCGTTACTTCAATGTCATCTTTAGCGACGCAGCCTGCGCTATTGGTCACCGTTATGGTGTAAACGGATGTTCTAAGTGGCTTCACAGGCTGTAGCCAGCAGCCTTCTATACATTTTTCTTCAATCGGACCACCCCAAGTCAGGTCAGTAATGGTTTGGGTGGGAACGTTGACAAAAGGTTCTAAAAAAATTCGGTCATATCGGTCAATCATCGTGTCGGCCCCTAAATCTACCTTTAGTGGTGCTCCTTCCTTTAGCGTGACTTTTGTTTCGTACCCGCAGCCTTCCACGTCTTCTACACGCACTTGGTAAGTGCCCGGTTCTAAGTTTTTAAACGCTTGCGTCTGTTCCAATGTGGTATTATTCAAACCAAAAAAGTAGGGAGCCGTGCCGCCGGTGATATTTTCAATCAGAATTTGTCCGTTTTTGCTGCCAAAGCAAGTGGGGTCAATCAATTTTAATTTTAAATCAGTTGGATAATTTGAATCATCTGTAACAAGCACACTATCAAGTGCTTCGCAGCCATTTTCTGAACTGATAACTTTTAAAAGATAAGTTCCAACTTGTTGTACGATGATAGAAAGCTGGGTAGAATCTTCAAACGTTGTGCCGTCTGGCTTTGTCCAAACATAAGAAAACGAGGCTCCATTTGCGGAAGTGGTGCCATTCAAAGTTGCACTTGAAGCATCACAATTCAAAGAAGCATCTGCGCCGGCGCTCGCAGTTGGGGGCGTACGGTCGAGGGTTACTTTTACAGAATCAGAATTGCTACAACCATTTCGCGTATTGGTTACCGTGAGAATATACGTGCCTGCTTCGTTTATTCTTGGAGTAGGAGTGGTGGCTCCTATCACAATATTGCCATCTCTCGTTGTCCAATTATATAAAATATGGTCGGCATAAGAAGAGGTAGAACCTATCAACGTAGTCGCCAATACCGTGCAAGTCAATCGCTGCGGCGTTCCTGCTTCTACAAACGATGGGTCAAAATCTGCATTCACAAAAATACTATCTAATGCGGTACAACCTGTAGTCGTATCTTTTACTTCAAAATAATATTTTCCACCTTTTATTACATTTAAAGTCAAGTTGTTTTCATTGCTTATAATATTTTGTTCTGAATTGTACCAATTGTAAATGATTTTAGGATTCATAGTAGAACCAGCAGCATTAATTGTAATATTGGGCGTACGACAATCCAGCGTATCGCTCGCGCTCAATGCAATGGTCGGTTTATTGGAATCATCCGTCACAGTGACGTTTACAGTACTCGATTGGCAACCCGAAATACTATCAATCACGGTAAGATTATAAACGCCTGCTTTAGAGATAGTTGGATTTGGAACTTGTGCATTTTCGTTTGTAATACCCGGTCCCGCCCAACGATACAGCAGCGATGCATTTGCATTGATACCTAATTGCGCACTTGGAATGTCACAATCCAGCACTTTATTTGGTCCCGCATTGGCTATCGGGCGGTTCACTTGGGTGAGTTGTATGCTTTCACTCACTTTACATCCATTGGCATCGGTAGCCGTTACGCTGTAAATACCTGCTATTGGAGTAGTAATGGTATCTTGCCGTGTACCATTTGACCAACTATAAGTTACAAAACCTGGGGTCGCTTTTAAAGAAACACGCGAGCCTTGACAAAATAAAGTATCGCCTGTAATGTCTAAGGGCGCAAGTGGTAGTTGACGAATCGTAATTGTATCCGCAGCTTTGCAATTATTAACATCTGTAACAATAACCTGATACGTACCGCCACTATCAATTCTTATAGCTGCTTGTTGTTGTCCGGTTGACCATTCATATTTTAGGTAATTTCCGCTCACTCGAATCGTATCTTGTGCATTTGCGCAAAGCTGAGATGGTCCTATAATTTGAGGCGTGGGCAATTGCCATACGCGAACTTCTACCTCCTTAGTGCCAGTGCAATTATTAGCATCGGTGACGGTGAGTTGATACGTGCCGGGTACGCCAATGGTGAGTTGTGCGGTCGTGTCATTGGTTGACCAGCGATAACTTTCAAATCCCGTTGGAGCAGTCAGTGTAGTAGAATCTCCGATGCAAAACGTAGTGTCGCCACCGATTAAAACCGTTTGCACTGTATTTTCTTGCACCCGAAAGGTACTGGTATCTCGGCAGCCGTTGGCATCTGTGAGGGTGACATTGTAATTGCCACCTGCATTCACAGCTACTTTTTGCGTGGAAGCACCCGTTGACCAATTGTATTGAAAACCCGCGCCAGCATCCAAATCCAATGAACTACCACTGCAAAGACGGCTCGTATCGGGCGCAGGTGGAAAGGACACATTAAATATTTTTGCAATAACAGAATCTTGAACAGTACAGCCGTTTGCGTCGGTAACCGTCACTTTGTAATTGCCCGCTTGTGTAATTTGAATGGTAGAATCAGTGGAGCCATTCGACCAATTATAAGTGGTATAATTCCGGTTGACGCGGAGGGTCGTTCCCGCATTTGGACAAAATTCAAGCGCGCCCAATATCTTCGCTGCTGCAACGCTTGGAAAAATTGATAATTCAAAATCATCGGAACCAATACAGCCCAGCGAATCCGTCACTTGCAGTGTGTACATTCCAGGCTGATTCACTTGAATACTCGGCGTAGTCGCGCCATTCGACCATAAATAAGTCGGGTAGGTAGTGATTGTATCTTTCAGTAAAGCACTTTTTTCAGGACAAATACGAATTGCACCATTGATAATCGGTTGAGGAAGTGGCTGCTCGCGTACTTGGGCAGTGGCAGTCGTTGCACAACCGTTGGAAGTCATAACCGTCACGCTAAACGTGCCGCTTGTATCAACCGTAATATTTGGCGTGGTAGCACCATTCGACCAAGTGATTTGCGGGGCATTTGTGGTCACCAATAATTGAGTGAAACTGCCTGCGCAAAATTTTAGAGTGCCATTGAGCGTCAACGTTGGCGATTCGACGCGACGGATGGAAATGGTGTCGGCAGCCTTACAGCCATCGGCATTTGTTACAGTCAGCGTGTAAGTACCGGCTTGCGTTTTTGTAATGCTGGCAGTCGTGTCACCGGAAGACCAATTGTATTTTGTAAAAGTGCCATTTGCGGAAAGCATGGTACTATCATTGGCACAAAATATCGTATCGCCGATAATATTTATAATAGGCTTTGTACTTTCTGTAATAATCTGCGAAGCCGTGCCTTGGCAGCCATTTGCGTCGGTCACTGTCACAGCGTAAGTGCCTGCGGCATTCACATTTATATTGAAAGTATTATTACCATTCGACCATTGATAAGTTGTAAAATTATTACCCGTACTCAAAGAAATAGACTCGCCGGTACAAAAACCAATACCGCCGCCGATGACTGGAATGGGCAAAGCATTCGCAACGACGGTCGCTTGGGATATGATTTCGCAACCATTGGCATCTGTGACCGTTAAGGTATAAGTGCCGCCCTGACTCACCGAAATACTGGCGGTTGTCGCATTATTTGACCAGCGATAGGCACTGTAATTAGTTGATGCAGAAAGGGTTGTGGAGCCGCCCGCACAAAAACTGCGACTTCCCATGAGTGCCACGGTAGGTGGTTCAAACGGATTAATCGTAATCGTATCGGCAGCTTTACAGCCCTCCGCATTGGTGACTGTCACGACATAAGTGCCCGCTTGTGTTTTAGTAATCGTAGCAGTCGTCTCCCCGGAAGACCAATTGTAAGCAGCAAAAGAGCCATTGACGGAAAGTACGGTGGTGTCACTGTTACAAGAGGCGGAAGTGCTACTGATAGTTGGAATAGGTTTTGCTTTTTCGGCGACGAATTGGGAAGCCGTACCCTGACAGCCGTTCGCATTGGTCACCGTTACATTATAAGTACCTGCGGTTGTGACATTAACACTTGGTGTATTTCTACCATTCGACCATTGATAAGTTGTATAATTATTTCCTACACTCAACGACATCGGCTCGCCGATACAAAAACTATTTGCGCCGCTGATCATCGGAGTGGGGGAAGTATTGGCTGCCACGGTCGCTTGCGAAGTGCCGGTGCAACCATTCGCATCGGTAACGGTCACGATGTAAGTGCCGCTTTGATTCACAGAAATATTTGCAGTGGTGGCATTATTCGACCAGCGATATTGGCTAAAATTGGGTGGCGCAGCAAGCGTCGTGGACTCGCCCGTACAAATGGACAAATCCCCGCTAATGGTAGGTATTATTTTATTTGAAACGGTAACTGTGACCGCATCCCCGATATCGCAACCGCCATCAGACACCGTCAAAATGAAATCCAGCGAACCGGAAAAATTGGCAGGAAGGGTGACAGTCGGCTGTAAAATTTTAGGATTACTCAGATAACTCAAGGCTTCGGGCGTGCCCTGCCATTCTATTTTTGCGCGGTTCGTTAGATTCGTAGCCGTCGCATTCAATTTAAAAGGCGCTGGATTTTGACACAATTGCATACTACTGCCTGCGGAGACTTTCCTGTTTTTACATCGTGGGTTTGCCAAGCAGTTGAGATAGGGTGCAGCACTTCCACCCCAAGTGAGGGTGAATCCGCGTGCATTTCCAGCAAAATTGTCTAACATCAAATAAAAACCCTGCCCGGGCTGTACGACCATCGGAGCAACAAAACCATCTGAATATTCGCCATTTAAAGAATCTTTCCACACACCCTCCGATACATCCGTAGCCCCTCTTCCCAAACCGGTTTCTGGACAAAGTTGACATAAAAATGGTGCGTAGGAACATCGCTTCGGCTCTCCAAGGCTGTCGCAAGAGCGGTCTGCATCAAAAATTATAAAATCATAATCATTACCGATTCCATCAAATGGAGAAATTGTAATTTCGATTTCACTATTTAAAGGCATATCGGTTCTGAACTCGAAGTAATACCAAGCGGAATGTGTTTCGACAGTTGCATCGAAACCGAGGTCAAGAATAAAACAGCCTTTTTGGTTGTTCGGATTGGCATAATCATCTATACCGATACCACGTGGGTCAAAATCAACTGGACCGTCACTACAAATAATTTGTGCTCCAACACAATCCGTAATTTGCCCCTGCGAGGGCAGGCATAGCAGTACAATACTGGCAATCGCCAAATGGGTTTTCCAAGACGCACGACGCATGTTTCAATCGGTTTTTGTAAAATAATCATCTGTCCCTGTCCGCTGCACGTAGCAGCAAAAGAAATAAAAGTCTAGCGTATGCTCATGGAATGGACTCGTTCGGGGGGGAACGCAGAATGTTGTTCTCTCAAAGTAGTGTGTGTGGAAGTGTGTTCAAGGGTAGAAGCGTTCAAAATATCAATCTATAAAATGTATGTTCAACAAAGATAATTTATCTTTTCGATAATATAAAATTTGAGAGTGTTAAATTATAAAATATATTTTAAATGATTGATATCCAATAAATTAAAAAGTAAGAACGGTTTTAAAAAATTATAATATGTAAGAAGAGAAGGAGAGATTGAGTGAAGTGAAAGAATGAAACGCTCTGCGTCCTCTGCGGTAAAAAAAAATGTGGTAAGGGCTGTCAGAAGTGACCAATAGAGATAGAGACTTAGTGCAAAAACTTTGTGTTCTCTGTGGTTAAAAAATCCATGTGGGAGATCGTTTCAGATGACACCTCTTTTCAAAGATGTCACCTGAAAATACCTCAACCCAAACTGCGGCGGCGCATTTCTATATGTACCAACTGATATTCGCGGCTCATATCGCCCGTGATCGTTGTGTTTTCCTGCGCGCGGCGGATGAGATAGGGAACGACTTCGCGTACGGGACCATACGGCACATATTTGGCAACATTATACCCGGCTTTCGCCAAATTAAACGTCACATTATCACTCATACCATATAACTGACTGAAAAACAGGTGCGGATGATTTTTCGGAATATTGCGCTGCGCAATCAAAGTAGCTTGCAACAGATTACTTTCTACATTATGAGAAGCATTGCAGGAAGCAATTTGCTCATAATTATCTACACAAAAACGCAAAGCCGTATTGTACGCATCGTCGGTAGCGGCTTTATTATTATGAATAGGAGAGTAGTAACGCATTTCCTCGGCGCGGTTGCGTTCTTTTTCCATGTAAGCACCGCGCACCAACTTGGCTCCTAACAAATAACCTTCTTGTTTAGCTTTATTAAACGAGTCAAAAAGATATTGCAAACGGTCTTTTCGGTACAATTGAAAAGTGTTGTAGACGATTGGTTTGTCGTGGTTGTAGCGTTTCATCATCAGATTCACCAAATGGTCAATCGAATCCTGAATCCAACTTTCTTCTGCATCTATGAAAACCGACACGTTTTTTTGGCTGGCAGTGTAACAAATCGCATCAAGGCGCTTGAGTACATTTTTATATTCTGAACGCATTTCTTTCGTCAAGGTCTCGCCGCGCTGGATGGATTCTAACAAAGCAAATCGTCCTAAGCCCGTGACCTTCGCGCTCACCATGCTCACACCTTTGGCTTGCGATGCAAATTCGATGGCGCGCATAATCTCATTCATGGTATGATTAAAATCCTCCTCTTCTTCTTTCGCCTCTACACCATAATCCAATATGGTAAATACATTGTTCTGACTTAATTTTTCAATTGCTGGAAGGCTTTCCAAAAGGGTTGTACCGCCGCAAAACTGGTCGAAAATGGTTTTTTTGACAATACTTTCTATAAACGGCAAGTGCAGTCGAATGGCTGCGATGCCCAATTTGGAACCAACTCCCACGAGCCAATGATTGTTCATCAAACCAAACAATCGAGCGGATTTGCGCAGTTCGTCATTCGATTTATGGGCAAAAGCAATTTCCGTATTATTAAAATCGGGCAACATCACATTTTCCATTTCACTGGATTTTTCGCCATTTGTGGCTTTACGGGTAAGGTTTGCAAGTCTATCCATACGTTGTAATATCGGTATAAAAGTGTGTGTAATTGGAGTTCGTATTCCAGATTTCCCAAGCTTTTTCAGCTTGATAGTACAACATCGGCAAGCCGTTTTGGGTTGCAGCACCTTGTTGAGTACCTTTTTGCAAAAATAATGTTTCTGTCGGATTATACACCAAGTCAAATAAAAGATGCCGACTACTCAAGCAATGATACGGAATATCGGGACAACTTTCCAATTTTGGCGACATCCCAAGCGGGGTTGTGTTGATAACGAGGGAATAGGCATCGAGCGTGTGCAATTGTTCGTATGTGATGTCCGCTTTTTCCGCGTCACGCGATACAAACTTATATAAAATCCCCAATTTTTTGAGTACAAATGCCACTGCTTTTGCTGCGCCACCTGTGCCGAGTATCAACGCTTGTTTAGGGGTAGCTTCATTGGCAATCAAAAATTCTAATAATGATTTTTCAAATCCGTAAGCATCTGTATTATAACCCAATAAAAAGCCATTTTCTATTTTAATACAATTCACCGCTCGAATAGCACGCGCCCCTTCATCCAAATAATTCAAGTAAGAAATAATATCTTCTTTATATGGAATCGTGACGTTTAATCCTTTAAAATTAGGATTCGTTTTTAGAATAGCTGGAAATAATTCAATCTTATCAATCGGGAATACTTCGTAAAAAGAATCTACAACAGCTTCTGTTTCAAACTTTTGTGCAAAATAATTTTTAGAAAACGAATGCGACAGCGGGAAGCCAATCAACCCGTATAGATTTTTATATGAAAGTAAAATGTTGTTGCTAAAGCCCTGCATTCCTTGTGTTTATGGTGTTATAGTCACTTTTCGCTTGGTTTTCTTCTCCCGCAGATTTTTTCACGCAAAGACGCAAAGGCGCAAAGTTTTTCACTCATTCACTTAGTCACTCTTTTTCACTTGGTCACTCATTCCCATGCTCCCGCCCCTTCTCCTTCCCCGTCTGCACTGCCTTTTCCAAGTTCGCGTCTTCGGCGGCATCAGCAGGATTATCGGCACTTCGGAGCAATTTTGTCAAATCCGGCTGCCCTGCATCTACCCAAGCCGTGTACCAACTACTGGCAATTGAAAGAATCGCATCGCGCATTCGCTTTTCTACCATGCCTTTCATGCGCTCGTGGTAGGCGGCGGCATAGGCGGTGCATTGCGTGCGAATGGTTTGTCCTAATCGTTCTTCATAGCAATATTGGTTATCCGATGGAAAAGTCTGACTCAAGTCTTTTTCAATCAACAAAACGCTGTCCAACAACGCATGACTTTCCAGCACAATATTCCAAAAATAGTCCTTCGGTTTTTCAATGTATTGCGCTTTGCCTACAAAAAAATCATATTGGGTATCAGCATATAATTCCGGCAGCCGACTTTCCCAGAAAGCGTGAATGCCATTCTGATTCGTCAATTGTCCATTATAATTTTGCGTCGTGTGCAGCGGCACGTGCGCATCGCCAATGTAATGTCCCATTTCAGCTGATAAACGTAGAATTCGAGCCGTACTTTTGGTGCGAAACGCCTCGGTCAAATCGCGCTGCATTTTCAACAAATGATAAGGTAGAATCCCGTGTTCTGAAAAATGGTTCACCGAAAAAGCCGTCTCGCAGTGCATTTCATAACCCAACAAGTACGACAAACTATCACAATTTATAAGATGCTCGTCTTCATAATAATTATTCATTACATTGTTAAAAAAGAAATTGCGATACGCGCGTTGTTCTACTGTCGCGCCACTTCTGCTGCGTACAAACTGACTATCTCTTGCAATCTGCTCATTTCCAAATAGATGTGTCGTATCCGCATTCGCATTCACCACCAAAATATCTGTGTATTGCATCAGCGCATCCGTCCAATCGCGCGGCACTTTCTCAAACGGGTACACATCCCAGCGGTCAATGTCAATGAAATGGCGCGGTGCTTCGTGCTTGGTAGCGTAGCGGCGCTTATCAGGGTCCACCGCATGCTCGGTAAGATATTCAATATTTTTCTTATAAAAAACAATCATCTCCGGCGGCAGCGAGAAGATGGCGAGCCGATTGATGCGCTTATGCCCAAAGAAGCCCCAATTGGGGATGAAGGAGGTGCTAATCAACCCAATGAGTATAAATAGGATAAAAAGTTTTTGCTTCAACGACATTGGCATAAAATTTTAACTAATGTTACGCGCCTTATTACAGTATTGGAACGCGGATGAGGCGGATTGAGCGGATTCACACAGATTTTATACTCTGGCTCTCTCTTGCTTTTTCTTTATAAACGAACACATTGCAAGAGAATCCGCTAAAATCTGCCAAATCCGTGTCATCCGCGTTCCAATTATGCCCTAAGGGTGCGTACCAAGCGTTTAAAACCGAAGGTTTCCAAATATGTTACATCTTAAAATTTACTCAAAGAAAAAATCATATCCCCACATCACTTTCCCGAAAACTAAATGTTGAATCAACATAAAATCGCCATTATTCACATCCACCAGATAACGCTCAACTACATCATGATTCGTAAAGATAGGAAAAAGTCGAATGGATTTTTCTTCACCTTTTATATTTTTCATAGTAATAATACTAAACGGTGTAAGTTGTCGAACAGAATCGCGTTTTGGATTCTCATTTTCAAATGCTTCCGCGCCCAAGCTGCGAAAACCTTCGAGATATTGTTCCACTTTTCCAGCTTTCAAAGGACGATTAATAACGGGCGTTACATCATAAAAAGGCTTAATTTTATAATTAGCACCGTTTTTTTCTAAACGAAAGGATTTATTTTTATTTTTTGGATATTCTATGGTAATGGATTGAATGTCAGTCGCTTTTTCAGCGAAAATGGTTTTGTCGCGCCAATCATCGCCTTTCAAATTGAATCGAAATCGCAGATTACCTTCCCAACCGGGAATGTGTGCCACATAAGGTTGTTCCGCGCCGTCCAATATCATATAAGTGCCACGCTCATCAGAAGTCGAACCGCCGATGTAATAAGACTTTAATAATTGATTGTTTTTATTATAAATTTCCACTTTGATGCCATCCGCAGCGAGACTTTTTACCATGTTTTGCACGGCGGCTTTGGGTGGCTGATATTGCATTTCCACGCGGCGAATCGCGTCCAACACACTCTGAACAGCGCTGGGACGAGCCGTATATTTTTCATTGTATGACCAAAAGCCATCTTTTCGCTTCAACATGGTACGTTCTCCCCTGCGCCGGTCGGCGATAAAAATTTTATAAATATCATCCGTATTTTCTACTTTAAAACGGCGGTCTTCGCCCAATTGAGAAGCCTTGGCATCCGAATTGGTCAGCAAATACCAAGCCGTAGCGGAGCCCAACAACACAAAAAGTAATAAAAATAATATTGTTCTATTCATTTCATTAAATATCAGAGGTCAGAACAGGGAAGTCAGACCGCTTCATTAAGCATTAAAAATTAAACATTTAAAATTAGGAAGCGAAGCGTCTCTTTCTAATCCAATTAAATATAAATCCAAAAATAACTAAAAAAATTAATGGAATTGCTAAATTAATAATTTGCCATTTACTCTCTTCCGCACGGGCGCGTACCACGTCAAGCAGGCGGAGTTTCACCTCTTTACCCCGCGCTTCAATCACGCCATTCGCATCCAACAAATATTCTAACGCATTGACTATGAAATCTTTATTCGCAAATTGATACTTTTCAAATTCATTATAACCCAGCGGCACGTAAGATTGTTTGGCAGCATTTACGCCATTTTTTGCCATATCGCCATCGGAGACCACTATCATTCGATTCGGACTACTTTCGGTTTTAAATTCCACTTTAATCTGGCGCAAATTTTGTAACATTTCCTCCGAAACTCTATTTTCAAATGCCGATGGAAACGAGCCTTCCAACACCATGGCGACCGGCTGCGGCGGCTTTGTAAACTTCGTTGCGTCAAGGTCATAACGCAAAAATTCAAAATCCATTTCCAGCGGAATGTATTGCAAGCGACTATTGGGCGAAGATTCTAACAAAACCGTTTTTCGCACGTCTGTTTTGGTGCGCACGGTCGTGTCAAGCGTACTGGCATATAAAAAATTCGTTACACCTAAACCTTTCACAATCGCATGATTGGAGCGCGGCGCAACCACCAAATGATACGGATAAGGCAGGTAATCAAATTGCGGCGCATTGCCAAGCGTGCCCGTCGCCATCGGGATACGCGAGTTTTGCACATCCAAAATTAAATTGGGTTGGATACGAATGCCGTATTTAAATAAAATATCATCCAGTTTCAAATCATATTCTACCGGCAAAAACTTCGGGCGTGTGCGCAAACTATCCAAATCCACATTTAGTTTATCAATTAACCATAATACTTTGCCGCCATTCATTACATATTGATCAATCTTAAATTTATCTTGTTCGGAAAACGCACCACGCGGTTTTGCAATAATCAACGCCGACAATTCATTCGCTGGAATATTCACCAAACTATCCAACCGCAGCCGTCCAGTTTCATAAAATTGGCGCAAGGTTTTTTCCAAATCTGCTGTTTCAATGGGAGAAAGTTCGCCATGGCCAGTCGTGAAAGCGAGCACCGGTCGGGTAGGGGACTGTATTTTTTGAATGGCATTTGCCAACTTATATTCCAACAGGCTCACCGAATTATTTAACACAATTTCCTGCGGCACGCCCGGCACTTGGTTCTCCAGCAAATTTACATTCGACACCCGACCTTTATAAAAAATTTGCGCATACGGGTAAATAAGTTGGGTCGAAGTTTCATCGGTTTCTTTAACTCTTAGCGAAATAGGGCGCACGCCTTCCTTCGCTAGTTGCTCGCGTCGCGCATTGAGTTCCTGTAAATTACCTTTCGATGGATCTTCAAAATCATACTCAATATAACCGGATTGCGCCCGAAAATCATCTAATAATTCCCGAACCGAAGTTTGCAAGCGTTTAAAACCTGCTGGAAATTCCCCTTCTAATAAAACTTTGATATACACGACATCATCCAGATTTCGCAACAAGCCACCCGTCGCATTTGTCAACGTAAAACGCTTATCTTCCGTGAGGTCTAAATAAGTAGAAAACGAGCGTCCGCCAATGCGCGCATTCGCCATAATATTTAGAAATATAATAATCCCGATAAATAAGGTGAGATTTATTAAAGATTGAGTCCGTCTGCTATTTTTAGTTTTTGCCACAGTAAGTTTTCTTTAATTCTTCTATTTGCTTACTATCCTTCTCGTATCCATAATCTTTCATATTTTTCATGGAAGCCAAGTGTAAATTTTTACACGCATATTCGTCTTTACCTAGTTTTTGGAAATAGAAAAAATAATTCTGATAAAGAAATGGATTATCCGCGTCCAATGCCAGCGAAGCGTCCAAATCTTTTTTCGCTTCTTCTAATTTCCCTAATTTTATAAAGCCAAATGCTCTATTATTTAAAGCAAATGCATCTTGAGGCTTTAAAGCTAAAACTTCATTTAAAAGTGTAATTCCTTCTTGCTCTCTACCTGATTCTATTTTGGAAAGACCTAATGATACCTTAAGTAATAAATTATCGGGGGCGTAAATTAATGCCTTTTCGAGGGAGTTTAATTCTTCATTGATTTTTCCTTCTATGGAGTAAATTGCACTTTTTAGCTGATAAATATCACTGTTTATCTTTTCGTTATTAATCTTTTCGGTTTGTAAACACAGTTCCAATTCTGCTTTTGCTAAATCATATTTTTCAAGTTCAAAATAACAATTTGCAATGCCAAGATGATTTACAATCTTTGAAATATCGTCTATTTGTAATCCTTGCTTAAATAATTTTATTGCCTTTTCATAATTTTTATTATTCATTTCTATTACTCCCTCATTGTAAAATTCCAAACCATCTTGAGCACATGAAGTAGTTATTGTTAGTAACAAAATACCAAGGAAATATATCGTTTTTTGCATATTTATGTAGAGATTTACTACCATTTCCTTCTTTCCAAAGATGTCAACGTCAACATTATAAAAATCCCAATCACCGATAAAAAGTAAATAATATTCCGTGAATCCACGATGCCGCGACTAATTGAATTATAATGATAATCAATGCCGAGCATTTGTATAATATCATCTGATTTGCCAACGAAAATGGGTAATTTACTAAAATAAAAAAAGCCAAAATGTAATAAAAAGCATAAAGCGGTCGCCAAAATAAACGCCACAATTTGATTATTCGTGAGCGAGGAAGCAAAAACGCCAACAGATGCGAACGCGCCTGCCAGAAAAATTAAACCCAAATACGAACCTGCAATTGCCCCTGCATCTAAATTTCCTTTTGGCGAACCGAGTTGATAGACCGTGTAATAATATAATAAAGTTGGAATCAGTGCAAAAATAACCAGCGTCAGACTTGCCAAGAATTTTCCAAAAATAATCGCCAAATCGCTCACGGGCTTGGTCGCCAAGAGTTCAATCGTCCCGCTTTGCTGCTCTTCGGCGAACGAACGCATCGTAATAGCTGGAATTAAAAACGCAAAAATAAGCGGCGCAATACTAAATAACTGGTCGAGCGTAGCATAATTATATTGTAATAAACTCGTATCAGGAAATACAAATAAAACCAGCCCCATCGCCACTAAAAACACGCCGATGACGATATAACCAATCAAGGAACTGAAAAATGTATTTACTTCTTTTAAAAAAATACTCAACATCTTTTAATTTTTAATGCTTAATGTTGAATTATGAATGGTAAATGTTCAATTGGTAAACGGTAAATGAACGGTGTTTCTATCCACATAAATTAATAAACACTTAAACAACTTATCCTGCGCTTCCTGCGACGAGAGTTCTTGCACGGTGGTCCAAAGTTGTTGGTCGTCTTCAATCCATGCTAAAAAATTATTTTTGGTAAATGGCGCTACTTGTCCGGTTTGAAAGTTTAATAAAAAGTGATATTCCATTGTTTTTTCTACTGGAATTTTACCTTGCCGGAAAGCGCGACCTGTGAGTGGATTATACGCTTTCACTAATTGCATTTCTGTGACCGCTTGTTGATAACCAAAATAGCAAATCTTACCGCGCACCCGTAACCCTGCAAACACAGTAGCTGCCTCCGTCACTTCTCCTTTCGACAATCGAATATACGGAATGCCGCCAATACAAATACCCCAAAGTTGCTGTAAATCAAGGGAATGCCCATCTATTTTAATTGCTTCCACCTGCGCAATAAAACCTTCATGGCTCGTTGCCAGATTCGTACTGACTTCATTCCAAGTATAATTTGGCTTATTTTGTTGAAAATCTTGTAAAGTTAAGTAAATACCATCTTCAAATTTGAAGTTTTTGGTTAATAAAACGGAGTCGTTCTGCGCGTTTGCTTGGAGCGCAAATATTAATATTAATAATTGTAAATAAATTTTCATTCAATATTATATTACAAGCTAAATATTTGATTGTCAACGTGCCGAGGGGCTGCCTACTGCCAACTCAAAACTGCCTACTTACTTCGTCAATTGTTGAAACACATCCTCCACGCTCGACACCTCTTTGTGCATTTCCAGTAAGGTTAGATTGTGTTTTATTACAAATTGATGTAATTCCGGTCGAATATCCACTTCCGCCGGAGCCAGTAATTGCCAACGATTTTTACCCAAATCCTTTACCTGCTTCACTTTTGAAATGCTCAATAGCAATTTTTTATCCACGCTTTGCGCGAATTCTACCGTCACGATAGCTTCTCCTTTTACCCGATTTTTCAACGTTTCAATCGTATCATTTGCTACAATTTCGCCTTTGTTGATAATTACCACACGGTCGCAAATCGCTTGCACTTCCTGCATGATGTGCGTGGAGAAAATCACCGTCTTCTTTTGTCCTAATTGTTTAATTAAACTGCGAATTTCTGCCAATTGATTAGGGTCTAAACCCGAAGTTGGTTCATCTAAAATCAAAACCTGCGGGTCGTGCAACATCGCCTGCGCCAGTCCTACCCGCTGCTTATAACCTTTTGACAGTGTACCAATTATTTTTTTTTGTTCGCGTTCCAAACCAGTCATTTGCACCATTTCATCCACGCGCTGCCGAATGTTTTTCACTTTGTGCAATCGCGCTACAAACGTCAAATACTCCTTGACATACAAATCTTTATATAGTGGATTATTTTCTGGTAAATAGCCAATGCTGCGCCGCACTTCCATCGGATTTTTTGCTACGTCATAGCCATTTACTTCCACCGTGCCACCGGATTGTGGAATAAAGCAAGTGATAACCTTCATCGTCGTGGTCTTCCCCGCGCCATTCGGACCCAGAAAGCCCAGCACCTCGCCCGGTTTCGCCTCAAAGCTGATGTCGTTCACCGCTTTTTGGTCGTTGTATAATTTGGATAGATTTTTTACGATTACGCTCATTGTTGAGACTTTAGATAATAGACTTTAGATGTTAGACTTCCGTTGCACTTCCTATAAAATCTATAGTCTAACATTTATCGTCTAATACTACAAAGTTATAAATTTTCATGCTTGCGAGGTATAACGGCGAGTTTTTCGTAAAATTGTGGCATTCAAAAATCATTCATTCGCATTTTTGTGGAACTTGACATTAAAATAATGTATTTTTACAAAAAAGAAAATGATGGTTGCAGACCGGCAAATTGTAAAAAATCAGGGTGGAAGAATAGAGGTAAATTTACCCGATTACATCAGCAGTGAGGAGGTGGAGGTGATTCTAATGCCTGTGGCTAAATCCGACTATGCTCGTAAAATATTTGACTTTTCATCACTATACGGAAAGCTACAATTGCATACGTCTCCTGAAGAGATTGATAATTGGCTAAATGATTTACGAAACGAATGGGAGAGAGATATTTAATAGATACGAATATTACTATCTATTTTCTGGATGGATTTTTGCCCGATGCTGCAAGAAATTGGGTTTTGAACGTACTCAATACTTCTAGTAATTTGTCTGTCATCACTAAGATAGAATTGTTGTCAAAACCCGGAGACGTGGGGCAAGAAAGCACGCTTGGGACTTTCTTAAATAATTCAAACATTTATTCATTGAATGACCAAATAGTTGACACGACTATTGAAATACGCAGAAAGTACAAACTTAAACTTCCCGACGCTGTCATCGCCGCTACTGCTATTGTTCACCAATTCGTACTTGTCACCAGAAATACCAAAGATTTTACTCCAATTAAAGATTTAAAAATTATCAATCCTTTTGAAATATAAAAAATCCAACCGCCGCATTTCGCCACGATTGGATTATATTGAGATAGTAATCATTTCGATTTTACGCCGAGAAAGATGTCCCACACCCGCAAGTGCTGCTTGCATTCGGATTATTAAATGAAAAACCCCGATTGTTCAAGCCTTCCACCCAGTCAATTTCCATGCCGAGCAGATAGATGGCGTGCGCCTTTTGCATCAGCACTCTCAAGCCATTTATTTCAAACCACTCGTCATTTTCTTTCGGCTGGTCGAAGCCCAATACGTAGGAAAAACCAGAGCAGCCGCCACCTTTCACGCCTACACGCAAGCCGTAGTCATCTGGCACATTCTGGTCTTGTTTGATTCTATTTAACTGTTTTACCGCACCTGATGTGAGTGTTACCGGTTGGGTTGCAGTCATTACGTCTGTCATATCTTATTAAATTTTAGATTGTAGACCTTAGATTTTAGACGCTTTTTTTAGCTAAAGTCTATTGTCTAACATCTATCGCCTATTTCAAATGCAAATTTAAGTAAAAATAGTAACGATACAAAGATACTTTTGGTTTCAAGTCGCGTTCAGATTATTGTCATAAATTAGCGGCAAGTAAAAAGGTACGCTACTGCTCGTTGTTAAAAAAAAATAAATATGAATGTTATTTTAGAAATCATCAAACTCACCGTCCCCGGACTTATCGTTTTTGCCACAGCTTATTACGTGTTGAAACAATACCTTGATAATCAACGCGCCATGAAGCAAATTGAACTCAAGCAAAATTCACAAAATACGACCACGCCTTTGCGCTTGCAAGCGTACGAGCGGCTTTCGCTGTTCTGTGAGCGCATCAATCTGCCGAGCCTCATGCTGCGGGTGCGCAATAACGCTATGGACGCTGGACAATTCAAAGCCTTCCTTCTACTCAATATCCAACAAGAATACGAGTATAACATCACTCAACAAGTATACGTCTCCGACCAACTCTGGGAAATCGTGAAAATCTCACGCGACGACTCGGTAAGCACCATTAGTCTCGCTTCTGAAATGGTCAATAATCAATCCGACAGCACAGAATTAGCCCAAGCCATCATTAGTATTCTCGAAAAACGCGGCGTGACGGCGATTGATATGGCCTTGCAGGCGATTAAAAAAGAGGCGGCGGTTTTATTTTAATTTGCTACTTTGCCCTTTTGACGTGTACTTTAACCGCAGAGGGCGCAGAGATTTTCGCAAAGAGCGCAAAGTTAAAAAAATGCTATAAGAGAAAAACGTAATAGTAGAATCAAAATACCAATCCAATGTCCACCAACCGCCGAAACTTCCTCCAAAAACTGACTGGCATCGCCGTCGCCACGCCGTTTCTGGAAACCTTGCAAGGTAAAACGCTGCTGCAAACATTGGAAGATTATGAAAACGCCGATGTGGACGACGTGACAGTGGATGAAACATTTTGGTATCAAATCAAAGAATCTTATACGGTTTCTCCGAATTTGACTAACCTCAACAATGGTGGCGTTTCTCCGCAACCCAAAGTCGTGCAGGATGCGCTGGATCGTTATAATCGCTTGTGCAATGAAGCGCCTTCTTATTATATGTGGCGAATTTTAGACCAAGGGCGCGAACCCTTGCGCAATCACCTCGCCGAACTTGCGGGCTGCGACGCCAACGAAGTCGCCATTAATCGCAATTCCTCCGAAGGTTTGGAAACCGTTATTTTCGGATTGCGTTTGCAAAAAGGCGACGAGGTCGTGCTCACCAAACAAGATTATCCAAACATCATCAACGCTTGGAAGCAGCGCGAAAAACGGGACGGTATTGTACTAAAGTGGTTGTCATTTGACTTTCCAATTGAAGATAAAACGCAGATTGTGAATCAATTTGCAGCAGCTTTTACCAGTAAGACTAAAGTGGTGAACGTGACCCACATGGTCAATTGGAGTGGACAAATGCTTCCGGCGCGTGAAATAGCCGACGAAGCCCACAAACGTGGCATTGAAGTGCTGGTGGACGCGGCGCACTCTTTTATTCAAAAAGACTTCAAAATCAGCGATTTAAATTGTGATTACTTCGCAACCAGCTTGCACAAATGGCTTTGCGCGCCCATTGGTAGCGGCTTATTGTACGTCAAAAAAGACAAAATCAAAAACCTTTACCCGCTCTTCGGTGCGCCCGACCCGGAAAGTGCGGACATTCGCAAGTTTGAAAACCTGGGTACGCGCTCCTTTGCCATCGAGCAAGCCATTGGTGAAGCGATTAATTTTCACTATATGATTGGTGGCGAGCGCAAAGCCGAACGTTTGCACTACCTCAAAAACTATTGGTGCGAGCGCGTGATGGACTTGCCTAATGTCAAGATTCACACTTCCTTGAAACCGGAATGGGGCGGAGCGATTGCCCTCGTCAGCGTGGACGGCAAGCCACCGGCAGAATTGGATAATTTTTTATTTACTAATTATAAAATTCACACGACCACCATCGTTTGGGAAAATCTCAGCGGTGTGCGCGTCACGCCCAATGTTTATACCACTACCCGCGACCTAGATTGGCTGGTGAAAGCGATTCGGGAATTTGCGAAGAAAAGTTGAAGCAGAAAGCGTCCTACGGCTCCGAGCCGTAGGACGCTTTTCAGCATTCACGCAACCGCGTAGCCCGAAGCCGCTCTCATTTCTGCGGGAAGAAAACCAATAACGATGTCAGATTTGGGTACACCCATTTCCAGCAACGCCTTGTCCACTTCTACATCCGTTCGATTTTGTTGAATCCAGATTTTGCCGTCTTTGATATCAAAGTGAAATGGACAGGCGTGTACAAAGCGATTCTTGCGCCAGCCAATGCGTAACAACTGATAGTGATTGCGCTCGGTATCGGCAACGATTTGATTCTCTAATTCTGAATTTGCAACTCGGTAAGAAGCCTGTTGCTGCAAAAAACCGAGCAAAATTTCCTGATACTGCTTTATTTTTTGTTCCATGATTCAATGGTTTTCGATATTGGGTTAAAGACGATAATTCCAATCTTGTAACGTTCGACTGCTTTTTTAACGAAGGAAAGGTGAAAGGAATCTTCGTAAATTTTTAACGGCACCGCCAAGTATAAAATCCGCTCCGGTTCAAAATCTTCCAGCCCCATCGAATAATTTAAAAATTGACCCAGTACTCTGTGAAATTCATACACAAAAGACGCGGCGACAAAACTTTTCACTTCTACTGCAATTCTTTGCCCTTCTTTCTCGGCAGCTATCATTTTCTCCGCACCCAAATCTACTTCATAATCCACATCTTCCGTTTCCACAATGAAAGGGTCGTCCGTAATCAGCCAGCCGTCGTTTATGAGTGCTTCTTTCACAATAAAGTGATAAAGGTCTTTCGCCATAGTATGGGTTTGTTATAACCAAAGGTACGAATTTTCAGGCGGTTTGCAAACGTGCTGGCTTTCCGATGCTATTTAGACTTACCACGCCCAACGTCTATACCACTACCCGCGACTTGGACTGGCTGGTGAAAGCGATTCGGGAATTTGCGAAGCAGCGTTGAAAGGAAAGCATCCTACGACTTCAAGTCGTAGGATGCTTTTAAGACTTATTTATATTTCCATGTCAAACTTCCGCACCCACTGCTCAAAAATCGGCGCCCGCAGTTGATAGCTACCGTCTTGGTTTTTTATCACAAACTCATGCAACAGCAGTTTCCGCAGACTCTTTCGGTCTTGAATTTCCTGCTTTAAAATAATCGCCCGCACCGTTTCCTTCATCGCTTCTTTTTTGCAAAATTGCTTCCAAAAGACACTCAATGGCGCGTTGCCCAGGAAGAGAATCTTTTCCTGCAAGACCTTTTCCAAATCTGCCCTGCCAAGTTCCTTGCGTACCTCGTCGTTTGCCAACTCGACCAATTCATAACAGATGGCTTGCAAGAGAGCAGGATGCCCCTGCGTCAATTCGTAGATTTTTTTGGGGACGCCCTCGGCATAGTAAATGTCAAAACCAGCATACGGATGGACGATCAAATCCAGCGAATCCTCCTCCGACAAGTAATCTACCTTCAAGTGAATGGCTTGCACAAAATAATTGCCCCAATCGGGATTGCTGAGTTCGGAAAACAAATGCGCCCCCGCAAACAAAAAAATCACCTCGCGCTGATGCTGCGAAAAGCTGCGCATATTAGCGAGCAAGGTGCTGCCCTGCGCCACATCTTTGCGCAAGCCGCGCAAGTGCAAGCTCTCGTACTCATCGAATGCCAGCACGATGCGGTAGTTTTCTTTTTGGCTCAAGGCTTGTAAATACGCACTCAATTCATTCCACGATTGCGCCCAATCGGCACTGGCGTGCCATTGTTCCGCTTCTTTTACGGCTACTTCAAAGGCTTCGTCCACTCGATAGCGAATGCGCTCCAACCAGCCCGGCACATCCGGGCACTCTAAAGTAGCTTGCAAATCCATCTGGATTACCTTGAACCGACCGGTCAATAACTCCGACAAAAAATACAACAAACTACTCTTCCCCACGCGGCGCTGCCCGTGCATCAAAAACAAAGGCAAGGTCTCGGCATTCTTGAGCGACATATCGAGCTTGCGGCGCAGGTCTTCGCGACCGCGAAAGACTTCCCGGTTGCGCCCTGGATTGAGTGGATTGCCCGATTGATAAGGATTGCGCGTGTAAGGCGCGGCTGCTTCTTCTAATTGTGCCAACTGCTGTACTGCCGCTTCTTTCCAAAGCTGAATGGCATTGGTATAATAACCCTTCCACAAATCATTTTGCGAACGGTGGATATCTCCAAACTTCTGAAGCGCCTGATTAAAACTTTTGAAATGGGCTAATCTTAAATGCACATTCGTTTCCCGCTCACTTTGTAGCAGCAGCGTTTTCATACTTTGCAGTTGCTCGTACCATTCCTCGCTGGGAAGGAGTCTTTTTAAATCTTCGCTAATATCAGGAATATTTAACCCTTCTACACGCAGCACCTGCTTTTGCATAAAGCCCGCCAGCTTAGCGTGCAGCAAATGATTCGCCAACCTGCGCTGCAAAGGACGATAATCAAACAAAAACTCGACAAAAAGTTTAGCCTGCTCCGGCTCCTTCAACGCCAACTGCGTCAACTGCCGCCGATGACCAGGCAAAGGCAGCCCAATGACTCCATCGCTTATATAAGGATTGTGCGTAAAACTTAACTGGGGATAACGAAAAAGATAGTAAAGGTGATACAACCGAAAATAAAAAATATAAAAAGCCAATCCGAAAGACAATCCGACAGCCAATCCGGAAGCCAATCCGAAAGCCAATCCGAAAGCCAATCCGACAGCCAATCCGACAGCCAATCCGAAAGCCAATCCGAAAGCCAATCCTCCAGCCAATCCGAAAGCCAATCCGAAAGCCAATCCGAAAGCCGATCCTCCAGCCAATCCTCCAGCCAATCCGAAAGCCAATCCTCCAGCCAATCCTCCAGCCAATCCGAAAGCGTTATATTTTAGAATATAAAGGTATTTGTCTGCAAAAGAAAGTTGCAGTAGCCAGCCTGTTTGAAAATCACTTTCATATTCCGAAAGAATGAAAGTGGGCAAGTCCGTAGCGGCTAGGAGAAGATTGCCCAGCAAAAAAACACCCACCATTATCAGACTGAACCGAACGTAAGCTTTTAAAAAAGCAAAGATTTGTTCTTTTTTTGTCAAGGAGTCTTCATATCTACTTACCAGCCACGGTTCATAAATCACCCATTGCAGCAGTTGCCAGCTATGCTTGGGTTTTTCGGGTTTGTAGTAGGGCGAGTGGGTATCCATAGTTTAGTGCGCGCTTGGGTAGTGGTGATTAAATCTTGCTTTCAGGCGTTCGAGGTGCTGCGGGATGGGAAGGGCTTCGTGTGAGTCAAAGTTATTGACTACGTATTCCAAGAATTGGGCACTTGCCGGGTGCGTCTGTATGGCAGCGATGTAGTCGGCTTGCCCTTGCCAGTGGTCGTTGTCGCTCAGGCAGCGGTTGAGCTCCGCTTCTATTTCGGCTACTTGGAGCGGACTCACATCCAGCGGTGCTGGAAAGTGGAGCCAGGAGAGGCGGTCTTCTTCGCGTTCGTTTTCATCTACATAGTAAATCTGATACACACCGATTGCTTTGTTCGTGGTGCAGGCTATAAAAATGTAGGGACTATTATTGAGATAGTTGAGGTCATCAAAAAAAGCTTTCGGGAAGCGCTGCTGCGGGTTGTCCAGTATTCGGTCAATGTTGTCCAATAAGAGGTATAAATAGGGCGCACCCTTTGGATTGAAATAAGACATAAATAGACTGGTGATGGGGAATTGGGTGTATTCTGCCTGCACTGGTTTTGGCAATATTTCTTCCTGGGAGCGCATTTTTTTAAGCAACATTTGTGACTCGATTTGCTCCAGCAGTTCATAATACCTTTGATTCCGATTGAAATCAATCAAGAGCACATGTCGTCCTTCGGCGGTTATCACTTGTTCCAAGTCTTTTAATACCCGCCCTCTACCCGCGCCTTTCTCTCCGGTAATGTTGACCGCTTGCCTTTGTTCTACCAGTCGGCGATACACTCTCTGGGTAAAACTGGGTCGCAAACAATGACTATAATCTTGCATAAGGGGTTTTGATTTTATTTAGCAGCTAATATAGTAGCTTTTGGTTATAAATAAAATAAAAGGAAAACGTTATGTGGCAATTTGACCGCAAAGCGGTCATAAGTATATAGCAGTATAGCCGCAACCCTGCGTTTACATTTTAGGCTATCCATATTTCATCCCTTTGGGGTAATCTATACATACATTTAAAAAGAATTTTTTAGATAAGTCTTCCACTCAATAATCAAAAAATGAAATATCCTTCCTTGCACCTTTCACAAAATGTATTATTTTTTGTAATCAATCCGCCACTTTTAGGCAAAGTACTTACGCAATCAATATCACATCTACTACGGCAGTGCACTGCAATGGACAGGTTATCAAGGTTTTCTGAACATTTCGAGGGTTTCAATCCATATCAAAAGTCATTTTTAAGTAAGGCGGGAAGTTTCACGAGTCGTTCGGGAACGTTCCTCAAGTGTCGGTGAAGGTTCTCCGATGGTGGAAGAACGTTCCTCAAGCGTCGGGGAAAGTTCACCGATGGTGGAAGAACGTTCCTCAAGCGTCGGTCAATCTTCTTCCATGCCTGAAGAATGTTTTTGAAGCGCTGGTAAAGATTCCCCGACAACTGGGGAATTTTCAAAATGCTTTGGGGAATATTACTCGATGACAAGAAAACCACTTTAGTATAACTCAAAACTTTATTAAAGTTTATAAATAAATCACGGTTCAGAATGTCTGAACGGTGATATTCATGATTATTGTGATCTTTTTGATGCTCGCTTAACGTGCGCTAAGGTATCACATCCATTATAATGCGAATATCGGGTTAACCCCGAAGGGGTGATATATTTATAGACAATTGACAATCAACGGGTTTTGAACCCCGACGGGGTGACACATTATACGTAAATAGTGTCACCCCGTCGGGGTTCAAAGTAAATTTTGTCGGTTTTTTTATAAATATGCCACCCCGTCGGGGTTAATTCCATTCATTTGAAGGGGGTTTTTGACCATTTTTTAACCCGATATTCGCATTTATAACAATCAAATAAATTACGGTTCAGACAGTCTTCACCAAATAACCCTTGAAATTTTCCTAAAAAACTCCGAACTTCACGCCTTTCCCAAGTGTTCTCCAACGTTTTAGGATTGTAATCGTTTTTACATAAAAATTCAGCGTTGAAGATAAGTCTGGTGCGAAAGTTTAGAGAGATGCAATGCGGGAAGTCTGGCATCTGGCATCTTAAAATCTGGCATTCAAAAAAAGGTTATGGAAAAAATTGAGATGGATATACTGGCACTTGCGAACAGCGAGACCCAACCGAATAGCTTTGTCATTTTTCTAAAAGAAAAGTTTGGCAATCGGCGGCTGCCTATCGTGATTGGTGGATTTGAGGCGCAAGCGATTGCGCTGGCATTGCAGGACATCAAGCCGAACCGCCCGATGACGCACGATTTGTTTAAAGAATCGCTGCTGGCGTTGCACGTGGATTTGGAGGAAGTGCTGATTACGACCTTGCAGGAGGGCGTTTTTTATGCGACGCTCATTTATACGAAGCCGGAAGGTTCTGTATTGGAAATTGACTCGCGCACCTCGGATGCGCTGGCTTTGGCGGTGCGTTTTGGCTGTCCAATATATGCGAATGCTACTGTGCTGGAGGAAGCTGCCATTGCGGTGGAGGACGACGATGATGAAAATTTGGAAGCGACGCTGCAAGCCATCTCGCCGGATGCGCCGCTTTCGTCGTATCCAAATATAGATTTGGAGCAATTGCTCAATGAAGCCCTTGCCAGTGAGGACTACGAACGCGCCGCTGAAATACGGGATGAGTTGAGAAATCGGAAGGAAAAGAGTTGATAAGGGGATGATAGGAAGATGAGAAGATAGGAACATAAAACATTTAACTTATCCTCCTATCCTCCTATCCTCCTATCTTTCATCTTCACCCTATAAACCATCAAAATGTTCCACACCGAAACCTACGTCCGCCGCCGCCAACAATTACAACAAAGTCTACAATCGGGCATTATCCTTTTTTTGGGAAATGAAGACAGCCCAATGAGTTACCAGGACAACGCTTATCCGTTCCGGCAGGACAGCACGTTTTTGTATTATTTTGGCTTGGATTTGCAGCATCTCGCCGCCATTATTGACTTGGATGAAGGTACGACCATTATTTTTGGGGATGAACTCTCCATGGATTACATCGTGTGGATGGGCGCACAGCCGACGATTGCGGAATTAGCTGCAAAAGCAGGCGTTCGAGAAACGAAACCTTATCATGCAATCGAGCAAACCCTCCAAGTAACGCGGTCGCTTGGTCGCGCCGTTCACTACTTACCGCCTTACCGCGCCGAAAATCGCATTCGGCTGAGTCAATGGCTCAATCTGCCTACGGATGAATTGGAAAATTACATTTCGGGAGATTTGATAAAAGCGATTGTACAGCAGCGTTCTATCAAAAGTACAGAAGAAGTGATAGAAATGGAGAAAGCGGTCAACATCAGCAAAATCATGCACCATACGGTGATGCAAAAAGCAAAGGCAGGATTGAAGGAATATGACTTACGCGGCACTTTGGAAGGCATTGCCATCTCGAAAGGTGGCTATCCGGCTTACCCGACAATTCTAACCGTGAATGGACAAACTTTACATAATCATTTCTATTACAATACTTTGCAAAGCGGACAATTGGTATTGGGTGATTTTGGGGCAGCAACGGCTCGGCATTATACAAGCGACATTACGCGTACTTTTCCAGTCAATAAAACCTTTACAACCCAGCAAAAAGAGATTTACAATTTGGTTTTACAAGCGGAACGGGCGGCGATTGCATTGATACAACCGGGCTACCGTTATATAGATATCCATCTGGAAATTGCTAAAATCATTGCGGAGGGTTTGGTAAATGTAGGTTTGATGCAAGGCGATGTGGACGAAGCGGTGGCGCAAGGGGCACACGCGCTGTTTTTTCCACATGGCTTGGGACACATGCTCGGCTTGGATGTACACGACATGGAGGATTTGGGGGAGGAACACGTTGGTTATGGCGATGAACTGCAACGAAGTACACAATTTGGTTTGAAATCTTTACGCTTGGCGCGAACATTACAACCCGGCTTTGTGCTGACGGTGGAGCCGGGGATTTATTTTATTCCGCAGTTAATGGATTTGTGGGAAAGTGAAGGAAAATGTAAAGATTTTATTAATTATAATAAATTGAAAGCGTATCGTGATTTTGGCGGCATTCGCATCGAAGATAATGTGGTGGTGACGGAGAATAGTGGTCGTATATTGGGAGAACCGATAGCGAAAACGGTGGCAGAAGTGGAGGCGATGCGTAGCGCAAACTTATAAGGTTTCCAAAAACCTTATAGGTTTAAAATTGAAAATCATGGCTCCCGTTTATAAAATACAAACCCATTCTTCCGCCCCACTTCCTGCAAGCCCAGAATATTTTCTAATTCCTTGGCTTTGTGAATTTTCGTAACAATATACGCTGGTTTATTTAGTGGTTCATGTAATAAGCGGTTCGTACATTCACTATCTTGAAAACACGCGTCGCCCTGTTTTTTGGGCTGACCATAAAAGAGATGTACATACGATTTATAACTATACGTGGCTACGTAACAATCTTCAGTGGCTTTACTTTGAAAAAATTCGACGGCGGCATTTTGAGAATAGCGTTCGATACGACCAATAAATCCGATTAAAGTTGCCATTACAAAAATAGCGATGCCGCCAAATAGGATTCGGAAGCCCCGTTCGGCGCGGTTTCTGGAAATGTGATGCGTTGCAAAAATCAAGGTCAAAAGTAGGATGATGCCCGGTAAAAATACTTCCCAACTTTTCCAATTTACATTCGCTTCCAAATTCGCCATTGCAAACGGGTCTTTTGCGAAAAGCGGTTTTAGCATTTCAATATTCAATCCTGCAAAAGGCAAGACGAAAACTGCAATCAAATACAGTCCGCCAATCGTCCACAAACCCGCTTTGAGCCAGCCATTGAACGCCACTTTTTTATCTAAAATGTGATTCACAACCAAAGCCGCCAGAAACGTAAGCGGAAAATAACACATGGAAGAATAGTGGACAATCTTGGATTGTACGATAGAAAATAGAATCAACACGACCCAAAACAAGAATTTCATCCAGGTTTTAAAATCCTGCTGATGTAATAACTCTTCTTTGTCCATTTTGAAAAACGAGCGAATCGCAAAAATGGAAGATGGAAAACAGCCGACCAACAGAATTGCAAAATGATAACCGGGAAAACCCTTGTGTCCCGCATCTGGCGTACTGAAGAGGCGATATTGATAGTCGTTAAATTTTTCAAACTGGTCCAAAAAAAACAGGGTGTACCAAATCGCAGCGATGGCGCAAGCAACAATTGTAAAAAACAAAAACTGTGGCACATTCACATAAAAGCGGAATCGTTTATAAATCCAATAAACACCTGCCGTCAAAGCCACAATAAGAAACGCCACCGGACCTTTCGTCAGAATGCCCATGCCAATGAAAAAGCCGCCGAGTAGCAAGTAAATCCATTGATTTTTAGGCAGATAGATATTTTTGAACCCCGCTCGTTTCCAGTAGGCGAGTATAAAAAAGTATAATCCGAGGAAAATAAAGAGGTTAAACCACGGGTCAATAATACCCGATTTGAAATATAAAAACGGTAACACCGAACCCAGATACGTGCCTGCCCAGATGAATCCAAAGCGACAATTATATAAGGTTTTGCCCATGTTGAACAGCACCACCAGTGTAAGCACGCCACAAAGTGCATTCGGCAGCCGCGCCGCAAATTCGCCCACGCCAAACATGCTCATACCCAGCGCCTGTAACCAAAAAAAGAACGGCGGCTTTTCCCAAAATGGCTCAAAATTCACATATACGCGCAAGTAGTCTTTCTTGATAAGCATCTCGCGGCTGATTTCCGCAAAATTTATCTCATCCCAATCGAATAAATGCACCCCGCCGAGAAACGGAATAAAAAACAACGCGCCGAGTATTGCGAATAATAAGGAGTATTTTAGACGGTCAGACATGATTGTGTTCTTGTGTTCTTGTGTTCAAGTGTTCAAACACGTTTAGCCTACGTTTCGATGAGGACTTGCCTACACGAAGACATGAATGGTTGTGTTCAAGTGTTCAAGTGCTCTTGTGTTCGTCCGTTACATGAACACGTGAACACAAGAAGACATTAACACAATTATTATTTTTTCCCACGACTTAAAAAATGCAGCACCTTGCTCACAAAATCATCATTAATCCCCAGCCAACCTTTCAAGCGATTGTAGACAGCGATTGCTTGTTTATCCATCCAAATAAAAGCACTTTTGATGCCATCGCCGGGGCGCGCGCGGTAATTGGTGGCGCGTTTTTTCGGCGCTTCTTTTTCTTCTGTAAAATAGTAAAGCGCGATAGATTTGCGAGTCATATTTTCCGGACACTGAATCGGTTCGGGCAAGCCATGAAACGAATCTTCATCGGTATTAAAAATAACAACGCGATTGAAAACCGGACTAATTTTTTGACGGCATTCCTTCATGTCGCGCGTCCACAGTTGCAATTCACCTCGGTATTCTGGTTGCCAATTTTCATTCAAATAAACCAATAAATTCACGCGTCGCCGCCAGTTGCGCTTGTGCGGATGCACCGTAAAATCAGCGTGAATATTTAAAAAACCGTTGCGTTGACTTTGGTGCAAACCGCCACCTTCGAGCGATTCGTCGGCTTTCAGATTTGGAATGCCCGTGAGTTTACTAACAGCAGCTACAAATGCTGGCGTATTCAATTCCCGAATCACGTCTTGCAAAAACGGCGGAATCAAGTCCATTTTATTTAAACCGTGCTTTTTCTCGTTCACGTGCACATAATGAATCCAGCCGTCGTCTTTTACTTTTGGAAAGGCTTCCATCGCTTTTTGCGCCGCCCAATCTTCGAGGAAATTTTCAAATTGTGCAAAAGGGTAGGGGTCTGCATTTTGATAAGTCGCAGCTTGTTGTTCAAAAGCGGCTTCCCATTTGGAGAGATTGAGTATTTGTTGTTGCGTTGCTTGTTGTACCATGTGAAGATTTTTAGAGCAGAGAACAGAGAAGACAGAATAGAGAAGCCAAATCATCGAGTAACAATTCTCGTGTCTCTGTTCTGTCTTCTCTATTCTCACTTCTTCTTAAAGGCGTAAAGATAAAACAAGTTTAGACTTTGCGCGGGCAAGTGGGATTTTGTAACTAAGTTTTTGTGTCAGATGCAAATAGATCCACTCATCCCGAAGTGTCGGGACGCGAGCTACGTGCGCATATGACGTGGGCAGACCGGCGCGAGCAGTGCGTTTAGTTATCTGCAAATGTAGCAATTGTCATACCTGTCTTTTTGTAGAAGACACGCATCTAATTTAATAATTCTAGATTGAATCCATGTTTCTTTTACATGGTCTGAAAGTTCTTCCTCTGCTTTTTGTTCTGAATTACGCAAAATATACAAAAAATATTTGTCATCCTCTTTAATGATGGTTATATTCCTGTTTGGATACTTTTTTTTGATAGTAATTGCATCTTTTAAATATCGTAATCAGTTAAATAAACTGCCCAATAATCTCGTGATACAGGTTCAGGTTTTGTCGTAGTAACAACAGATATTTCAGAAGACTGATTTGTTTCTTTTGGATAGAATGTACGTTTAATTGTTGGAGTTAAAAATAAAAATGCAGCTATTACAGCTATTATAGGAATGAACTTTTTGTTTTTACTAAAAAAGTATTTTATATTATCTAAAATTGAGACATCATCTTTTTTATTATATCCTTTAGCATTGTTTACTGGAATAAGGGTATTAAATTCTTTTATCTTATTTAAAACGACGCGTTTTCCTGATTCTTTTTTTAAGTTTTGTAGTAAATCTTGAAATCCATTCAATACTCTATGGATGTCAGTTCTGTCGTTTCGAATTGAAAGAGAATATTCTCCTTCATAAAAATTCAACTGATTTTGTAATAATACTATACTTCTCCTATAACTATCATATTTTTCATCTCTAGGCAGAGCTCTTTCAAAAATTTCTAAAGCTTTCTTCGGATTCTTTTTAAACTCAGAGTTTAGTAACTCAATAACATCATTAGTATTGTAAGTCATTGTTTAGCTGTTTTTTGATTTACGTATAACACGAATCAATCTATCAAAGATAACTGCATATTTATACTCTTGCAATCATTAAGTTAATATTTTATCGCAAATGTTTTACTAATTTTGAAACGTTTCAAACGCAACCTTTTTTCTTAAACGTGGAACCGTGTGAGGGATAGCAGCGGTTCTGCCATCCCGTAGGGTGGCGGAAAGAGCGGATAGCCCGACCCCGCCGAAGTAGAACTGTTCTTTTGAAATAGGATGATTGCAGCGGGGGCACACCCAAATTGTCCGAACTGTGATTTTTATGATTTTTGTGATGAATTTGACCTGTTACGCGCCCACATGATGAAACCGCAAAATGTAAAACTCTAAATGTAAAATGTAAAAGTCGCGCTATCTCTTGGTCTCCCCGTCGAAAAATCACCCCATCACCCTATCACCCCGTCACCCCTTTTTTTATCTTTGCAGGCTATGCGATTGAAAAGTCTCGAAATAAAGGGGTTTAAGAGTTTTGCGAACGAAACGGTGATTAACTTTTCGGAGGATGTGATTGGTATTGTGGGTCCGAACGGGTCAGGGAAGTCGAATGTGGTGGATGCGATTCGGTGGGTGCTGGGCGAGCAAAAGAGTAGTGAATTGCGGCTGGACCAGATGTCGAGTGTGATTTTTAATGGCACGAAAAGTCGGAAGCCGGGGGGCTTGGCGCAGGTGTCGCTGACGTTTGAGAATACGAAAAACTTGCTTCCGACGGAATATAATATGGTGACGGTGACGCGGATGCTGTACCGCACGGGCGAGAGTGAGTACCGATTGAATGGCGTGCCGTGCCGCTTGAAGGACATCACGACGCTGCTGATGGACACGGGGATTGGCTCGGACTCGTACGCGATTATTGCGCTGGGGATGGTGGACGATATTTTGGCGGACAAGGAAAATGCGCGGCGGCGAATGTTTGAGCAGGCGGCGGGCGTGTCGAAATACAAGGCGCGGAAAAAGGAAACGTTGAGTAAGTTGGAGAGTACGGCGGCGGATTTGGAGCGGATTCAGGATTTGCTATTTGAAATTGAAGGCAATCTAAAAACGCTAGAAAAGCAGGCGAAGCGGACGAAGCGCTATTTTGAAATGCGGGAGGAGTATAAGTTGATGAGCGTGGATTTGGCGTTGCTGCGCAGTGCGACCTTGCGACAAGGGCAGGCGGATGTGCAGGCGCAGTTGCAACGCGAGGAGGACAGCTATCGGCAGGCGGAGATTGAATTGCGGCAAGTGGAGGCGAGTTTGGAAGCGGGGCGCAAGGCGAATTTGGACACCGAGCGAGCATTGTCGGATAAGCAGCGCGACTTGAACCGGCTGGTGGGGCGCATCAAAGGCATGGAGGGCGACAAGCGGATGCACGAGCAGAAGCGGCAGTTCGTAGCGCAAAATCGGGTGAAACTGGCGGAGGAAATCAAACAAGCGGAAGGGCGCTTGGGGCAGTTGGAAAAGGATATTGCGCATTATCGAAATGAAACAGAGGTAGAACAGGAGCGGGAAAATGTATTGCAAGCAGAATTGAAAAGTGCAGCGGGGAATTTGAAGGACATTCGGGAAAGTCATGGAACGTTGAAGTCGGATTTGGATGGGATTTTGAAAGAGCAGCAAGGGGTTGAGCGCGAGGTTTTTGAATTGGAAAAGCGCAAGGCGGTGAATAGCAATCAGATACAGAGCAGTTTATTAGAATTGGAGCGAACGAGTTTCGATACCGAGCAGCGGCGGGTGGAAGTGAGTGCCTTGCAGGAAAAAGTGTCGGAATTAGAAAAAGAAGAGCAGCGAAAAAAAGACATCGTAGAATCGCTCGAAATTGCCGAAGAGCAACGCCAGCAGCACTTGCAAAAAGCCGAACACGAAGCCGAAGAACTCACCAAGCACATCACGAAAGTCAACCGCGAACTCGATGCCAAACGCAATGAATACAAGCTCACCCAGAGCATGATTGAAAACCTGGAGGGCTTCCCGGAGTCCATTCGGTTTTTGAGTAGCAATAAGGATTGGGGGCGCGACGTGCCGCTGTTGTCGGATTTGATTTATGTGAAGGAAGAATACCGGGTGGCGATTGAAAATTATTTGGAACCGTATTTGAATTTCTATGTGGTCAAGGATTTGCGAGAGGCGAATCGGGCGATTGAATTGTTGAGCAAAAGTCAGAAAGGTAAGGCGAATTTCTTTGTGCTGGAAGCGTTTCAGGATTATGTGACCCCAATTGCGCTGCTGCCGGATACTTTGCAGGCGATTGATTTGGTGGAGACGGATGCGGCGTATCGTCCCTTGTGTAACTTCCTGTTGGGCAACGTTTTAGTGACGGAGCGCGAGGATTTAGTCGGGCAATTGCCGGAAAATGAGATTGTGCTGTTGTCAAAAAGTGGACGGTTTATTCAGCGGAAATTTAGCGTGTCGGGTGGTTCGGTAGGATTGTTTGAGGGGAAGAAAATTGGGCGGAAGAAGAATTTGGAAATTCTCGAAAATCAAATTAAAAAGTTAGAAAAAGAATCGAATCAGCTTTCTACCGAATTTTATAATTTCAAATCCAAAATACAAGCGCTCAAAGCGGAACGCACGCCAGTGCAGGTTTCCGAGGCTCGGACTATTCTAAATAAAGTAACGCAAGAAAAGATTTCATTATATATTCGGTTGGAAAATTTTGAAACCTTTTTGCGCGATGCTGACCAAAGACGTGCGCAATTAGAACAAACGATGCTGCAATTGCGGGAAGCGAATGTACAAATCGAAGAGGCACTCGTCGCCAAACAAAGCGAGATGACCGCCGCGAAAGCTCGCATTTCTACGACCGATGAAACCTTCCGGCAATTGGCGGAGCAGTTGAGTCAGGCTTCGACCGTTTATAATGAGAAAAATATTGAATTTATTCGACAGCAGAATAAAGTGTCGTCGTTTCAGCGAGAGTGGTCGTATCGGGAAAAGCAATTGGAAGAAGTGAACGCGGCGGTAGCGCAGAATCAACAGGCGGTGCAAAATAGTATTCGGGAAACCGAAGAAATCAATGGCGTGCTGCAAGATATGCAGGCAGAATTGGAAGAATCTTACAACCAACGCAAAGAAATGGAAGCCTCGCTGGGTGAAGTGGAAGCGCAATATTTTAAAGCACGGGGTGAAATCAATGAGTTGGAAAATAAAATTCGGCAATTATCGAAAACGGCGCAAAATGCGCAGGTTTTGATTAACAATTTGAAAGATAAAGGCACGGATTATAAATTTAAAATAGGTTCGATTGCACAGCGTTTACAGATTGAGTTTAATGTGGATTTAAGTCAGGCGACCCCTTCTTCAACCATAGAACCGGAAGTTGAATTGGAAATAAAAGTAGAACGGCTGAAAAATCGTTTGGACAATTACGGCGAAATCAATCCGATGGCGGTGGAGGCTTATGATGAAATCAAGGAGCGTTATGATACGATATCACAACAACGCGATGATGTGGTAAAAGCAAAAGATTCCTTATTACAAACGATTAGAGAAATCGAGGAAACGGCGACGGCGCAATTTCTCGGCGCATTCGAGCGGGCGCGACTGAATTTTATTGAAGTGTTCCGCAGTTTATTTACCGAAGATGATAATTGTGATTTGATTTTATTAGACCCAGAAAATCCGTTGGAATCCAAAATTGAAATCGTAGCAAAACCAAAAGGTAAACGCCCACAAACCATCAATCAACTCTCCGGCGGCGAAAAAACGCTTACTGCAACGGCATTACTCTTCGCCCTGTACCTGCTGAAACCCGCGCCCTTCTGCATTTTCGATGAGGTGGACGCGCCGCTCGACGATGCGAATATTAATAAGTTTAATAAAATTATTAAGAAATTCTCCAACAACTCTCAGTTTATTGTCGTCACCCACAACAAGCTCACGATGGCGGCGGTGGACACGATTTATGGCGTTTTTATGATTGAGCAAGGGGTGTCAGGCGTGGCTCCGGTGGATTTTCGAGATTTTGAGCACGTGGGGGCGTTTGAGATGCGGGGGTAGGAAGACATATCTTTACAATACAGATAAATCATTATAATACTGGCATAGCCGCCATAAATAGCAAAATTGTTAACTTATTGCTATTTTTAATTGTAAAATAGTGTAAATGAATCACCGGATACAATCTCCGATTATATCGGAGCAGGCTCGGCGATAGCGTACGCAACTTGGAGAGACTAGCGCCAGCCGGGGTGCTTGGCGGCAAGCGATTGTTCGCTACTGACTTTTTTATTCATATATCGGATTAAAAAGCAAGTCCTCTTTTGATTGATTGTAAATTTCTTTTTTAGCTAAATAAAGCAACTAAAAGTGTAAAAGAAAGGCAGCACCCTTATTCCTTTTCAATTTTACATCAATCCACTCCGCACCCCACTATCCAGCCCTGCATACAACAACAACTTCAACTCGCTCGGCGTGATGTACAGCGCGTTGGAGAAGCCGGAGCGCAGGTCGGTGAGGGTGGTGGAGCCATCGTAAATGCGGATGACTTTGTGCGGGGTAGGGGCGGCAGCGGTTTCGTCCACGCGGCGCACGGTAAGGCGCACGGGGAGCGGGTTTTGGTGTGCTCTGTAAAAAAGGTGGATGCCTGCTTCGCCGCAGAGTAATTCGTAGAGGGCGTGACCTTCGGCGTTGATTTCCGGTTCGGTTTTGCTTTTGGTGTGCTGCACATCTAAGGCTTTCAACAGGGCGAGGTATTGGTCGAGCAGGTATTGGATTTCCCACTCGCCCATGCCGGTGATGAGCGATTCAAAACGCAATATGATGCGACTGGTCTGCTCTTGTAAAAAATCATGCGCGGCAAGTAATAAAAAATTGACATCTATAAAATAATTGATAAAATCCGTTTGTACGGTATCAAATTGGGAATTGGAATATTGATACGATTCTCGTAATTCTTTTAAGCCTTCTTCTTGAAATAAGCGGTCGCGGAAGTGCTCGCGCAAAGCACGATTGGCAGCACCGTCTTCGCGTCGGGGCGTGAAGTTGCCGAGTTTGAGGCGCAACGGTAGGGCAGGCGCTTCGTGCATATAACGGTCGCGGAAGCTCAACATCATGGTATTCAACTTTTCTTTTGTATCCGATACTTTATTTTTAAAATCATAATATTGCCAGTCTTCCATGATGACAAAACCAGTGCGCACATTGCGTCTGCGCTGCTCGGTGCTACCGATGCGCTGCTCGAGCCGTTCAACCGCTTGTAATAATCTACCATAAAAACCTTTACCATGCTTTTCATCGGGTAGGTCGGGTAGCCAGTTTTCTTCTAACGGGTAAATGAAATCGAGCGGCGTTACAGTTGGAACTAAATGATTATCTGCTAATGTAATATCAAAAATAATTGGAATCTCGGTATGCGTAGCAATTAGTTGTTCTGCGGAAAGGGCTGTTAAATCTCGTTCAATCTGCCGTTTCAACGCTCGACCGCCCATTCTTCCATCATAACCGCGCCGCGCCACCCATTGCAGGGCTTCTTTGGAAATATTGAGAATCGTGGTGCGCCGCACAAAGCCATCGCGTTGTAATAATTCTCGAATTTGCAGCCTTGCAATATTTAAAATATGGTCTAACTCTAATGGATTGAAAATCACAATCTCCTCAATGCGATTAATAAACTCTGGTCGGAAGAAATTTTCGACTGCCTTTCTATAAATCGCGTTTTCGGTTTCTGCCGATTGATTAAAACCCATTTGTTTACCAATCTCGCGCGCGCCGAGGTTGGAGGTCATAATGATAATCGTATTAGAAAAATCCACCGTTCGACCCAAGCTATCCGTCAACCTGCCTTCGTCCAGCACTTGCAGCAGCAAATCATGCACTTTCGGATGCGCTTTTTCAATTTCATCCAACAATAAAATGCCAAACGGACGATACCGCACTTTACCCGTCAACTGTCCTTCGGGATTATAAAAATCGCCAATCAAACGCTGCACCGCCGTCGCATCAATAAATTCATTCATATCAAAACGCAACAAATACCCTTCGCTGCCCATCAAATAATTGCATAAAATCTTGGCAGCCTGCGTTTTACCCACGCCCGTCGGACCGATAAACAGAAAAGAACTCACCGGTTTGGTTTTGTCTACCAATCGCGCTTTTACCAGATGCACCACATTCGATAAAGATTCTACGGCTCGCGGCTGACCGACCAACTCCTGCGATAATGCTTCGTGCACCGCGCTTTGTTCCAACTGCCCGCCGGATTCGAGCGTTCGGTCTTCCAAGCCGCTATATGCTTTGAATTCCTCGCGCACTTGCGGCAGGTCAATGATGCCGAAGCGATACTTTACCGCCACTTGGCGCAGCATTTTCATCACACTGCCGGGCAGCGCTTGGTTCCGAAAAAAATTGCGTTGAATGGTGAAAAGATGATGAATTGCTTGGATGGTAATTTGACAATTCTGCTCGCGTTCCAGCACTTTGCGTTGTTCTAATACAATTTTAGAAGTGGTCTCTAAATCAGGCGATTGCACGCGAATGACTTGAAATAAATCGGCGAAACTGCGGTCTTTTTCCTGCACAATTTTCCACTCTTCGGGCGTTGCGATGAGGGCTAATTGCAAGCGACGTTTTTCCAAATACGGCTTGAGCACGTCACTCAAAGTCATGTTATTTTGACTGGTTTTACCGATACGAAGTAAAGCTACTGGATTGTCAATCAGCAGTTTATCGGTTCGTTTATGTTCGCCATCGGGATTCATAAGGTAGGCGAGAATCGCTTCAAACCGCTTTTGCCACATCCCTTGAATGCTCATGCCAGTGATGACGCGCGTGGGGTCGAGGTGCCACACTTGCTCCGGTTCGCCTTTTTTTGCACCATAAAAATTGCTTTGATAGCGCCACACCACTTCATGCACAAGCGCTCGTTTGCCTACGCCTTCCTCACCGACCAGCGCAATTGGCGTATTTTCTTTTTGAAAAATAATTTGATGCAACTTATCCACGAGGTCGTCGCGGTAGAATGCCCTGCCGAGTTCCGCCGGGTAGCGACTATTCAAATCATACCCAACCCGTTCTACTTCCACTGCACCCTCAAACTCAGACGTGTCGCGCAGGCGTGCAAAAATCCAGCTTTGTTCGGCGATTTCATGTTTAAATAAACCAAATCCAATATTGACATTTACTTCGATATGCGTTACAAATTCCCGACCGCCAGCGTAGTAGCGTTCTATTTCAAAATCTTCGGGTTGGTCTTTTTTCAACATCGGTAATAAGCGCTTCAACACTTGCTCCGTGCGGTTTTTGAGATTGAAACGCGCTCCTTCGCTCGCCGCCATGAACATATAGTTATTCACCTCCGGCAGACACGCAAATGTAATGCCTTGCAATTGAAAACTCGCCACACCGAATTTGCCTGCTACCCACACCTCGCCTACGCGAAAGTTGAATTCAAAAATATCATATTGAATGTCGGGATTAAATAAGTACCAAAGCAGGTGGTCAGCATTATTTTTATCTACGGTGAAACCTTTGAAATACTGTTTGATTTCATCGCGCAGGCGAGCGGTGGCGAGTTCCAAGCGGCGGTTCGTAGCAATGGGATGTCCCGTGAATAGCGGGCGCAGGTAGTACAATTGTTGGTTGTCTACTTTTGTATCTTTGACGAGAATTGGAATTTTGAGGCGAAGGACTGCCATTTTGGTCTAGACTTTAGATGGTAGATTTTAGACTTTAGACGATAGATTTTAGACGATAGATTGATTATTAATAATGTAAATCTTGTTATCTAATGTCTATAATCTAATATCTAATGTCTTCAAAAAATGAATCGGTTAAGATAGGGTGTTTGGTATAAAGCACCAAGTTTTAGCGGATTGCAAGTGGCGTTATTATTACATTCAAAATATTTTAACAAAAACTATTTGGAGCAATTATTGGCAGTTTACACAAAAAGTGCCAAATTGGAAGTTGATTTGGAAAGTCGAAAGCAGGGTTAAACAAAATACATCGAAATACAGCAGGACAAAGACATTGTTGGATTGAAAATAGGACACGACATGATGATTGAAGAAGGATTTTCGGCTACGGATTTTAAGCGATTCAAATTTCGGGAACTCAAGGCGTACTCTTCTACCGAGTGGCTGGCGGATAACAAGAAGAAGTATCGGCAGGTGTTTGACCGGTATGATACAACGTTTATCTATGCGGAGCTTTCGTTTTACAACAAACTATTTGACGAAGAGGATTGGGAAATTGAAGTAACACTCAAGTGTTTTTCGTTGAAAAAAGGGCGCAAAGAACTTTGTTCCTTGACGATTCCGAAAAAGGTAAGCAAGTATGATAATGTGGTGTACATCCGCGAGGGCTGGGGCAACAAAAATGAGGGTGCGTTCTGGAAAAAAGGGACGTTTTACTGGGAAATGTGGGTGGAAGGCGAAAAAGTAGCGACGAAGTATTTTTATATTGAAGATGCTGGAAAAAATGCGCTACCAAGCCGGAATCCATATCTGGAAGTAAAGTCGCTCAAGCTGTATGAAGGTCCTTATGATGATGTAAATGAAGATGACCGTATTTATTACAAACGCTTTAATAGCGAGGAAACGCGCTATATATATGTGGAAATTTTATTGCGTAACTTGCCCATTACCAAGGCTTGGCAATGCGAATTATTTACCAAATTTTATAATGATGCCCGTGAACTAAAAGGACAAGTTGTACGTCTCCAACGCATCGAAAAACGGGATGACACCATCAAAATCACGGCAGGTTGGGGTTCGAATGTGAAAGGCTCGTGGCGCAAAGACCGCTACTCGGCAGAAGTTATTTTTATGGATAAGCTGCTGGCGGTCATTCCATTTGAAGTAGAAGAGGACTTTGAAGAAGGAATAGCAGGTGTGTTACTGCCTGATAGTCAATCTACTGTGATTCTTTCGCCGGAAACGGAAAGTGTCCAAGATTTTGAACAGGTCATGGTAAAATTGGACGCACTCATTGGTTTGAAGGATATTAAAGTACAAGTGCGCAACCACGCCAAGTATATTCAGTTTTTGCAATTGCGCAAAGAAAAGGGCTTTGAAGAGAAAGAAGAAATCAATGTGCATTCGGTTTTTATCGGCAATCCGGGTACCGGAAAGACCACGGTGGCGGGCATGATGGGGAAATTGTACAAAAAAATGGGTTTGTTGAGCAAAGGACACGTGCATGAAGTAGACCGCGTAGATTTAGTTGGGGAATACATTGGACAAACCGCTCCAAAAGTGAAAGATGCCATTGAAAAAGCGCGGGGCGGCGTGTTGTTTATTGATGAGGCTTATTCTTTGGCGCGTTCCAACGATGACAGTAAGGATTTTGGTCGGGAAGTCGTGGAGATTTTGGTACGGGAAATGTCCAACGGAATAGGGGATTTGGCGGTCATTGTAGCCGGTTATCCGAAAGAAATGAAAAACTTTTTGGATTCTAATCCAGGTTTAAAATCGCGCTTTAAATTGTATTTTGAATTCACCGATTATTTGCCACAGGAACTCGCTCAGATTGCGGAATATGCGGCGCAAGAAAAAATTGTAAAACTCACGCCAAGTGCCAAATTTAAATCTGAGGAACTCATTACCGAGGCGTATCGCAAGCGCGACCGCACGTTTGGCAATGCCCGTTTTGTGTATGATTTGATAGAAAAAGCGAAAATAAATCTCGGCTTGCGTGTGATGGCAGCTGCGAATCCACGGACTTTCGACAAAGAACATCTATCTACCATTGATTTGGAAGATGTTATACGAATCCAGCATATAGACGGACGCGAGTTGCCGCATATTCCGGTGGATGAAATTATGCTACAAGAGTCGCTCAACGAGTTGAACCGCCTCATCGGGATGGATAAAATCAAGGCGCAAATCAATGAACTCGTGCGCTTGGTGCGTTTCTATCGGGAAACCAGTAAGGACGTGTTGAATAGCTTTTTTTTACACACCGTTTTAGTTGGCAATCCGGGAACTGGGAAGACAACAGTGGCGCGTATTTTGACTAAAATTTACAAAGCACTCGGCGTACTCGAACGTGGTCACATGGTAGAAACCGATCGGCAAGGACTGGTGGCAGGCTACGTCGGACAAACGGCGACAAAAACTGCGGAGCGCATAGAGGAAGCGATGGGCGGCGTATTGTTTATTGACGAAGCTTATGCGCTGACGCGGAATACGAATGGTGGTCAGGGCGATTTTGGAGATGAATCAATCCAAACCCTGCTCAAACGAATGGAAGACCAACGTGGTAAGTTTTTTGTATTTGTAGCGGGTTATCCCGATAACATGGAGTCCTTCCTGAAAGCCAATCCGGGCTTGAGTTCTCGGTTTGATAAAATTCTAAAATTTGACGATTATTCGCCAGAGGAATTGCACCAGATTTCTCAACTCATGCTGTTTGAACAAGGCATCGTGCCGACTCCTGAAACGGAAGCCTATTTGAAAAAACATTTGGAATCTTTGTACAATTATCGAGATAAATATTTCGGCAACGCCCGCACGGTGCGCAATGTCGTAATGGAAGCAATTAAAAATCAAAACCTCCGTCTGGCATCGGTACCAATAGCGGAACGCGACCACACTTCTACCCATTTGCTTACGCTGGACGACGTGGCGAGTTTCAAAACGGATAAAGAAAATAGCGTTTTCAACAAAAAAACGATTGGTTTTCAGCGGGGTGGGGAAGTGGCGGGAAGCAGGTAGAGGGAGGATAGGAGGATGGGAAGATAGGATTCCAGCGCGTCCCATCCTCCTATCTTCCTATGCTCCAAATATCCCCAACCTCCAAGGTTTCCAGCTTTTTTTAATCAACGTATAATGTTCGATTTGATGTTGTTCTATTCTAAAAAAGAGGATTCCAACATAGAATAAATCAATGGAAAGTTTGACACGTGAATGTGCTTGCATCCTTGTCCAAGCCTGCTCCATTTCTGCGGACCAATGAATGTCGGCGATGACGAAAACGCTGTATTCGTGCGCGTGTTCGAGACATTTTTCAAAATAATGCCAGCTTGCGCCTTGTCGGTGGTCGCCATCCAAAAAAAGGAAATCTAATTGCCTCCAATCTGCTAATGCTTTTGGTAAGGTTTCTTCAAATTTGCCTTTGTATAATTGAATATTCGTTCGGTTTAAAACTGAAAAATGATGCAGTGCCTTGTCGGCAATATCGGGACAACCCTCCAACGTGCGGACTTGTGCGTTCAATGCGCCAGAGGCTAAATACAAAGTAGAAATACCAAGTGAAGTACCAAGTTCTAAAATGGTTTTTGGTTTAGAAAAATGGACGAGTCGGAATAAGAGTTGACCCACTTCGGGCGGCACGGCGGAGTGATGCGCGACATCTGCTATCAAGCGTTTGGTAGAAGGATTTACTTTAGAACCTGCACCGTGATCTTCAATGATGAGTTCGGTTTTATTTTTCAACAACTTTTCGCGCAGGAATTCAATTTCTGAAAAGGCATAAAAAGTACGGTCGTCTTCTAACACAACGTTCACAAAATCGGCTACGAATGGCGAATGCACGTCATATATCGTCTTTGCTCGCCAAAAATAGCGCAGCCAACGAAACAACAAGCGGATTTGAATGTGGAATAATTTCATAAGTGGTAAAAATGAGTTTTCAGACGTGTCAGGTCTGAAAATTTTTTAACTTGAATTTCACAAAAAAGCGCCTACTTTTTGCCAACCAAATGGTAAAGTTAATTGTCTTTGACATATTATAAAAATTGGAAGTCAGAGGTCGGAAGTCAGATTTCCCCATTGTGTAACAGATTTAACAACTAACAATACAGCCTATTATTTTTCGTTTCAAAATGCAGCTATAGTTTTGTGAAATTCTCTTTTAATAAATTGAAAAATTTAAGATTGTATTGCTGTCTAACACCTACCCTCCAATCCCGATCTTGAATCAAAATTGTAAATATTTTAAAAATACATATATTATATGAAATTTAGATTATTGTTAGTTATTGCTCTGTTTTGGAGCGGTTTTGTGGCGGTGTACGCACAAGATGAGCCACCTGCGAATTGGTTTAATCTCGACCCTGCAACGGACAGCGTACCGGGCGTGGGCACGGAGCGGACGTATCAAAACCTGCTAAAAGGTAAAAAAAGTCGGACTATCATCGTAGCAGTGCTCGACTCTGGCGTGGATTACGAACATGAAGATTTGAAAGAGGTCATGTGGGTCAATGCTGATGAGATAGCCGGCAATGGTATAGATGATGATAAAAATGGATATGTAGATGATATGCACGGCTGGAATTTCTTGGGTAATAAAAATGGCGAAAATGTAAACCATGACACGTATGAAGTAACCCGTTTGTATAAAACATTGAAAGCCAAGTACGAAGGTAAAAGTGTGTCTTCTTTATCCGAAAGCGAAAAGAAAGAATATGCCAAATATGAGGAATATAAAAAAGTAGTAGAAGAGAAGCGAAAGGATGCGGAGCCTAAATTTGCGAATTATTCGGCAGTGTTTGACGCAGTAAAATCCATTGAAAAGCAGGTCGGTAAAGATTCTATTACTTTGGCAGATGTAAAAAAAGTAAAAGCAGCAACCAAGGATAAATTGCAAGGCGCAGTGACCGATATTCTCATTCAAGCGATGGGAAGTGGTGCTACGTTTAATGACATTAAAGCCGAAGTGCAAGAATTATATGATTATTATGACAAGCAATTAAATTATGCGTATAATCCTGATTATGATTCTCGTGCAATCGTTGGCGATAATTACGCAGATGTAAATGAACGCTATTATGGCAATAACGACGTGCGCGGACCAGACTCTTTTCACGGTACGCACGTAGCTGGTATCATTGCTGCAAAGCGCGATAATACAATTGGTATAAAAGGCGTGGCAGATAATGTGCGCATTATGTCCGTGCGTACCGTGCCCGATGGGGATGAGCGCGATAAAGATGTGGCAAATGCGATTTATTATGCAGTTGACAATGGCGCGGCGGTTATTAATATGAGTTTTGGAAAAGGTGCTTCGCCAGAAAAGGAAGCGGTGGATAAAGCCGTGAAATACGCACTCAAAAACGATGTATTGCTGGTGCACGCCGCTGGAAATGATGGCAAAGAGAATGATTTTGAAAATAACTTCCCGCACGATAAATTCAAGAAAAAGAGTTTGTTTGGTCTAAAATTTGCGGAGAACTGGATTGAAGTAGGCGCTACGAACTGGCAAGGCGGTGAAAATTCGGCGGCTTCTTTCTCCAATTATAGCAAAGATTTAGTGGACGTATTCGCTCCAGGTACTTCTATTTATTCCACAGCACCTGGCAGTGCCTATAAAAATGCAGATGGTACCAGTATGGCATCGCCAGTAACGGCGGGTGTTGCAGCGGTATTGCGCGCTTACTATCCAAACCTGACAGCGAAACAAGTGAAAGACATCATCATGCAGTCGGTCACGCCAGTAAAAGAAAAAGTATATCAACCCGGTTCAGAAGAACTCGTTCCATTCAGCCAACTGGCAGTCGCTGCTGGCGAAGTGAACTTGTACAAAGCCGTGCAACTCGCCGGGCAAACCAAAGGAAAACGTAAGTGGGAATGGGGCAGCCGCGATAAAAAATCGAATGGCAAAGAAGCGATAGCTGTGCCGTAAGGGGAGGATAGGAAGATGGGAAGATAGGACGCTTTTTGACTCCTATCCTCCCATCTTCCTATCCTCATTTTATAATTACTTCCTTCAAATATTCTTCTTCTAATTTCTCATTCAAATTAGTCAAAATTTGAGCGCGATTGTAGCTAAGTTCTTGGCGGAGCGGTGCGGAGTTGACGGAGACGTACAGTTTTTGGTTACGAATTTTGAGTTCAGTAGTGTATTCTACAACGGTTTTACCCATGAGTTGCGCCCAAAGGTTTTCCACTTTTGACTGTGTCAGTTTGGATTTGAGGCGGTAGGTTTCCACCAAATCTTTGAGTACGTCTTTGATGTTTTGTTCGCTGGTCTTTCTCATGATTTTCGTGTTTTATTTAATTGGGAGATGGTACACTGATTGTTAGGATAGGTATGATTTTTAAATTACTTAAATTAATCGTAAAGTTATCTTAATCATCATAACGCATCATTGTCCTATAAGTGTCGCTTGTCCATTTTCAATTCGGAATTTTTGGTAGGGTACATTAAGTCGCTGTATAATGTCAGTGACGCGGTCATCATCCGTATCGGTGATGAAAATTTGTCCAAAGGATTTTTCTAACAAGAGTGTTAACAAGTGAGCGACCCGAGTTTTGTCCAATTTATCAAAAATATCGTCAAGTAGGAGCAAGGGCTGCATTTTTTTTTCTTGTCGTAAGATTTCGTACTGCGCTAATTTCAATGCCAACACCAATGATTTCAATTGTCCTTGCGAGGCAAACTGCTTTGCGGGGTAGTCATTTATTTTCAATTCTAAATTATCCCGATGAATGCCGACGGTGGTGCGTTGCAAGGCACGGTCTTTTTCAGCCGCTTGCGCTATGAGTTGCTCGAAAGGCGTTTCTAATAATTTGGACTCATATTGGCAATCAATCGTTTCACGTTGTCCGACTATAAAATTATAAATTTCTTGTAATGTTTTACAAAAAGATGTAATAAACGTTTTTCGCTTGTCGCAAATGAGCATAGCGGGTTCGATGAGTTGCACATTATACGTTTCTAAAAGACTTTCATTAAAGGTACGTCGTTCAGTAAAGTGTCGGAGCAGCGCATTACGTTGTTCTAATATTTTATTATAAGAGAGTAAAGAACGAAGATAAATCGGGTCGAGTTGTGATAACGTATTATCCAAAAAACGGCGGCGTACTTCGCTGCCTTCCAGCACGATATTCGTATCATTTGGCGCGACAATTACTACAGGATATTCGCCAATGTGGTCGGCAAGGCGAGGGTAGGGGACATCGTTTCGTTCAAATTCTTTTTTCTTTCTGGGAATTATTTTTGCCACCACTTTATCGCGCTTCTCGTCCTGTTGAAAAATCGCTTCTACTCGAAAAAAATCCGCGCCATGCCGCACCACATTTCCATCGGTCAATCCCGTGTGGCTTTTGGTCATACAAATATAGTAAATGGCATCCAGCAGGTTGGTTTTACCCATGCCATTCAACCCCAAAAAGCAATTGACGTGCGGCGAACAAGTGATTTCCTGCTGTTCGTAATTTTTAAAATTGGTGAGTTTAAGTTGTTGTATATGCAAAACCAAAATCGCTTTGGCGCGAAGGTAGGAATTTGGGAATGAATAATCAATAGCTAAGAATGAAGGAATGAATAATTAAATAGGCACTTAACAAAATAAGAAAATAAAAGCAAACTATTTATTTTCATTTAGTTTTTTGTCAAATGATAGCTTTCTTTCTTGGGTCATTATTCATTCCTTCATTCTTTAATTATTCATTATCCGTCTCTTTGCCGAATTCGTAGCTGAATAAATCGCAGCAAGGGTCGTTCAAAAATAACTTATCACCATCGAAAACAACGTCTTTTTCATATTCCTCAAAACCAATTTTTGTAGAGTCATTCGGCGTGAGCGTGAGTGTAAGTTTATCGCCAGTCGTAATGAGCGTATACGTACCTTCGCCTTTCGCTTCATCTTGATTATTAATGCGATACGTATTATTGTTTTTAAATTCTACGTCTGTAAAATCAGCTGGATAACCTTGCCCGGAAAAGCCGCCAGTAATGCGAATTAATTTCCAAAAGCCAACCAGTTTGTTCTGTTGAACTGGCACGTTTGCAATGCCATCGCAAGCCGTTACTGTGAATAATAGTGCTACAAATAGAAAATGAATAATTCTCATAATGTTGGTTTTTAATGAACGCCAAAAACGCTTGGCCATTACAAAACAAGACGTAAGCGTAATTGGAAGAGGTTGGGTAGAAAATGAAGAATTTTACTTTTTTATCGTTCTGATTTGAATGGCGTAGGCTTGCTTCGGATTTTCAACCAATAATTGTCGAATATCAGCTTCGTTGAATCCTACTTTTTTCAACTCAGGAATGACCAATTTGAAAATAGCCGTGTAAGGTTTGCGTGCCACATTACCGTCCGTTGCGCCGTGTGTGTACCAGCCCGCATCATGCGCAATGAGCGTGCGATGCAGCAGATTGTTGTCTTTTAAATTTTTTAGAGCGGAAATATAATTACGAAATCCGGTGCTATCTCCTTGATTATCAGCCGGATCAATCCAACCCATTCCATCCAGCGAAACCCAAGCGCCTTGGCGAGCGACTTTTTCATGCCCTTCGTGTGTACCGCTTTGCGCGTGCGTCCACACGAGTGCTTCCGGTGCGACGCCTTCCTGTTTTAAAATTTCTAATTCGCGGTAGGCCCCTGCTTCTGGTCCGGTGTGCGCCACGATGGTCAGCCCCGTTTTTTTATGGGTAATGGCAGCCGCCCGTATTAATTTTTCATGTAATGGCGAGAGCGGCACATCCACACTCGTTTTGATAAAACCCGGTCGGATGCCTGTGCCTTCAATGCCCTTTTTCCATTCTTGAATCCAGCGATTGGCGAGTTGCGAAGCGGTTTCTTTGTAAGCGTGGCGCGGTAAATATTTATTTTTGACAGCCCCATAATAGCCCGTATTGGTCAAAATTTGTAAACCTGTAGAATCAGCTAATCGTTTCAATAACAAAGGATTACGACCTAAATAATTGGGGGTGCATTCTAAAAAAGTGCGAACACCTTGCGCCTTCATTTCCAGCAAATCCGGTAAAATTGTTTTGAACGCTGCTTCATTGTCCCATACATTCGGGTTGATACGATCCGCGCCTGTCCAATCCAAAAAAACGTGTTCGTGAATGAGTGACAACCCCATGCTATCCGCCGGAATCGCACCGCTGACAGTCATGATGTAAGGGACTTCTTTTTGAATTTGATTAGAAAGTAGAAAAGTAATTCCGAAAAAAAACAACGTCATTACGGCAAAATGTCGCATAGATTGTATATTATAATTTATTCTTAAATGTATCAACTTTCTTATCCTCTTATCTTCCAATTATTCCGCATTTTCCTCTTGCTTCAACCGTTCCTTCCGCGCCTTTTTCTGGTCGTTATTACTTTCATAAATCGTATAATTCTCGTACTTCACCGGGTCTTTTTCTGCCCAAATATCTTTACCGATATCGCACAACACAATCAATTCCTGATATATTTTATTTCCCTGCTCAATTCTATTTTCGACCGAAATATCGCGGTCTGCCACTTTATCTTGCTGAATATTGAGCGCATTTTCAAAATCCTGCGCTGCATCAGTGACGCGTTGTATAATATTTTCATTCACACCTGCTTCTGCCAAAAAATCAATTTGATTTCGTGCAACACGCACCACGCGGCGACCACAAAAAAGCAATTGTGCATCCGTCATATCACCGATTTTTGCGGTGCCAAATTTGCGGTAACGCCCACTGCGATTGTTGTATTTCATGGCTACACGCGTCATTAGGCTGCGAATCGTAGTTTTTAGGCGCTCGGCAGCGTCATATTTTTTCTCTGTTACCACCATTTGGTCGCCCACGAGTTCGTCATCATCCGGCATTGCGCGAAACTTCTCGCACATCGCGGCAAATTTTTTCAATCGTTCCAACCCAAAAGCGTACTGTTCAAATTGCTGAATATCCCGATGCGCATAGCGAATGCAATCCATACACTGCATATAAAGATCTGCATCCGGGAAGTTGTACATTCGATGTCCGGCTTGTTTTTTCATGTTTCTTTATTTGCTATTATTTGTAATAAAAAACATTATTACAAAGATAAAAAAATTAGATGTAAAAAACAAACTTTTGCGCCGTGAAAACAAAATTATATATTTTCTAGAATGTCTTTTCCTCCTTCAACATTTTCTATCGGTATTTCAAATCAAAAACATGGAATTGAAGATAGTATGAAATAGAAAGCAACTTGTTATTGAGTTACTTTTTTGCTGGATTTAGAGAGTAGCTTATAAAGCACGGGAATAGTCGTGACTGCTACCAAAGCGAGTATCACATACTCAATACTTTCGCGCAGCTTCGGATATTGGCTGCCTAAAAAATAGCCGAGACACATCAACGACCCAACCCAAGCCGTGCAGCCAATGACATTATAAAACATAAAAATCGAATATGGCATTCGTACAATACCAGCAACGATAGGCGCAAACGTGCGAATAATAGGCAGGAAACGGGCAATAAAAATGGTAGCCGCGCCGCGTTTGTCATAAAATTCTTTTGCTGCTACTAAATGACTTTTTTTGAAAAATAAAGAATCATCTCGTTCAAATAATAACGCACCTGATTTTTTTCCAAACCAATACCCAACCATGTTGCCCAGCACGCCGGCTACTATAATGAGTAGCATCATCGGTAAAAAATCAATAAGCGGCTTGTGATGACCTGTAAAAACCATGCCGGTGACGAACATCAGCGAGTCGCCCGGAAGAAAAAATCCAACAAACAAGCCCGTCTCGGCAAATACAATCAAAATTACAAACAATAAACCCAAAGGGTGGTCGCTAATCCAGTCGAGTTTAAACAAGTATTCTATAAAGTCAAAAAAAGCATCCATGCGCAGTGTTTATTCTTAAACTTCTCTTAAATGCGTAATGTTCTTTGGCAAGTCAAAAAGTAGCCGTATATTTGAACATTCTATAATCCTATTACAAATTTTTACCCATGAACGTACCACTGACAACCAGCGAACAGGCAGGGATTGCAGCTATCGCCACTCTTAAATTGGAGCCGCCTTGATAAGTTGCTAAACCGAAAGAAAAAAAGGCAGTACGTGATAGTGTGCTGCCGACAAAGCTGAGTGAATGCGTTTTCATTCAGCTTTTTGATTTTGAATACAACGCTTCAACCGGCGATAAGTAAAAAAGCGAGCTTAAAAATTTCCTTTTCTTTTAGAAAATAGAAGCCCACAGAGCTTTCCGTTTGAGTGTCCAGCCCTTCGTCAAAAATAGAAGATATGGTGAGATTGTAAACTTCCGTCCTAGAGGGGATGCCAATTTTTTCTAACGCAGCATCTTTCTGACTGACGAATTTTACCAACTTCTCCGCTGGCGTAGCTACAATTGCCTGTCGGGTTTTTTCATCAAAAATTGCCTCATATTGCTCAAAAAACTGCTCGCGGGAAAGTCCATTTTCGTTAAAATTGCCGTCCATAAATTCCGTGCCTTTGAGTGGAAAAAGCATCAAATCCGCAACAGCAGTACGATTATTTTCTCCCACCGCTTTTTGAAACTCTGCCCAGAAAGCCTCGATACGAGCATGTTGGGGAGCGGTAAAATTGCAAGAAACTAGCGAAATGATTAAAATAATGAAAATGTAATATCTCATTCAAACATTTTTTGTAACAATTTTATTACTGCATTACATCACCCTATAAACCTATCACCCATTTCACCTTTGCGCCAGCACCTTTTCCTTCTGTTTCGCAAATTCGGCTTCTGTTAGAATGCCTTTATTCCGCAATTCACCGAGCTGAATGATTTGGTCGAGCAAGTCATCGCGCAGCACGAGGGCTTCTTCTTTGGGTTTTATAATTTCAGGTTTTACTTCTGGCACAGGTTGTGCATTGGGCAATTGATAGTTATTTTTTATAAACACATCATATTCCGGCTGGGTGCGTAAATAAGCTAAAGAATCATGATTTTTTATTTTGTCGTGATTATTAAAACCTACTTTTACAGCTTGGTCGAGGTGATAAAACGCTGCGTCTTTATTTTCTAAAATAGAATAACAACAAGCCAAATTAAAATGCGTAGCTGGGTCTTGTGCTTTGATTTCCAATACTTTCTGAAATTCAACGACCGCAGACTCAAAATCAAAATCTCGAAATTTTTCAATGCCTAAACGCTTCAGCTCACTTAGTTTTTCTTTCACATTTTCTACTGGCATCGGCAATTGTTGGATGCGTGGCTCCTTTCGAGGTGGGCCGTAATTTTCCTGCCGTTTCAACCGTTTTCTATTATACCGTTCATCAAAATCTTCTTGCGGCATCACCGCCAATAAAATACTATCAATAAAGCCCAAAATGGCTGGTAGGGCTATAAAGAAAGCTGCTGGAGATCTACCTGGCTCTTCAAAACTAATAAGCATTCCCATAAAAAATAGAAAAAGAGACACCATTCCCAGAAAGCGCTGCCCGAGATAAAATCGGTGCATCCCAAAAATACCAAAAAAGAAGGCTAAAATCGCCGCTACATATTTACTTTTCATGCTATTATCACTTTCAAAATCGGAATTTACAATACTTTACGGTGTGACGGTACGTCTTTAGTTATACGTTACACTTTCATAGACGAATTCAATCTAATAACAGACAAAATGGATAATTGGGATATTATGATATTTCGCTTCGCTGATATTTTGAGATATTAGGATATTTCAAACCGCCAATTCCACCTCCAGCCGCCCAATCCGCTCCGCAATCCCCACATAATGTTTTTCCAAAAAGCCTAATTGCTCCGCTTCCCGTTCCAACATTACATCAAAATCTTTAAAGTTTCCGTCAATTTTACTTTTTAGTTGAACGATATACGTTTTCAATTTATTGGTCACTTCGGTCTTCAATTGCAACTCCCCTTTTTCAATTTCTTTGCCGAAACTGTCCAAAATTCTACGTCGCTTCACTGTGGTCGTCACTCCTGCAAACAACAAACCAATCGTGGTCAACACGCCGCCCGTGATGTCGAGCACCGCGCCCTGCGTCACCGCCGCAATGATAACGCCAATCACTGCCAAGCCGCCGCCGGTAGCGATATTAGGTGTAACAGACTGACGGTCAGGGAATAAATTAGCATCCGAAAAATTCTCCGAACGATTCATAAACCTCGCAAACGTATCTTGCAATTCCATAATCACCCGCCCGCGTCGCTCGGCGATGTCGCTAAAAATATCTTGGTCGGCACTTAAAATACTTTTACTTGTCTTGATTTTCAACTCAATCATCCGCGACATTTGTTGAATACTTTCCGCCAAATCATTGGTGCCATCGTCCAATTTATTGCGCAATTCGGTATTCAAAGAGCGTTCCAAATCCAGTGCTAATTGGTCCAACCACTCTTTCATCGAGGCTTTTTTGCTAAAAATAGACGCGAACGACCGCCGTACTAATGAGAAAAATCCAAGTCCAGAAGCTAATTCCTCTTCCTTTTCACGAGTGATGTTTCCGTATGCCGCCACAAGATTTTCTACCAATACATCTACTTGTTTGTAAGATTTTAACTCCTGACTATTAAGCGTTTGTATAATGTCATCTCGAAATTCTGTATCAGCTTTATATTGTGCTTGCCGCAAATCCAATGCCTTGCGAATGCGCTCAACGATAGTGGCACAAGTTTGCACATTGTTTTGCAATTTTAGAATCGGCGCTTTTCCACCTGTAATATTTTGTTGAATGTAATTGCGTAAAGCCGGAAAACCGCTATTCGCGGTATCGCCTTCTTGTTCTACTTTGGCAGAAACGGCAAAAACCTGCGGATTTTTTATTCCTTTTTTTTCCGCATAATCCATGACACCCTGCATATTGATAGCAAGGTCGTCCGCATTCATCAAGTCTTTTTGTTGTAAAATGAAAATGATTTTCTTGTGCCAATCTGCATGAATAAAGTTGAAAAAGTCCCACGCCGACTGCCTGTATGGGTTTTTAGCTTCAAAGACAAACACAATCAAATCGCTCGCTGGTATGAAACTTTCGGTAATTTGTTGATGATGTTCGATAATGGTATTCGTACCCGGCGTATCCACAATGGCGATTTCTTTGAGAATTTCTACCGGCAACAAGATTTTTTTGAGGTACGGATTCACGACCAGCGTTTCCTCGGTCTCGCCGTATAAAATTTGCAAAATTACGTCCGTCATGGGTTGGGGCGCTACTTTTGTGATTTCCCGACCCGTCTCCAACAAGGCATTGATGAAACTACTTTTGCCCGCTTTCACTTCGCCCACAATTACAAACATAAAAGGCTCGTGAATGCGATTGCGCAAGTCGCTTACGGTGGCGGCGAGTTCGTCATTACCCGTGCGGATAGTGAGTTCGTGCAGGTCTTTGGCGAGTTCATCCACCTGTGCGCGAAAGGCTTGTAAATTTCGACTGATAAAGCTGGTCATGTATTGTGTTTAAAGTTTTTTGTTTTTTTTGTTCGCTTGGTTCGAGTCAGTATCCCAATAATTGGAACGCGGATTTTCGCGGATTTTTTGCACTCTTTGTGGCGCTTATGCCATTTCTCTCCTATAGTTCTACGGATTTTTTATTTTCTCTCATCGCTTAGTCAATCTTTCTCTGGGTCTCTTTTTCGCTCGGTCACTTCGCCTCTTGGTCAATGGTAAATGAAGAATGTAAAATCCTCGCAGCTTCCGGTCCGGTGCAAAATAGCAAATCCAAGATACTCAAATTGGGTAAAAAACCATGTTTCTCTATAAAAACCTGTTCGTAGCGGATTGGTTGAAAATATGGGTCTTCTTGCTGACGATGTAATTTTGGTGAAATAAAGTTACGAAAGTCTAATATTTCATTTGATAAATTCTTTTGATAAACATTTGTAAGTTGAATATTGCATTGAATACCAATAAGTTGCAAGATAGTTTGTAATAACTCCCAATTCCAATCAAATAAAAATTCGTATCGTTTTGTATAAAATGGTTCAATCGCATCTGCATAATATTCAAAAAAGGGAGAACTCCCATACGCTGACCGAATACCTTCCCAATGCCAGTGTTGCCAAGGCTCGTAGTATGCAATCCGCACGTCCCGAATCGCTTGCTGCTCATTTTTTCCTTTCTCTAATGGAATGGACAATCGTAATAATCCATTAGCTTCAGCGATGTAACAACGATTGCGATATGTGCCTTTTACATAATGTTCGTGCTGCTCGATGTAAATAGTAGGGTAGTGAATTAACTTTGAAATATATTGAATCGTGGGTAAATAATGTAATTCTAATAAAATATTGGATGTTTCATTCATGTAAATTATGTAATTACGAGTGGCACATTTCAAAAATGTACAGCACTTATCAAAGTTAAAAATTTGAAATTAAATTATACCTAATTCCGCTTTATAAAATCCCGATGTAATTGATTCTTTTCAAAATAATTTAAATAATTCCCATCTATGATTTCCGGTAAACCTTCCGTTGAAAAATTATACACATACACCCAGCAATTAAATATTCCGTTTTTAATATTTACAGGTATTACTATTCGACTATATTCATTGGTTTCCGGTTTTATTACATCTATACTTTCATAAACATCCAATTTTTTAAAAATAGCACTTACATTATTTAATCGAAATATATGTCCATACACGCGGGAAGTCGCTTTGGCATCATACACCGCTCCCGGATAACTTCCTAAATCATGTAATTTTCCATAAAAAAAACCTTCGCCTACAAATTCACTATTGTTATGTAAATAATTCGCAATCGTAGATTGAATGTTATTCATCAGAGTGGCATACACAAAAAGAAAGTCATTCATAGTTAATTAATATGAATATTACACTTTGAGAATTTCTTCAATAGCCATTAATTCATCGGATGTAAAATTTAAATGATGCAGCGCATCCAAATTATTATCCAATTGTTGCACCGAACTGGCTCCAATTAGTACCGATGTAATCCGTTTGTCTTTCAAAAGCCAAGCCGCTGCCATTTGTGCCAGTGATTGATTGCGCTGTTTTGCTAAGTCGTTGAGTCGGATAATCTTACCCACTTTTTCTGGCGTGACTTCATCCGTTTTTAAATGTCCGGTGGATTTTGCAGCTCTTGAATCTTCGGGAATACCTTTCAAATAACGGTCGGTCAATAACCCTTGCGCCAACGGCGAAAACGGAATGCAGCCTACTCCATGTTCTTCCAATACGTCCAACAAACCGCCTTCTACCCACCGTTCAAACATAGAATATTTCGGCTGGTGAATCAAACATGGCGTACCGAGTTGTTTTAAAATTTCAATCGCCTGCTTCGCCTCTGCTGCCCGATAATTAGAAATACCAACGTATAATGCTTTTCCTTGTCGCACTGCCGCATCCAATGCCATCATCGTTTCCTCCAACGGCGTGTCCGGGTCCGGGCGATGTGAGTAAAAAATATCCACATATTCCAAATTCATCCGTTTCAAACTCTGGTCGAGGCTGGAAGTCAGATATTTTCTGGAACCCCATTCGCCGTAAGGTCCTTCCCACATTCGATAACCGGCTTTAGTAGAAATAATGAGTTCATCGCGCAAAGAGCCAGTGAAATCTTGTTGTAGAATTTTCCCAAAATTGGCTTCTGCCGAGCCGGGTTCTGGTCCATAATTATTCGCCAAATCAAAATGCGTGATGCCTCGGTCAAAGGCGCGTCGCACCATATTTTTACCATTTTCAAAGACATCCACGGAGCCGAAATTGTGCCACAAGCCCAACGAAATGGCGGGCAATAATAAACCGCTTTTGCCGCAACGGTTGTATGGGATGGATTCGTATCTATTAGGAGCAGGCGTGTAATTCATATTTTTTTATTAATGCGTAGTCAATTTAAAAGCGCAAAATAACAGGAAATACTAAAAACGCCAAAAAATTTGTGTGTTGGAACTATCTGCTACATCGCCGCCGTTTATAGCATTGTTAAGTAAAGATTAAATTTGGTTTAATTTTTTACAAGAAATAGAAAGTTTGGTCGCACTTTTTTAAATTTACTCAAACAATTGACAAACCTATGGCTTGGAGACGACTCAATGGTCAAAAAATCGAATTGCCTATCAAGGCTGCGGTGGAAGAGACGCTGGTGCGCGAAAAAGAGCTTGGACATCGGCTCAAAGTCTGCATTGGTTCTGACTCTCAGGTGCGCGGTGGTATTGTAGAATATGCCACCGTTATTGTTTTCCTACGGGAGAAAAAGGGCGGCTTTATGTTCATCCAAAACTCTCGCTCCGAGAAAAAGATGAGCTTGCGCGAGCGCATGATTACGGAAGTCGCAAAATCCGTAGAAGTGGCGTACGCCTTGTGTGATTTGCTGGACGAGCACAACGTGGAGTTGGAGGTTCACGCCGACATCAACACGGATCCGCACTTTCAATCCAACTTGGCGCTCAAAGAAGCGATGGGCTACATCCTCGGTATGGGCTTTGTGTTTAAAGCAAAACCGGACGCGTTCGCCAGTTCGTACTGCGCGGATAAGGTGGTGTAAGGGGAGGGTGAAAAGGTGATTGGTTGATGGGATGATTTTGGAAAAGGAAATACAGAAAAATCAACGATAATCGAAGCTGCCTGGCTTGGTATGGGGCAGCTTCGCTGTTTTAAATACGTTTCAATGATGCAGTTGTATTTTTAATGCCACAAATTTTGAATCTGTCTATCTTCTAAAGTCTAATATCTAAAGCCTAACGTCTAAAAAAAAGCAACTTTCCACCTGTTAAATCCAACGATTCATCGGATAAATTACTCTTTTCAATGGATAATGGACATCTTCGCTTTGTGGAATCGGTTTGAATTTTTATAAAATGAAAATTTAGCCGCCCAAAGCAATAGAAACTCAAAATTTGCGTCAAGCAAATGCGTTCATTCACTTAAATTAAAATGCTTCCTGTATGAAATTAAGATGGTTATTCCTTTTGCTATGCCTATGTACGATAGGTGCTGTGTCTGCACAGACGAAAAAACCGGCTCCCAAAAAGCCAGTAACGACTACAAAAAAACCAGCTACACCAGCCAAAGCGCCGGTAACGCCTGCTACTAAGATTCAATTTACAGAATATACCTTGGATAATGGATTGCACGTGATTTTACATCAAGACAAAACCACGCCGATTGTGGCAGTTTCGATGATGTACCACGTGGGTTCCAAAAATGAAAAAGCAGACCGTACGGGTTTCGCGCACTTTTTTGAACACCTTTTGTTTGAAGGCTCTGAAAACATTGGTCGCGGCGAATACGACAAATATGTGCAAGGCGCAGGCGGTACGCTCAATGCGAACACTTCTTTTGACCGAACTTACTACTATGAAGTATTGCCATCCAACCAATTAGAATTGGGTCTATGGTTAGAATCCGAACGCATGTTGCACGCCAAGGTAGAAATGAAAGGCATCGAAACGCAGCGCGAAGTGGTGAAAGAAGAACGGAGAGAACGTGTTGAAAATCAACCGTATGGCTCTATTTTGGAAGAAGTTTTAAAGCGTTCGTACAAAGAACACTCGTATCGTTGGCCCACGATTGGTTCTATGGAGCACCTCAATGCGGCGAAAGAAGAGGATTATAAGAATTTTTACAAAGAATTTTATGTGCCGAATAATGCCATTTTATCCCTCGCAGGAGACATTGATACGGTAAGTGCGAAGAAGTGGATTCAAAAGTATTTTGGCAGCATTCCAAAAGGTACGAAGCCCATTTTTCGTCCAACGATCGTAGAACCACAGCAGACGGTTGAAATACGCGACTCGGTACAAGATAATATTCAGCTACCCGCGGTGATTCAGGCGTACCACATTCCAGCGCAAGGCATGGCTGATTTTTATGCAGTGAGTATGCTCGGTACACTTTTGTCGCAAGGTGAAAGTTCTCGTTTTTACAAATCGCTGGTGGATGACCAACAGAAAGCGGTGTTTGCAGGAAATTTCCCGCTGCCGACTGAAGACCCGGGTTTATCTATCGCTTTTGGTATAACCAACATGGGCGTGAGTCCGAAAGATTTGGAAGCCGCGATGGACGCGGAGATTGAAAAAGTACAAAAAACGTTGGTGAGTGAAGTAGAATTTCAGAAGCTGCGCAATCAAATCGAAAACGACTTTATCTCTGCGAATTCTTCCATGATTGGTATTGCAGAAAGTTTGGCAAATTATAAAATGTATTATAAAGATGCCAATCTGATTAATACGGAAATCCAGCGTTACATGAAAGTAACTCGGGAAGACATTCAGCGCGTGGCAAAAAAATATTTCAATAAAAACAATCGGGTCGTGCTGTATTATGTGCCAAAAGCGCCGCAGCCGTAATCGTAGCTCAGGCTTTAGCCTGACATTTTAAAAAAATTTATTTTTTAAATAAAAGTAACAATGAAAAAGTTAGCTCTAATCATAAATTTATTTCTAATTCTTACTGTTGCAACATCCATCCATGCGCAGGAAGACTTCCGCAAAGCCGCGCCTGCCGCAGGTCCAGCTCCCAAAATCCAATTGGGTACGTATCAGGAATTTACACTATTAAATGGTTTAAAATGTATTGTAGTCGAAAACCATAAACTGCCGCGTGTTTCCTTTCAAGTTTCCTTGGAATTGCCCATGATTAAAGAAGGCGATTATGCAGGCGCTGCGGACATGGCTGGGCAGTTGCTAAAAACCGGCACGAAGACCAAAACCAAAGCGCAGATTGACGAGGCAGTTGACTTTATTGGTGCGAATTTGAGTACGAGTGCTTCTGGCGTAAGTGGCTCTTCCTTGAGTCGGCACAAAGACAAACTTTTGGCAGTGATGAGCGATGTGCTGCTCAATCCGTCGTTTCCACAGGCAGAATTTGATAAACTTAAAAAACAAACGCTCTCTGGTTTGGCACAAGCCAAAGACGACCCAAATGCAATTGCTGATAATGTGTCGCAAGTAGTGCGCTTTGGTAAAAACCATCCATATGGCGAATTAACTACAGAAACGACTGTCGAAAAAATCACGCTCGACCGCGCCAAGCAATTCTATCAAACCTATTTCAAACCAAATATTTCCTACCTCGTTATCGTGGGAGACATCAAACCTGCCGAGGCGAAAATGCTGGCAGAAAAGTATTTCGGCAGATGGGTGAAAGGAACGGTGGCAAAACAAACGTATGAAAAACCGGTGAAGCCACAAGGCGCAAAAGTAGATTTTGTCAATAAAACAGGTGCGGTACAGTCGGTTGTAAATATTACGTATCCGCTGGAGATCAATCAAAGTAATCCTGATTATATCAAGGCTTCTGTGGCAAATACTTTGCTGGGTGGCTATTTCAGCAGCCGTTTAAATGCTAATATTCGGGAAGATAAAGGATTTTCGTATGGCGTGAATTCTCAGTTTTCGCCTGATAAAGAGATTGGTTATTTTGAAGCGGGCGGCAGCGTTCGCAATGAAGTAACGGATAGTGCAGTTGTCGAATTTTTGAAAGAAATGAACCGTTTGAGCGACGAAAAAGTAGACGCTACGGAATTGACGATGGTGAAAAATGTAATGACGGGCAGCTTTGCACGTGGCTTGGAGCAACCGGGCACCATTGCGCGTTTTGCTTTGAATATTGCTCGTTACAACCTGCCAAAAGATTACTACGCGACTTATCTTCAAAAATTGAGTCAAGTAACAGCAGATGACATTCAAGTTGCCGCGAAAAAATACATCACGCCCGACAATGCGCACATCGTGGTCGTAGGCGATAAAAGTGCGGTAGCTGAAAAGCTAAAGCCATTTAGCACCGGAAATGAGGTGGATTTTTATGATGCTTATGGCAATAAAATCCAAATCACAACCTCCGCTGTAGCTGCGGATATGACGGCTCAAAAAGTGATTGACCGATATATCGAAGTCATTGGTGGCAAAGAAAAATTGGCAGCCATTAAGGACATTACAATGAAAATGACGGCTCCGATACAAGGAATGTCGTTGGAAATTATATCCAAACAAAAAGCACCTAATAAGTTGGTCGTCAGCACGATGATGAACGGCGCGGTCATGATGGAGCAGAAATTTGACGGCACGAACGGCGTCGTATCCCAAATGGGTCAAAAGCAAAAATTGGAAGGAAAAGATGCCGAAGATATGAAAGGACAGGCAGTTCTTTTTGCAGAGACACAATACCAAACAATGGGGTATAAATTGGCTTTGAAAGGTATCGAACAAGTAGAAGGTAAAAATGCCTATCAAGTGGAAGTCACTTCTCCGTCTGGGGGTAAGTCAACGGAATTTTATGACGTAACCACGGGTTTTAAAATCAGAGAAGTAGAAACCAGCGGCGAAGGTGCAAATGCTGTGACTACTATCAATGATTACGATGATTACAAAGAAGTGAGTGGCGTAAAATTTCCACATAAAATTACCCTCACTGGCGCTGCACCGTTTCCCATCAGCAGTACCGTGAATTCTATTGAAATTAACAAGGGCATTGAAGATGCTGCTTTTAAAGTAGAATAAATAATTTCAAATCAGGTGACATCTCCGAAGGGGGTGTCATCTGATTATATTATATAAAATACGTTGTGGTCAAATTTATTTATTGCCTGCATTTTTTCAAATAGTAGTCAAAATCCCTCTACCATTGTCTCTCTACTCTTTACCAATATCTCTCTTCCCAATTCTTTTTACAAAAATTTATATCCATCAGAAACGAAATAGCCACTTTACATCGTTGCTAAGGAAAACAAAATAGCGGCTATTTTATGAACCAAAATATCAAAATTTATTCCATCGTAGCGATTTGTCTGGCAATGCTGCCGCTCTTCGCGTATTCCCAAGATGATAAAATGACCAAACGCTCGGCAGCAAGTCGAGCGCCGTTTGGAGTCAAGCAGGCAGATATGATTGACCTGCTTATGCCTACAATTGAAGGCGTAGGCGGCACGGCGCGTGAACTATTGCAACAACAAAGCGTAAAACCTTACATGATGCCGGTGCGCAAAATGGGCAATCGCAGTAGCGAAATGAGTTATATGTTGGCAAGCTGTCTGGAATATTACACCAATCTGGACAAAAATTACAAAATGAACCTCAGTCCGGATTACATTTCCCTCCATATCGAAAACAACGGCAAAAAACCGAGTTTTGAAGAGGCATTTGGTTTCTTGGCAAAACAAGGTACGGTGAACGCCTCCATTATTCCTTATGATGCAGCTAATCTAAGCGACGCAGCCTATTCCTCCCAAAAATTTAAAATTACGAATTTCTTGCACTTGTTTATGGAAGTGACACCTGCCCGACAGCGCGTATACGAGGTGCGAAAGGCACTCATGCGGGGCAATCCGGTCATGGTAGAATTAAAAGCAAACGAGGAAATCAAATCCGTAGTCGGCAAAATGTGGGAACCATCAGGTGCGCCCACTCAAAATTATCCTTTGCTCGTAGTCGGTTACGATGAAGCGCAGCAAGCCTTTGAAGTCTTGAGTTGTTGGGGAAGAAATTGGGGTTCTAATGGCTATATCTGGATAAGTTATGACAATTTTGGCAAATACGTATCGAATGGCTATGTGCTCGTACCAGAGGGATTGTAGCAGCCAAGCTTGATTGGCAGTTAGAAAGGAGAAAGGGTGAGGAAAGAGCGAAGTTTCCTGACCCTTTTGTTACTTTTAGCGGGTTTTTGGCGTTTAATGACATACATTTGCTCGAAAATTGTTAAATTTTTTATAAATTGGACACCAGAACGCAATGAAATAGCGGGTTTGGAGTGTTATAGCTGTGAAAAGGGATTGGGGAAAGGTGATTGGTCACTCGCATCATTTACGTCCCCATTACTTTCGAATTTGCATAAATGTTATTGTGGCTAATGTGTAAAACTATGATTTCAAATAATTGATATTTAACTTTGAAACATGTAGTGGCGGTTGCCCGGCAAATCCCCCGGAGGGATAGGAGTTGCCTAGACTTTTTTGGTGACTTTTTGTGGCAATGACAAAAAGTTACAAAATTAAAGTGCAGAGAAACAAAACAATATGCCACAAACTAATTCTCTAGACTTTAAGTAAATTGATTTGGTAGATATGAGGTATCTATAAAAATTGCGCCAACACTATGTAATAAGCGTACAATCTAACTTGTATAATCTATTTAAAAACGAAAACCAACACAAATCATTTAAAATAATTACCACAATGAAACATATCGCCATACTGTTGGGAATCCTTTGGTTGTACGTGCCGCTCTTGGCGCAGCAGACCACCGTCTACACAGAAGCCAATAAAGCTTATAAACGCGGCATGGAATTCTATGAGCAAGGTATCTTTAGCAAAGCCCAAGATGAATTTCGAACTGCCGTAGATTTACTTCACCCGATAAACGAGCCGGAAAACGACCTCTTACGGATGCGCGCAGAACTCTATTTTGCAAAAACAGCCGTGCAACTCAATCAGCCCGAAGGCGAAAAACTGATTCTGGATTTCATTCGCACGTACTCGCCTGACCCCATTGCCAGTCAAGCTCTGGTGGATTTAGCCAATTATTATTACAATGCACAAGAATACGACAAAGCGATTGACTACTTCACACAAGTAGAAACGGGCGGCATGACGCAGCAGCAGCGAGCGGAATTGAAATTCAAACTCGGCTATGCCTATTTTGTACAAAAACGCTTTGCCGATGCAAAATCCCAATTTCGGGAAATCAAGGACACGCAGGGCGATTATTATCATGCCACCAATTATTATCTCGGTTTGTGTTTTTTCTTTGAAGGCAATTATCCCGAAGCTATCAAAAGTCTGCGCGTAGCCGAACAAGCACCAAAATATAAGCCATTAATTCCATATTATATAGCACAAATTTATTTTGCAGAACGACAGTATGAAGAACTCATTTCGTACGCCGAGCCACGCCTGAGTGAGCGCGGTTTACAAAAATCAGAAGAAATCCGCCAATTGATTGGACAAGCCTATTTTGAAAAAGGCGAGTATCAAACGGCATTGCCTTACTTGGAAGCTTACGCAGAAAAAACCGGCAAATTACAGGAAAGTGAATTTTATCAATTGGGGTACGCGCAATACAAATCCGGCAAACACCGAGAAGCAGCAAAGAATTTTGAACAATTGTCGAATGTAAATTCGAAGTTGGGTCAGTATGCCATGTATTATCAGGCAGACAGCTATTTGAAATTAGGACAAAAACAGTCGGCACGTACTGCGCTCGGTATCGCTAAACGTTTGGATTTTGACTTGGCTATCAAAGAAGAAGCGACGTTCAATTATGCTAAATTAGCATATGAATTAAAAGACCCACGCGAAGCCATCGCTTCGTTACAGGATGTGGGACCGTCTTCGCGTTATTACACAGAAGCACAGACGCTTATGAGTGAGATTTTTCTAAACTATCGAGATTATAAACAAGCACTTGATATATTAGAAAAAATGCCCAATAAAACGCCCCAACTGCGCGAAAGCTTTCAAAAAGTGGCTTACTACCGGGCTTTACAATTGGTACAACAAGATGATTTGACAGGTGCGAAACAACTCCTCGACCGCTCGCTCAAAGACCCCGTGGATACCCGCACCAAAGCACTCGCCGTGTACTGGCAAGGCGACATCGCGCAGCGCGAAAAAAAGTATGACAACAGTATTCAACTCATGGCGCAATTCCTCACGTTGGCAAAAACGATGACCGGCTTGCCCGATGAATCCTCGATTTTTACCGCCAATTATGTGCAAGGTTATAATTATTTAAAACAGCAAAATTACACCGGCGCGTTGGGTTTCTTTCAAGAAGCGGTAAATGGAATCAAGCGGAATCTTACATTTATAAGCAGTGATGCGGTGAAAAATGATGTACTCGGTGATGCGGTCATGCGCACGGGCGACGCTTATTTCAAACGCAATCAATATGCGGATGCAGTTCGTTATTATGACGAAGCAGTGGAGAAAAAATATTCCGGTTTTGTGTACGCATTGTATCAAAAAGCAGTGATTGAAGGCTTGCGAGGCAGAACAACAGATAAAATTCTCGCGCTTGAACAGCTCACCGATAACTATCCAAATTCACCTTATGCCGACGACGCGTTACTGGCATTGGGCAGCACGTATCAAGAAATTGGACAACTCGGTAAAGCGTTAGAACCATTAAAGCGGCTGACGACTAATTATAAAGGAAAATCAGATTTGATTAATCAGGCACTCATTCGCATTGGTTTAATTACTTACAACCAAGGTAATAAAGAAGGGGCTATTAATTATTACAAACAAGTTTTTTCTAATAATCCGTCGTCGGAGGAAGCGAGTCTGGCGCTGGGCGCATTGGAAGAGATTTACGTGGATGACCTCGGTCGGGCAGATGATTACTTTGCATTTTTGGAAACAGTTCCGGGTTATAAAGTAGATAATTTGGCGCGAGATTCCATTACATTTAATGCAGCAGAAGCACAGTTTGAAAATGCCAATTATCAACGTGCGATTGAAAGTTATAGCGATTATTTGCGCAAATTTCCGAGCGGTTATTACGCCTTAGATGCCCGTTACCAGCGGGGTGAATCGTATGCAGTTTTAAAACAATATGCGGAAGCATTGAAGGATTATGAGTTTGTAGTCGAGCGCGGTCAGAGCCGTTATTACACAAAAGGCTTGGAAAAAGCGGCAATTATTGCGTATAATTATTCTCAAGATTTTGCGAAAGCGTATAATTTTTATAGCAAATTAGAAACCGTTGCCACCACCGACGACCAGCGATTTGAAGCGCAATTGGGTGCTTTGCGGAGCGCGTATCGCACGGGTAATTCTCAGGCTATCAATGAATTAGCGAATAAAGTAGCGAATAATCCAAGTGCCAATCAGGGTCAGATTGCCACTGCTAATTTTTACATCGGCAAAGTAGCATTTGATAAAAAAGATTATGACAATGCGCTCACCGCGTTCAATCGCGTGATTGCGCAAAGTGATAATGAGCAAACGGCAGAAGCGCGTTATTTAGTCGCTTACATTTATTATTTAAAACGCAACTTGGAGCGAGCGCAGGAAATTTGTATCAATGCGAATAAAGAAAGTTCGGCTTATCCATATTGGGTCGCAAAAAGCGTAATTTTATTGTCGGATATTTTGGCTGAAAAAGGCGATTTATACAATGCCCGTGCGGCTTTGGAAGCGTTGCTGGAAAATTATAGCGAAGATGCAGAACTCGTGAAACAGGCGCAAACTAAATTGAATGCGTTGAATCAACAAATCACGCGCAGCAGCCGCCTCGCTCCTGACCCTACGACCAATAATCTGCTGGAAATGGACGATAATACCATTACACCTAATACGACGAAAAAAAATAAGAAAAACGGAAATTAAATGGGAGGATAGGAGGATGGGAAGATAGGAACACTTATTATCGCCGTCATCTTCCTATCCTCTCATCCTCCTTCTTAAACAAAACGAGAATATGAAACAATTACAAAATATAATTACCAGCCTTCTTTTATTACTTCCTTTATTACTCACCGCGCAGAAAGACCTGCCTTCTGGCGAAGTAGACGTGATTCGGAATTTTGATGCGCGACTGTTGGATACAGACCCTATTAAAGTGAAACCGCAATTGCCTGCATTGGATACCACGACGCGGCGGCAGAATTATACGATTGTAAGTAAAACATTGGACGTAGAATATGCGCCGCCAAAAATTCGTCCGTTGGCTATGCGGGGGGAGGATGTGGCACAGGGATATAATGGTTACGCGCGACTCGGTGGCGGTTTTCCGGCTGCTATTTATGGCGAGGGTGCTTACAGCATTGCTACCGAACAGTATAATTTTGGAATTGATGTGTTTCATCATTCCGCCAATAATAATAAAAGCATTGAAAATCAAAGGTTTGGCTTTACGAATCTCGGCGCGCACGGCACGTATTATCTCGAACAAGGTTTTGGTGTGAACGCCCGATTGGGTTATACGTTGGATAATGTTTATTACTACGGTTATAATGAATTGAATGACGAGTTATCATTTGATGCAGATGAAGTGAAGCAGCAATTTTCTATTTTTGATGTGGGCGCAACGCTTTTTAATAGTAAACGGACGGAAGCAGACTTCAATTACAGTGCGGGTTTTGACGCATATATTATGAGCAGTGAAGATGTGTCTCGGGAGAATGGCTTTAATTTAAATATTGGAGCTACGAAATGGTTTAATGATAAGCATCCACTAAAAATTAATTTACGCACCGATTTTACATCGTATAAAGATACATCTAAGCAATCGCTGAATAACTTTTATTTACAGCCGAGCTTCACGTTTCATGGCGATGCGTTCAAAGCAGAAATTGGTGTTAACATTGCGTCGAATGATGATGAGTTTTCGTTTTTCCCAGATTTGGAATTATCGGCAAATATCGTCGGAACTATCCTCGGCGCTTTTGTAGGCGCAGAAGGCTCCTTACAAAAAAATACATTTCGGTCATTAACCGATTACAATCCTTTCATCGTACCACGTGTGGATGTAAAAAATACGAGATATTATCATTACTATGGCGGCATTCGCGGCAATTATCAGGGTGTGGATTATCGGGGACAAATTGGTTACAAACAAGCAGATGACCTCGCGCTTTTCCTTACCAATACCGACACGTTACTGCCAAGATTTGATGTAATCTATGATACCGTTAATATCGTGAATATCAGCGGCTCGGTCACTGTGCCTATTACAAAAGATTTAGAAGCGCTCGGCACCGTGAGTTATAATATTTATGATACAAAAAATGAAGAAAAAGCGTGGCATTTACCTTCCTTGACATTAAATGGCGGATTGCGTTATAAAACGATGGAAAATAAGCTGTTGGTAAAAGCGGATATATTTTTGGAAAACGGCGTTCCTTATCGGGATAAAGGAGGCGAAGTTGAAAATTTGAATGCGTTATTTGACATTAGTCTTGGTGCTGATTATTTCTTTACTGATAATATCGGCGGCTTTATACAAGTGAATAACTTAGCCAACAACCGCCGCCAACGCTGGCAATATTATCCGATGTTTGGGTTGAATGCGATGGTGGGGATAACGGCTCGTTTTTGAGAAATTAACCGCAGAGGCGCAAAGCACTCCCTTTATTGTATTGCTACGTCTCTGCGGTTAAAAAGCTATATTATAAGGATTTTGCGCTTTTTAGGCTACTTAAATATACTGATTAATAATATTCTCAAACAATTCTTGTTGTCCGCTGCGTTGCTTGGGTTCGCCCGTTTGCCCTGCAAGCTTTGCCAAATCTTCTAATGATAATTTCCCGTCTTCAAATGCTTTTCCATTATTGGTATCAAAAGAGGTATAACGTTTTTCGCGCAAGGAACGATAATCGGACTGTTCTAAAATGTCATTTGCTACCAGCAATGCGCGTGCAAACGCATCCATACCGCCGATATGCGCGTAAAAAATATCTTCCAAATCCGTTGAATTGCGGCGCGTTTTGGCATCAAAATTAATACCACCACCTTGAAAACCACCGGATTCTAACACCACGAGCATCGCTTCGGTGAGTTCGTACACATTATTTGGAAATTGATCGGTATCCCAGCCATTTTGATAATCGCCCCGATTCGCGTCCATGCTACCCAACGCGCCCGCATTGGCAGCTACTTGCAATTCATGTTGCATGGTATGTAATGCCAGCGTAGCATGATTCACTTCCACATTTAGTTTAAAATCATTCAATAAATCATATTCTCGTAAGAATCCAATCACAGTAGCGGCATCAAAATCATATTGATGCTTGGAAGGCTCCATTGGCTTGGGTTCGATGAAAAAAGTGCCTTTAAAACCATTACTCCGCGCATAATCTTTGGCGAGATGCAGAAAACGTGCCATGTGGTCGAGTTCCCGCTTCATATTGGTGTTTAGCAAAGACATATAACCTTCGCGTCCGCCCCAAAAAACGTAATTTTCGCCACCTAATTTAATGGTTGCATCCAATGCGTTTTTTACCTGCGCGCCTGCATAAGCCACCACTTCAAAATCAGGATTGGTGCCTGCCCCATTCATGTAGCGCGGATTGGAAAAAAGATTGGCAGTGCCCCAGAGCAGTTTTACGCCCGACGCTTGTTGTTTTTCTAAGGCATAATCTGTAATAACTTCCAGCCGTTTGGTGGATTCTATTAAATTTTCGCCTTCCTGTATTAAATCAAAATCATGGAAACAATAATATGGAATACCGATTTTTGTAATGAATTCAAATGCCGCGTCCATCTTATCTTTTGCTTGTTGGATTACGTCCGTAGCTTGTAGCCATGGAAACGCTTTCGTGCCGGGTCCGAATGGGTCGCCGCCCGTGCCAGTAAACGTATGCCAGTACGCCACCGCAAAGCGCAAGTGTTCCTTCATGGTTTTATGGCCTACTGTCTGATTTTCATCGTACCATTTGAATGCGAAGGGATTCTTGGAGGATTTACCTTCAAACTGGATTTTTGAAATGCCTTTAAAATATTCATGGTCACCTGTTGTGACGCTTGGGTTTTGGTGTGGTGTGGAAGTTGCAATCATGTTATCGTTTTTCAAATATTAATTAGTGTAATTTTTTAACCGCAGAGATTTTTCACGCAAAGGCGCAAAGTTTTCCCTTGGCACTATTTTTCTCGCAAAGCTCGCAAAGTTTTCGGTTTTCCTCGTTACTTCGTCCCGCATTCTCCTATCACCCCATCACCCATTTTCATTATTAATTGACCTAAGTCTTGTTGCCAAATAGCATAAGCCTGTTCATATTCTTCATTCGCGGCAAGCGGCTCATAGGTTAGCAATATCTCATTACTGCCAATCGCTTCTTCAATCGTATGATACAAACCGATGCCGACACCACTCGCTTTGGCGGCACCGACTGCGCCCGTCGTTTTTACCATTTCGATACGACTGCCAGTTAGATTTGCAATGGTATTAGCAAATATGTTAGATTGAAACAAGTTATCATTTCCAACGCGAATCACGTCTATTTTCATGCCCATTTCTTTCAAAATCTGAATGCCATACTTAAATGAAAACGCAATCCCCTCCAGTGCTGCCCGGTACAAATGTGCTCGTGTGTGGCGATTGAAATGTAAATTATTAAGCTGTGCACCGGGATTTTTATTACACAACACGCGTTCTGCACCGTTTCCGAAAGGCACCATCCGCAAGCCATCCGAACCGATGGGTACAGAGGCTGCTAAGTTTTCCATTTCGTTATACGAAAGATTTTCGGCTGCAATTTGATGTTTTACCCAACTGTACTGAATACCTGCGCCATTGATACACAGCAAAATACCGATGCGAGGTAATTCTAATGTATAATTGACGTGCGCAAAACCGTTCACGCGAGAAGCCGAGTCGTACACGGGTTTGTCCACCACGCCATACACCACGCCCGAAGTGCCGCCCGTAGCTGCCAGTTCGCCAGGATTTAATACATTCAGCGAAAGTGCGTTATTCGGTTGGTCGCCTGCGCGATACGTGACCGGAATGCCCGTGCGCAAACCTGTTTCTTGTGCCGCTTGTGTTGTCAAAGTACCCTGTAAAGAGAAAGTAGGTAAAATATTGGGAATCAGTTCTTTGCGAATGTTGTATTCATTTAAAACTATATCCGCTACTGCATTTTCTTGAAAATCCCAGAGCATTCCTTCGGATAAACCAGAGATAGTCGTCCCTACTTCGCCCGTCAATTTTAGAGCAATATAATCGCCGGGGAGCATCATTTTATCAATCTTACCATATAATTCCGGTTCGTTTTCCTGTACCCATTTGAGTTTAGAAGCGGTGAAGTTGCCAGGAGAATTGAGTAGGTGAGAGAGACTTTTTTCTGCACCCATATTTTCAAATGCCTGATTACCAATTTTTACTGCCCGACTATCGCACCATATAATAGAAGGACGCAGCACTTCTTGATTTTTATCCACCAACACCAAACCGTGCATCTGGTAAGCGATTCCAATTGCTTGAATGTCAGTGGCTTGTACTTGTGTCTGTTGCAGTAATTTTTTTGTGACCTGACACACATATTCCCACCACAATTCGGGTTGTTGCTCTGCCCAACCGGGCTGTAGCGCGATAATTTCCATCTCCGTGTCTGGATATTGTGCCAATCCAATCGTTTTTCCGGTAGCTGCCTGTACCAGTGCGGCTTTGATGGAGGAACTGCCAATGTCGTAACCTAATAAATACATAATTTGATGTGCTGATCCCGCAGTGCGGGACAAGTTATGCTGATTTGATAATTTGCCAATATCTCTTGTTAATTAGTAATTGGTAAAATTATCGTTTGGAATATAGTGAGTAACAAGTTGCCAAAATAAACTAAAAAAGTGCAAACCCCACTTAAATTAGAACGATGTTTTTTAAATTTGGAAAAAGCCGCTTTTTTGCAAAGAAAAGGAAAGAGAAACGGATTATTGATTGAAAATAGTAAATATAATGCGAATATCGGGTTAAAATGGTCAAAAACCCCTTCAAATGAATGGAGTTAACCCCGACGGGGTGGCATATTTATAAAAAAACCGACAAAATTTACTTTGAACCCCAGCGGGGTGACACTATTTACGTAGAATGTGTCACCCCGTCGGGGTTCAAAACCCGCTGATTGTCAATTGTCTGTAGGTCTATCACCCCTTCGGGGTTAATCCGATATTCGCATTAATAATTTACGTTTATTACCTGACAGACGATGTTTTTGTAGCTTGATACCAATATGAGAGGATGTAGTCGTACATGATTATGGAGTCACCGAGATTATCAGCCAGCCGGATACGACTTATTTTAGAAAAATGGTAACGGGTACGACGGTCAATTCGCAAGATAAATTATTCTTTCCCAAGTCTTTGTACGAAGACAAGCACCAAAATATATGGATTGGCCAAGGGCAGACAGTCGTTCGATTCTCCAAAGGACAATGCAAGAAATACCATTTTAAGGAAGAAACCAACACAGGAAGTATCTACGGTATTTATCGTGGTTTTTCATTTGTGGAAGATGAAGGCGGACACTTATGGGCCTTGGCTTTCAGCGGGGAATTGTACTATTTTGATGCCAGTGAAGACGCATTTGTAGCTTGCAAATTGGATTTTCCAATCAGTAATGTGGGAAGTTTTACAAAAATTAAAAACAATACTTTTTGGATAGGCGGTCTGAATGGATCGTTTGAAATAGAATTGGCGTACCCAGTCGTGCGTGCATGGAAGCAAATTTCTACTTTAAAAGATATTTCTCGCGCTATGCTGGTAGCCGACGAGTTTTACGTAGGCACTTGGTCTGCTGGACTTTTTAAAACGCAACCCTACCATCCGAAATCCTTTTTTACAAAAGTAGCTGCTTTGCCGTTTAATGATATTTTAGGATTGACGTATAATAGGCACACCGGACTTTGGGTGGCTGGGAGTGAAAATGTCGTGTCGCTCGCGTCAGGATTTTTCAAATCAGTGCCATTGCCAGTTGCGAATGTAGCGGTAGAAGTGATGGGTTTGTTGCCAGATAGTATGCTGGTAGTGGGGACTTTGCAAGATTTTTATACTTTAAAAAAAGATAGAAATACCTCCTCTGCCCAATTTAATGCTTTGTCTATCAACCTCGCACCAACGGCGCTGCTGTGTGATACCAATCGTATTTGGATAGGCACTTTGGATGGGAGTGTATTTTATTATGAGGTGCTACAAAAAACATTACATCGTATCAAAAGTATTCAAGCCAGTAGCACTTCTATTGTTAAAATTGCAAAAGACAACGTCGGCAATATCTGAATAAGCGGTAATAAATCCTACGGGCTGATACGGCTGACTCAGGACTTACAAATTCATACGTATCAACAAGACGGGCTGGCGCAAAGTCAAACTATTTATCAGGATAAACTCAATCTATTGCTGGTAGGCGGACGAGGACCCGATAGTTATTTATTTTGTTATTTCCCGTCTATTGATTCGTTTGTCAATTTGAGTATTCCGCTTGGCTTTGAAGCAAAGGAAAATTTCACAGTGATGGATATTGCTATTGCTAAAGATGGTGCTTATCTCTTAGGTACATCTCATGGTTTGTTACAATATTACTACCCAGCTACCAATAAAGTAAATGGAAAAGTAAAACGAATGAATCTGGAAAAAGTGCCGTTAGACGAGCCGATTCGAGTGCTTTACCAATCAGAAGACAGGATTCTGTGGATTTCTACCACCAGCGGACTTGTTGCTTACAACGGGCAATCTTCTTTACTTTTTAATCAATCCAGTGGTTTGCCCAGCGGCAATCTTGCCAGCAAAGGATTGCTGATTGATTTTGATAATAACCTGTGGGTTGGCACTTCCAAAGGGCTGGCGGTGTTTCAGAATAATCGCACCCAGCAAAGCATTACACCATCGCCTATTTTTACGGCTATTAAATAAATGGCATTGATATGGCGCATTTCAGTGATTGCCACACTTGTTTGGTTGCTATAAGTGATTAACCATTTATAATTGACCATTAACCATTTATAATTGATCATTGACCATCACATAATAAACCGATAGTCAAATAAATTTAGTTATTCGGATGTGCCATTTATTTAGGTCGAACTACTTAATTTTCGTTTAAATAATTTAAAATAATATTAAACGTTGAATAAAATAATAGCCAAGTATTTGATAGATAATCCTACACACTTGTGAAGGCTATTTCATAATATGGAAAGTCTATTGACTATATTAAAATTATTGGCTACTTTTGGAGTTTACATACCTAATTTCCAAACTAAAAACAACAACAGCATGAAACAACCAATCAGAGCGACATTTTTTATGTTCTTTACTGTTTTATCCCTTTCCCTCAGTGCCCAGCAGGCTGAATTCGGACTGGCATCTTTCTATGATGATAGTTTTCAGGGCAGTATGACTGCTTATAATGTAAAATATGATAAAAATGATTTGACCACTGCACATAAAATTTATCCATTTGGCACTTTATTACGGGTCACTCGTTTAGATACTAAAAAATCGGTGGTGGTAAAAGTGACCGACAAAGGTCCGTACATGAAGGGTAGGGTAGTAGACCTATCGAAAAAAGCGGCGCAGCAATTGGGTATTATCGAAAGTGGCTCCGCTGAAGTAAAAGTGGAATTATATCAAAAAGCGTCCAAAGAAGCCAGTGAAACTTCAGAGCGCATCGCTACGACGACGACTAAGCCTAAAACCAATACCACTAATACAACAGACATTCCCACAAGTTTTGAAGAAAAAACGCGCAAGTCTGCTTTGCGTCCAGTGAATAATACCACACCAACGCCAAAAGCGACCGCCACTAAAACGGCTGCCAAAACCACCCCCAAAGGTGCAGCACCAGCAAAACTTGTAAAGCAGGATTATAAGCAATACGGATTGTATAAAATTCAACTCGAACGCCCGGTGAAAAAAGGATATGGCGTACAAGTGGCTTCGTTGGCAAATTATGAATCGGTGATGAAGCAGATCGCAGATTTGCAAGCCAAATCTTTTACAAATATCTTGGTGAGTGCAGAAAAAGGCACGAATAATAAGCCGGTTTATAAAGTTATTTTAGGACCGCACGATACCGAAGCTGCTGCTACTAATTATAAAAGCAGTTTGAAAAAACGATATAAGATAAATGGATTTATCGTTGATTTAGAAGCGTTAACGTATTGATTAAGGCTGAGGTTAATGTAAGGTAGACTTAACCTCAGCCTCAATCTTAGCCTTATAATATCGTTACACCCCCTGCTTTCTTTTTCAATGGAATACTTTTTTCTCGCACATTGATGACTTCAATCGTGGTGGGGCGGTCGGTAATTTTGACATAACTGCGCTCCCCGGCTTTTCCTTTTACCTCAAAACAAACCTGATAAACGGAAGAGCCATCGGGTACGGTAACGCCTTTCAAAGAATCGTCAATCCAAGCAATGGTGACCATCCCTTCCTGTGTGCGCGTCGTACCAAAGTCATTCACATCAAGGTGCGGCAGGGAGAAATTTTTTAATTCTTTGAATGTAAGGATATTTTTATTCCAAGCGATGGTATATTGCATGGAGAGCAATTTTTCAAAGCCGCTTACTAGCAAGTCTACGCATATTTGGTCGCCACTTTTAGCGGTCACCTCCGGCACGGAAATGCTTAATTCTTGTGAAATGCCTCCTTTTGAGGGCGCAACAGTAGCGTCATCTGGTGTGGATGCGAGCGTAGCTTCTGATTCCATAGCGGCAGCTTTATTCTGCGAGGAAGATTCATTTTTACAACAAACCATTACAAGTGGTAATAACAAAATAAGGATTCGTTTCATGGATGATTATTTTCTGGCAAAGATAAGTTTTTCCTACATTTGGCGCGTGAAAAATGTCTGAACTGTGATTGGTGTGATTTTTTGATTCGCTATATACATCTTACGCTACACTTTCTGCATCTCTGCGGTTAAAAATATTTTATGATGAATGTAAAAAGCGGCCAAGTAGTGGAAGAAACTTTGCGTCTTTGCGTGAGAAAATCAGCGAAATCTGCGAAATCTGCGGGAAAAATACGTTATCTTTATAGTTACTTTGTTATTGTTACACCAACTTTGATTCTGCTATGAGAATAATTTACTTGATGACTGCGGTGGCACTGATAGCCACGCTTACACAAGGTTGCATTTCACAACGGGATTATGCGGAACTGGAAGCCACCAAAAAATATTATGAAACGGAGGCAAAGAACGTAGATTCCTTGCGCTATGTCACCCAGCAATTGAACGAAAAATATCGCCAGAACGAAGGCTTGCTACGCAATACTGTGCAAGAATTAGAACAATCCGCTGCCACCAGCCAGAGCATGAAAGCCAGCTACGACGACCTGTTGATGCGGTATGACAAATTGGTACAACAAACCAGTAGCACGCTAAACACTGCTTCCTACGAAAAAGTGGATTTGCAAAAACAACTCTCCGCCCAGCAAGAGGAACTCGACCGACGGGCGCGTGACTTGGCAGTTGCAGAATATAATGTCAACCAACGGCAAGCTCAAATTAGTGCGCTTGAAGGCAATTACAGCACGGTAGCAGGTGACCTCGCTGCTCGGAATCGCCGCATTATGGAATTAGAAAGTATGGTCACTACCAATCAAGGTACGATCCAAACGCTGCGCACTCGCGTGAATGAGGCGATGAAAGGTTTTACAACGGATGATTTAACAGTAGAGGAAAAAAATGGAAAGCTGTACGTCTCGTTGAGTCAGAATTTGTTATTCCAAAGCGGAAGTGATAATATTGATTGGAAAGGAAAAAAAGCCATTCAGCAACTTGCCGATGTTTTGAATAAAAATGCAGAAATTGAAATTTTGGTAGAAGGACATACGGATACGGATGGCACCGCCGAGCAAAATTGGGACTTGAGTGTAAAACGAGCGACGTCCGTCGTAAAATCCTTAACCGCTTATGGTGTAAATCCTAAACGCGTAACTGCCGCTGGTAGAAGTTTTTATGCACCTATTGCCGAAAATACCACGGCTGCCGGAAAAGCTCAAAATCGTAGAACAGATATTATTCTATCGCCCAAACTGGATCAATTGTATCAAATTATTGAACGCTAATGCCAACCGGTAGAACGGTTTTAAAGATATTGCGAGATTTAAGTGCTAAAGCAAAACCAGATTATATTTTTCACGCAAAGACGCAAAGACGCAAAGCGTTGATTATTAGCGCGCTAAAAACTTTGCATTCTTTGCGTCTTTGCGTGAGAATTTTGCCCTCCTACTTATTCCGAAGAGGACTGTTGCTATTCTCCTTGGCTGTGATTCCAATTTTAATAATAGCCCAGCCGTGCGCAACTGACTTTTTCTTGCAACAAACTCTTTTAGAACAACCGGAACGATCCATTCAATACGCTGCTATTCAACGTTTTACACAGCAATGGATAGCTGAGAATGCCGACCCAATTACATCCAGAACCATCGTTACCATTCCTATCGTTGTCCATGTCGTTTGGAAAAACGCAGCCGAAAATATTTCTGATGCGCAGATTATTTCTCAAATCGAAGTGCTAAATCGAGATTTCCGTGCGTTAAATAAGGAAATTATAAATGTGCCCGCTATCTTCAAACCAACTGTTGCCAACATCGAATTTCAATTTTGCCTCGCGCGGCGTACGCCGGAAGGTGCTGCTACGACTGGCATCACGCGTACTCAAACGAATGTAAATAATGTTGGTACAGAAACTATAACAATTAATAGCGTCTCCAAACGTGCGATTTGCTACACCGAACTCGGCGGACGCGATGCCTGGGATACCAAAAAATACCTCAATATTTGGCTTGGAAAGTTTGAATTTGGACTCGGAGAAGCCAGTTTTCCTAATATGGCAGACTCAGAAGCGGACGGCGTACGCGTGGATCCAACGGCGTTTGGCACGATTGGCACAGCTTCGGATGCGCCTTACAATTTGGGTAGAACGGCTACGCACGAAATCGGTCATTATTTTAATCTTCAACATCCTTGGGGTACGATAGAGCCGAATTGCAATGGCGATGATGGCGTGACCGACACCCCGCGCCAATTCGATGATTTTAGAGGCGAATGTCCGACCCATCCACAACTTTTTTGCGGTACGGCGAGTATGTTTATGAATTTTATGAATTACTCGGACGACGCTTGCTTGTCAATGTTTACCAATGGTCAGAAAATGCGAATGCTGGCGGCACTCAATGGATTTCGGTCGGGCTTGTTGAATTCTTTGGGCTGTGATGCGCCTACAACGGCTACAAAGGAACCTTTGCTCGAATCAACTGTTCAAATAATAGGTAATCCAATCCGCGAGCGACTTCAATTGCATTCGACCGCACCTAACTCGCAAGTATTCAATCTTTTATTAGTAAATGTGCAAGGACAAATTGTAAGCAAAGATGAATGGAATACATTTTCTGATTATAATCAAGATTTGAGGAACTTTCCAATCGGTATTTATTTTCTAATTTTACAAAATGAAAACACCCATTTTTATAAAAAAATCATCTTAACACAGTAAAATTGTTCTTGAATCCAAATCCAATTGCTATGACATTACCCTCCTTCCCCAAAAAACGGTGCGTGCTTGCCGCGCTTTGTTTATTCCTTGTATCCATCGCTCCATTGACGGCGCAAAGTTTGAAAAAAGTGAAATTTGAAAAATTAGATCGTTTTATTGAAATGTCGAAAAGCCCTTGCTACGGCAGATGTCCGGTTTTTCGGTTGACCGTGTATGACAAAGGCATTGTGAGTTATGAAGGCGAACGCAATACGCCTCGTTTAGGACTGTATGCCAAGCGATTAGATAAAGTGACTTATGATAATTTATTAGCTACCTTTCAACAGGTAAATCTCTGGCAATTCAAAGATGTATATCGCGGAGAATACGCTGACGCACCGACGGTTTCTATTTCTTATTACGAAGAAGGCGACAATAAAACCATCATCGGAAAAGACGGAAGACCGACCAAAGTGCTTGAATTAGAAGCATTGCTGGATGATATTGGCAACTCGCAAGGCTGGGAATTGATTCGTGCTGCCGAATCCGGCTTGCCCGACAATATTATTTCCGACGAGCTAATTGTACAATTGCATAACGGAAAAGGCGGTAGAGAGTGGGCGCGCAAATACCGCAAACAGGAAATGGAAATGGTAGAAAGCATTGCGCCTGATACTAATTACTGGCTATTTCGATATAATCCCGAAGTCGTTCCACCCGAACAAATGCTCGCTCGGGTACGCGGTGATTCGGAAGTAATCGGCGCAGAATTCAATAAAAAATTGGAAAGAAGAGTTAATAATTAGTGTTTTTTGAGATGCCAGATTGGAAGATGCCAGACCACGAAATAAGCGACCAAAACACTATAAAAAGTCAAAATGTAAAAGTCAAAATGTAAAAGTGGAGAGCGGGAAAAATACTTTAACACAATGGAAATCACCAATCCGTAAATGCTTTATTAAAAATATCTTCCATTAATTGGTTGGTAATTGAGCGGATCGCCGTCTCCTGAATGCTGGAAAGGTCGGTGGTGCTTGAGTAATCATAGAAAAAGGAGAAATTACTTTTCCAGTTTTTTTCAGGCGTTTTATTATTGATGTAATCAATGGCGACGATAATCGTAAGGCGATTAATGGCAGTGACTTCGCCGGGCTGGGGTGCTTCTGCCGTCACCCGAAAATCTACCAGACTTCCACGAAACTCAATATCCGGCTCGGTATCTGAAAATACGAGGCGCGATTCGGTCCGAATTTTCTCTTTTAGGTTTTCGGTCAGCGTTTGCGGCAGGATAGGAGGGGCGTTGTCAGCATTGTTGCGGAGTTGCTCTACGTAGTAAGTATTGACATCATCTCCTATGCTAATACCACTTAAAGTGTAACAAGAAAACTCTATTGTTATAAAAAAAAGTGATAACAATATAAAAATTATATTTTTATTCATCGTTTAACTACTATTTACAAAAACACTTTAACACATTATTTTACTGCAAATCATATTCCTTTATTTTCCGATACAACGTCCGTTCTGAAATACCCAAATCCTGTGCGGCTTCCTTACGTTTGCCCGTATGTTTGCGTAATGCCTTGCGAATCAATTCTTTCTCATTTTCATCCAAGCGTAAGTTTTCGTCTACCACTTCCATATTTTCATAATCAGACGTGCCATTTTCGAGTAAAATAGGTCGGTCGTCATCAAAATCATCTTCTGAAATATCTGGCATCATTTCCCGCATGGGGCGGCTAAACTCGTTGCTTGGCGCAGTTTGTACCGATAAATTTGGAATTTGTAAAGCCCGTAGCGATTGTGCATCCGTCACGTGTAGATCATTATTTCGAATCAATTCGGACACTAAAGTTTTGACTGAATTGAGGTCGGCTTTCATATCAAACAACAACTTATATAATATTTCTCGTTCGTGAAAAGAGCTGTTACCATTGCTATCCGCGCCATTCGTAGTTGGAATCATGGGCAGATTTCGATTGGTAATATTTGGAATGATCCGCATGAGTTGTTCGGCAGAAATCGAGCGGTCTTCGGCAAGTACGGATAGTTGCTCGGCTACATTTCTCAACTCGCGGATATTGCCGGGGAAGTTATAATTTTCTAATAAAACGCGCGCGCGGTCGTCCAATTGAATGGGCGGTGTCCGATATTTATCTGCAAAATCCACTGCAAATTTTCGGAACAATCTATAAATATCCTCGCGGCGTTCGCGCAAAGCAGGCACATGAATCGGCACGGTATTCAACCGGTAATATAAATCCTCTCGAAATTTTCCTTTTTTCACGCGCTCTTCCAAATCCACATTGGTAGCAGCGGTAATGCGCACATCCGTTCGCAGGGCTTTGGAAGAACCGACTCGAATATACTCGCCCGTTTCCAGCACCCGCAACAGAAAAGCCTGCGTATCCATTGGCATTTCGCCAATTTCATCCAAGAAAATCGTGCCGCCATCGTACGTTTCAAAATAGCCTTTCCGCTCGCCCGTCGCGCCGGTGAACGCCCCTTTTTCGTGTCCAAATAACTCGGAATTAATCGTGCCTTCGGGAATCGCGCCGCAATTGATTGCAATAAAATTATTATGTTTGCGAGCGCTCAATGCGTGAATCACTTTTGAAAAAGCCTCTTTTCCCACGCCGCTCTCACCCGTGATAAGCACCGATAAATCCGTATTTGCGACCCGAACCGCTGTGCTCAACGCTCTGTCCAATGACTCCGATTGCCCAATGATGCCGAAACGTTGTTTTATGGATTGTATGTTGTCCATTTTTATATCTTGGATGCCGGATTTGGACCCCAATAACTATCGGGAGATGCCGGACTTTAAGTTGGATTTTAATAATCAATACTGCTAATGTGCAATCAATTGAGTATTATTCATTTCCAAAAATGAATAAATAGAAAGTTTTAATTCGATTTCTGCCCAATTTTTATCAAATAAATAAAGTAAATCCTTATTTGTAATATTTCCGGTAGAAATTAAAAAAAGGTTTTTAGGCTCTTTTTTAAGAATATAACCTTCCCAAAAATCATTATCTTTTGTGATTACAATTCTATCTTGCTCTTTGGCAATCCGCCTGATTTCACTATCAGTTGTACGGTCTTTATCTGGTAAGTCATCCGTGTGAATTGCGTCAAACCCTTTGTCACGTATGAATTTTGCGAGTTTAAATGGTAACTGCGCGTCTACTATAAACTTCATGCTACCAGTTTATAAACACTTTTTACATCTACTAATTTTGATGCAAAAGCTAAACAAGCATAAATATCTTCTATTTCCAGAGAAGGATAATCTTCCAATATTTCTACTGTGGTCATGCCTGCTGACAGTAAATCCAATATCATGGTTACTGGGTAACGCATATCTCGGATGCATGGCTTCCCATGACAAATATCAGCATTGACGGTAATTCTTGATAGTAAGTGCTCGGGTTGTAATACCATCCTAATCGAATTTTACAAAAATATAATTGCTTTAAATAATTAAACCAAACAAGTTTGGTTATTACACAATCTCTCCCAGTAGCGTTGCGCTTGTTGCATCCGTCACGCGCACGTGTACGTAATCGCCGGGCTTCAAACCGTTCATTTTCAAAAAAACAATCATTTTATTTTGGGAGTTGCGCCCTTTGAATTCTTGTTCAGACCGCTTGGAATTCCCTTCTATCAGCACCTTAAATGTTTTGCCAATATCAGCAATATTATGGTAATGTGATATCTGACGCTGGATGCGAATAACTTCGTCCAGTCGTCGTTTTTTAATTACTTCTGGCACGTCATCTGTAAATTTCTTCGCCGCCAGCGTACCCGGGCGCTCGGAATAAGCAAACATATACGACATCGTGTACTGCGCAAATTGAATCATACTCAACGTATCTTGGTGTTCTTCCTCCGTTTCGCCACAAAATCCGGTAATAATGTCAGACGAAATGGCACAATCAGGAATGATTTTATAAATGGATTGTACCCGCTCTTGATACCACTCGCGGTCATAAGTTCGGTTCATTCGTTCCAACACATTGCTATTGCCACTTTGCACTGGTAAATGAATGTAATTGCAAATATTTTCATACTTCGCTATGGTGTATAAAACTTCATCTGTAATATCTTTTGGGTGCGAGGTAGAAAAGCGAATCCGCAAATCAGGATGTATCAATGCTACTTTTTCCAACAGTTCAGCAAAATACACAACCTGTTGATTTTCAGGATTTTCCCATTTATAAGAATCTACATTTTGACCTAACAACGTCACTTCTCGATAACCTCGTTCGTACAATTCCGTCGCTTCGGCAATAATACTAAACGCATCTCGGCTTCGCTCGCGCCCACGAGTGAACGGCACCACGCAAAACGAACACATATTGTCACAGCCGCGCATGATGGAAATAAACGCCGACACACCATTACTATCCAAGCGCAGCGGGCTGATATCTGCATACGTCTCTTCCCGTGACAAAAATACATTCACCCCTTTTTCTCCATCTTCTGCACTGGCTACCAGATTTGGCAAATCGCGATACGCATCAGGTCCAACCACTAAATCCACTAACTTTTCCTCCTCCAGAAATTTCTTTTTCAAACGCTCTGCCATGCAGCCGAGCACGCCTACCATCGTTCCGGGACGTTGTAGCTTTATTTTATCAAAAATCCGCAAGCGTTTACGAACGGTTTCTTCCGCTTTTTCTCGAATGGAGCAAGTATTGATGAGAATTAAATCTGCTTCTTCCATATTTCGGGTGGAACGATAGCCAATCTCGCCTAAAATAGACGCAACAATCTCACTATCGCTGAAATTCATCTGACAGCCATAACTCTCGATATAGAATTGCTTTCCACTCGACAAACCGCTCACTGGCAGCGTCTTAAAAAAAACTTCGCCTTGCTTGTCTTCCGCTATTTCTTTTTTGATTCCAACTAAGGTTGGATTGTCATCGTACAACATTTTCGACTTGGTTTGCTATCAATAGAAATGACGCTTTTGCAAAATTAGTTTGCAAAGATATGGATTTTTAAATCAAAGACTGCCAAATTGTCATTTTGAAAGAAGAAATTATTCCAAGCGGGAAATGCAAAAAGCGCGTAATTTTGCATCTATAAACTAAAAAATCCCGATTTATGAAAATGCTTTTGCTGCTTACGATTTCGGTTTTACTTGGAATGTGTTCCAATCAGGTTTCCAATCCTGAAAGTAGCAGTGCATCTCCAGATGGTGATATGAATGTCAAAGAAATTTCACTGGCAGAGCCGTCACCTCTTGACCCAAACACACCTCCACCTCCACCGCCGCCAAAAGCAAACACGCGTGTTGAACAAAAATTGATTCGCACAGCCGATATGAGTATAGAAGTAGACGATTATAATGATACAAGAAAAGAATTAAATACTATTTTTAGAAAATTCAGTGCGCAACTATCACAAGAACGCGAACAAAGTCTGGATTATCGTATTGAAAATCAGTTGGTTATTCGAGTGAAACCAGTATTGTTAGATAGTTTAATAGAAGCAATTGGACTCATAGCATCAGATATTGACCACAAAAATATTACTTCTGAAGATGTAACGCGGCAGTATGTAGATTTAGAATCAAGATTGGCATCTAAGCGGGCAGTTATTGCACAGTATCAAGAACTACTGAAAAGCGCGAAGAAAATTTCAGATATTTTGGATATCAATGAAAAACTGAATGCCGTTATTGAAGAAATAGAATCGGTAGAAGCACAATTGCGAACGCTGCGCGACCAAGTACAACTCAGCACTTTGACTTTACCGACATTTCCCACCCCTATTCGAGAAAATAGTATTTTCGATATTGACCACCAAGAATATCCAAAATTTTCAGATGG